>Ga0078972_1000431_pt1 | contig 174534 bp, 149 predicted proteins | sample YelNatPaOPGAMG01_FD_67568 | JGI IMG/M metagenome (GOLD analysis project Ga0078972, IMG submission 67568) | Hot spring thermophilic microbial communities from Obsidian Pool, Yellowstone National Park, USA - OP-RAMG-01 (SPADES assembly) (version 2) | ecosystem: Environmental > Aquatic > Thermal...
CAGCGGATGACCCAACTCCGCCAGCCTCGGCAAGCCGCGAAGAAGCTGGAGGTTGTGCTCCAGTGTCTTCCCAAAACCTATGCCCGGGTCAACCAGTATGCGCTCCCTTGGAACGCCCTGCTGTTCCGCAAACGCAACCTGCCTTTCCAAAAAGCTGCGCACCTCTTCCACCACGTTCTCATAGTAAGGGTTCTGCTGCATTGTGGCAGGGGTGTGTATGCTGTGCATAATCACCAAAAAAGATCCTGTATCTGCCGCAACCCGGGCCAGTTCCGGCTCAAACCGCAGTCCGCTGATATCGTTGATGATGCAGGCGCCGGCGCGCACCGCCTCGCGCGCAACAGCGGCCTTGTAGGTATCCACAGAGATCGGAACCGGAGAGGCCTCGGCAAGCCTCTCGATAACCGGCAGGACCCTCCTCATCTCCTCTTCCGCGGGAACAGGGGTTGCGCCAGGCCTGGTCGATTCGCCGCCCACATCGATGATATCCGCGCCTTCCGAAACCATCTCCAAGGCGTGTTCAACCGCGGCGTCCGGAGAAATATACTTGCCGCCGTCGGAGAAGCTGTCCGGCGTCACGTTGAGAATTCCCATCACCAGCGTTCGGTTCGACTTTGCCAAAAGCCCCTCTAAAGCCCCAACACGCGTCACACCCTCTCCCCCTCTGCGCCGAAGCTGTTCGCGCGCACAACGCGCACTTTCACAATCTGCCCCTCCAGGCTTTCAGAACACGGGAAGCTAACCCGCAAATAGGTATCGGTTAACCCCTCCGCCCATCCGTCTTTGGGTCTTGCTCCCTCAACCAAAACACCCACCTCTCTGCCTACGTATCCCTCGGCAAAATCCCGCTGAAGCTTCGCCGAAACGGATATCAGCTCGTGCACGCGCCTATCTTTCTCTTTCTGAGGAACCTGGTCAGGCATGTCAACCGCCGGCGTTCCCCGCCGCGGCGAAAACGGAAACACATGCACCTTGGCAAACCGAAGGGACTCAACCAGCTCCACAGTCCGCCTGAACTGCTCTTCCGTCTCCCCAGGGAACCCCACTATAACATCCGTGGTCACAGCCAGCTCCGGAACCGCCGACCTTACGCGGTCTAATATGCGCACGTACTCAGCGGCTGTGTACGGCCTGTTCATCGCGCGGAGGATGTCATCGTCGCCGCTCTGCAGAGGCAGATGCAGATGCCGGCAAATCCGCGGCTCGGTTCGAAGCAGTTCAACCAAAGCCTCGTCCACGTCCCCGGGCTCGATTGAGCTGAGCCTGATTCGCTCTATGCCGTCGATGCGCGCCAACTGCCCCAGCAAATCCGCCAAGCGCAATCCACCGCTGTCGTAGGCTCCTATGCAAATGCCTGTGACCACAACCTCGCGGTAGCCCGCCTCGGCAAGGCGCCTGGCTTCCCCAAGAACATCCTGAGCGGGCCGACTGCGTGGCTTTCCGCGCGTGTAGGGGATGATGCAGTAAGAGCAGAAGTTGTCGCATCCATCCTGCACCTTAAGCAGGGCCCTCACGCGCCCGTTGTTGTACAAAAAGCCCCCTTCTAAGCGGGGATGCGGCAAAGAGAAATCCCCTTGGCCCGCAAACCGCTCGAGGATGTAGTCCGCAATGCGATCTTTTTCGCTGTTGGCGACCACCAAGTCTATCTCGGGCACGCTCTCCACAGCACTGCGATCGGCTTCGGTGCCGCACCCGGTAACAACTATCAATGCGCGCGGGCACCTTCTGCGGATTCGCCTTATTGCATTGCGTGACTTAGCCGCGGCCACCTGAGTAACACTGCAGGTGTTCACCACGCACACGTCCAGCGGCTCGTCATCGCCGGCTATATCAAATCCGCGCTCCCACAACTCCTCGGCGATTCGGGCGCTTTCGTACTGGTTCACCTTGCAACCCAACGTTATAAAGCCTGCACGCGGCCGCCTGACAAAAAGCCCTTCGGTCATAGCACTCGATATTGTAGGATCGTACCGCCGGGTCGTCAAGGTCTGCCGCGACCGGCGCCCTCCGGAAGAATTGCACGCGCCGCGGCACCAACACCGCTAAGGAGTCTTAACATTTCGCCTCCCGACTGCCCATCAAACCCTTTGGGGCACGTTTCTTGCGAGATACTCTGCGGGGTTCAGGGTATGCGCATAACCGTTTGCCATCTAAGAAGCTCGGGTTTTCTCGGCGGCCCGGAAAAGCAGTTGCTGGGGTTTGCACGCGAACTACAGCACCGTGAGATACAACCATTTATCGCCGCGTGGAACCTATCCTCCGGCGTTCCGGACCTGCTCCTCAAAGCTGCTTCTTGCGGAATACCCTGCGCATCCTTGCCCCTTCGCGCGCCAGGAGACCCCCGCGCATTCGCCGATGTCGCAAGGCTTCTGTTCCGTGTTCAGCCCAACCTTCTCGCGGCTCACGACTACAAAGCGGTTATCACCGGACTGCCAACCGCAAGGCTTCTCCGCATCCCCATCGTGGTTCATGCCAGAGGACGGACCTCGCACACACGCCGCGTCCAAATCTATGAAGCGCTGGAACGCACCTTCACGAGATATGCCGACCATGTGGTGACCGTCTCGGAAGCGATGCGCGGAGAATTGATTTCGATTGGCGTCGACCCAAACCGGGTAACAACCGTGCATAATTCCATAAACCCTCCCGCCGCCCCTCTGACCCCCCTTCTCAAAACCGCCGCCAGAAGGCGCTTGGGACTCCCGGAAAACGCGCTGGTGGTTGGCTCTGTAGGACGCTTAAGCCCCGAAAAGGGCCACACATATCTTTTGGAAGCGGTGGCGAAGCTAAATGGATCCGCGCCGGGCTTCGTCCTGGTCCTGATGGGCGACGGCCCGGAGAAAGAAAACCTTTCGAACCTGTGCAGCTCGCTGAAAATAAGCGACAGAGTCCGGCTTGCAGGCTTTGCACCGGACGCAGGAGAGCTCATTGCCGCTTTCGACATCCTCGCACTGCCGTCGCTTTCCGAGGGCCTGCCGAATGTTGTCTTGGAAGCCTACGCAAAAGCGGTGCCGGTGGTGGCATCCGCAGTCGGCGGTGTGCCGGAGGTTGTGCGCCACGGCGAAACCGGGCTTTTGGTGGCGCCGAAAAACCCCGACGCACTTGCCTCAGCCATCGCCAAACTCCTGGCATCACCCAGCGAGGCACAGCGCATGGGCCGCGCTGGATTCGAGCTAGTCACCAACCGCTTCTGCACGGCCAAAAACGCCGACAAGCTTGCACGCGTGTATGCATCGGTTGCAAAGAAAGGCGGATTCGAGCGGTGAAGGTTCTCTTCTTGGTCCGAGATCTTCCATGGCCGCCGAATAGCGGTGCCAGACTGCGCGCCCACAACCTCCTCGTGCGCATGGCACGCCAACACCGTATAACCGTTTTGGGCTACTGGCCTCCCGGGAGAAACCTGCCGCCCGAAGCCGAGCTTTTCGATGCTGTGGTGCCTGTGCCAGAACCTCCCCGCCCCAGCAGGCTTGCTTTCGCGGCCGGATTAATTGCCAACATCGCCTCGCCAACGCCGTATGCTGTATCAAAGCACCTGTCCCGCGAAATGCAGAGCGCAGTTGAAAGGGTGGCTTCGCAGAAAAACTTCGATTTGGTACACTGCGACTCTCTCCCGCTTGCCCAGTATGCCCTTGCGGTTCCCCGCATCCCCAAGGTGCTTGACGAGCACAACGTTGAGGCATCCATCTGGCGGCGCCACGCCAACTGCCAAGGCTCAATGCTTAAACGCCTGTACGCCGCGATTCAAGCCTCAAAAATGAACCGCTTCGAACAGCAGGTCTGCTCCAAGTTCGACTGCTGTATAGCCGTGTCGGAGCTTGATGCCCGCGAAATCAAGACGCACTACGGGGCGCGGAATGTGGTGGTGGTCCCGAACGGTGTGGACACAAAACTGTTCACTCCTTTCGAAACACAAGCGGTTCCTGGAAGAATTGTTTTCACCGGCTCCATGGACTGGCTGCCGAACCAGGATGCCGTTTTATACTTCGCGGAAAGCATCTGGCCCCTTGTGAAGCGGCGCCTCCCACACGCATCCTTCGCGGTGGTTGGCCGGCGGCCGCCGGAGTCTATCAAGCGCACTGCTACGCAACACGGATTCCACCTGGTGGCAGACGCTCCAGACATACGCTCCCACATCGCCGAAGCGGAAGTGGTTGTTGTTCCGCTCCGGGTCGGAGGCGGAACCAGGCTCAAAATCCTCGAAGCTTTGTCCATGGCAAAACCCGTCGTGTCCACTACCATCGGTGCGGAGGGCTTAGAGCTCGCTCACGGTACCCACATACTTCTGGCAGACAACCCGCGAGACTTTGCCGACCGCATCTGCGCTCTGCTGACAAACCCGGGCATCCGCGCCAAGCTTGGTGACAACGGTCGTCACCTCGTCGTGCGCCACTACGACTGGGATATCGCCGCTCGGGCTCTAAATGAGGCCTGGCACTGGGCTGTATCACCAACAGCTCAAAGAAGCGGCAAAACCGAAACCGGCATAAATCCTGCAAACATTTCAGTTGAAACCTCTTGAAAGGACCGTTCTAAACGATGGATGTTCCGCTTCAGTCCATTAGCGAAGACAGGGTTAACTCTGTTGCGAAAATCGTTGCAGTGGTTTTACTGCTCACCTTAATCGGCCCGGCCGCGCTGTGGGCCACATACGCATCGAATTTTAAAGGCCTAATCTTGGCGGACGCCATGGACTACGCGCAGATTGCCCGCAACATCGCAGAAGGCCAGGGCTTCACAACAAACGTGGTTCGCCCACTTGGAACGGCCCTCAGCGCCCAGATATCCCGGCTTCACGACACCACGCATCCCCCGCTGTTCGCATTGGCGCTGGCCACCATGTTCGGAGCTTTCGGAATCAGCGATACCACCGTGGCTCTTACTTCGGGCCTGTTCTTCCTGCTCACCATCCCTGTTGTTTACATCCTCGCTCGGCGCCTGTTTGGTCGTCGGGTGGCGCTCATCAGCACCATCGTTTACGTCCTCGGTGAGCGCATGATTCAATACGCCCTATCGGGAACCCCGGTTACCCTTGCAGCTTTTCTAACCACCCTCACGCTGCTGGCGCTGCATTCCGCACATACAGCCCACGCAGACCCAAACAAAAGAGGCGCCGGAGTGAAGCAGTGCGCACTTGCCGGATTCCTGCTTGGACTTTGCTACCTAACCGAATACGCCTTTGCCCTCGCACTAATCCCAGCCGCGATTTACATCCTGGCAACCCATAACCGCCGCCGCTTTGCATCAACCGCCGCGTTTCTGCTCTCCTTTGGGATTGCAGCAGCGCCGTGGATGATTCGCAACTACGCACTCACCGGAAGCCCCGTATTCGGACTGAGAAGCTATGAGCTTGTGATGATGACAAGCACACACCCGGCCTACACACTCTACCGCAGCACCGAAATCAGGCCGCTTGCGGAAATGCTTGGCGGTCAAGCCGCGCAGGTGTTCAAAAAGTGGCTCATCGGACTGCAAGCCATGTACGAGCAGATACCCTCGCTCGCCGGGGGATGGCTGATGCCGCTTTTCCTGGCTGGGTTCCTGCATCTTTTCCGGAGGCGCGGCGCCGATTCCCTGCGCGCAATCGCCCTGCTGATGATGGGCGCCGTTTTGGTTGCATCCGTTTTGCTTCAGCCCAACATAGAAGTGTTAGTCCCATTCGTGCCGTTCATCACGATCATGGCGGTGGCTTTTGCGGTGCACCTGCTCAACAGCTTGGGCATGACGCGCACCGTCAGCGCGCTGGCTGCGGCGGCGGTGGTTGCCGTGCTGGCAGTTCCCACGGTTCTGAGGATTGTGGCTCCCCTCCCCACAATCCGAGATGTGGGTGCATCTCACCTTATGGCGATCAAAAGAGGAACCCCGGAGAACACCGTGGTCGTCAGCGATGTCCCTTGGGCAGTGGCGTGGTACGCCAACAGAAAATCCGTCTGGCTTCCAAACAATGAAAGGGACTTTGCCGCAGTAGACAAGAAAAGCCGCATCGACGCCATTTACCTTTCATCCATGCTTCTGCGCTATCCGGCCAACGAGATGGTAACCGGCTGGCAGAGTTTGCAAAGGCAGGCGGTTGCGGTCGCCATGCGCACCGAATCCAAACCCGCGCCCGAAGGCGTTCCATTCATAGCTTTCGGAAACACCAAATTTATGATTGCCCTTGCAGAACCGCGGGACGGAACCGTTATTCTGGTGCGGTCCGACTCACAACTGGCCAACGCACTGCGCCCAAGAAGCGACGAGGCCAAGCGTTGAACGGCGGCATTCCCATCCCGAAGCCTTTATGGGGAAATACCTCGCGCTGAAATCCGTTTTACTGCTCATGCTGTTCGCCTCGGCCGGCTCTGGTGCTGACCCAGAAGAGGCGTTTCCCCTTCCAGCCGGCACAATACTGCGGTTTTCGGTATCTGCCGCGTACCGCAGTGGCTCCGGGGCCAGGCAGTTCGAGGTTGCCGCGGAACCGATTAAGGTGACCGTGCTACAAACAGCCGCCTTGTCAATTCAGGCAGAGCGCCTTTTAACCCTTTCACCATCCGGAACAACCGCCTTGGTGCCTCTAATGGTGCGCAACACGGGAAACGGCATCGATAGCTTCGAGTTAACAGCATCCGGCCAAGGATGGTTTATACGTCTCACCCCGGCAGACGGCGTGCAGGAACAAGACCTCCTGCCGCCGTTCGACTTTATGGAAACCCCAGCGCTTGCCCCAGGAGAAAGCTTCCGCTTTGCTGCTTCTGTAACCGTTCCAAACTCCCTAACATCAGACAGCCGCCAAAAAATCGAGGTGAAAGCAGTCTCGACTTTCGACCCAAGCCAGCAGTCCACCGCTTCATTCACCGTGGTCGGTTTAGCCACCCCGCTTCCGGGAGACGTAAACGGCGATGGTCAGCTTGGAATAGCAGATGTCACAATGGCGGTGCGCATTGCCTTCGGGCTGCTGAACCCATCTCCCCTGCAGATAAGAGCCGCAGACGTCGCCCCCACCGCAGGCCCAGGAGACGGCCGGGTAACCATCGGCGACGCGGTCAGCATCCTGCGAATGGTCATGGGGCTTGAATAAACGAAGAGTTTGCCGGTTAAGCTAACAACTGCGGCTTTCGGCAAACTCTTCAAAAGCAGGGTTTTACAAAGTGCCGCCGTTCAGCAGTATATCAACCATGCGCTGTGCTTTTTCCCTGCTGACGAAAACCAACACCTCTTGGCTTGCTTCGCAGTCACTGCAAATCAATATCCACCGGCGCGTTCCCGGCTTTCCCGGAAAAAGACGCATAGGCATTTCGGGGAGCACTACATGCGGACTTGGGCCGATGGTACACTCGCCAACGTACTCCTCCGGCGACTCCGGAAGCGGCTCCAGTGTCGATACACAGGGTCTTCCCGCTACTCTTCCTATATAGTACAGTCTCCTCCACATATCGCCAGCCTCCCCAAAACGCATGCGCTAAACGCCGTTGAATTGCCCTCACTAACAACGCTACAATTCCTATGCCTTTAAGGTCAAGCGGAGGTTGCCGTGAGCAAAATAAACTGGATGGAATGGAGCGAAGAAGCGTTTCGGCGCGCAGAAGCTGAAGACAAGCCCATACTTCTGGCCATCGGCGCCACTTGGTGCCACTGGTGCCACGTGATGGATGATACCACCTATTCGGACCCAAGCGTCGCTCAGATAATCAACTCCGAATTTGTTCCCATAAGGGTCGATAACGACCGCCGACCGGACATCAACGAGCGGTACAACATGGGCGGCTGGCCAACCACGTGCTTCCTCACCCCCAAAGGCGAAATAATTGCGGGGGCAACTTACATCCCGCCCAGCGATATGGTGCCCATTCTTCAGCATATCATCCAACACTTCCGCTCCAACAGAAAAGCCATAGAAGAACAGTCAAAGCTTCTGGAACAGCACTCCAAAACCACCTTATCCCCACGCCCGGATCCAACCGCTCTCCTCACGGAGGCGGTTGTTGAAGACGTCACACAAGCCGTCCTCAACTCCTACGATCCCATTTACGGAGGCTTCGGAACACACCAAAAATTCCCTGCTTTCGATGCGCTGGAACTGCTTCTGCACCGCCACTACTACACCGGAGACATAGCGCTTCTCAACGTGGTTCGCCACTCCCTGGAAGCGCAGAGAAACGGCGGTATGTACGACCACGAGGAAGGCGGCTTTTTCAGATACTCCACCACCCGGGACTGGAGCATTCCCCATTATGAAAAGATGCTCGAGGACCACGCCGGGCACATCCGCATCTACACAGAAGCATACAGAGCGACAGGAGACCATTGGTTCCTGGATGTTGCCAAACACTCTTACTCCTATGTCGAGAAATACCTGTACGACCCAAACCGCTCCGTCTTCTTCGGCAGTCAAGATGCCGATGAGCACTACTACTCCCTGCCCCTATCCGAGCGTAAGAACGTGCGTGCCCCGGCCGTGGATACCACCATCTACGTCGATTGGAACTCGCGAATGGTTTCAGCACTCGTCAGCATGTGGATAGCCACCGGCGAACAAGCGCTTTTGGACACCGCTGTTAGGTGCTACGACTGGCTCCTCGCCAACTGCCGAGACGACTCCCAGGCGCTGTACCACTACCACGATGGCTCGCCGCACCTGCCGGGCCTGCTGCGCGATCAAGCCGCCGCCGCAATGGCCGCCCTTCACCTTTACGAAGCCACCACCGATGAAAAGTACCTAGACACAGCCATCCAAATCGTCCAGTTCTGCCGCTCCCACCTGCAGGATACCGAAAACGGTGGCTTTTTCGACGCTCCCCCCAAAACCCACCAAAAGCTCGGGCGTCTCGCTTTGCCGCAGAAGCACATCCTTGATAACTCTCTCATCTCCATCCTTCTCAACAAACTGCATATCCTCACAGCAGACCAAGATTACCAAAAGGACGCCGCCCAGGCACTCCGATTGTTTCTTCACCATTACAAAAGCTGGGGGCACCTGGCTGCAGGGTACGCCCTTGCGGTGGAGTGTCTTCTCTCAAATCACGTCTCCATCAGAGTTATCGGCCAAACCGACAGTTCCCTTACCCGTGAGTTCATAAATATCGCCCTGCATCACTACCACCCCAACAAAACAGTTCAGTTCCTCCGCAGAAACCCCGCTCAGACCCAACAAGGCTCCGCAGAGGCCGCTGGCAAAACGCAGCCCGCCGCATACGTTTGCATCGGCCAAACCTGCCTGCCGCCCATAACCGACCCGGAAAATCTGAAAAACACCCTGCGCACCGGTCTCATCAACACCGAGGCAACGTAGCGATAACCCCAGGATTCAAAAAACACCCAAACAGCCAAAGCTTCACTGCGGGCTGGCAACCTCCGGCATCTTTCATTCGTCTAAGCTTTGTGGAACCGCTCCCGACCTAGAATCACTCAAGGAGGTGCAGGAAGAATGAAGTTTCTCCTCAAAACGGCGATTGGAGCGTTGGTTTTGGGGCTGATCGCGGTTACAGCCTGCCAAAGCGCACAACCACGCAGCCGCCCCAGCGAACCCCGGGGCCAAATACGAATGTTCCCCGCCCTCGAAAGCTTAAACCTAACAGAGCAACAGAAAGCCAAAATACAAAAAATCCGAGAGCAAACAAGGCAAAAGCTGGAGCAGATAAGAAGTGAAGCAACCAACCCTGAGGAAAGGCGAGAAAAAGCTCGCGCTGTGCTTCAAGAAGCGCGCGAGCAGATCTCCAACGTTTTAACCCCGGAGCAGAGAACCAAGTGGGCCGCCGCAACCGCGCGGTTCCGGCGCGGCATCCCAACGCTGGAAGAGCTCTCCCAACAGCTTCGCCTCACCGAAGAACAGCGCAAAAAGCTCAAACCCATACTGGACCGCTACACCGCCGAAGCCAGAAAGCTCCGCGAAACCCAACCGCCGAGCCCTGAAACCCGCGAGAAGATGAGAGCCCTTCGCGAACGCTTCAACTCGGAAGTGGAAAAACTCTTAACGCCCCAACAGCGGTCGCGCTTCAGACAGCTGAGGCCGATGGCCTTTGCAAGACCCGAACCGCCTTCGCCGCTCGGGCCGCTTGGCAACGTGGAACTGCTCACCCGAAGGCTCAACCTTTCACCAGACCAGCAAGAGAAGGTAAGGCGCATTGTGGAAAATGCCAGAGACTCAATTCAAAAGGAAATGCAAACCTCACTCGGCCCGAAAGCGCGCGAAAACCGCTTGGCTCAGCTCCGGCGTGATACGGCCGCAAAGATAAGGGCCCTCTTGAACGAACAGCAAAAACAAATCTTCGACCGCATGGCGCTCAGAACAACCCGAGAAGGCGGCCGTGCCAGAGCCGCAGCACCGCCAAACCGCTCGCCCAATTAAGCAAGGTACCGGTAAAGCAGCTTGCAAGCCGAGGATCTGCGCAACTTAAAATCCGGCGCGCAAAATATTGACGAAACAAAAGCGCGGTGGTATAATTCGGGTGAAGGTGGGCCTATAGCTCAGCTGGTTAGAGCGCACCCCTGATAAGGGTGAGGTCAGAGGTCCGAATCCTCTTAGGCCCACCATCCTCCTTCGGACTGCTCCTTACTGTTTTCTCACTCGGTGGGGGTGTAGCTCAGTTGGCAGAGCGCCTCCTTTGCACGGAGGAAGTCAGGAGTTCGAGTCTCCTCACCTCCACCATTTTTACGACTCGCCCCAGATGGTGTGCTTCTTCCATTCCAACCGCTTCAAAGCCCTCCTGAAATTTAAACCGCAATCGCCCTCCGCTTGGTGCTTCACAAACTGCCAGGTACGCGCAGATAAAGGAGTTTTTGGCAAACAGCAGAAGTAGGTTTCGGTAAGCAAACCCAAAGCAGCTTGCCAACCACTGTTCTTTAAGGGAGGTATTGTCTATCATGAAACGTTGGCTGTGGATCTCAGCCGCGGTACTGGCAATCGCTGCGCTGGTAACCGCCGCGATTTCCCGCACATCCGCACAGCAAGACAACCAGCAGGGCTGGATCTCCCTGTTCAACGGCCAGAACCTCGATGGATGGATGCTTCGCCATGCCGACGGCCGCAACGGCTGGAAAGTCGTCAACGGCATCCTCACCAATACTCCTCCAAGTACGGACATAGTCCACGCACTGAAATTCGGCGATCACGAGCTTCACATCGAATTCCGCATACCCCCGCGCAGCAACAGCGGAGTTTACATCCAGGGCCGCTACGAGATTCAGGTTGACGACGCTTACGGCGAGCAGAACCTGCGCAACACGATGTGCGGCGCCATCTACGGAAAGATAGCGCCGAAACTTAATGCGGCCAAACCGGCCGGGGAATGGCAAACCTTCGACGTTAAATTCATCCAGCCAAGGCTGGACAGAAACGGAAAAGTCATCCGCAAAGCGCGCATCACTGTGGTGTTCAACGGCCAAACCATCATCCAGGACCAGGAGATAGATGGCATCACCGGTGGAGCGCTTGAGTGGCAGGAGGGAATACCCGGCGGGCTGATGCTCCAGGGCGATCATGGTCCCGTGGAATACCGCAACATACGCATAAGGCCGCTACCGCCAACCAGATAACTCATAACCCGGGCCGCGAAGAAGCAGCATCTCGCGGCCTGCACCTTTCCAAAGGCTAACCGCCTTTACACGGAGGCGCGCCCGGTGCCAAGGTTCTCCATGTTTTGTGCAGTTGCTGTGCTGGCGGCTGTACTAGCCACATCTTCATGCGGAGGTTATCCCATGAGCCCAAAAGAAATAGAAATCCCCGAAGGGCCGTTCAAACCGGAATGGGAGTCGCTGAAAAAATACACGGTGCCCAAATGGTACCAGGATGCGAAGTTCGGCATCTTCATCCACTGGGGAGTGTACTCCGTCCCCGCGTTCGGCAACGAATGGTACCCGCGCAACATGTATCAACCCGATACCCCGGAGCACAAACACCATATCCAAACCTACGGAGATCTGAAATCCTTCGGCTATAAGGATTTCATCCCCATGTTCAAAGCGGAAAAGTGGGACCCAAACCATTGGGCCGAGCTGTTCAAACGCTCTGGCGCCAAATACGTGGTCCCAGTTGCCGAGCACCACGACGGCTTCCCCATGTATGACTGCAGTTTCACCAAGTGGTCGGCGGCCAAAATGGGCCCCAAGCGCGATATCATCGGAGAGCTGGCTGTTGCAGTCCGCAAGCAAGGGATGTTCTTCGGCGCATCCTCGCACCGCGCCGAGCACTGGTGGTTCATGCATACCGAGCTGGATTCAGACGTTAAGGACCCGAACTACGCCGACTTCTACGGACCGGCCCAACCAGAAAATGTCCCCCCCTCCAAGGAGTTCCTCGAAGACTGGTTGGCCAGAACCTGCGAAATCGTTGACAAATACCGGCCCAACATTGTTTGGTTCGACTGGTGGATAGAACAGCCGGTGTTTGAACCGTACCTGCGCAGGTTTGCCGCCTACTACTACAACCGCGCCGCGCAGTGGGGCCAGGAGGTTGTTATCAACTACAAGAACCAGGCTTTCCCAGAGGGCACCGCTGTCTTCGATATCGAACGCGGAAAGCTCGACGACCTGAGGGAGCACTTCTGGCAAACGGATACGTCCATAGGCAGGAAATCCTGGGGCTACATAGCCGATGAAGAAAACAAATCGGTTAACGAAATAGTTGACGATTTAGTGGACATCGTCAGCAAGAACGGCTGTCTTCTGCTCAACATAGGTCCCAAGCCCGACGGCACCATCCCGGAGGAGCAGGAGCGCGTGCTTCTGGGGATTGGAGAGTGGCTTAAGGTTAACGGAGAAGCCATCTACGAAACCCGGCCCTGGCGCGTTTACGGCGAAGGCCCCACCAAAACCGTCGGCGGAAGCTTCGGTGAAAGCAAAGCACAACCGTTCACCGCACGAGATATCCGGTTCACCACCAAAGGCGATGTGCTCTACGCCATCTGCCTTGACTGGCCCGGCAAAGAGGTTACAATACAATCACTCAGTTCCAACCTTCGGCTCTATCCGCACGAAATCGGCGAAGTGAGAATGCTGGGGGTGGAACAGCCGCTGAAATGGTCCCGCGGGGAAGAGGGCTTGAAGGTAACAATGCCGGAAAGCAAACCATGCGAGCACGCTTTTGTGCTTAAAATCACAAGAAAACCCAAAGAAAGAGAGGGGTAGGCTAATGCGGCACAACAAAAAACGCGCATTTACGCTGATAGAGCTCTTGGTTGTAATTGCAATCATCGCCATACTTGCGGCGATTTTGTTCCCGGTCTTTGCAAAAGCGCGCGAAAAAGCCCGCCAAAGCGCCTGCCTGAACAACCAAAAGCAGATCTCACGCGCCATGTCCCTATATCTGCAGGATAACGACGAGCTTTTCCCCGGATATACCTTGGTGATAGGCGCTTGGACCGGCTGGCTGTGGCCCACCGCGCTGAAGCCGTACATAAAGTTCGACCCGAAAAGCGAAACCTCGGTCTATTGGTGCCCCAGCACATCCGGAGTCGGCGGCAAGGTGAGCCCGGAATGGGGAAGCGCCTACACTGGCTGGCACGTTATCTGGGGCGGGCCGTGGAAGGCCGAAGAATCCGGCTCTTACTGCCACAACGGATGGACTTACGGCTACGGTGAAACCGAATTCAAAACGCCATCCGAAACCCCGTTCGACCTTGACGGCCTCTGGATAGACTCCTGGCCCGAGAAGGGCGAACCGCTCCCCAAGGACCGCATTTGGGGACAGGACAGCGGAATGGGCCGCATCGGGCTTAACCGCCACAGCGGCGGCGTAACCATAACCTTCGTAGACGGGCATTCGAAGTGGGTCCCTCTGGAGATGCTGCCGAAGCTTGAGTGGCATCCGTACCCGGGTTCACCGTTCCGCTCGGGCGTCCAGAACGGAGGCGAGTAAAAGCGGCTTCGTTCGCAAATGCGCTAGCCGCCCGGCGCGGCGGCCTCAACAATCAAGCGGACCGCCCTGTTGCACTTGGTGTTTGGGTTTCCGGGGCTTTCGTCGTGGTCTTCAACGTCTGCGTCGTTCCACGAGACCACGATGTCTAAGCTCGGAATTACCCACACACAGCGCTTGCCGCCGTGGCCCGAAGCAACAAACGTGTCAGGAGGGGCATCAACGAACAATCTTCGGCCTGATGCATCAGTCCCATTCAGCCACCAGTTAAAGGAATAAAACCCCGGCCCGGTCGGCGTTTGGTCTTTCCCTCCGCCGATGGAGCGCTGGTTTGGGAGCATTTCGGCCTCGCGTCCGCTGGTTCGCGGTGTTGACGCCGGCACCGCGCTGGAAAGCGCCATGCGGACCAAGCCGGGAGCCAACACCTGCTTGCGCTCCCACTTTCCCCCGCGCAGGAAGAGATAGCCAAACCTTGCGAAATCCCTCACAGAAATCGAAAGCCTGCCGGGTCTGTCGTTCGGCCCGAAGGCGTAAAAGGTGTACCGGTCCTCGAAACGAAGAACATTGCCCAACCGGCTTCTCAGAACCTCGTCGCCGTCCTGCTTAAAAACCTTCTGCATCAGCACATCGTAAAACAGCGCTATTGCATAGTCGTTGTAAGCCCACGCTTCTCCGGGCCGCTCCGCAAGTCCGTAACCGGAAGTCATCGATGCCAAATGCCGCCACGTGATGCCGGCGTCCTTCCCGCCGTTTATCTCGCGAAGCCTCGGCTCAAACTCGGATACGCAGGAATCCACACTCCGCAATCTGCCTTCCTGCACCGCTATCAGCATAAGCGTGCTGATCACCGGCTTCATTGCAGAGGCAACGTCGGCACTGAGAGTCACGTCTCCCCAAGTAAAGCACATGTACCCGTGCCGCACAACACAGCCGCGGCCGCCGACCAATGCCCGCAGTGCCTCCAGCTTCGAAGCGTCCATCCCAACTTCTTTCGGTGCCCTGTAAAGCCAGTGCTCCTGGGGATACACAAACTTCCCGCCCTTTTCAACTGTTGAAGCTATCGAGATAACGCCAAACACCGCTATTACCGCTCTCAGTGCCAAAGCCCTCATGTTTTCCCACCACTACCAACATCAACAAGTGATTCCGCCGCTTCGCTCAGAAACCGCCCGCCGTACCGAACGCTGAAGCCAACCACCCACCGCCTTGCGCCGGAACCGGAAGGGGCTTTTGCGCTCAGCCTAACCCGCCCCTCTTTTCCGGGAGATATCCAGGCCCTCCCGGAGGAAGAAACAGCCTGCCACCCGGGAGGCAGATTCGCCTCCACCACCGCCAATCGCCGCGTGCGCGAATGGTTCGTTACCACGATATCCCAAAACACCGTGGCCCCCGGCTCTGCCGCCTGATAATACGGATCACAGCGAACCCAAAGCGGGTCCAAACCGTAATTCGGATCATCCCATGGAAGCAGTTTCCTAAGCAACTCGGTGCGGCGGCGAAGCTCGGCTTTCAGTGCCGCCACCGTACCGGCATCAAAGCTGAAAGCCCCCTCAACATGCTCGTTTACCAAAAGCAACCCTTCTGTTCCAATCTTCTCCAAAAGCGATAAGCACCTGTCGTATCCCTTACCCTCGCCCAGCAGGTTTCTGTTATGTATGCAGTAATCGTCCAAACCGCCAGGAGTAAGCGAATCACCAACAAACAGCACTCTCTGACCGTCTCTTTCCACCAACAAAGCCGCATCGTACATTGTCTGCCCCGGAAAAGTATAAGCCGTGAGTTTGAACCCCTTCCACACCCAAGATTCGCCATCGCGGGTCACCCGGTCAACAGGTATGGGCTCTGGATGTATGCACGGCATCCAGTATGCATGCGGGCGCCGAAGGATATCCGCCATGCTTTCATGCGCCACCACCAAGCACTTCTGCTCCCCACGTAATCGGTTCACCGACCCAACGTGGTCGTCGTGGTAGTGGGTGATCCACACGCACTCCACACGGCCGAGCTCGCCGCGTTTTTGCGCCTGGGCAACGCGTTCGGGCACATCGCCCGCGCAATCTATAAGCCACGCACTGCCGTCATCGGCAACCAACGCCCTCGATGTGCCCCCAACCTCCCTCACCCACCCAGGCAGAGGCCGAAGCCGAGCTTCCATCTCAGATCTATCCAGAGGCCATTCCGGACGCGCACCCGCAAAGTACCACCGCGCAGATGAAGTTTTGCAGTAGCTTTCAATCACGGCAGAAAGACGGCGGCGCAGCTCGCCCACGGCTTCCACTGGTTTATCGATAACCGCTCCATGGAGCGGCACCAAATACCGGGGGGATTCCGCCAGCGTCGCATCCAGAGAAGATAAAACCTCATCCGCCCTCTCCAGAAAGCCGTGGTACTCCATAAGCCAGCCGCCGCCAGGAAGCGGCCTAGTCCCCTGAAGGCTGTGTATCTCCCACAACTGCCCATGCCCGCTGATCAAATCACCAACGAAAGCCACGCCGATTGCGCCGTCGGCTGCCAGATAACTCACGCCGCCGTCGGTGGGACCGGGAGCGTCCAACACTTTCACCTTGAGGCCGCGCCACTCGATGGTATCTCCGCCTCGGACCCCGCGGGATACCTTAACCGCCTGCCTTACTATTCGCCTTGAAGGATGATAATTGTAAGCGTGAAAGCGGAATTCGTCGCCTCCCCAGAACTTCTCCGGCTCCTCGAACAACTGCCGCTCCAAAGCCGGAACAACCACTCTCACCCCGGATGCGGCAAGCTCTGCGGCTCCCTCCGCCGCATCGCGATGGCAGTGTGTCAAAAGCACCATATCGATATCCGAAGCGCTTATCCCAGCCTTGCGCAAGAGTTCGGGCGGAGCGCCACCCACCAACAGCACCCGCCCTTCGCGGCGAAGCACGCCGATATTCACATAGCCGCGCCAAACATCCAACCACGGCGTCAACCGCCTCTTGCTAAAGCTTATCCCGTTCCTTATCGATGCAGATTCCACTTTCTCACCAGCCCCCTTCGAAAAATCCAAAACCTGCCCGGAAAGCGCCAGGAAAGCCGGTACAACTGCAAACCAGGCAGCAACCAAACGCACCATCCTTTACCTCCCCCTTTTCTTTAGCACTGTGCAACCCGTGTTTCCTTCACCCGCAAAAGCTTAAACCCTTCTTAAGTGCTTCTCAACCCGGCTTTAAACCGCAAACCCGTTCTTTTAACATAACAGTGGTACACTCTCGGCGGAAAAATTTTATCCAGCCCAAATCTCCGGCCAGAGGTTCGCGAAAACACACCGGTCACCAAAAACACAGCGCAGTAGAAAAATCGACAATGGAGGAGTTCAACCCAAGCTGTTGAATACACTACGCAGAGACCAGCAAGTTCCCGGCTGCAAAGGCCGCGAACGCGCCGGGGATAAAGCTGTGCCAAACTCTCTATTAGGAGGGGAGAAATGTCTCGTTTCGCTCTGGTTTGCGCCGTTGCTGCGCTTGTGCTGGCACTGGCGCCAATCAATGCGTCTGCCAAAGTTCTATGGCAGTCCGACTTTATCAACAAGGGCATCGAGCAGTTCGACATTTACGACGTTGGCCCGCAAATGAACCCAGAATTCTCTCAGAGAAGTGGGCCTTCCAATTGGTACGTGAAAAACGGAGCGCTTCACCAGGATTCCAACATCTACGGAGTGCCCGACCCGCCAAACGGCATGGAGAACCCCTACACCGGTACAACCGCCGTGGTCAAAGACTTCACAGCACAAGACGGTATCTTCTTCATCCAGTTCCGCACCGGTGACGACGACGGCATAAGCCTTGTGTTCCGCTGGCAGGATGAGAAGAACTTCATGCGCTTCATCTCTCTGCGGGATCCGGGCAACGGCGGCCCCATAACCCGCCTCGAAAAGTGGACCGACGGCAACTTCACCATACTCGACAGCACCACCGACGTTGTTTACCAGCAAAACGTGCAAGAGACAATGCTGGTAATCGCCAACGGCAACCAACTGGAGGCCTATGTTGCGGATCTCACCAAGCCTCTGCTCAAAGGCGTTGATCCAGATCCCAAGCCCGGACGCTTCGGCGTGGGCCTCTACGCAGAGCACCCGATCGACATAAATGCACTCAGGGCGCTCTCTTTAGACAGCAGTCTCTACGTCGCCACCCTCAAAAACAAAGACGGCCAACCGCTGAGCGGCTATTGGGCCAGCCTCTCTTCAGATGGCAAACCCATCGCCGGAATCTATACCAACCCGGACGGCCAGGCGGTCTTCTTGGACCTGCCTGCTGGCACCTACGACCTATCAACAGCGGGCCTTACCATTGAACCGGTGGCACCACAAAAAGCAACCGTGAAACCCGGGGTTAACGCCGAAACATTCACGCTCGATGTGAAAACCACCCCTGTGGTGGCCGAACTCAGCACAGCCGCCGGTGCAGAGTGGAAGATCAAACTCCCAACTTCTCCAACAGATGACTACCGCGACCCGGCCAAATCCGATGCCGATTTCCAGGCCTACGAAGTCCCCTCCAACTGGGACAGCATAGACTCAACCGACTATATCCACGGCTGGCTGAGAGTGCGTGTTTCCATTCCGTCTCAGTACCAGGGCAAAGACCTGGTCCTAACCAGATGGACGTTCTTCGATTGGGACTGGACGTACTGGAACGGTGAACTCATCGGCCACACCACTGACTACACGCGCATAAGAACGTACGTCATCCCTGGCTCTCTGGTGAAAGCCAGTAACCTTTTGGCCATCCACGGCTTCAACACCACAGGGCGCGGCGGAATAGTCGAATACGCACCGCTGCTGATGGTGGCCAACCCATCCGTAGCGTTCACCGGAACCGTTACAGACCAAAACGGAGCCCCTGTTGAGGACGTGGAGATATCGGCCTTCGCCGAACAGACCGCTTGGGGCCCGCAGACCGGCATCGGAATCACCGGTCCGGACGGTGTGTACCGCATCTCCGGCCTTGCTCCGGCCACCTATGCCGTAACACGCTCGCCTCGCCTGGACCTTGACCCTGCCGAGGGACAAACCGTAACCAAGAGCGGTGCCGCCGGTGAAACAGTCACGGTGAACTTCACCGTCAATCGGCGCCCCAAGATGGACCTCAGCAGCGCCGCGGGCATCAACTGGCTGGTCCTGTATCCCGCCGATCCGGGCGACACCAGGCCAGCTGCGGTTTCGTTCAACGAGTCCGGCATGGTGTCCGCACCGGTGCCCGGCCAACTGGAAAACGTCGGATTGGGGGATGATCGAAGCCTCTTCTGGTACCGCGCCAGGTTCCGCCTCCCAGACGAATTCAAAGCTTACAAGGGCCGAGACCTTATCCTCACCGGCTTTAACGTGGATGACGCCGACGTGACTTATTTCAACGGCCAGAAGGTCGGAAGCACCGGCAACCTGCCCACCGACCCATCGGACCCAGAAGGGACCGGCTACATCGGCAACGCCGGAGGAATCCGCACCTACACCATTCCCGCCAACCTGGTGAACTGGGATGGCGAAAACGTTCTCGCTATCAACGGCTATGAAAACACTGGCGCCTCCGGAATGACCAACTCCGCTCCTACGCTGATAGTTGCGCCCGGTCCCGCGCCAGCCGTTGTTCGCGGCGATTTGAACGGCGACGGCAAGGTCACCGTCCCCGATGCCACCCTCGCGCTCCGATTCGCAGTCGGATTTGATAAGCCTTCGCCCGCCCAGCTCCAGGCCGGAGACATCAACGGCAACGGCAAGATCGACATCCCCGACGCCACTCTTATCCTCCGCGCGGCCGTGGGATTGGGGAAGCTTTAAAATCCACAGCTCCGGTGGACGGAATGAAAGCCCGGCTCCACCTGTGAGCTGAAACCGGTCAACTTACGGGCCGCTTTGCCAAAAACATCCCGGCAAAGCGGCCTTTGAATCTTCTTCCGAGTAAGCGCTTGGCTTGCTAACAAGAGGAAGCAAAATTATGAAACCCAAAAAAGCTTTCACCCTTATCGAACTGCTGGTCGTCATCGCGATCATTGCTATATTAGCCGCCATATTGTTCCCGGTGTTTGCCAGAGTCAGAGCAAGGGCCAGGCAGGCCGCGTGCGCATCCAACCTCAAGCAGATTGGGCACGCCGCCATGCAGTACCTCCAAGATTGGGACGAAACCTTCCCAAGCGTGCACACCCCGGGAACCATTTTCGGAGACCCCGTTACCACAATGCAGCCCTACATACACAACTGGGATGTTCTTTACTGCCCCGACCGCTACGACGAGCTTGACGGAGTGAGGTTGATGGGATACGGGTACAACTGGAGCTCGGGAGTCGGTCCGCACGAAAGCCCGTGCTCGCTCTGGAACCAAGGAGACGGACTGGTTTACCCCGAAGGCCCGCCGGGGGTTCAGGTCGGGAGGGAAGTGTCCGAAGTTAAGGACCCATCTCACTGCTTCCTGTACGGCGATACCGGAGATACTCCCCGACAGACCCTCTGGCGCGAGTACATGGTGCCGCGCCACAACAAGGGCAACAACTTTGTGTTCTGCGATGGGCATGTGAGATGGCTACCCTATATCGCCACAAAGGTAAAAGACCGCTGTGGACAACTGGCTCCGCAGGTCGTACCGGACATTACCATGTACACTTACAACGGACGCTGGCCGTGACGCACAAACCAAAACCCCCTGGAAACCTGCTTCCAGGGGGTTAAGTTTTCCCAAACCGTGTCGATGTAAAATAGCGGATACCCTCCTCTGGGTACCCACGGCACGGGTAGTCAGGTATACCCCCTATGCCTCCTCTGGCTGCCCTGCCGTCCCCCCTTTATGCATGCTTTCATACGGAACCGCATATCTCTGCATAAAAGGAGCCCTCACACCTAAGTATCGGGTTTCCGCGTACCTTTCTTCAGGGGATGAGAACCAAAGCTAAAACCGCCTAACCTGTGCCCACCCAATGCATCGATTCCGCATCCACATCGTGGGGAGGCCACCACCAATCGCCGCCATCACCGCACAAACCGCCCAAGGCCGCCACAGCCGCCAGCTCTCCGCGCCTCTGAACGCCCAGCTTTTCAAGCAGCACACTAAGATGATGGCGCACCGTGGTCTCTGCAATTTTGAGCTCGGAGGCTATCTCGTGGTCCGTAAACCCCTTCCCCACCAAACGAAGCACCTGCAATTGGCGAAAGGTTAAAAATCCAACCGGATGTTCATCGCGTCCTCCCGGATGGTAAAAAAAGCCTCCGTCCATCAATGTCTTCACAGCCTCTTGAAGCTGTTCGCCATCGCACGCCGGACCGATATAGCCGCGATATCCAGCGTGCCGCACGGCTTCCTCTGCCTCCACCCAGCCGGTTGACACCAAAAGCGCAGGCATCGACCGCTGGCGCCGCATGCAAACCGGCAAAGGCAGGCAGTATGTGGACGGAGCGATGCGGACCAATACATCTCCCCCAGCAGGGCATTCCCCGCAAATCTCGGCACGCCCTCTGTCGCACAGCTCCAAACTGTACCCATCCAGCAAGCGAGATACGGCGTATAAAACCAACGGCCGCGGATGTGTGCATAGGGTAATCCGACTCATCTCCAACAGCTCCAAGCCGACTTCCGCGGGGGCCTTTCCGGGGCTTCACTCAAGCAGGATAGCGGGCCGGCTCAATCCGCGGTGGAGACTCGCCGGCCTGCTGAATACGCTTCAGCAACCGCTCGCGAAGCTCATCGGCAACTTTGCGGTATTCCGGCCGCCCCACCAGGTTTACTTGTTCATAAGGATCCGCAAACAAGTCGTAAAGATACCGCTCCACGTAAACGTCGCTGTTTGGATCCCTCCACCCGTCTTTATCGGGGGCGAAAACGGCGTACTTCCACCTCTCCGTGCGTATGGCCCTTCCAACCTCGGCCTCGCTTATCTGAACAAAAACCTCTTCCGGCCAGTCTTCCACCGGCCCAGAAAGAAGCGGCAGGGCACTGCGCCCATGCATATCCCCGGGAACTTCCAAACCGGCGGCGTCCAACAGCGTTGCCGTGAGATCAACCAAGCTTACAAGCTCATCAACCACCACGCGCGGACCCAAACCAGGCCCCCACATAACAGCCGGTATGCGAATGGAAGCCTCGTGGCAGCTTCTCTTATACTCCGAGTTTCTGGTTCGAAAATGGCACCCGTGGTCCGACGTGAAAAGCACTATCGTATTATCAGCCGCTCCGGTCTCCTCCAAACACTGCATAATGCGGCCCAGGCATTCGTCCAAACGAGCCACACACCCGTAGTAATCCGGGAGGCTTTTGTACCAATCTCCGGGTTTGCCCAGCAAATCCGGAGGCACCCAAGGGTTGGAAAAGCGCTCGGCGTAGCCGTTCGGAGCAACGTAGGCATTCATATCGTTCTGGAAATGCGGCTCTAAGAACGACAGAAAGAGAAAGAAAGGCTCGCGGCCTGAGCTGGAAATGAAAGAAACGGCCCTCTCGGTGAGAGCATCGACCCTGTAACCGCTAAGCTCCATTAAGCGGTTTTCGGAGTCGTAAAGCTTCGGAGCGTAAGGGTGCGAAAGATGCTCTAAAACGTCGGCCGCCTCCCACAGGTCCGTGTAGCCACCGCGCAGTTCCTTGGGAACGGGCTTATTGCCCGTATTGGCGAGGTGCCACTTACCGATGTAACCCACCCGGTATCCAGCCGCTTTGAAATGGTGCGCCAGCGTCTTTTCAGCAGGGTTGAGGGCAAGCCCGTTGCGCCACACCCCAACCGCTGTTGCATACCTTCCAGTTTGCAGGCTGGCTCGGGCCGGAGCGCACACTGGCTGGCAGGTGAATGCGTGGCGGAATAACACACCGCGCTTAGCCCAAAAGTCCAGGTTCGGGGTCAGCCCCATGGGGTTGCCGTAACATCCGGCCGTATCCCAACGCTGCTGGTCCGTGAAGAAAACCAAAACGTTCGGTTTGCCGCTGTTCCTGCCGCTTTTTGCCATCACAGATTCTTCCCTCTTAGTCTTGGCGCCGCGGCCGCAGACTGCCAACCCGAAATCGGCGGCCAAGGCCGTCTGCAAAACCTGCCGACGCGTAAGTTTACCAGCACCCGGCACTGCCAAACTCGCACATATAAGTCAAGCTTTAGTTCGACACTGGCTGCCGAACTCCTCCTGCAAAGCACTAGCAGGCACGCAACTCCCGCGGCAAATGCGCAAATCTCTTCAAGTTGTGCAGTCTTCGCACAAGGATTTCACCGAACAGGCGCGAAGTAACAAAGTGTATTCCAACCTGTTACAACTGCTCCCAAGCGGCGCGAAAACACAACCCAGCCACAACCGCGCCAACGAAAGGCCGACCATGCCGACAGAACGCGATTACGAAATTCAAAGAGTGGAAATGGTGGAATACCAGATACGCCGCCGCGGCATTTCAGACCCGCGCGTGCTTCAGGCCTTCCTTGATGTGCCGCGCCACCGCTTCGTCCCGGAAGCCTACCGCGACGCGTCTTATTCCGACCGCCCCCTACCCATAGGCGAGGGGCAAACCATCTCCCAGCCTTACATGGTGGCGCGGATGACCGAAGCGCTTGCACTCTCCGGGCACGAACGCGTCCTGGAAGTGGGAACAGGTTCCGGATACCAAGCGGCAATATTGGCCAAACTGTGCCGTCATGTTTACTCAATCGAGCGGCACCGGGTTCTCTCCAAACGCGCCGCTGCCGTGCTTGCGGAATTGGGGATAAACAACGTTACGCTTATAGTTGGAGACGGTTCGCGCGGCTACCCGGAAGCCGCCCCTTACGATGCCATAATAGTAACCGCGGCGGCTCAATCCGTGCCCCAAGCCCTGAAAGAACAGCTTGCAAACGGCGGTCGGCTGGTTATCCCTGTTGGTCCCCCGATGTCTCAAATCCTTCTTCTAATACGCAAAGAAAACGGAAACTACTACGAGGAAAGCCTCGAACCCTGTGTTTTTGTCCCGCTTATCGAGGGCGAGATACCCGAACCCGAACCGCCCACACAATGAACAGCACAACTGCAACGGCCCCGGCCAAAACCTCCGCGCCCAAAACCTTTTGCGCTCTTGTAAGCTCGGCCGCGGCACGCATTACCGGAATCCCAACAACGTAGGAGGCTATACCCAACCCCAAGGGCATCGGGAAGTCGAAATCGCTCCCATTTCGTTCGCCGCCGGATTCAAACAGCCTGGAAACCGCATAGCCGGCCAAAACAGATGCGGCGGCACCAACGCATAAACCCTGAAGACCGTCAACGCCCCAAAACACCGCCACAGCCGCCGACACCGCCGCAAAGATCACAGCCCACGCCAAAGCCCTGGCGCCCGAACAGCCAAACCCAGCCATAACGCCGATGCCAACGCCCACCGCAAGCCCCACAAAACCATACGGATCCGTGAACCCGGCCCCCTCTCCGATGGTCTCGCGCATCAAGCGCAGTATGCCCGCAAGAACGCCAGCCGCTCCAGCCATCCACATCTCGGCTCCGCGCATTGGTGCCCCAACCGCCAGCACGGCCAGAACCGCAACGGTTGCGGTCCAAAGCGAGGCGCCGTAGCCCATATGCCACCTAAACGCCATCGCCAGACCAAGCACCGCCACCATCACGCCAACCAGTGTGCCAACCTCGGTCCACCAACGCGCCTCGTTCGCCGACAAACTTGCGCTAACCAGATACAGCGCCAGGGCAGTAATCGCGCCCACCAAAACGCATATCCCCGGCTCCCTCACAGATACAGCCTCGGTGCTCAAGGGGATTGCCAGCGCCAAAAGCACCGCTCCGGAAACCGCCGCCGAAACTTTCTCGGCAAGCGCAAATCTAAATATGCCCACCAGCGCGCGCACGGGAACACACGCCGCAACCGCCAAAGCGCCAACGGCGAAGGGCAGTTCCGCACCCAAAACCTTCGGATATCGAACAGACCCCAGCACCGAAGCCACAGCAAACGCAGGCGCCCAAAAAGCGCAGGCGGCCGCGGCATCCCGCAGTGGTCCGCGTGCCAACTGCAACACTGCATAAAGAACCCAAAGCACAGCCGCCGCAGAAGGCAGAACCATCCTCAACGCAGAGTCAGGGCAAACCACGGCAACCGCGGAAACCACAACCAAAGCCGCACTGCCCCCCACCAAAGCCGCATCTCTGCCCCGACCAACGCGCCACAGCGCTATTCCGAACGCGGCTCCCGCCGCACCAACCACGGCCGGTCCCCACTGCCACAAACTCTGCTCCATTCTTCCCCACCCCTCCCAAAACAAAACAACGGCTGCCAACCGGCGAATTAACCTTCAGTCGCGCACCCTGTAACTCGGCCGCTCCGCAAGAAACAGCCTGGCGCCGCCGGCATCCAAACTGCCCTCATACAAAGCCGGAAACCGCAGGTCTCTGCGCAGAAGGTTCTTGCTTTCCTCACCGCCCGGCAATATCTCCTTTAAAACCTGTACGTCGTCGTGCAGGTTCAAAACGAAATTGCAGGTGCGGTTGGGACTGCGGTTAACCACAAGCAGTGCGGTCCTTTCATTAGACACCCTAAACAAACCAACCAGCGCCGGTCCTCCCTCAAGCCCTTCAAGCACAGGGCCCTTAGCCACCGGGTGGCAGCCTCTTGGCACCGGTTGAGTGTGATATACGCCCAAAGAGCGCAACCCAAACAGCACCTTGGCTCTGCGCTTAAGCACTGCATTAAGCTCTTTCACCCATTCATACTTGGCCCTACGCTTTCCATCTTGAGACAATATCCCGTCAAAGTGTTCTTCCCCGCCGGATTCGGGCGGCGTCCAGTAGGTGAAGTAAAGGATTCCGCTTGCCCCGTAGGCCAAAGCGTTCCAAACCTGCCAGTGCAACTCCTGTTCAGAAGGGCTTCGGTACACGTTCCTTATGCCCTCAGCCTGAACAATAACCCAAAATGGAACTCCTGACTTGACTGCCTCCTGACGCACAAGCTCCAAGTTCTCGTAGTACTCCTCCCTAATTCCGGACCTGAGAAGCGGATAGTGATCAAAGCTGAGCACTCCCGGGCGCACCTCGGCGGTAAACCTCGATAGATACTCGGCATACGAAGAGCATCCAAGCTGTTCTGCAGAAGCGTAATTAGGGAACAAGTTTATGTAGCAAAGCAGTTCCGGCGCCCTGCGGCGCATCTCATCAACTGTGCGGCCAAGGGCGCTGAACGCCGGCACCCCCGGTTCATCCTGCAGCAAAAATCCGTAAAGTGCGGGATGCTTGGCGTAGTCGGCCAGCACCTCCGAAACCCTGTCGGCCTTCCCTCCATAGAGGCGGCTGTCAAGCACCAGTGCTTTCAAACCGTGGCGCCGCGACATCTCCAACATCTGCAAAGAGGCTTCTTTATCTTGAACGCCGTTGCCGCCCATCACAACGTTGAAACCGGCCTCCGCAATCTCCGCGTATCTGCTATCCGTGGTTTCCGATGGAGGAGGAGGCGACCAGAAACTTACAACAAACTCCCTCTGCCGCCAGGTTGCTGCGCTCAACTTTCCCCCCAAACCAAACACAGCCGCAACGCCGAAACCTATAACCCGCCTGCGGGTTATCCGAGGAGCCATTCGGCCTCCCTCCTCAAACCATCATGTATGTTTACTGAGGGCTTGTAGCCCAGATATTCCCGCGCACGCGAAACGTCGGCGGCTGTGTGCCTCACATCGCCCTTTTCCGGAGGAAGATACTCCACGCGGGGCTCCTTGCCCAGCATTTCCCCGAGAATCCTTATCACTTCCTTCACCGTAATCCTAGAGCCGCCGCCGATGTTGAAAACCTGGCCCTCCACAGGCGCCGATGCCGCCGCAAGATTGGCATCCACAACGTCGGACACATACGTGAAATCCCGGCTTTGCTCGCCGTCTCCGTATACCTGAAGCGCACGGCCCTCCGCTATGGCGCGTATGAACTTGTGGAAAGCCATATCCGGCCTCTGCCGGGGACCGTAAACCGTGAAATACCGCAGTGCAACTGTGGGAACCCCGAAGTTTTTCCAATACAAATAGCACAGATGCTCGCCGGCCAGCTTCGACGCACCGTAAGGCGAAACCGGCTTCGGGATGACATCCTCCGAGGTGGGTAGCGCTTCCGCATCTCCGTAGATCGACGAGGAAGAGGCGTAAACGAAGCGCTTGATGTTGCTGTCTATCGCGGCCTCCAGAAGCCTTTGGGTTACCAGCACATTGTTGTTAAGATACAGCTCGAAGTTTTGGCGCCAACTGGGACGCACCCCGGGTTGCCCCGCCTGGTGAAAGACGTAATCAGCCGGGCGCAGAAGGCGCGGCAAATCCATGGCCAGCAGATCCGCCTCGATGAACTTAAACCGCTCGCAGTCCAACAAACCCGCCAGGTTTTTCAGCTTCACATCCCTGGAATAGTAATCCGTCAAAGCATCCACGCCGATGACTTCGTAACCTTCGGCAACCAATCTCTCCGCAACGTGGGATCCAATAAAACCGGCACACCCGGTCACGATAGCCGTTGCCATTTACACAGCCTCCATAAAAAAGCAAAAACGCCGTTGCTAACACTTTTCGAACGTTTCATTCTGCACAGCAACGGCGGCAACCTTCTTGCCACGCTGAAATATCGAAAAACCCTACAAAATTTCCCGAAGGCTCCCGTCCCCAGATATAAGCGCAAGCGCCTCTTCTAAGCTTTCACCGTTGTCCAACCGCGCCCTCTCCGCCTCGCGCAGTCTGCCGGTGAAATCCGCAAGTTTAAAGCAACCCTCCAGCAAGCCATCCAGCCAACTGGCAACCTTGGGGTCATCTCTGGCCACATAAGCGCTTAGCAACTGCGCATTGCCCAGTATAGCCTGCAAGTAGTTGTTCACGTAATGGTTCATCGTGGAAACAAACCGAGAGAAGAGCTCGGCCTGCGCCTCACGCCGGCTTAACTGCAGCGAAGCGCAATGCTCTAAAACAGCCGCCGCAAAAACAGCAACTCCCTCCAAGAAAGCCATCTCCGCTTGTCCATACACCACACCCTCCGGAGCTTCCACCCCCAAAACCCCAACGGCTTTGCCTCCAACCAATACGGGGACGAAGGCGCGCATCGGCTCCTCTTTCCCGCCGGTTAACAGTGGCTTGCTTTCGGATATAACCGCATGAAGCTCATCCTGGTTATCGACCAGAAAGCCGGTGCTGTCCAGCCCTTTTGCGGTTCGAACATACCTGGTTGCTAAAATCGACCGCTTTTCATCCCACTCCCAAACCTGAAAAACCCTGGGTAACAAAACCTCGCTTACGCAGGTTCCCAAAACCTCGAAAGCCGCATCTTGGTGCAGTCCAACCAATCCGCGGCCGGCGCGCAGAAGTGCTCGCTCACTGCGAATGCGCATGGCCAGCTCTGAAGCCAGCGCCCCTGCCTGCAAGTAGACGCCAAAGACACGCCCAAGCACTTGTAAAAACAGCAGCTTCTCTTCGGAGAAGCAGGCCTGCGCGTCCAAATCAACCTCAAGCGCACCAAAAACGGCTCCGTCTGCCTTCAGCGGCACAAAGATTTTTCGAATCGAGCCGCCTTCCGTTGCACCGAAAGCATAATCCCGCCCCCCGAAAACCACAGAGCTTACGGCCGACATCTCATCCGCGCACAAAGCGGCGCCGACATCGGTGCACGGTTCCAGCCTCACCTCGCACGTGCATTCCAAACTTTCAGCTTTTGCCTCCCAAACCGATGCCGACCTTGCACCTAACGCGCCGAGAACGGCCCTCAATGCCGGTTCCAAAGCATTCGCACCCTTCAAATGCTTCAGAGCATCGGTTGCACCGCGCAAGGATGCAATAAGGCTTCGGGGGGTGTCATCGCGCACCAAAACCACACTGCCCGGCGACCCCTCAGACCCCATCGGAAGCGGTACGCGCCTTACGCGAATCTTCCGAACAGCCGCATCCCCAACGATGAACTCGCCGGGAAGCCATTCCGCGTCGGTTTCCACACCAGCAACGGCATCGCTCGCAGAAAGCCTCAGAAGCCGGTCCAGCGGCGCGCCAATCACCTGGTTGCGGTTGAGCCCGCATATCTGAAAGAACGGTCGGTTCGCGTAAACGATGCGCTGAGCCGAATCCACCAATAACACGCCCTCCGCCATCCGATCGAGGACCAAGCCGAGTCTGCTCAGCTCATCGCGCCTCAGCGTCAGTATAAACCACTTCGGCTCCGAGTTGCCGAAGCGGCCAAGCCCGGCTCGGCAAGGCACCGCAGTTCCACTGCCGCCAACCAAAAGATCCAGCCACATGACGGATGCACAACCGCTTCGAAGTGCCTCCAGCGCTGTTTCCAGCTCTCCCAAAGACTCTTCCGAGAGAAACTCAGAAACACTTCTGCCGGCTATCTCCCCCGGCAAACCAACGGTTTCTGCAAACCACCGATTTGCGGCAACAACCACCAATCCATCATCCAAAACCGCGGCGGCTTCCGGAAGAAACGAAACGACCCAAGCCAGGTGCCCAGCATCAAGCTCTATGCTAAACGGCCGCTTTGAATCTGTGTCCATCCGCACTCCCACCGAACCGTCTGCTTCCGATAGCCCATCCCCTCGAGGCTAAACGTTGCTGGAAATCGGAACGCAAAAGCCCAACGTAAGGTTCTCTCCGGCTCCGTTTGCGTAAAGCCTGCCGCCTTGAACCTCAACCAGCCGCCTCATTACGGACAAATTGAAAGCCACACTGCGGAGATGTTTGGGTATCTCCACAGATGAATCCCTGTAAGCTTTCAGCAGGGGTTCCACGTCTGCAAAGCTGATTACAGAGGAGTTGGACGAAGCCTCTATATCCACACTGCCGTTGGAAACTCGAACTTTCAGGTTCACTTGGCCGCCTCTGCGGGTGTTCTTTAAAACAAGCTCCAGAAGCCAGTGAACCACGCGCGGCATGCGGAGGCGGTCCGCCATCACCAACTCCGAACCGGCTCCATCGGAAAAATCAACAAGAATATCCCTGTCCTCGGCCTCCGCGCGGACATTCTCCACCACCGCCTGCACCTCCCGAGTTATGGAAACCGGTGCCAAAGCGGCGTTTTCCGTGCCCCTTTCTGGGTGCGCCCAATCGGACAGGGCGTCAAACAGCACCTCCAATCGGCTTGCACTTTCGCGAATGGCCTTCAAGTAACGCAACTGCCGCTGGCTCAACTGCCCTGCCGCACTCGACTCCAACATGTCGGCAAACCCAAGTATCCCCGCCAGCGGAGACCTCACCTCGTGGCACAGCACGGCAATGAAGTCCATGTACATCGATGAGGGCGAAAGATTTTTCATACCTTCGCCCTCTGCCGACTCAAGACAACCGGTTCTCTGCTCATCCGTCATGGCCAGAAAATCCCCCGAGTTGCACTCAGCAAAATCCTCCCGAAGCGCCTACATTCCGCCTCCGCCGCGCCGGTTTTCCGTGGCCGCCCGAACAACCTCTAAAAGCTCGACTTCTCCAATGGGCTTGGGAAGCATTCCGCACACACCCGGCGGAAGCTCTCCGCGGCGCCTAGCATCCTCCCATCCGGTTACCAGCACCACGCCCGTCTGCGGCGAAAGAGCCGCAAGCACTGCGGCCAATTCCGAACCCTGCATACCTGGCATGGTTTCATCGGTAATAACTGCGTCGAAGAAGCACCGCTTCGCAAGCTCCACTGCTTCTTCTCCTCCCGAAGCTTCCAAAACTTCGTATCCGGCGCACCTCAACATTTCGGCTACCACCATGCGCACCATGGCGTCATCATCCACAACCAAAATCTTCTTCGTTCCGTTATCGCAACCACCCGAGTTTTCCAAAACCTCAAACTCAAATGCGTCCGATTTGCCCGTCATACCCGTGAGCGATCCTTCGCTTACCACTTTTGCACCTCTTGTACGCCCCAAGGGTTTGCCGAAATAACGGTACCAACCAAGCTGGCAAACCATCCGACAGGGGCTTATTAAACCATCCAGCAAATTCGCCCATCCCTGGGAACCACGGGAATTGCCGAAACCCGGCTTTCAAGCTGCCAAAACGCATCGGGCAGATAAACCGGGACAACCACTCAAGCCTATTCGCTGGAGAACCCCAAGCAGTTCAAGTAGCAATCCATATGCCAGCTCGACATCCACCCGGCGAACAACCTGGCACGCGAATTGCGGCTTTGTTCCGCTCGGAGATTTGCTATGGAATCGCTGTTCAAAGACGCTACCCAACAACAGCTCAAAGCCGCGCTGGATGTCTGCGCGTTTCGGCACCGGCTCATCCTAAACAACATCGCCAATGCAGACACCCCGGGCTACAAAAGGAAGGTTCTGCAGTTTGAAGAGGCCCTACGCGAGGCTGAGGAAAAGCGCGCCAGCGGGGCAGAACTGGAAAGATTTGTGACAGAGGACCAATCCCCGGGCCGCGCCGACGGAAACAACGTTTCCATCGACATCGAAAGCGCGCTTCTGGCAGAGAATTCCATGACTTACGAAGCAATAGTCACCATGCTCTCTCTGCGGGGCCGATGGCTTGGGGTGGTCCTTGGGGAAGGAGGCTCGTAAGTGGGGACTATTTCCTCATTGGGGATAAGTGCATCAGCGCTTGCCGCGCAGAGAACGCGGCTTGATGTTATCGCACGCAACATAGCCAACGCCGAGGTGACCAGAACACCCCAGGGAGGACCTTACATCCGGCAGCAGGTGGTGTTCCGCGCCCTGCCCGAGGGCGGAGTGGAAGTGGCAGAAGTCCAGCCGGATCCAACTCCTCCGCGCCGAGTGTACGATCCGGGTCACCCCGACGCAGACGTTGACGGCTATGTCTCCTATCCAAACGTAAACATGGTGGAGGAAATGGTGGACCTTATGATGGCCACCCGAGCTTACGAGGCCAACGTAACGGCTATGCAGGCAACCAAAAACATGCTTCACAAAGCTATGGAGCTCGGCCGCGCTTGAGGGGGGTTAAATGGAGATCCAACCGATTTCACAACAGCCGCTAAACACCGCTTCACCAAGCGGCACGCCGCAAACCAGCCAGCCCACCACTTTTGCGGAGATGATAACCCGCGCCATAGACGCGGTCTCCGCGGCTCAATCACGGGCAGATGAGGCCGCCCGCAAGGTGGCACACGGCGACCTCGAATCCCTGCACGAAGCCCTTTTGGCCATCCAAGAAGCAACGCGCGGCATGCAGATCCTGGTTCAGGTGCGCAATAAGGTTATCGAAGCTTACCAAGAGATAATGAGAACCCAAATATAAACCATGCTCCAGAGACTCTCGGGAATCACTTCTCTGTTGCAAGAAAAGTGGGGATCGCTCAGCGGCTCACAAAGGGCGCTTGTGGCGTCTTTTGCCGCCGTGCTCTTCATGGTTATTGCAATTTCTTCTGTGCTTGTAAGCCGTCCCAAGTATGCCGTTCTTTACTCCAACCTCGATCCGGCCGACGCCGGCCAAATTGTAGAGCGCTTGCGAGAGCAGAAGGTCCCATACAAGCTCTCACAAGGCGGACGAACCATCGAAGTTCCAGCCAGCAAAGTTTACGATGTGCGCCTGAACCTCGCAAGCGAAGGCCTGCCTCAGACGGGCAACGTCGGCTTTGAAATCTTCGACAAATACAACTTCGGGATGACCGACTTCGCCCAGCAGATGAACTACCGCAGGGCCGTCCAAGGCGAGCTGGAGAGAACTATTTCACAGCTCAACGGGGTTGAGCAGGCACGGGTCCACTTGGTAATTCCCCAAGAAAGGCTTTTCGAGCGCGACCGCCAAGAACCAACCGCTTCTGTAGTCCTGAAGCTTAAGCACGGCACCACACCTAGCGAAGAAGAGGTCAGCGCTGTTGTTCATCTCGTTTCTTCTGCAGTGGAGGGGCTTAAGCCCGAGAACGTAACCGTTGTAGATACGCGCGGGCGACTTCTTTCAAGCGCGGCAAACCGCCTGGGAGCCGACGGTGCCAGCCCGGTCCTCACAGGAACCGCCCTCAAGCTTCAACAGCAGTACGAACAGCACCTTCAGGACGAGCTTCAGACCATGTTGGACAAAGCTTTTGGGATTGGAAAAGCCGTTGTGCGCGTGCGGGCCGAGTTGGACTTCAGCTCCAAAGAAACCCAGCGAGAACTTATCCAGCCTGCGGCTCCGGGCCAAAAAACTGGTGTTCTCCTCAGCCGCCAGCGCCTTAACGAAACATACACCGGTTCCCCAAACACTATCGGCGGGCCTCCAGGAGTGGCATCCAACCTGCGCCCAGCCACGGGGTTTGCCGGAAGTTCCGGCACGAGTTCTTACACCAGAACCGAGGAAACCGAGAACTATCAAGTTTCAAAAAGCATAGAGCGCATAAAAGAAACACCCGGTTCGGTGAAGCGGCTTTCCATCGGAGTGCTCGTGGACGGCCGGCTGACCGCGCAACAGCGAACCGACATCGAGCGCATGATAGCTGCCGCATGCGGACTGGATACATCCCGAGGGGATAACGTCAGCGTTGCAAGCCTGCCGTTCGACAGAAAAAGCCTGGAAGCCGACGAAGCCGACATGAAGCGCGAGCGCCAACAGCAAACCTATTTGGCCTTCGCCAGAATAGGTGCGGCTGTTGTAATCATGCTCCTGTTCTTGGCGATGGTTAGATCAACCCTGCATAAACCATCGGAACCGAAGGAGCAAATAGCCGCTCTGCCCGAGTCCACAGAATCCGCGGAGGTTCAACCTCAGGAGGTTGGAACCCTTATCCTGGAATCCGCCGAACCCGCCGAACCGGAAGCAGAACAACAGCGGCCTCCAATCCCGCAAATAGAAGAACGCGACACCACTGCGCGCCGCCTGGCCCAGGAAAACCCAGAAGAAGTGGCTCAACTGATTCGCAGTTGGATGCTGGAACAAACAGGCAGGAGATAAGAAGATATGCCATCCGTTTCAACAAGCAAAAAAAGCATCGATCAGATGACCGGCTTGGAGAAAGCGGCAATACTCCTTATCGGCATAGGCGAAGAATTGGCCGCAAAGGTGATGCAGCACCTCACCCAGGACGAAATCGAACGCCTATCCGCCGAGATTGCCAAGTGCGACCACGTTCCCCCTTCACTCCAGGAAGCGGTGGACCAAGAATTCGAACAGTTGGTTTTGGCGAAGCAGTATATCGCTCAGGGCGGCATAGAGTACGCGCGCACCGTTTTGGAAAAAGCGCTGGGCAGACAAAAAGCCGAGGAGATACTGGAGCGCGTTATCTCCTCCATGAAGGTCCGCCCCTTCGATTCTCTGCGGGACGTGGACCCAAACCAGCTCTTCCAATTCCTGCAGAAGGAGCATCCGCAAACCATTGCCTTGGTTCTGGTGCATCTCCCCCCTTCCAAAGCTGCACCAATTCTCTCAGCGCTTCCGCCAGAGCTTCAGGTTGATGTTGCCCAGCGCATAATCACGATGGACCGCACCACTCCGGATGTTATTGAGCAGGTGGAATCTCTCCTATCGCGCAAAGTTGCCGCGCTGGGATCCCAGGAGGTTACAAACGTCGGCGGCCCTAAGAGCCTGGTGGACATGCTCAACAATGCCGACCGCTCCACGGAAAAAACCATCCTCGAGTCGCTGTCCCAAACAAACCCGGAAATGGCCGAAGCCGTAAAGCAGTTGATGTTCGTCTTCGAGGACATCGTGAACCTGGACAACAGAAGCATCCAAACGGTTCTGCGCCATGTGGAAGCCGACGACCTAAGGCTGGCACTCAAAACCGCCAGCGATACGGTCAAAGAGGTTATTTTCAGGAACATGTCTTCCCGCGCGGCCGAAGCTTTGCGCGAAGACATAGAGATGACCGGACCTGTACGCCTGCGCGACGTAGAAGCTGCCCAGCAAAAAATTGTGGCAGTTATACGCCAGCTTGAAGAAGCAGGTGAAATTGTGGTTGGAAGAGGAGCCGAAGATGTTTTTGTCGAGTAGATTCTTCAAAGTGCATACCGCTCCGGATGCGCACGTTCTGGTGCTTTCCCACCCAGAGCCGAAGCCCAAGGAGGAAACATCCCAAAGCCACCACGAACGCATCCAGAAAGCACAAGCCGCGGTGCTTCAGCAGGCGCGCGAGGAAGCCCTGCGCATCCTCGAAAAAGCAAAGTCCGAAGCCGCCGCAATCCTCGCCGCCGCCAACTCAGAAGCCGAGTCAATCCGCGATTCCGCTTACCGACAGGGGTACGAAGAAGGCCGGGCCGAAGCAAACCGCGAACTCGCCCTCAAAAAATCCGAGTTGGAAGCCCTCATCGCGGCTGTGAACGAAGAGCGCGATAGATTCCTCCAGGAAGCAGAACCACAGCTTGTTCAACTGGCGCTGGAAATCGCTTCCAAGGTTGTGGAAAAAGAGGTGGAGGCGGCACAGGACGTTGCCGTAAGCATAGCGCGGGCGTGCATCCGCAAACTCCGCGAGCGCCAGTGGCTCAGGATTCACGTCAATCCCGAAAGCTTGGAGTCCATTAGATCGGCCAAAGAAGAGCTAGCACTCTACGCGGGAACCGGGGTTCGCATAGATTTGGTTGAAGACCCGGAAGTGGATCCCGGAGGGTGCATAATTGAATCCTCCTCCGGAATCGTGGACGCCAGAATCCAAACGCGCATGGACTTGCTGAAAAGCGCCGTTGAAGAGGCACTGAACGATGGCGAAGCAACCGAGGTTAACCCGCTACTCCAGGCTGTTGCCGCAGCTTGAGTTGAATAAAATGTACGGCCGTGTGGAGGAGGCGGTTGGACTGCTGGTGCAGTCCAGCGGGCCTCCGGTCCGAGTTGGCGAAATATGCCGCATACGCACCTCTCAATCGGCCCAACCAATGTTAGCCGAGGTTGTGGGTTTCAAGGGCGAGCGCGTCATGCTTATGCCCATGGGAGACCTCAGCGGCATACAGCCCGGCAGTGTGGTGGAGGCCACCGGACGCCCGCTTCAAATTCCGGTTGGACCTGGTCTCGTCGGCCGCATCCTCGACGGCTTGGGGCGCCCAATCGACGGGAAAGGCGAGATACAAGCGGAAGAATGGCGCGACGTCAACGCTTATCCTCCTCTGCCCACCGAACGGCGGCGCGAATACTTCCCAATGCCGCTGGGAATTAGGGCCATCGACGGCCTTTTAACCTGTGCATTTGGCCAAAGAATAGGGATTTTCGCGGGTAGTGGCGTTGGCAAAAGCACACTCCTGGGCATGATGGCCCGCAACGCCGCCTCAGATGTCAACGTGATAGGCCTCATCGGCGAACGCGGCAGGGAGGCCCTGGACTTTGTGGAGAAGGACCTGGGGCCCGAGGGCTTGGCCAGATCGGTGCTTGTGGTGGCAACGTCGGACCAACCAGCGGTATGCCGCCTCAAAGGCGCTTTTGTGGCTTTCGCAATCGCAGAATATTTCCGAGACCAAGGAAAAAACGTTCTCCTGATGATGGACTCGGTCACGCGCTTCGCTTGGGCACAGCGCGAAATCGGTCTATCCGCCGGCGAGCCGCCAACCACAAGGGGATATACTCCCTCAGTCTTCGCTCTTCTCCCCCGCCTTCTCGAACGAGCTGGAATTGCCGAGCGCGGCACCATCACCGGCCTGTTTACGGTCCTTGTGGACGGCGACGACATGAACGAACCGGTGGCCGATGCTGTCCGAAGCATCCTCGACGGACATATAGTGCTTTCGCGTAAACTGGCGGCAAGAAACCACTACCCCGCCATCTCCGTACTGGATAGCGTCAGCCGTCTTATGCCGGAAGTGGTTACCCCAGAACACCGCGCCGCCGCTAGCGATATCCGGGATATGCTTTCGGTATACACTGACGCAGAAGACATGATCAATATAGGCGCCTACGTCTCGGGCAGTAACCCCAAAATAGACCGCGCTATCCGCAAAATAGACCAAATCAACGCTTTTCTGAAGCAGGAAACCTACGAACACTGCGACTTCAATGAAACTATCGAAATGATGAAATCTATATCAGGAGATTAGATATGAAAAAGTTCAGCTTTCGTTTGGAACCGGCGCTTAAACACCGAATCACCCTCGAGGAAAAAGCCGTGTTGGAACTGGCGAATTGGCGCCGCCGATATGCCGAACTTGAGGAGCAGCTTGAAGCGATGAAACTCTACAGAAACCAGATAGAGCAGCAAGCAGCAGAGCTGGAGGGGGATATACCCCCCGTTCTGCTGAAAACCCTGAACCAGCATCTCCAATGGGTGGCAGACCAGGAAGACGTCTGCGCAAGGGAGCTGGCCTGTTTGGCACTGCGCGTGGAGGAAGCGCGGCAGGCCGCCATTGCGGCATCCACAGCCCGGCGTAGTTTAGAGCGGCTGAAGGAGAAAAAGCTCGAGGAATACCTCGCCAGCGCGGCGGCAGAAGCCCAAAAGGAGCTTGATGACCATTCCGCCGTTCGGGCGGCCAGGGCTTCCGCCTGAGAACACCGAGCACCATACGGAGGCGCTCTGAAATGCTTACCAACGTGCTTCGCGTTTGGCACAGAATTCAGGAGATAGAAAGCCGCTTTGGATGCCGCCAACCCGGCCAGCCAATGCTGCCGGGAACCAGCTTTGACTTCGATGCCTGTTTAAACAGCGCCTGTGGGCTTCGAAACGAAACCCCGGAGTTCGATTCGGTTATCACCGCGGCCGCTAAGAAGTACGGTGTTGACGAACTTCTTGTGCGGGCCGTCATAAAAGCCGAATCAAACTTTAATCCGCGCGCGGTATCCAGGGTCGGAGCCATAGGCCTTATGCAGCTTATGCCTGGCACCGCCCGCGCATTGGGAGTCACAGATCCGTTCGACCCAGAAATGAACGTGGACGGCGGCGTGAGGTACCTTAAACAACAGCTAGATAGATTCGGCGACGTTGCCCTCGCCCTTGCCGCATACAACGCCGGTCCCAACGCCGTGGAGCGCTACGGCGGCATTCCGCCTTACCCGGAAACAAGGCGGTATGTCCAAAAGGTGCTGGCCTATCTCAAGCAGTATCAAGGCCAGCTCGAGACTGAAAGATAAAACTCAACAGCCCAAGTGAACGCACAGCCGATAAGCACAACTCTGGACTTAACAGCCACCGCGCCCAACCCGGAAGCGGGCAAGCTTGCCGCATGCCTTCTGCCTGAAGGCACTCCCGTGCGCCAATGCGGTCCCGCCCCAAGCGCGGCCGACTTCTCGGCATTCCTCGAAGCCGCCGAAACGGCAAACAACCTCCCAGGCCTCCAAAACCCTGTGAACGAAGCCCAGAACCACAACATCCCGGCCGCGACCAATGAGCGAAAACCCGAAGGCGAAACAGCGGCGGAATTGGAGCTTCTTGCGTCCATCGCTTGGAGCTTAGCGGCGCAGACAGCCGTCAGCCAGCCAAAACCCCTGCCAAACGCAGAGCAGCCACTACCAGAGCCTGAGGAACAAGGTTCCCAATCAAAACCAGCCACTCTCACCACCAAAACGGAAGATGCGCCTGTGGAGCTTGGACCGAACTCCACCCTCAAACCCGCTCAACAACCGGAGAAAAGCACGCCAGAAAAAACCTCTGCACAGCAAACAGATGAATCCGTTCCACAAACCACCCCGACCTTTGAGCTGGATAACCAACATCCCACAACCGCGGAAACAAAAAAGCCCCAAACCGCACTGATTGAAGCTCATCAGAAACCAAAAGATATACCGCAAGCTGTGGAAGATAAAAGCAATGCTTCAACGCCTCCGGTGCATATGCCCAACCAGGCTCAAAACAGCGCCCAAGCGGCTCGACACAGCGTACAGTCGGCATACGCCCACACATACGCGCCACAACCATCCCACGAAACGTTCCAGATACACAGTGCCTTCTGGCTGGAAAGAAATGCAGACGGCTCTGGAAGGCTTCTCCTCGAGCTTAGGCCGCCGGCCCTGGGACCGATTGAAGTGCTGGTCAGCGCCAAAGGAACCTCCGTATCAGCAGATCTCATCGCTCCCGATCAAAACGCTTTCGAGCTCCTTCAGAATCACCTCGGCGCGCTTCAAGAAGCACTGGTAGCAACGGGACTTTCGGTGGACACTCTGCAGGTTGACGTAGCCACACGAGATGAGCACAAGCATGCGGAAGACCGCTTTAGAAAGACAAACCGCGTCCGATATATAAGTGAGCCCACTATCTCAACACCGGTTCTAGGCCCCACCATCAGAACCGGTTTAAGGCGTTTCTCAACGCTGGACCTAGTTGCATAGTGCGAGGAAACAAACATGGTAGAAAGCATCAATCCAAACAACAAAACATCCACAGCCGAGAAGCCTGCTACCAACCTTGTATCCACCGACGCGTTCCTCAAGCTCTTCACAACACAACTGAGGTACCAAGACCCACTCCAACCCATGACCTCGCCCGAGTTTCTTGCGCAAACGGCCCAATTCCAAACGCTCCAAAAGCTTCAGGATGTGAGCAAGCTATTGGCAGACCTTGCCAGCGCTGTAAGGTTGCTGACAGCATCCACCCTTATAGGGAAAACTGTGCAGGTTTCGTCCGAAGGCGGAGAAGCTAAAAACGCAACGGTCACCGCCGTAAGGGTGGGCCCAACCGGCGTTTCCATCGTGGCCGGAACCGCGGAATTCCCGATAGATGCTGTTAAAGCAATCGCCTAAGCAATCCCAAAATCGCACGCCACCAAGGCTTTTCTGCAACTTTGCTAAAAGCAAAGAAGACAAAAAGTAAAACAAGCAAAACACTTAGCGGAGGGTTGCTTGTGAGTAAGAGGGTTCTCATAGTAGACGATGCTATGTTCATCAGACATACTCTGAAGCGCATAATCTCCGAAGCCGGTTACCAAGTGGCCGGAGAGGCCGACAACGGCCAAGCCGGAGTTGAGCAGTACAAAAATCTAAAGCCGGATGCGGTTTTCCTGGATATCACCATGCCTGTGATGGACGGCCTGCAGGCGCTTCAGGAAATAAAAACCTTCGATCCGAACGCTGTGGTAATCATGTGCACCGCGCTTGGTCAGGAATCCATGGTTATGGAGGCCCTTAAAGCCGGGGCAAAAGATTACATCGTCAAACCTTTCCAGCCAGATCGGGTGATAAACGGGCTGGCTAAGGCTATAGGCTCTTAAACTTTTAAGCAAGTTAAGGCAAGGAGGAAAAAGTGCGGGTCGAGTTTGTAGAGCCTTTCGTGCGGGCGGGAATATCGGTTATGGAGTCTGTATCCGTAGGCCGCCCAGAGCGCGGACAGCTTTCAATGCGGCACCTGAAATTTACAACCCAGCAGGTAACTATTGTGGCGGGCGTTACCGGAGATGTACGCGGACAGGTACTCTACGGCATGTCATTGGTTACAGCCGAAAAAATTGCCACCGCAATGCTCCAAGAGCCGGTTATGACCTTCGACGAGTTGGCCACCAGCGCTATCGCAGAGCTCGGAAACATGATAACCGGAAACGCCATCATGTACCTTGCAGAAAAGGGCTTCAACTGCGTAATCACGCCCCCAAGCGTTATCCGCGGGATGAATGTTGAAATATCAACCCCGGTTCCGGCTCTGGTTGTCCCGCTTATAACACAGTTCGGCAAAGTGGAAATCAACATTGCGCTGGCAGAAGTGGCCAAGCAGGATCAAGCATCAACCGTGGGAGGCGATGGACAGCGCGGTCTCTCGGCGGTTCAGCAGAGCTAAACCTGGATCCTAGCGCCTGCGGAGCTCCGCAGGGGGTAAACCCATGCTTTCTCTGTATTTCGCCACGGTCCGGCGCGCCAGGTTGAACCCCAACTGCTTCAATGCTTCTGCAATGGCGGAATCGCTCAGTGGGTTGGATGGAGGCTCGCTGGCGATTATCCGCCTTAGCGCTTCCTTGGCGGCCAAACTCGGGTCGAAGAAGCTGTCGAACGGTATAATCTCGCCGTTGGGTATGCAGGCATGCTTGCCCAACGTGGCTCTGCACACAACCGACTCGTGAAGCCCTATCTCCTTCGCCAACTGCTTCTTGGTAAGCGGCTTCAGGCGGGACGGCCCCTCCAAAAGAAAACCCTCTTGAATGCGAACCAAAGCGTTGGTTATTTTCAAAAGCGTCTCACGGCGGCGGGCCACTGCGTCGATGAGCGCCCGCGCTTGGCTCAGGTGTTCCTTAACCGAATCCGCTTCATCCTGCTCTGAATCCCGCTTGCTCCGCTTGGACCTCGCCCTGTAAAGCTCGAAAGAGCGGCTCACTCGAATTCGGCTCACGGCACTCTCGACTATTCTAGCCTCCAAACCGTTGGGGCCAATAAATATAACCACATCCGGCCTAAGGACCGCCATCCTCCTAGGCGCCAAATGCTCCCAATCACTTCGGTAAACAAGCGCCGGACACGGGGATAGATTCTTGCGCAGAAAGCTGAGAGCTTCACGTACTTCGTTGGTGGAGATACCCAAGTTCTTCGCTATGCGGTCGATGCGGTTGCCCACAAGCTGCTTCCAGCAGGTTTCAACCACCCTTCTCGCGGTCTTCACAACCTCGCTGGAACCGTCAATTCGGTCCAACTGCAAAAGCAAACACTCTCTAAGGTCCCGAGCGCCTATTCCGGGCGGATCGAGGCTCTGCACCAACCGTAGAATTTCTTCCACCTGGGGAACGCTCATGTGAAACCGATCGGCTATTTCGACCAGCGGTTCCAGTAGGTATCCATCTTCGGAGAGGCACTCGATTATATAGCTGCCAACCTGGAAAGCAACTCCGTCGGCAACCGCGCCGAGCTGAATCCTTAAATCCTGCTTGAAATCCCAAAAATCGGCCACCCGGTTGATGGGGTCCATTTCATACTCGTACTCATCGTTATCCCAATCGTGGGCGCCCGATGCGAAAATCCACCTCAAATTCTCGCGGGAGTCCGCCATGTATGTACTGCACAGGGGGCATTGATCTCCATCCAGCACGGCGCCGCACAGCGGACAGCACTGATCATCCGGAAGCTCAAGGGCTGGATTAAGCGAGACTTCGGCGCGGAGATACTGTTCCAACTGGTCAACCGGCATTTCCAACAGCCGGCTGGCCACTATCTGCTGAGGCAGCGGAGCAAACAGCAGATTTGGCTGTTGCGATGGTACGCCGGCAATTTTTAGCACTGCCGCTCTCCTTAATGCTTGGAAGAGTCTTGGCAGTCAGATTCGGAAGGCTGTTCGTCCAAAGCTCTGTTCACCACGGCCAAAAGAGCATCCAAATCGCAAGGCTTATATATACAGGTGTAGGCTCCCGCCCGGATTCCCTCCTTCACCCTATCCTCCGATGCACAGCCGGTTATCAGTATCAAAGCCCTGGCCCTGTTAAGCTCTCTCAGTTCCTGAACCACGTCCACACCGTCGATGGGACCCGGAAGCGCTATATCCACCACTGCCACATCGTAAGCCCTATTCTGCGATAGCGCCAAAGCCTCTCCCGCGCTGTGTGCCGTCACCGTCTCGTAACCGGTCATCGAGAGAAGCTCACTTACGACGCGAGCAAAAACTGGATCGTCATCCACAACCAATGCCCTTGTCATCATCACGAATCCGAAGGCCTTGTCGGAAGTGTTATCTCCACAGTTGTTCCGCGTCCCTCAACGCTGTAAAGCTTGATTTCGCCGCCGTGCCTTCGAATCGCCGAAGCCGCCAAGCTCAACCCCAATCCCCTGGAACGGTTCTTGGTGGAGAAAAACGGGGTAAACACCTGGCTCACAGCGCTTTCGGAAACCCCAGAGCCCGTATCAGTAACGTAGATTTTCACAACCCCACCAGAATCTGGTCCCGCTATGTAGCATGTATCCAGCCGCAAATCTCCTCCGGTTGGCATTGCCTGCACCGCATTGAGGAAAATGCTGTGGAACGCCTGCTCAATCAGAGCTTGGTCAACCGGCACCTGGGGAACTGATTTATCGTAAGTTCTGTAAACGGTTATCCCGGAGCAATCATCGGGAAGGGCTTTGGCAAGCGCCGCATCCAGTATGCTGTGTATATCGCTTTCGGTGGGGTGCAAATCAACTTCTTGAATCGACAACACCACATCCATAAGCAGTTGCGAGCATCGGGTGGCCTCAGCGTGAATAGACTTCGCGTAGCCCTTCGATTTTTCAATTCCCGCAGATGGATCCGGCTGGCCCAACAACCGGTCTATAAGCTGTGCACATCCGGAAATGGTTCCCAATGCGTTGTTCAATTCATGCGCAAGCCAGCGCACACTGCGCCTTGCGCCCTCCAGTTTAGCTTCGTCTCGTTCGCTGTATTCTGGCATAGCCACAACCACACCATTCAGCCTGTGCGCCCAGCCGAACCGCAGAGCGCTCCCAAGGCTTTAATTCTCCGAATCCGAGGCTTCATCCCCTGCAATTCCTGGACCAAGCCCGTATTCCCTTATTTTGGACCTCAGCGTCTTCCGATCTATGCCAAGTATCCTGGCCGCTTTCGATTGGTTAAACCCGGTTTCCTCAAGCACAAACTTGATATGTTCTTTTTCAACCTCCCTCAAAGATTTCAGCCCCCGCCGCGCTGGCTCCGACGCACTTGCCGGTGCCTTCTCCAAATGCAGCAAATCCGGGGTGATGGTATCGCCGTCTGCCAGTATAACAGCCCTCTCAATGCAGTTCTGAAGCTCCCTCAAATTGCCGGGCCAATGGTGGCTGAGGAGTATTTCCATAGCCTCTGGGGATATTTTGGTCACCTTACTGCCGTACGACTCGCTGAACCTCTGCAGAAAGTGGTTGGCAAACAGTGGAATGTCCTCCGGGCGCTCCCTAAGCGGCGGAAGCCAAATGGTTACCACGTTCAGCCTGTAGAACAAATCCTCACGAAACCTGCCTTCCTTTATGGCCTGCCGCAGGTCCTGATGCGTTGCGGCTATAACACGCACATCCGCGCGTATGGTTTCCGTGCCCCCCAACCGCTCGAATTCGCGCTCCTGCAGAACCCTGAGCAGTTTCACCTGCGTTGATAGGGAAATATCACCCACCTCGTCTAAGAAGAGCGTCCCGCGGCATGCGCGCTCGAACCGCCCTATGTGCCTGGTGTAGGCGTTGGTAAAAGCCCCCTTTTCATGCCCAAAAAGTTCGCTCTCCAAAAGCGTTTCAGGTAGTGCGCCGCAGTGCACCGCCACAAAAGGCCCCTCATAGCGGGGGCTTTGGTAGTGTATGGTTTTAGCAAGGTACTCCTTGCCAGTGCCCGTCTCGCCCAAAATCAGAACCGAGGCGTCGGTCTTTGCAACGCGCGCGGCCGTAAGATAGGCCTTCTGCACCTCCACGTTTGCCCCGATGATGTTCTCGAAGTTGTACCGGCGCTTAAGCTCCTCCCGAAGGTACCGATTTTCAGCCAGAAGGCCGGCGCCCTGCAGTGCTCCAACAATCGTTTCTTCCACGCGCGTAACGTCGAACGGCTTTGTGATGTAATCATACGCGCCGAGCCTCATCGCCTCCACGGCTGTCTGCATCGAAGCATACGCCGTAAGCACTATCACCCGGGTATCCGGAGAAGCAACGCGGTAGTGGCGCAGAACCTCTATGCCACCCAGCTTCGGAAGGCTCAGGTCGAGCAGCATCACATCGAACTTATCGCTCGATCTGGCCACTGCTTGTTCACCATCTTCAACGGCCGCAACTTCGCACCCAAGTCCCTCGGCCAGGTCGCTTAGGATGTTGCGCATGCCTGGCTCATCCTCAACAACGAGGATGCTCTTCTTCTTATCCACGCCCTTTGCTCGCTCCATCACCCAAGCGCGTATAAACCATGCAAGATTTTCGTCAAAAACCGCCGGCTCCATAAGGAGCAAAGCCAACTTTGCGCTTCCCGGCGGATTCCGACGCTATTCTAACGCACCTACACCTGAGGGTCAAGCTAAAACCACAGCGGGCACGCGAATTGCTGCTTTTTCTTCCTCGGGTGCCCGGGGAATAAACCCGGGGCAGTTATCAGCACGACGGGATGGCACACCACTAACGGAGGTACTTTAAGGGTGATTTCATCGCTGTACAGCGGAGTATCTGGACTGCGATCTCACCAAACCGAGCTTGACGTTACCGGAAACAATCTGGCTAACATCAATACCAACGGCTTCAAAGCTACCAAGGTTTCTTTCAGCGATATACTCAGCAGGACCATCGACTACGGTCGTCCGCCGTCCGGAAGCCGCGGCGGAGTAAACCCGAAACAGATAGGCTCCGGCGTTCAGGTGGCGGCATTGAGGGTTGATTACTCGCAGGGAACTATTCAAAACACCGGCCGGGATGCTGACGTGGCTATAGACGGCACGGGATTCTTCATACTTTCAGATGGCACCAAACAGTTCCTCACCAGGGACGGTTCTTTTGCACTGGATTCGGAGGGCTATTTGGTATCTTCCAGTACCGGCCTAAGGGTGGTCGGATGGCAAACAGAAGAAACGCCGGGCACCGCAGGCACCGGCCCTGCCCCATCTTCAGGCATCAAAATTCCCATCGGCAGTGAATTGATGGCAAAAGCCACCTCGAAAGTTCGGCTTTCCGGAAACCTGTCTGCAGTCTCAGCCGCCGGCAACAAAACCTCCTCGCGCTTCCGCGTGTACGACAGCCTCGGCGCAGGTCGCGACTTGGAAATCATCTTCACGCGACAGGAAGGCGGCTCTTGGACGTGGGAAGCACGCGAACCCGGAGCAGATGCCCCCGCGGGAAGCGGCACCATAGAGTTCGGACCCAACGGAAAGCCGGTATCCGGTGCCTCCGGGACCATACAGCTTTCGCCGTCAGGCGCCTCCGGGGCGGCCCAACAAACTGTGGAGCTGGACCTCTCTATGCTGACCCAGCTGGCCGCTGATACAGACATCGCCCTGGAGTCACAGGACGGTCTACCGCCGGCGCCCATGCTCGGCTTTAAGGTTGACAGCGACGGAACCGTCGTAGGCCTTTTCGGAAACGGTTTGTCGCGCGCCATTGGCAAGCTGGCCATCGGATACGTGCCAAACCCAAGCGGTTTGCGCAGTGTGGGGCACAACATGTGGGCTGTTGCGCCGAACTCCGGCCCGCTTCAGGTGCGCGATGCCTCCGCAGTGGGTGCCAGACTCATCGGCGGTGCGCTGGAAGCTTCCAACGTTGATATGGCCGAAGAGTTCACGCGAATGATCATCGCCCAAAGAGCATTCCAAGCAAGCGCCAGAATAATAACCACATCCGATGAGGTGCTTCAAGAGCTGATGCAGATTAAACGCTGATGATGCGGTTCCCGTCGCCACCTAAAAAGAAGGTGCTCTAAAATGATAAACCTCACCAAAATCAACGGCGAACGGATAGTGGTCAATGCAGAGCTTATCGAGCACATCGAGTCGATACCAGACACTCTGCTGGTTCTAACAACCGACAGGCGCATAATGGTGAGCGAATCCGTAGAACAGGTGGTCGACGCGGTGGTGCGCTATCGGAAGCTTATAAACGGCTGTTGCTGTCCGTGCCACAAGGACCATGATACTGACTCGTTGGGAGAGGTTTGAGCTAGATGGATCTAGCCACGGTCATCGGCCTTTTCTTGGCTTGGGGGGCTTTTCTCGGTTCGGTGCTGATGGAGGGCACCCACATAACAGCACTGCTGAACATTCCGGCGGCGGTTCTCGTGATCGGCGGCACAATGGGAGCTACAATATTCAGCTACCCGCTGGAGCAACTCAAGAAGATCCCCCTCCTGGTGAAAAAAGCTCTGTTCGCTGAACCTGTGGATATGGTTGGCACAGTAAACACAATAATCAACCTAGCCCGAAAAGCCAGGCGCGAAGGCATCCTGGTGCTGGAACAGGAAACCCGCACCCTGGAAAACCGCTTCCTCAGCACGGGCATCCAACTGGTGGTGGATGGCCTGCCGCCGGAGGCTGTGCGAGAAACCCTGGAAAACGAAATAGCCGCCCTCCAAGAGCGGCATAAAGCGGGGGAAAGCATCTTCATGTCGATGGGCGGCTACTCGCCAACGCTGGGGGTTATAGGCACGGTGGCTGGCCTTGTGCACATGCTCTCCAACTTAAGCGACCCGGGCAAAATGGGACCGGCCATCGCCAATGCTTTCATCGCCACACTTTACGGGGTGTCGCTTGCAAACCTCCTCTACCTGCCCATAGCCAACAAACTGAAAGTCCGAAGCCAGGAGGAGGTAGCTCTGTACACGTTGATGCTCGAAGGCATCCTCTCGATACAGGCGGGCGACAACCCCAGAGTGGTTGAGTCCAAGATAATCAGCTACTTACCGCCCAAAGAGAGAACCGTGGTAAGCACTGCGGCTCAGCAGCCCCAGGAGGCTTTGGTGGAATGAAGCGCAAGAAAGCACACGGCCACGAAGGAGGCCACGGCAACATCGAAAGATGGCTGCTTACATACGCAGACATGATTACCTTGCTGGTGGCGTTTTTCATCATGCTGTACTCCATGTCTGTAATGAACGCGGCCAAGTTCCGACAGCTTGCCCTATCGGTTAGGTCCGGATTCGGCGGCAACCTTCCGAACGCCGGCACATCCATACTGCCCGACGCCGACGGATTGCTGCCCCATAGTTCTGCAAACGGCAAGGGGAAAGGCAAAAGCGAAGCAGAGCAAACCGTGGAAAAGCTAACAGCTTTGATTCGCCAGCGCGGAATGTCAAGGGCGGTGCGCGTTCACATCGACGAGCGCGGGCTGGTGGTCACCCTTGTAACCGATGGAGTCCTTTTCGACAGGGGCAGTGCCGAGCTGAAAAAAGAGATGATCCCGATACTTGACGGGGTTATAGATATCCTCTGGAAAACCGAGCATCCAATCCGCGTAGAGGGCCACACGTGCAATCTGCCCATAAGTGGGCGCTATCCATCCAACTGGGAGCTTTCCACAGCCAGAGCCACCAACGTCGTGCGGTATTTGATCGAAAAGCGGCACCTAGACCCCAGGCGCCTTTCCGCCGCCGGCTACGCCGACAGCCGCCCCATAGCTCCCAACGACACCGAAGAGCACCGTGCCCTGAACCGCAGGGTTGACATTGTTCTTCTGCTTTACGAAAGGACCAAAAAATGAGCGCAGAAAGCCGGGGTAAACCTCCTTTCACTATGATAGCCGTTGTGCTGTTGTTAACGGTTGTGGCGGCAACAACCGGAGCGTTTGTCGCCAAGAAGTCTTCAGGATCTCAAGCTTCGGATGAAAAAGTTCACAAAAAAAGCAAGAAAAGCCATGGCCCAGCCGCCACAATCCCAATCGAAGGATTGATTATCAACCTAAACGACCCCGGAGAAATCCGGTATCTCAAGCTTTCTCTTGCTCTGGAAACAAGCAGTGAAGAGGACAAAACCGTGGTCGAGCACGAGCTCCACAAAGTAAAGGATGCTGTAATCACAACAGCCAGCCGCCACAACATGAACCAGCTTTTTACAAACGAGGGCAAAGAAGCGCTTAGAAAAGAGCTCATCGAAGCCATTAACAAACAGCTCGACGAGGAGCTGGTGTCGGAAATCTACTTCACAGAATTCGCCATCCAGTAACTTCGGAACACGGGGCGCCGGATATGTCGGAAATACTATCGCAAGATGAAATCAATGCGCTACTCAGCGCTTTCGCATCCTCCGAAGCCGAAACCGGAAAATTCGGCAAAAGGCTTAAGGAGGTGAAGCAGTACGACTTCGCCCGACCGGACAAATTTTCCAAAGAGCAAATTCGCACCCTGCAGATGATACACAGCACATTCGCAAGAATGCTGAGCACCACGCTTTCAACATACTTGCGGTGCCCCTTCCAAGCCGACCTAATCTCCGTTGACCAAGTAACCTACGATGAGTTTCTGAAATCCATACCCCACACCACCGTTATATGCACTTTCTCGATGGAACCGCTTGTTGGAAACTCGGTAATCGAGATAAACCTCGACGTAGCATTCTCCATAATCGACCGGCTGATGGGCGGCACCGGCACCCTGATTAAACAAGCCAGAGAGCTAACCGACATCGAGCAGATTCTCATCGTGCGCGTGGTAGAGCAGTGCCTCAACAGCTATGCCGAGGCTTGGGCCAGCCTAGTACAAATTACTCCCAAGCTGGAAGGCATAAGCAGTAACACGCTTTTCACCCAAATAGCTCTGCGCAGTGACATGGTGATGCTGGTAACACTTGAAGCCCGCATAGGTACCACCGTAGGCACCATCAGTCTGTGTGTTCCAATCGTCACTCTCGAGCCGATACTTGCCAAGCTCAGCGTTCAAGAATACTTCTCCCGCCAGAAGCAGGAGCCGGACGAAGCCATGCTGCTGCGCATGAAAAGCGCCCTTTCCAAAGCTGAATTGGAGTGTATAGCGGTTCTCGGTCGGGCATACCTGCGAATCGGAGAGCTTATGAATCTTCAGGTGGGAGACTTCATCGTCTTAGACAGCCGGGCTGGAGAGGACATACAAATCTGGATCGGCTCGAAACCGCGCTTTTTTGCCCAGCCTGGCATCACGGCCAACAGGCGCGGAGTGAGGATTACAAAGGTTGTTGAACCTTTCTCGGAAAGCGAGGTGCTTCAGTGAGCAACGGCGGATTGTCCCAAGAAGACATTGACAGACTGCTGGCAGGAGGGGGCGAAGCATCCGACACCGAGCCTCAGCCGCAAACCGAACAGCAGGAGCAGGATGGTGCAAATCTTTCTGCCGACCTGCCTTCAGTGGAGGAGTCGGCGGAAGATTTAAACATCCAAGCGCAAACCCAGCCCCTGGAGGAACCCATGGCTACCGAAGAGCCGGAACCTCCCCACATACCCACGGTTCGGCAGGTGCGGTTTACACCGTTCCCTGAGGTCCAGCAAACCCCCACCACTAACCCCATCGATTTGATACTGGACGTGAACCTGGAGGTCACTGTAGAACTCGGCCGGGCGCGCAAACCGATATCGGAAATACTTCAGTTGGGACCCGGGGCGGTTATCGAGCTGGATAAGCTCGCTGGAGAGCCTGTGGATGTTCTCGTAAACGGAAAACTTGTGGCCCACGGTGAGGTCGTGGTAATCGATGAAAACTTCGGCGTTCGCATCACCGAAATTCTAAGCCCAGCAGACAGGGTAAGAAGCTTATCCTGAAAGTCTCTTCGGGCTGAGAAAGGGGGACGGCAGGCAGTGAAGAGGATCTTTATATGCTTACTTTTGGGGCTTCTAGCCCTGCTTCGAGATGCTTCGGCGGAGCAAAAATACATCATATATGTCACTAAAGCCGGCGACGGCCTCTACAGCATCGCGAAAAGATACGGCACTTCAACCGCCGAGCTTATAAAGCTGAACAATATCAAAGACCCAAACAAGCTTTACCGCGGAATGCACCTGAAAGTTCCGGTGCGCCTTTCCCAACACCTACCCAACACCAAACCCGAACAACCTCTCAAAACAGCCTCAAACACCGCCGAACAGAACAAACCCGCCCCGGCGGCCGCCGCCAGCACTGTGCAAAACGCACCGGCAAAGCCGTCCCAGGCAACATCCAAACCCGCGGATTCACAACCCAAAAAGACGGAGGTGCCTTCGTCAGCATCAAAGCCGGCGCAGCAGCCAGCGGGGGCTTCTCATCAAGAAGCAGCTTCCGGCAAACAGCAATCAATCGAGCAAAAGCAAAAAGAGCGCAGGCCTTTCCTTCCGGACTACACCAGCTTTGATGCCTCCCGAAAACCCCAATCCACACCCCTGCTCATCCTCGACTTGCTGTGGAAGCTTGCCCTGGTCTTGGTGCTCGTCGTAATCTCGGCCAAAGCTGTGAAACTCCTCTCATCCAGAAGCTGGAAGGGCCACGGGCACGGCCAAATGGCGGTGCTCGATAGTTTAAGCCTCGGTCCAAACCGCGGTGTGTATCTGATAAAAGCCTTTGGACGCGTTCTGCTTCTCGGCGTCACCCCAGAGCGGATTGACCTACTTGTCGAACTGCCTCCGGACTCCGTGCCCGAAGAACCCGGAAAAGGCAAGCAGTTCGGCAGTCTATTAAACCGCATGCTCGGCGGTGAAACAGAATCGGCAACCAAGCTCGGTGATCTCCTGGAAAAAACGGCCCAGCATTTTCGCAAGCGGGCGCAGGACGCTCAGGAGGGAGCGCAGTCATGGCAGTGATGCTTCGCCGTCTGGCCCAAATCGGTGTGGCCTTAACGCTTCTGTCGCCGCCGGCCTCGGCGCAGAGCACGCCGCCATTGCCCAAAATAACCATCGGCATGGAGCAGGCGCAGGGGACTGCAGACGTTTCGCTCAGCATGCAGGTCTTCCTGTTGCTTACGGTTCTTTCGCTTGCTCCTGCCATTCTGCTGATGCTCACTTCCTTCACCCGCATCGTCATAGTCCTTTCGTTCGCGCGCAGTGCGCTCGGCACACAGCAGATTCCACCCAACTCCGTAATCATGGGGCTGGCTTTGTTCCTAACCGCTTTCACCATGGCCCCCGTTTGGGATGCCGTGAACACCCAGGCCGTCCAGCCCTACTTGGCCCACCAAATCGACTACAAAACCGCCCTGCAGAAAGCTTCCGTTCCCATCAGGGAATTTATGCTGAGGCAAACCCGAGAGAAAGACCTTGCGCTGTTTGTGTATCTATCTCGGCAACCCAAGCCGGCCGCGCCGAGTGAAATACCCACCAGTGTGCTTGTACCTGCTTTCATGATAAGCGAGCTGAAAACCGCCTTTGTCATGGGCTTTGTGATGTTTATACCCTTCCTCATAGTTGATGCCGTTGTCAGTGTGGTTCTGATGTCCATGGGAATGATGATGGTCCCGCCTATGGTCTTCTCATTACCCTTTAAAATACTACTTTTCGTAATGGTTGACGGCTGGCACCTTATTACGAGGTCATTGGCCCTAAGTTTTCACTAAAGCAAGCGGTTGAGTGGTATGACAGACAGCAGTGTAGTCAGCATGGGAATGCAGGCTATTCAGGTGGCGATAACCGTCTCGGCGCCGATTTTGATAGCGGCCGCCGCAGTAGGCGTGATTATGGGGCTTTTCCAGGCGGTTACCCAGATACAAGAGGTTTCGCTTTCATTCATTCCAAAGATTGTGGCCGTCGCCGTAGTCGGGGCGCTTTTCGGCCCCTGGATGCTGAGAATCCTGGTGGAATACACCGCCAGGCTACTCACTTCCCTACCGGGAGTGGCTAAATAATGCTTCCAATACCAGCAGACATAAAAGAGGTTGCCACCATTTTGCTGATATTCGGTCGGTTCAGCGGCGTGATGGCCGCCGCGCCGGTGCTTTCCAACCGCCACCTGCCCGCCCGGATAAAAATCGCGTTCAGCCTGCTGGTTGGTTTCGCGCTGGCGCCTTTGTACCGCACCGCCGAAATCCCAACAAACGCATCTGCTCTGGCACTCGCCATGGTTGGAGAGGTGCTGATTGGTCTGGCCATCGGTTTTGTGGCCGGATTGGCATTCATGGCCGTGCATGTTGCAGGAGAAATGGCCGACGTCTCAATCGGCTTCACCATGGCCACACAGTACAACCCCGCGCTCGGCGTACACGCTCCTGTGCTGACCCAGCTCCAAACCACCCTTGCCGCACTCCTTTTCCTCGGAATGGACGGACACCACACCGTACTCACAGCCACCGCCGACAGCATAAATTTGCTTCCGCTGGGCAGTGTTCTGCCGGCTTCAAGCGCACTGCGCTGTGTGGACCTGGTTGCTGGTTTGTTCAGTGTTGGTGTGCGCATGGCTTTGCCAACGGTTGCTTCTCTCGTGATAGCCGACGCCGCCCTAGCACTTCTGGCCCGCACCGCCCCGCAGATTAACCTTTTCACAGTTGGTGTTCCGGTGAAGATGGGCGTCGGCCTTCTGGTTGTGATGATCGGGCTTCCAGTTTTGGTATCGCTAACCGCGGAAACACTGCACGCGGTCGGCCGGCAAATAGCCTTCCTTGTAGCCCGCTGAGCATGTTTGGAGCATTGGCAATGGCGCTGGAAGATCGAACTGAAGCCGCAACGCCAAAGCGAAGAGAGGACGCCCGCAAAAGGGGCATGGTTGCTCGCAGTCCGGAACTGGGGCCTGCGGTGGTATTCCTTGTGGGCCTGCTGATGCTCAAGATGCTGGGGCCGAAGCTTATGGAGGCCGCCGCCGCAGTGGCGAGGGCATGCCTGGGGCGCGCCAACTCCGCGCTCGAGCCGAACTCTGCCCAACTGCTCCTGTCTCACTCGTTCATCCACACGGCCAAAGCATTGGCGCCCATGCTGGCCGCGCTGGCAGTGGTCGCCCTCTTGATAGGTGCCGCCCAAACCGGCCTGCTGCTCACGTTCAACACCCTCTCTCCAGACTGGTCAAGGATCAACCCGCTCAAGGGCTTCACGAGGCTTTTCTCCTTCCATGGACTCATCGACCTGGTGCGGTCGCTTCTTAAGGTATCCATCATAGGAGTCATCTGCTACCTTTTCGCGCGCAGTACGTGGTCGGCAGTAATGAGCCTCTCGCAGTACGGATTGCAAATCGGGCTGGCAAATGCCGCTCAAATCACCAGCACGCTTATGCTACGCGTAGGCATTGCAATTGCTGTACTTGCAGTCTTGGACTACGCCGCACAGCGGTGGCAGTACGAAAGAAACCTGCGCATGACCAAACAGGAAGTGCGCGAAGAGATGCGCCAGTTGGAAGGAGACCCGGTTATACGCAGTTACGTCAGACGCAGGCACCGCGAGATGGGACGGCGCCGAATGATGGATGCCGTGCCCAAAGCCACCGCAGTGGTTACCAACCCGGTGCACGTGGCCGTTGCACTGCGCTATGAGAGGGGACAGATGCCGGCGCCAATGGTTGTTGCTAAAGGAGCCAGACTTTTGGCGGAACGCATAAAGGAGGTGGCCAGAGAGCACGGCGTTCCGATAGTCGAAGACCCACCTCTGGCCCGCGCGCTCTACAAAACAGTTGATGTTGGTGAATTCATTCCGCCGCACCTGTATCGGGCTGTTGCCGAGATACTGGCCTTTGTCTACAGACTGAGCGAATCCGCAAGGCGCTACTCTCCAACAGAAGTTTTAACAAACAAGCAAGGAGGCGAACGTGGCTAACGGCGTAAGTACACGGCAAAGCTCCCCGCTCCTCTCCACGGTCAACCGCTACGGCGACCTTGGTGTGGCCCTGGGTGCTGTCATAGTGGTGGCCATGATGGTCACACCCATGCCGGAGTGGCTCCTGGACGTTTTGCTGTCGCTGAACGTTGCCATGGCGCTCACGGTACTGCTGGTGGCCGTGTATGTGGAGGAGCCGCTTAACTTCGCCGCGTTCCCCTCTCTGCTTCTGCTTGTAACCCTGTTCCGGCTGGGGCTTAACATCTCGGCCACCCGCCTGATACTTCTCAACGGAGAAGCCGGCGCCGTAATAGGCGCTTTCGGAGCATTCGTGGTTGGTGGAAATCTGGTTGTCGGCGTAGTAGTCTTCATCGTTCTCATAATCATCCAGTTCATAGTCATCACCAACGGCGCCGGGCGCGTAGCCGAGGTGGCGGCTCGCTTCACGCTTGACGCAATGCCCGGCAAGCAGATGGCAATAGATGCCGACCTAAACGCCGGCGTGATTGACGAGCAAGAGGCCCAGCGCAGGCGGAAAAGGGTTGCCCAAGAAGCCGACTTCTACGGAGCAATGGATGGTGCAAGCAAATTTGTCCGCGGCGATGCTATTGCGGCCATACTCATCGTAGTGATTAACATCGTAGGCGGCTTTCTTATCGGCCTCGTACAGCGCGGCATGCCGCTGGACCAAGCAATCAACACCTATGCCCTCCTCACAGTTGGCGAAGGCTTGGTAACCCAAATTCCAGCCCTTCTCGTATCCACCGCCGCGGGCCTGATGGTCACCAAATCATCCTCCGACACCCACCTTGGGGTCCAGCTCGCCGGACAGATGCTCTCGTATCCAAGGGCGCTTGGGATTGCGGCCTTCGTGCTGTTCGGCCTTGGGCTTATGCCGGGTCTTCCCAAGCTTCCGTTCTTCCTGGCAGCCGCCGGAGCCGCATCTTTGGGATACGCCGTCAACCAGGCGAAGAAAGCCCCACCACCGCCTCCGCCCAAACCGGCGCAACCCCAAGCCCCAGAAAATATGCTGGAGCACATCGGAGTGGATGCGCTTGAAGTGGAGGTTGGATACGGCCTAATCAGCTTGGCCGATCCCAAACAAGGAGGCGAACTGCTGGAGCGCATAACGGCCGCACGCAGACAGATGGCAATCGAGCTTGGCCTTGTTGTGCCGCCGGTTCGCGTGCGCGACAATATGCGCCTCCCACCAAATGAGTACGTAATAAAACTGCGCGGCAACATAGTCGGGCGCGGCTCCCTCAATCCGGGTCAGTTCTTGGCGATGGATCCCGGCACCGTTACCAATCCGGTGGAAGGACAGCCAACCACGGAACCGGCTTTCGGACTTCCAGCCCTGTGGATACACCCTTCGGCAAAAGATATTGCCGCCGCATCTGGATACACAGTTGTGGACCCACTTACCGTGCTGATAACCCATCTATCCGAGATTTTCAAGCGCTACGCACCGGATTTACTGTCCAGGCAAGATGTGCAGGCCTTACTCGACAAAGTGAAAACACAAGCGCCAGCCTTGGTAAACGGGGTTGTGCCCGAGCAGATAACGCTCGGCGAGGTGCACAAAGTCCTTAGAATGCTGCTTCGAGAGCGTGTTTGCATTCGCGACATGGTAACCATCCTGGAGGCGCTCAGCGATGCTGCCGCCATAACCAGAGACCCCGTTCAGCTTACCGAGCACGTAAGAACCGCTCTCGCCAGAACCATAACCGAACAGCACAAGGAATCCGACGGGAAGCTTTACGCCGTTCTGGTCGACCCGAAAGTGGAACGCGTTATACTCGACCACCTCCGCAACACCGACGCCGGAATGGTTTCCGCTCCGGACCCGGGTTTCATCCAGCGGCTGGCGCAGGAGGCAGGCCGCAAGCTGGAGCAGGCTGCGGCATTGGGAAAGGAAGCCGTGATTTTGTGCTCTCCGCGCGTTAGGCCCTACCTCCGCTCCCTGCTGGAAAGGCCTCTGCCGCGTTCCACGGTTATGTCTCACAGCGAGGTTGCAGACGACGCTCAGATAGAGATTATCGGCACTATCACTCTAGACTCTGACCAACCCAGTGGTGACGGGCAATGAGAATCAAACGCTACGAAGGAAGCGACATACAGGAAGTTCTGCAGAGGATTAAGTCTGAGCTTGGGCGCGATGCCGTAATTCTCCATTCCCAACGGCTTCGAAAAGGCGGCTTTCTCGGCCTTGGGGCAAAGCTTAGGTACGAAGTCCTTGCCGCCACCGATCTCAACACAGTTGCATCGCCCCCTACCCCAAGCCCAAGCGTCCCTCCTCCTCAAGACAACGACCTGGCAATGGAAGAGATAAAGCGGCTTAAGCAGGAGATACAAAGCCTGCGCGCATCCCTGGGGCTGATGGCACAGGGTCGGAATACCGAACCGCTGAACGCTTTGACCTCTGTCGGAGTCGACCCAGAAGTGGCCGCCAAGCTTCTGGAAGACGGCCATCCGCAAACCCGCGAGGAGCTGGTGCAGAAAGTTGCTTCTGCTTTCAGCCTCGCCGGCCCCTTGCTGAACGGAAACTCCAGGCAGGTTGTTGCGCTTATAGGTCCAACCGGCGTTGGCAAAACCACCACCATCGCCAAGATGGCCGCTGTTGCCAGCTTGGACCAAAAAGCGAAGGTGGCGCTTGTAACATCAGATACATACAGAATCGGCGCGGTTGACCAACTGCGCACCTACTGCCAAATACTGCGTCTGCCGCTGGATGTTGCCCTCAGCCCAGATGAGATGCAAGCCGCTGTGGCCGCACACCAAGACAAGGACCTAATTCTGATAGACACGGTTGGCAGAGGACAGCGGCACTCTCTTCAGCTATCGGAGCTGGGAGCCATGCTTCGTGCCGCCAACCCAACCCAAATCCACCTGGTGCTCTCAGCCTCTTCTGACCGCTACGTGATGATGGAAGTGGTGGAAAAGTTCGGCGCCCTCGGGGCGGACCGGCTTATCTTCACCAAACTTGATGAAGCCGTTCGCCCGGGCGAACTCGTCAACGTGGCATCGGCAACCAAAATGCCAGTTTCCTACTTCACCGACGGCCAGAAGGTGCCGGAGGATCTTCACCTGGCCGACCCGATCCTTCTGGCCGAACGCATAGTGGGGGATTACCATGCCTGATCAGGCTGAAGGTCTTAGAAAACGTCTAAGCTACACTCAGCTTACTACTATACCGCACATGTGGAGTCTAACAGTTACCGCCGGCAAAGGCGGCGTGGGAAAAACAACCATTGCCGTTAACCTGGCTGTTCTGCTCGCTCAACAGGGGCGCAAAACAGCCCTCCTCGACGCCGATTTGGGCCTGGCAAGCGCTGATGTCCTGCTCGGTGTTGTGCCGAAATACCACATAGGCCATGTTATCTCAGGCCACAAATCACTGTCCGAAATATGCGTCGAGGGTCCGGAAGGCCTGATTTTAATCCCCGGCGGTTCCGGCTTCCGAGAACTAGCAGATATCTCCGACACTGCTCGCCAAAGCCTCATCGCTTCACTAAACGAACTGGACGTCGAGTGCATAGTCATCGACACCAGCCCCGGAATCTCTAAAAACGTTATCGATTTTGCCGCTTTCGCCAATAAAGTTCTCGTTGTTACCACCCCAGACAGCACCGCCATCACAGACGCCTACGCCAGCATCAAAACCGTGCTCATGGACAACCCCGCATCCGACATCTACGTGCTGGTTAACCAAGTTCCGGACCGCCTTCACGCCGAGAGAGTGATGCGCATCCTGTCCAGCATGACCGAAAGATTCTTAAACCGCCGCATAACGCCAGGCGGGTTTATTACCCACGACCAGCGCGTTTCCGATGCACTCCATCGAGAAAAACCGCTGGTGTTGGAGTTTCCAAACTGCGCCGCGGCGCACTGTCTTCGCGTATGTTTGCGGAATTTGCTCAAATAAATGATTGCGAAAAACAACGGAGGAACCAGAATGTCCATGCTAACAGCGCTTACCAATTTGGCCGTGATCGCAGGGTTTGTAATCACCGCGGCCGCGTCTCTCGCCGCTGGGAACGACCTCTTCTCGAGCGTTCTGCGGGCGGCTGGATGCGCCATAGCGGTCCTGATAGTATCGCGGTTTTTCGCAAAAGCCCTTGGCTCTTCGCTGGAGCAAAAAAACAACCAAACTGCAGATGACACACAATAACTGCTCAAACATACCTGCAATCCAACCGCACGGCTTCGTGGTTGGAGAGCCAAGCAGCAAGGGCGAAATCTTTCAGCCCCTGCCGCAATCCTAATCTTCGTGCAGAGGGGAGTGCGCGATGTCTCTACGTGAAGATGCTTACATAGAAAGCCTGTGGAAGGCCTACAAAGATCACGGCAATTTGGAGGCCCGCCGCAAGCTCATACTCCACTACCTTCCCATGGCCAAGCGAATCGTTGGACAGTTGGATCTCCGTCCCACTGGTGCAGCCGGTCTAGAAGACCTGGCGAGCCACGCAATCGTCGGCCTTATATCGGCAGTTGACAGCTTCGATCCCAAAATCGGCGTTCGATTCACAAGCTACGCTGCCGCCAGAGTTCGCGGAGAGGTTCTTGACGCACTGCGCCGCATGGATTGGCTTCCACGCACCACCCGCCAGCAGATAGGTGCACTCCGCGAGGCTTTGGCCGCGCTGGAAGCCAAATTGGGCAGGCACCCCTCCGACGATGAAGTTTGCGATTACACCGGCCTAACTAACGAAGAGTACGAAAACCTCCTCCAGGCCGAGTCGATGTCGTCGCTTCTGTCTCTGGATGCGTCCAGCACCCTGTACGAAGAAAACCAGAGGGAGCGCGAAGTGCCGGATCTCAACGCCGAGAACCCCGTCGCATACGTTGAAAGAAACGAGCGCAGAGAAGCCGTGGCCAAAGCCATTGCCGAACTGCCAGAGCGTGAAAGGCTTGTCTTGGCTCTGTACTACGACGAAGAGCTAACTTTCAAGGAAATCGGGAAAATTTTGGGTGTCAGCGAGGCGAGGGTTTGCCAAATACACGGTCGCGCCATCCTCAGGCTTAAAACTCGCCTTAAATCCATGGTAGAAGCAGCGGTGTAAGAACTATGTTAACACCATCATTGGTCATTGCCATAGCAGCTTCGTTTGTGGCCGGTCTTTCGGGCTTAATCTGCCTGCTGTTGTTCAGGGCGCTTCTGCGCGAGCGAGCCAAGCGCGAACTTACACCCGCCGACCTTCGCGCCTTGGAAAGCGCCGCGGCCGAAATACTGGAACAGCTTAAACAAGCCGCCGATGAGGCTGTTGCAAAGGTGGACTCCAAAATCGCAGAGCTTCGAGCCCTCTGCTCACAGCTACCAGCCTTCCCCGAAGAAGGCCGCACGACAGCACAGCAGGAGCCGAATGCACCATTCGCAAACTCGAACCCTACACAAGATCCAACCCCCGGCGAAACACCTCCTGTCGCGGTTGATGAAACCCGGGCGCGGGTGTTCGCTTTGGCAGACCAGGGACTTGATACGGCGGAGATAGCCCGGCAAACAGGCATAGGTATGGGAGAAGTGGAACTGCTTCTCGATCTATGCTCGAGAACTGCTGTTGCGCATTGAAACCCCCGCTGAACTACTTATACCGATCGAGAAAGCGGGGCAGGCTTTCCGAAGGCACTTGCAAATACGCGCTGATCTTGCTTTGATCCGCAAGCGCACGCATCGATGCTAAAACATGCTTCCGAAGCAGTTCCTCCGCCTGAAGCTCCAGCTGATATGCGGTCTCAGCCGCATCAAAAGCATTTGCCGCTTCAGGGCAGTTTGGGTCGGCGTCCGGAAGTGCCTGTAGTTGCACCATCAATCTTTCTTTTGCGTGGAGTATGCTTTCCAAGCGCTCGCCCTCGAAACCGCCGTGAAGGCACTCAACCTGCTGGCGGGCCAAATTCGCCCACTCTGTTAACAACCTGTATCTTTCCAACCAAACAGCGCTTTTATCCATCACTGAACCGCCGCCGCTTCCGCCCTGCTCAACCGGTCGGCCTCAGCCCAAGCTTCGCGCAGACTTGTAAGCAACCGCTCGACCTCATCTATAGCACCAATGTCGCCATTCTGCTCCACGCTGACCAGCCTCTCAAGCATGTACTTGTAAAGCCCCAGCAAAGTGGCCGCCAGCTCCTCATTGGCCGAATGATTCAGTGAACCCGAAAGCTCCAACAACAGATTGGTGGCTTTCAAGATGTTGTAAGTTCTGTCGCTCTCCCGGCCGTCCAAAGCGGCCTCCTTAGCTTGTTTAAGAAACCGAATTGTGCTGTCGTAGGTAAGCAGTAAAAGCTGACCCGGAGTCGCCGTGAACAACTGATTTTCTTGGTATTGAGAGTATGCCTTAGAAACCGCCATAGCGCGTCCTCCCGCTTTATTACTTCTTGGCATTATTCCAAGCGGCAATCTGAGCACTCAGATAGGCGCTCTGGCTCTGCAGTTTGCCAAGCGCCGCCTCCATGTCTATAAACTTCTTCCTCAACGCCTCGACGTTCGCGTCAACGCGCTTCTGCATCTCCTCTATGTTCCGCTTCACATCCTCTATCTGCGTGTTGAGGCTTTCCTGCGCTGTCTGAACAGGACCGGACTTCTCGTTGATAACAAAAGCCAGCAGTCTGTCAACGGCGTCGGCAATTCCGCGGGTGATCCGAACCACGCCGTGCTCGCCAGCGGTGGTTGACGTAACCAAAACGCTCAGACCCGCCGTATTCGGATTGCTCGAGTTTCCAGTCAGAACCTGCCCGGAACCGGTTGCGGGCTCCCCGTTGATTGTTCCCTGCACATCTTGGCCCGGCGCACCCGTGCCATTTCCCGTCTCCCCAGCCGGGTTTAACTGAGTCACGGTAACCACGCCGAATCCAGTGCCGCCGCCCGAAGCAGCCACATTCGACACCACCGAAACGCTTGCAGCCGAGCCGTACCTGGTTGTCGTAAGCGTTAGATAATTGCCGCTGCCTTCACCGTTTGCATCCGTAAGCGAGGCCGTTACCCCTGTGGTGCCGCTCATTGCGTTGATGGCGGCAACCACCTGCTCTCTGGTCATCCCCGCTTTAAGCTTGATTTCACTTCCGTTTACGAACAGCGTTTCGTCCACACTTAAAGTGTCGCCCATGGCGGCCCCAGCCGTCACGCGGGCGCGGGTGGCAACCTGGGTGATGTTAACCGCATACCCCACCGACGACGCCTTTGCAGATCCCGCCGAAAGAAAAGTTACCCCATCGTCGGTTGTGGTTCCAACCACTCCCAAAAGCTTCGCCACTGCTTCCGAGTTGTTGCTTAGCGCATCTTCCAGCATGGCATCGTTTACCACCAGCTCTCCGGTGGCGCTGAGGGTGATTCCAATCTGCGAAAGCGCCATCGCTTCCTTCGAGGCGCCAACCACCACATCCGACAGTCGGCCCATGAGGTCCGACTGAATGCCCGCAAGCGCATAATCACCGAAAAGTGTGCCCGTCTCGTTCGTTTCGGGGTCGTACCGGAACTGCTCCTTCACAAACTTATTAAACGAATTCACCGCATCCACGAACGTCTTTACAGCCGATTTGGGGGCTTCGGTATCTCCGCGCACATCCACAGTAACTGGCGTGTTCGGATCTGCCTTCTTCAGCGTTAGCGTAACACCCGGAATCACATCGCTTATGGTGTTGGACGACTTGGTAACCGTGAGAGCGCCGCTTCCCTCGCCGAACTGAAGCACCGCATCAGTGGCCGCCTGAACTGTGGACAGCGTAAGACCCGCGCCGCCGGACAGATTCGCGTTCACCGTAATGGCGCCGGCTGTTCCCGTGGTGTTGCTGACAAGCATCAACCGGTAGGATGGATTGTTTGCAGGGCCTTCGTTTATGATGATTGCCTGCACGCCGGCGTTGGCCTGGTTGATCGCGTCCCGCACCCCGGCCAGCGTGTTGTTTGCATCCGTAATGCTTACAACAGTTGCCGGGCCGGATCCCACCTGAATGGTTATGGTGCCGGTTCCCACAGATGTTGCGTTGGTATCGGAAAAGGCCTGAGAGGCCATTTGATGCGCGCTTGCAAGGGATATAACCCTAAAAGTGTAGCTCCCCACGGAGGCGCCGGCCGTTGCCTGCGCCGCCACCAAGTCGGAGTTGCTGGAAACAGCCTTTCTTGACTGAAAAGTAAAAGGATTAAGCAGTGCCAGCGCGGCTGTTTTGATTGCCAGCAACCGAGTGTTCGCATCCTGCCAAGCTGTAAGCTTGGCGGTCAGCAAAGCCTGTTGCGACTGCAAATTGTTAATCGGCCTGCTCTGCACCTCGATCATCTTTTGGATGATCTCGTCGGTTTGCACACCGGACACGATACCGCTTATGCTGGCAAAAGCCGAGCTCAACGCACTGCTGGTTGAACTGCTTCCGCTGACCGCCATTTCTTTACCCCTTTCCATCCACAAGCAGACCCACCAGTCTAAGCATAGCAGCCACAGCATCCAGAACCTGCTGTGGCGGTATCTGCTTTATAACGGTGTTTGTCCGAACATCCAGAACCTGCACCACTATCTGGTTCAGCTCCTCGTTAACCAGGAAACGCGCCTGCGTGTCCAGCGCACTCAGCGTGCGGTTCAGCTTGTCAACCGCATTGCGAACATCCTGAGCGTTTGGTTGCGCCGCAGGAGCTTCCTGCCTCTGCTCCGCCGCCTCACTGCCCGCAGATGCCGGCCTAACCTGCCCCGACAGCGGCAAAGTACGCACGGCCGGTTCAACTGGAGCCACAGGAGCGGTGCCAGGACTGGATACACCTGAAACAGGGGTTACGTTCATAACGCACCTCCTGGGTATGGTTCAACCCAAATTCCCACTGTGAACACCGCTAGGTGGAGCCAGGCCGGCGGATGGGGCGGTCCGCCGGCCTGAGGTTGGGAGGGCGTGCTGCGGATGGAAAGCCGTCTGAAACCGCCCCCCTTAGGCAACCACCTAAGGCAACCACCTACCTCAGCATCTGCAACAGGGCCTGCGGCACCTGGTTGGCCTGCGTCAACATCGCGGTGCCGGCCTGCAGCAGGATCTGGTTGCGCGTGAACTCAACCATCTCTGCGGCCATATCGGCATCGCGAATCGAGCTCTGCGAGGCCGCCAGGTTTTCGTACGCAACGCCCAGGGAGTTGATGTTGCTCTGCAGTACGTTCTTCTGGAAAGCACCCAGGTTGGCCCTCAGGGTTGATACTTCCTCAATCGCGGCATCTATCAGCCTGATCGCATCCTGGGCTCCTTCGTAAGTCGTTACGTCGATGTCTGCCAAGGAGGTTGCGGAAGTAACCAACCCTGTTGCGGTAACACCCAGCCTGTTGCTTGCCACGCTGTCGATGCTGATGGCCACGGACTCACCGACGTTGGCGCCGATCTGGAACTTCGTGGACCCCTGGTACACCGTAACCTGTGCAACGATTTGGCCGGATGCCGTGGGGGTGGTGATCTTCAGCTTCAAACCGGCCGTGTTGGGGTTGCCGGTGTTTCCAATCAAGTACTGGCCCTGTCCGGTTGCCGCCTCGCCGTTTATCGTACCGGCCACATCATTTCCTGCGGTACCTGTGTAGTTCGTGCTACCAATTGCACCAGAAGTGCTGATGGTCAACGTTTGGCCGGTTCCAATACCCAGGTTGGCGGCACTTGCCGCTGAGCTGATATTGCTCGTTACCGTGACCGACGCATAGGTCGAAGACCCGTACGCGGTGTTGGTCCACCGTATCTTGCCGCCATCATCGAGGCTGGCCATTACGCGAACACCAGCCGCCTGTGCAGCAGAGTTGATCTTATTTACCACAACGTCCAGCGAGTCTCCAACCAGCAGGGAAACTGTTGTGGATTTACCCGTAACAACATCGGTGAGGGTTAATGTTTCCGCGGTTGCAAGCAGCGCACTGCCCGTGGCGTTGGCACTCACCGACTCATCTGCCGAAGCGTTAGATACACCGGTAAACGTGGTCACATTGTCCGCCGTACCAGTGGTACCTGCACCATCCATAGCCTGGACCGTCAAGCTACCATCAGTGGCTCCGAGATACTTGCTGGTGAAGACCAACTTGGTACCAGCAGCATCCAGCCCAGCGGTAACGTACCTGCTCAGAACAGGGTCGGAGTTGATCCTGTTAATGACATCCTGAATCGTATCGGTTGAGTAAATGCGGATGTCAACAGGATTCCCACCGTTGACCATTGACCCGCCGAACCGCAGGATGCCGTAGTCGGTTCCGCTGATGTTGTTGGTACCATAAGCAGCTCCTGCGGTGGCCTGCTGGACCTGGCGGCTAGTGCTTACCGCATACGCGCGGCTGGCCGCTGTATCAAGCCGCACCGCGTAGGTACCCGCCTTGGTGGCCACGGAACCGCTTACCACTGTCACTTCGCTGTTGGTGCTCGTACCCGTTACACCGCTGGAGCCGTCCAGAAGCTTCTTGGTACCGAACGCAGTGGTGGACGCAATGCGGTTGATGCTCTCCAACGCCGACCGAATCTGAGCCTGGTCCGCGGCAAGGGTTGTTGGGTTGTTTGCACCAACGTTGCTGGCGTGAACGGCCAAATCGCGCATCGACCGCAAAAGCGTGTGCACCTCGGTAAGAGCACCCTCAGCAGTCTTCACCATGTTGATGGCATCCTGCGAGTTCCTAATCGCCTGCTGGATGCCGCCCAACTGAGCGCGAAGATTCTCGGAGATAGCCAGACCTGCCGGGTCATCTGCAGCAGTGTTTACCCGGAATCCAGAGGACAACCGCTCAATGGCTTTCGAAACCGCGCTGTCGGTTTGCGTAAGCCTGCGGTGGGCCATTAAGGCCGCATCGTTGAGGTTGATACGAAGTGACATCTTCTCTCCTCCTTGAGATTATTAACGGCGATTCATTCGCCGCCGCGGCTTCATGCCGCTTCCGTGCCTATATATCGACCCGCCAAAACCAAACTTAATACCCAAACCGCAAAAAAGAGGGCAAATTTTCCGAGAAATTTCAACAAAATGCACTGCTACTCGTAGTACGAGGCGCAGGCTGTGGGCGACTCCCACACGGCAACCCTGCTCACCAAAGCCCCCAATCTCTGCTTCAACTCCTGGTAGAAATAACGCGCCAAGTTTTCCGCGGAGGGGTTCAATTCAGTAAAGGGCGGCACCTCGTTGATAAACCTGTGGTCAAACCTTTCGGTAACCTCCTGAAGCGCCTGTTTCACCTCACGGAAGTCCACCAGCAATCCGTCAGCAGACAGCTCTTCGCCCCTCAAAACCACCTGCACCTTGTAGGTGTGGCCGTGAAGCCTGGCACAGCTTCCCTGATAGCCCCGCAGGTAGTGCGCCGCATCGAAACTGGTTTCAACCTGAAGCTCGTACATCCCAAACTCCAAAACGCCCCGCTTATCTAAATCGCTTGCCGAATCCCACCGCATCACCCGCGCGCACCAACGCGCACAAAAGAAGCTGCAAACTCCAAGAAACGCTCCACATCATCCACAACCATTCTAACAGATAAAACACGCGCTTTACGAACCGCCTCCGCCCCCGCGCCAGACAGCCCAGAAACAACCGCCCGAACCTTCACCGCATCCTTCTCGGTGGTGACCAACACCTCCGCATCCGCATCCAAAACCTTCCTCCCTATCTCTACCAGGTCTTCGGAGGTGTACAAGTGGTGGTCGGGGTAACGAATCGGAACCACCTTCAGCGCTCCCATTTCCCGAAGCATCTCCTCAAAAGCCCCCGGCGCGGCAATGGAACTAAGCGCCGCAACCTTCCTGCCGCGCAACTCTCCAATATCCACGGGGGAACCGTCACCCAGGCACGTCATGCCAACCGGCTCGTACCAAGCCCGCCATCTGGGAACACCCGGCGCCCACCGCTCGATATCCCTTTCGACAGCGCAAAGCCTTTCCGAAGAAACCAGGTTGCTCCGGGTGATAACTATCGCCCCGGCCCGCCTCAAATGGCTTGGCGGCTCTCTGAGCAGGCCGCGCGGCAGTAAATACCCAAAACCAAAAGGCTCTGCGGCATCCAAAAGCACCACGTCTAAATCCCTTGCAAGCCGCCAGTGCTGAAACCCGTCGTCCAATATCAAAACACCCGGGTTAAACCCGAGTGCCAGTGCCCCACTCGCTGCCCGCCTTCTGCCAACCGCCACCGGAACTCCGGTCAGCGAAGAGGCCAGCAGAAAGGCCTCATCTCCGGCCACGTGCGGAGGTAAAAAGACCTGGCTTCCGTCTGAAATCACCATCGCCTGAGAGTTCGCCGCGCCGTATCCATGGGCCAAAACAACAGGCCTCAGCCCCAGCCGATGAAGCTCGCGCGCAAGCATAAGAACCATGCTCGTCTTGCCTGTGCCGCCAACGGTAAGGTTGCCAACCGATATCACGGGGCACGGCAGTTTAACCCGGCGCAGCAAGCCAACCAGGTAAAGCCCCATATGGGCATGAAGCGCCGCCGAATAAGCTGGGGTTAAACACAACAGAAGTGTCCGAAGAGCCCGTGCACGAAGCCTTTTATCCGCCCCGCTCAGCACGGGCAAAAGCAGGTCCCGCACCTTCATAATCCTTCACTGCGAAGCATTACCTCCAGGGCTTTTTCAAAAGCAGGTGCTCAAGAAGGAATACATGCTTCCCCTCGCCGCATCAAACTTCACGCGGGCAAAAGGAGGCAAAACCCGCCTTCCATCAGCAATCGAAGCAAGAACTAACCAAGCATCAAAACCTCTTGATGCGGTCTGCAGTTGCCCCCGGCGGCCTCAAGAATCATCTGCGCATACCGCTCGGCCGCCCCGCGGTTGGCCTCAACAAGCCCCAGGCATTTGGCGCGGAGCTCCGCAAGAGCGTTTGGATCTCCCAAAAGCTTTGCCGCCTCCGAGGCCAACTCCACGCCGCTGTTAATGCGAAAGCCCACCCCCGCCTCCATTGCCTGCGCGGCCACGTCTCGTATCCCATGCACGTGCGGACCGAAGAAAACCGGCTTCCCCTGCGCAATAGGCTGGAGAATGTTGTGCCCTCCTATCGGAGCAAGCGTGCCGCCCACAAACGCTACCGAAGCAACCGCGTAAATCCGCCCAAGCTCGCCCATGGTATCGAGCAAAATCACATTCGATGCAGGCTTGCCTCCTCCGCGGAGAAGCTCCGTGCGCCTTGTGCAGGAATATCCGGCCCGCACCACCAGCTCCTCCACCTCTTTCACGCGTTCGAGGTGCCGCGGCGCCAATATCAATCTCAGGTTTGGGAAGCGCCCCAGGAGGATGCGGTACGCGTCCAGTATCTGCTCCTCTTCGCCGGGGCGCGTGCTTCCTGCCACCAAAACCGGTTCATCTCCCGCCAGCCCCAGCGATGCGCGCAAGGCCGCCACGTCTGCGTCCGACAAAGGTGCGGCCTCCTCGTCGTATTTCGCACTTCCCATAACACGAACCCGCTCTAAAGGCGCGCCCAAACTAACAATGCGCTGCGCGTCTGTCTCGGTTTGCATACCCAGCGCGCAAATGTTGCCGAAAGCCCACCGCAGAAACGGCTTCACCAATGCAGACCGCCTGTACCCCTTTTCCGAAATCCGCCCACTAACAAGCACAACAGGGATGCCTCTCCTTCCAGCTTCGAAGATGAAGTTCGGCCATATCTCTCCCTCCACAAGCACCACCACGTCTGGTCGAACAGCAGATAGAGACCTGCGCACCACCCACGGCAGATCCACAGGAAAGTAAAAGGTTTGAGAAACCTGCGTGCAGACCTTAGACGCCATTTCGCGCCCAGCGCGCGTTATAGTCGAAAGAAACACCAAGCTCTCCGGCCTGCGGCTCAGCAAACTGCGGATGATCGGCGCCGCGGCGGCCACCTCACCGGCGGAAACCGCATGAACCCACACGCGGGGATGGCCTTGGCGTTCCACCATCTTTAACCGGCCAAGGCGCTCGTCCCACCGGGCCTCCTTACCAGACAGCCCCCGCGAGATGGCATACACCGCCCAAACAGGAGACAGCAAAAGCAGTAAGCTGTTGTAAATAAAAAACGCCAGCCAAGAACCCATGGCTTCACGCTGGAGAAATCTGCTCGGAAAACTGCGACCGGTACAACCGAGCGTAAATCCCGCCCAAATCCAAAAGCTCCTCGTGCGTGCCCTCTTCCACAATACGCCCGCCCTCCAGCACAAGAATCCGCGTGGCCCGGCGCACTGTGGACAGCCTGTGCGCTATCAGAAGCGTTGTGCGCCCCTCCATAAGCTTCTCAAGGGCTTCCTGAACAACCCGCTCCGATTCGGAATCCAAAGACGACGTTGCCTCATCCAAAATCAGCACGCGCGGATTTTTCAAAATGGCCCGCGCGATGGCTATGCGCTGCCGCTCCCCTCCCGAAAGCTTAACACCCCTCTCACCAACCACCGTGTCGTATCCGTCCGGCAATGCCGATATAAAACCGTGCGCATTCGCCGCCTTTGCAGCCTCAACCACCTCATCAAATGTGGCTTCAGGTCGGCCGTAAGCGATGTTATCGCGCACAGTTCCGGCAAACAGAACGGTTTCCTGCGGCACCAAACCGATGTGTCTGCGCAAACTGCTCAGCTTGATCTCCCTGATGTCGCGCCCATCAAGCAGAACACAGCCTTCATCAGGGTCATAGAAGCGTGGAACCAGGTTCGCTATAGTGCTCTTCCCAGCCCCAGAAGCCCCAACCAGAGCAACGCACTCGCCCGGGTCGATATGGAACGAGATATTCTGAAGCACCGGCCGACCGCGCTCGTACGAAAAGCTAACATTCCGAAAATCGATGCGGCCAACCACTTCTTTAAGCTCAACAGCGCCCGGCATATCCACAACATCCGGCTCCTCGTCCAAAATCTCAAACGTTCGCGAGGCTGCGTTAAGCATCTGATTGTACGCCATCATTATGCCGCTGTACCGGCGCGCGGAAGTCGCAACTTTATCGGCGGCAAAAACAAACTTGGTAAGGCCTCCTATTGTGGTAATCCCCACCCCGATCAGATAACTTCCGTACGCTATGACAAGCGCTATGCCGAACGCCCCAACCAGTTCAACAAAAGCGGGGAGTGCCGCTCCAACGCGCACGCTCCTCATAATAGCGCGGAAGGCATCCATACCCTCCTTCCGAACGCGGAGCGCCTCACGCTCTTCCCCACCGAACGACTTCACTATGCGAACGCCGTTGATCGTCTCCTGCAAAACCGTTTGGATATCCGCAAGCCTGCTCTGTATCTGCTCCGAGGCACGGCGTATCCGCTTCCCAGCAGATGAGATCGCCAGCAGAACCACCGGCAAAGCCAAAATGCTCAGCAGGCTCAACCGCCAGTTAAGCACCAGTATAAAACACACGCCCCAGGCCATTGTTAAAAAGGCGGTAATCATCTGCAGGGCGTTCCTGGTTAAACCCTCCTGCACAACCTGAATGTCTGTGGTCAAACGAGACATGATTTGGCCGGTCTGCTGCCCTTCGTAAAACCGAAGCGACAGTTTCTGCAGGTGCTCGTAAACATCGTTGCGCAGGTCCATAACCGCCCGCGAACCGGCCCACCAAACAAAATACTGCTGCCCAAACGAAAAAACACCCTTTACCGCGTAAACCCCCAGCAAAGCCAAAAGCAAAATTCCCAAACCGCCCTTAACCTTACCGGCGGCTATATCAACAGCCTGGCCGAGTATCAAAATAACGCAAAGCTCCATGGCGGCCACGCCGGCGGCGCACACCAAGCCAAGAGCAAACCGGCCCTTATAGGGAAGAAGGTAAGAAAGCAGCCTTCTTCCAACTTTCTGCGTCTTCGAAACGCGCTTATATCCGTTCAGGTTAACCACTGCCTCAGCCACAGCATTTTACCCAGGAAAAGCACACACGCCAATAGCACAACCACCATGGACGAGAACTCCTTGTTCGCCGCAACCTGCCGAACGTCGAACTTTCCGCTCCGCCCCGCATACGGTCTGACCGATGGAAGCCAGCGCGGAACAGCCTCCCGATACCGCCGATAAGGCTCCCCCAATACTTCTTCAAGATGCCGCTCTTCGGAAAGCACAGTTAGATGGTACACAAAACCGTACTGAACGGCCACCAAAAGCCAGGCCAACCAATGTCCGCACATGACCGCAAATCCGGCCGAAATCAAAAAGCTTCCAACGTAAAGGGGGTTGCGCACGTAGGCATACGGACCTCCGGTGGTCACCTCGGTTTCCTTATGAATGTACCCAGCAGCCCATATTCGCACAACCTGTCCCAAAACAACAAGGCACAGCCCAACAGCAAAGCCAATCGGGGTGGGCTTTGCAATCGCCAGCATCACCAGCGGAACAGCCACCACCGTGAATGTGCGCCGCCGCCGGACCAATTCCATCAAATCCGAAGAATCCTCTGGATGGCGCCTGCTGTTCACTGCAAATCTCCAGCCCCGAGTTTTGGATCGCATATAAGCTCGGCGGCGCGCGATGCAGCCCCCGGCTCGCCCAAAGTCGAGCGAACCTCGCGCAGCCCGCGGAACATATCCACCAACCTATCTCGATTGCGCAAGATGCTGAGAACTTCGGCGGCCAAATTTGCCGGCGTGGCCCTCTCCTGAACAAACTCTGGGCAGATCTCGGCATCCGCTATGAGGTTCGGCAGCCCAATAAATCTCGGCAGTTTTCCGCGGCCTATGGCATACTCTGCCGCCATCGCTATCCCAGCACTGCGGTACATGATAATCATCGGTTTGCCGAGTATCGCCGCCTCCAAAGTTGCCGTGCCGGAACAGCACAGCAGAATATCAGAAGCGGCCATAACGTCGTAAGCGGCGCCAACCACCACGCCCGCCGGGGCATCTCCAACGGTGAACTTCAAAACAGCGCTGTCGGAAGATGCATCTGTCTTCTTCCACCCTGCCGAGCACAAAAGTTTCTCCACATACGCCAGATCAGCGTTTGGTGCCGCCGCCAAAACAAAAGCCGACGGCGAACAATGGCTTTGTATCAGCGAAGCCGCCCGCGCAACCAACGGCACCATGGCCGACAGCTCCGCACGCCGGCTTCCCGGCAGTAATCCAACAACCAAAGGCTCCCCTTGAATTCCAACGAGCGACAGCACCTCCTCGCGGCTCCTCCGAGGGCGCACCAAATCCAAAAGCGGATGCCCAATCCAGTGCGCATTGGCACCAACTCTGCGAAGCTCCTCCGCTGACCAAGGAAACGGTGTCATCACAAGGTCGGTTATCCTTGCAAGCTCTGGATTGGCCCAGCCGCGCCTCCAGCATCCAGGCGGTATGTAATAGCACACGGGCACTCCCTGCTTTTTGGCAAAACGGGCCACCCGAACGTTAAAAGTTCCGAAGTCAACAAGAATAACTCTGTGCGGGCGGTGGCGGGCAATATAACGCTTTATACCGGACAGCGCAAAGGACAATCGGGGAATTAAGCGCACAGACTGAGCAAACCCTATGGCACTCCAAGAACAGCTCTCGTAAAGAAGCTGAACCCCGGCGGCTTTCAAATGCGGGCCGCCCGCCCCAACAAAACGCCACTCGGGGCAACGGGCCTTAATCTCGGACACTAAAGCGCTGGCCAAAAGATCTCCGGAAAGCTCTCCGGCAACAATCAAAAGCTCTCTGCGATCGGACACCACTTACTCCTTGACCCGCCACGGATCAAGCTGGCGTCCGCGGTATCCCAAGCGCGTCTGGCTGAGGAAGTTCAGCAGGTAGTCCCTCTCCTCCGAGGGCTCAACCTCCGCCTCTATGGCCGACAGTGCCTGTGCCAAATTCAGCCCGGACCTGTACAGCAAAATATACGCCTGCTTTATAGCGGCTCTGGTGCGCTCGTCAATCCCGGCCCTCCGCAGGCCCACGCGGTTAAGCTCGAAAACCTTGCACGGCCGCCCGTCGGCCATCATAAAAGGTGGAATGTCGTTCACAACCTTGGAAAATCCACCTATCATGGCCAGCTTGCCAATCCGCACAAACTGGTGTATTCCAACCATCCCGCCGATCACAACCGAATCCTCCACCTGCACATGGCCGCTTATCCCCACCATATTCGCTATCATAACGTTGTTTCCGATGGTGCAGTTATGCCCGATGTGGCAGTTGGCCATAAGCAGGTTCGAGTTTCCGATAACGGTGCATCGATCCTCGCCGGTTGCCCTGTGGATGGTTACATACTCGCAGATTTCGTTATCGTCCCCTATCCGAAGATAACTCCGCTCGCCGCGGAATTTGCGGTCCTGAGGCGCGCCACCAAGAACGCATCCAACGCGAATGTGGCAGCGCTTCCCGATATGCGTGTACGGGTGAATAACCACATGCGGCTCGAGGCGAGTACCGTCTCCGATTACGGTATGAGGACCTATCACAACTCCCGGCCCCACCTCTACGTCCTCGCCGAGCTGCGCTGAAGGGTCTATCTCGGCTGTGGGGTGGATTTTCATCCCTGGCTTTCCTCCGGCTCTTCTTCCAACGCAGCTCTGGCCGCAGGATGGTCCACCAAAGCAAACATCATCTCCCCATCCGCAACCACTTTCCCATTAACCCGGCCGACGGCGCGCACCTTGCCACGGGATCCGCGGGCATCCAGCATCTCCACCTCGGTTACCAAAGTATCCCCGGGCAGTACTGGATGGCGAAACCGAGTCTTATCTATACCGGTAAACACGGCCAATTTGCCCCGGTTCTCCACCATAGACAGCAAAAGTATGCCGCCCACCTGCGCCATGGCCTCCACTATCAAAACCGCCGGCATGATGGCATACCCGGGGAAATGCCCCTTGAAAAACTCCTCGTTGATTGTAACGTTCTTTATGCCGGTGGCTCGCTGGCCAGGCACCAGCTCTAATATCCGATCCACCAAAAGAAACGGATACCTATGCGGAAGGATCTTTCTAATCTCCTCGATGCCCATGCATCCGGAGGCGTTCGTTTTGTTGTTCAGATAAGTAGCCATTCGACACTTCTCCAAAAGTGAATATTAAAATCCCACCCGCCAATCTTATGAAGACCCCACCACTCAATCATCCGCTGTTGGCATTGGCGGAACCTTCAGCCGAGATTAGCTTTCCACCCGCCAACTGCCTAAACAGCCTAACGTTCAGGCGGTGACCGGAGCCGAGTCCCACCAATTCCCCCGTCAACCGTGCGCCGAGCAGAGCCGCATCACCTATAAGGTCCAAAATCTTATGCCTAACCGGCTCGTTAGGCACCCTAAGCGGCTTTGAGTAAGAATCTTCATAAACAACCAAAGCGTTTTCGGCACTCCCGCCACGTGCCAGGCCGGCAGAAAGCAGCGCATCCACATCCTCCGCCAGGCACCACGTCCTGGCCGGAGCGATCTCCTCGGCAAAAACATCTGCCGAAATGCGCAAGCGCTCTGTCTGTCCGGCAAGCATTCGACTGCCGGCATTAAGCACAAAGCGCACATCAAGCCCCTCACTGCCGCGTTCCGGAGGCAAAGCCGCCAGCAGTGCATCACCCTCGGCAACCCAAACCGGCTCCGACACTCGAAGCTCGCGGCGGCAGTCATCCAGCACAGCCAGCCCCACGGCTCGAACGGCCTCAACAAACGGAAGCGCACTTCCATCCAGTATGGGTATCTCCGGACCATCCACCTCCACCAAAGCGGCATCCACACCGCAACCGTACAAAGCCGCCAGCAGGTGCTCGCAGGTGCTCACACGCACGCCCTCATTCTCCAGTGCCGTTCGCCTGTGAAGCTCCACAGCGTACTGCACCAGCGCCGGAATCCGAACCCGCCCCACAGCGAACTCAATACCACCGCTGTGCGGATGAATCTGCACCCTGCACTGCTCTCCGCTGTGAATCCCCACGCCCTCAAACCGAAGCGTTCCGGCCAGCGTGCAGGCGCGATCACCCACTGTCTCGGTCCTCTTCACACTTCAGTTTTTCCTCCAAAGCCTTCAACCGGGCTTCCAAAAACTTCACGCGGTCCAAAAGCTCCGGCAGTCTTTTCTCTGCCGCATGTATGCGCATCTGGGCCGAATGCTCCCTAGCCGGATAGCCCGAAACCATAACCCCCGGAGGCACATTCCCAATCACGCCGGCCTGTGCCCCGATAACCGCGCCCCTGCCGATGGTTCGATGACCGTGTATTCCGGCCTGGCCGGCTATAACCACATTGTCTTCAACCTTAACCGAGCCGCACAGGCCAACCTGACCAACAATTATGCAGTTTTTACCTATTTGGCAGTTGTGGGCAATCTGCACAAGGTTATCTATTTTCGTCCCCTGCCCTATTCTGGTCACCCCGGTCTTGGCCCTGTCTATGCAGGTGCAGGAACCTATCTCCACATCATCTTCGATCTCCACGGTTCCAAGGTGGGCCATCTTCACGTGCTTTTCCCCGTCCTTCACATAGCCGAAGCCGTCACTGCCGATAACCGCCCCGCTGTGTATGCGCACGCGGTTTCCAATCTTAACCCGCTCCCGAATGGTAACGTTGGGGTATATAACCGTGTTGTCGCCTATCACACACTGATCCCCGATATAAACGTGCGGATATATCACCGTGTTATCGCCGATGGTAACACCGTTGCCTATCACCGTGTGCGCCATCAAGGTTGCGGACGGCGATATGTTGCACCCCTCTCCGATCACTGCGGTGGGATGCAGATAAGGCTTCACGTTATCGGACTGGTAAAACAGGCTTAAGGCATCTGCAAACGCCAAACGTGGATTCTGCACCTCCAGGCAGGGCTTACCCTGCACCCGAACGCCCTCCGGCACAATAACTGCCGCGGCGGGGCTTTTCTCGGCTATGGGCAACCAACTGGGATTTTCCACAAAAACAAGGTCTCCGGCCTTTGCATCGTCAAGACCGGCAAGTCCTGTAATCTCTACATCTTCACCAACCACGGAGCCGTTCACAAGCTCCGCCAATTTACTGAGAGTGAACGGCATGAAGTCCTCTCCCTATTTTGCAGGCGTTGTGGATGAAGCGTTCAGCTTCGCCAGCACGTCATCCGTAATATCCCTGCCGGCTTTACTGAACAGCACTGCTTTTTTATCTATAACAACATCTATTCCCTTTTCGTTGGCAACGGCAACAATCGCCGCTTCAATTGCGTTCCGAACCTTCTGGTCGGCCTCCTGGCGCCTCTTCTCAAACTCGGCAGACAAACGGAGGTTCAGCTCTTGAGCGCGGCGGTTTTGGGCATTTAAAAGGTTCAAAAGCTGTGTATGCCTTGCCTTCTCCGCCTCAGTGAGATTGGGCTTGTTGGAAAGCTCAGTCATCTCCCTTTCTCTCTGCGCCTCCAAATCGGCCAACTCCTGAAGGCGTTTCTTCTGGGCCTCATTCGGAGAAGCGATTTTCTGAAGGCTTTCCAGCTCCTGGCGCTCCTTATCATCCAGCAGTGCGCCAGCGCGCAGATCGTCCAGTTGTTTCTGCAAGCTGGCCCTGTACTCCTCCAACTGCTTGGTTAGGTTTGCGGCTTCCTTGTATCCCGCAACAACCCGGTCAAGGTCAACAAACGCCAAGGGGATTCCGCCGGGCTTGGAATTCTGGTCTGCCGCGGCGAAGGCTCCAGCCTGCCCCCAAAGAAGAAACGTCAAAACCGCCAGCGAAAAGCCAACCCACCTCTGAAAAACCATTTGTTCCTCCTTCGGTGCATTATACCAAAAAGGCAGGTTGCGCTCAATCGCGTTGGCGTTTGTTCGGGGCTTTTTAAAAGAGGGTGGCGTGAACCTGCCCTCACCACTGGCACCTAGTTTCGGAAGAGTGAAACCGAATGCTCCTTTCTCTTCGCCATCGAACCCGACCTAATCCTCAAGCACAACCCAAAATCTTAATTTGCCAAACACGCCGCCCGTGTCAAACCTTCGGTAAAGCCGTTCCTCGACCACCTGGAAAGCACTTGGCCCGTTCAATCTGTATGCAGAACGGCTATATACGACAAATTCCGGTACTTCTCGCGCCAATCCAACCCGTATCCAACCACAAACTGGTCCGGAAGCTCAAATCCGCGGTAGTGAATGGGGATATCTATTATGCGCCTGTACGGGCGGTCCAGCAGAACACAAGTGCGCAGGCTGGCCGGCTCTCGGTTCAGCAGGTTGCGCTGTATGTAGCCCAACGTAAGACCGGTATCAACGATGTCCTCCACAATCAGCACGTGCCGGCCGCGGATGCTTGTATCCAGGTCTTTCGTGAACCGAACCTCCCCACCCCGCTTCTCCGGACCGTAGCTGGATATGCCCAGAAAATCCAGTGCTATCGGAACGGTTATGTGTTTAGACAGGTCCGTTAGGAAAAAAACCCCTCCCTTTAGAATGGTAACCAATAGGATTTCCTCGCCCTCGTAGTCGCGCGAGATTTGGCGGGCCAGTGAGCGCACCTTCGCCTGAATCTGCCTCCGGGTGAGCAAAACCTCGCCTATGTACTCTCCCATAGCACCTCCGTTGGTTTACACGCTGTGCCATTCACAATTTTCGGCGGTGAGCGCGCAAATTGACAGTGCCTTCAGAGTAAATCCGTAAGGCGCCGCTTCCGCCAAAAGCTTTCTCCAATTCCCACCAGCTTGGCAGAATTTATCGCTCCACTGCACCCGATGAAGGAACGAACCGCAAAGCCGATGAAGAAAGGATACGGTAAACAACCTTAGGTGAGCTAAAGTTATGGAAAAGGTTTTAATACCTGACACGGATCTTTTCGTTTCTCGAATCTGCCTTGGCACCGGAGGGCTCGGCACCACGGTAAGCCGAGAGGATTCCTTTTCGCTTCTTGACGAGTACATTGCCCTGGGCGGGAACTTCATTGACACAGCCCACGTCTACGGGAACTGGTCTTCTCCCATCCCAGGCATGAGCGAAAGAACCATCGGAGCCTGGCTGGCCGAGCGAAACTGCCGCGGCAATGTCGTAATTGCAACAAAGGGCGGCCACCCTGCCATCGACCGCATGGATATCCCAAGGCTTTCCCGCGACGAAGTGATGTCCGACCTTCGCGAAAGCTTGGAGCGCCTCGGCGTTGAGCGAATCGACCTGTATTGGCTGCACCGTGACGACCCATCCCGGCCTGTTGGCGAAATTTTGGATACACTGGCCGAAGCCATGGACCTGGGCCTCATCCGCTGGTACGGCCTTTCCAACTGGAAAGTTTACAGACTGCGCGAAGCTATTGAATACGCCAAAAAGCAAGGCTTTCCTCCCCCTGCTGGAAGCCAGGTCGGCTGGAGCCTGGCTGACAGGGTTCTGGAAACGCTTGGCGACCCAACCATGCTTTTTGTGGACCAGGAAACGCGCCAGTTCCATATGGAAACAGGCCTGCCGCTTATGGCCTATTCCGCGCAGGCCAACGGCTTCTTCAGCGGAAGGTACAAAAGGTCCGACCTAGGCGTATCCGACAGCCCTGTGCTGAAGTGGTACGGCACGGAGGAGAATTTCAACCGCTTAGAGCGCGCCGAGCGCCTTGCCCAAGAGCTTGGCTGCACCCCAAACCAGGTTGCGCTGGCGTATCTCATCGCACAGCCGTTTCCCGTTTTCCCGGTGATCTTCTGCCGGACCATCGAGCAACTGCGCGATTCGTGCGGCGCCGCGCATGTGAAGCTTACCGAAGAACAAGTTCGCTACCTGGAAACCGGCGGCTGAGATTCAACTCAAGCACGGTATCGCGTGATGGCATTCACAATACAGCCCACTGTAGCTGGTTTTACCACGTTTTTGGGCCTATTTTTGAAAGATCTTAGAGATTTTTGCGGGAAACGCAAAGCGGCATCGAATCCATCTAGTACTATCAAAAGGCTGTGGCCCCGCTTGGATACACCCAACGGGGCCACAGGCCTAAATCATGCGAAGTTGGACTACTGCCAGGGTTTCACGCTGACCACTAGGCGAGGCCCACCACCCTGCGCAGTATTATCACAACATCGCCTATTCCTACTCGGCCGTCGCCGTTTGCATCGGCAAGCGGCAGTACCGACGGATCAAGCTCTACAAGCCCAACGGCCGCCCTTAGCACGAGAATGGCGTCGCGAACGGAAACCACTCCGTCTCTATCCACATCTCCGGAAATGCCAACCGGCGGCTTAGGAGCAATACTCACTTCTGCGACAGCCTCCATGCCTTGGTAGCGCGCCACAACGTTGACCATCCCTTCACCGGTGGCTTTCAGCACGCCTTCCGGAGATATGGTAGCCGGACCATCAGGCGGGCGAACTGACCAACTCACGACCGCACCCGGCACCTCTCGTTCTTCAACAAATACCGCGGCCTTGAACTGCTTCTCCTCGCCGGGGCTCATGGACCACTTCATCGGCTCCAGCTTCAGAACAACCGGAGGCCCAATCGCAAGTCCGATGAAGGAGTCTCCAACGTCGTTCTCCTTACCACCCACAGCAAGCTCAACCGTGGGCTTGCCAGACGCATCCAACGGTGCTTCCAACTCCAAGATGAGCTTGTCTCCGGGCCACGCTCCTAGCAGGTCAAGGCCCTCCACCACACCCTCCATCGGTATCACGTCCTCCCAACCTTCAGGCTTGCGCGGCGGGATTCCTGTGATACTCCAGGAGGCCAGCTCAATTGGGCCTTTTTCTTCCGCCTTCACCGGCATCCAAAGGAGCCTCGCCTTAACCTCGGCTTCCATTGGTTGGGGAGCCTCCGGTGACGGAATTGCGGCAAGGAAGAAGCGCCACCTGTACGGGTTGCCAACCACCGGACCACCCAGCAAGCGGCTGAACTGAAGCTTCTCCAACGGAAGGACCGTGATCTCGCTGCCAGCAGTCTCGGACAGCCCATCTTTGAGCAGATGCAGAACCCAATCCGGCGTTACCACAATCTCGCAGCCAGGGCCGGTTGTGGGCATCATGCATCCGGATCCAACCACAGTGTTGCATGCACCAAAGACCGTACTGATAGCGCACCGCGAGCCGAAAATCGTATTGCAGGACGCTCCGGAAATAGTGAGCAGACAGTTCGGCCCGAGCACAGTGGTGCAGTCACTGCTTATGGTCCTAATTGGACAGTAGGCTCCCAGCAGAGTTTGGCACGCTCCCATATGTGTAGGCAGGTGGCAGGTGGGTCCTATAACTGTTATACACGTTCCCACCGTGGTTGAAAGAGCGCACCTCGCACCTAAAACAGTCTGACAGCCGGAACCAACTGTTGGTAGCGGACAGTTCACACCTAGAACGGTTTGACAGCTAGCCCCAACGGTCGGAAGCGGACAACCTGGACCTATCAGGGTTTGGCATCCGGCTCCAACTGTCGGCCATGTGCATCTTGGGCCTATTATCGTCTTACATATCGCTGCCGTGGTTGGGAGAACGCAGTTCATTCCCATGATGGTTTCACAGTTCGCCCCAATCGTTGGCAGTGTGCAGTTCAAGCCCATCAGGGTCTGGCACGAGGCACCGATTGTCGGCAGAGTGCAGTCTGGACCGATAAGCGTATTGCATGAAGCGGCAGAGGTTGGCAGTACTATGCACTCAGGCCCAATGAGGGTCCTGCATGCTGCTCTCGTAGTCGGAAGAACACAATCCGCTCCGAGGAGAGTCTGGCAGTTGGTTCTAATCGTTGGGAACGTGCAGTCGGGTCCGATAATTGTTTTACACGAGGCCCCGACCGTCGGCAGTGTGCAGTCAGGTCCCACTATTGTCTTGCACGTTGCTGTGACAGTGGGAAGAACACAGCCTGTCCCCAAGATAGTTTGGCAGCCGGACACAACTGTCGGCAGCGGAATGCAGCGCGGACCCATCAGGGTTTGGCAAGAGGCAACAACTGTGGGCAGTGTGCATTCGGGCCCTATTATTGTCTTGCACATTGCTGCTGTAGTCGGAAGAACGCAGTTTACCCCCAAGATGGTTTGACAGCCGGACCCGACCGTCGGCAGTGTGCAATCAGGACCTATTATCGTCTTGCACATTGCTGTAGTAGTGGGAAGAACACAGTTCGCTCCCAGGATAGTCTGACAGTCAGATACAAACGTCGGCAGCGCACAGTTCGCACCTACTAGGGTCTGGCAAGATGCTCCAACCGTAGGGTATATGCATCTTGGGCCTATCACTGTCTCGCATGTCGCTGCCGTGGTCGGAAGAACGCAGTTCGGACCAAAGATGGTCTGGCAGCTCGCTCCGAATACCGTAAACTGGCACTTAGGACCTATCAGGGTCTGGCAAGATGCTCCAACCGTAGGGTATATGCATCTTGGGCCTATCACTGTCTCACATGTCGCTGCCGTGGTCGGAAGAACGCAGTTCGGACCAAAGATGGTCTGGCAGCTCGCTCCGAATACCGTAAACTGGCACTTAGGACCTATCAGGGTCTCGCAAGATGCTCCAACCGTCGGCAGTGTGCAATCGGGTCCCACTATTGTTCTGCACTCCGCCGTAGCAGTGGGGAGAACACAGTTGTTTCCAAAAACGGTCTGGCAACCAGCACCGAACGTCGGGAATATACAATCGGGCCCGAAAATCGTTTTGCAAGAAGCCGCAAAAGTCGGCAGTGTACATTCGGGGCCGAAGATTGTCTTGCAGGAAGCTGCAACGGTTGATAATGCGCACTCAGGCCCAAAGATCGTCTTGCACGAAGCCGCAACGGTTGACAACGTGCACTCAGGACCTATCACCGTCTTGCATGCTGTCACTGCGGTGGGCAAAATGCATTCCGGGCCCAGAACTGTTTTGCAAAACGCGGCAGTCGTGGGTAGTTGACAGTTAGCACCCAAAACGGTCTCACATCTCGAGACTGTGGGAGCTGGACAGTCAACTATTGTGGGAACTTTAATTGGTGGAGGCTGTACTTGCTTTAACTCCACCCCGCCGTTAGACAAAGGTGCGAATTTCGCATTCGGCGCGGTTTTGTAAGACTCCACCCCCACAGCGTTTGCGGTTGCGCGCTGATACAGCGGCGAGTCTTTAACACCCGGGCGCGCCTGCCCCGTACCGACGGCTCCAGAGGCCCAAACCGGCTGCCATATGGAGGCAACCATGCTGGCCACCGTAAGTACGGCCAGGAAGCGCCTTACGCGTTTGAGCTTTGCAACCTGTTTTGCCATGGCAATTCTCCTTTTCCTCTGTGCTTTCTTTTGGATCCTTACATTTTCAACACTCACCCGCTTTTTGCCGCGGGTTTCACTGGTGATGATGGCGAAGTTGGAACAGAAGGCTGTCCCAAAACAATCGGTTTCGGACGCGCTGCGATTGCACCTCCGAAAAGGCGCCTCAAGATCCAATACTCGAGGTCGCAAACCAGCTTCCTGTCACCAACCGGTATCTCGAAATGGTGACCCAGTGTTGTGTTGGCAAACATCTGCCCGTCGCCGAAGACGAGCACCAGTCCTGCACCGAAGCGAACTTCCGCCAGAACAGTTTTGCCATCTCGGTCAAGTAAGAGCGGTGCACCGCCGCGCAGTGTGCGCGGCCTTTCACTAAACCCCATTACCACACCGTCGCGCGTGCTCACGGGCGTGGTTGACTCGCATCTAGGACCATACGCAACACCGAAGAGATTTGCTACCGCCTCTGCATGGTCCTTATCGCTGAGGTTGTCCGCAAGGATAAACAGCGAACCACCCTGATGCACAAACTCTTTCAGGCGGTTCAACTGCTCCTGCTCGAACGCCTTCGAGGGCTTAACCAGCAATAGTGCGGCTCCAGGATGCGGCTCCGGAACAGCATCAACCTGCAGGGGGATTATTCCCAAACGCTGGGCGTTCACCGCAAATGTGCTGTAGCGCCTCCGACCCATCGGATCCGTCCTTGGATCCCACTTCGAAGGATCCAGATTTTCAAACACCGCAGCACTCTGGCCGCGAAGCATGTACAAATAGTTGGCCCGCTCCCGCGAAAGCGGACGAGGTATCATGTTGGGACGGCCAAGTTGAGCGGCCGCCGCCGAAACAGCAAGCCCCGCTACCCCCACAGCCACCACCAGCGCCAGCACGGTGCTTCCGGAGCGCCACCCCAACCAAAGCGCCGCCGCCATCAAACTCACCCCGAGGAAAAACGCGCTGCGGGCCGGCCACTGCGGCAGGTTCTTGCGGTTGAGCCACTCCATGGTGCCGAGCACCATATCGTACCGCCCCTCGGCCGGCATGGCGAAGGTAGAAAACGAAGTGCTGTCCGTAAACGCGGCCACGCGCCCCCTTCCAAATCGAACCCCGCCAAACAGCGCATCAGTACCGATCCTCGTCTCCCGATCTCCGCCTTCTTTTTCCGGGAAGAACACCTCCGTGCTGTAGCTGGCTTCCTGAGATAGATTATCGCGTGTCAACATAATATCGTCGGCCAACAAAGGCAGCCTCAAAGTACAGCCGTTTTCCAGCTCGAAGTGCTTCATCCTTCCTAACAGCGGATGCATCGGCAGGGGAGAGTCGTTCTTCCAAACGTTCATCTGCCTAGAGGGTAAATCCCAGGTGCAGTCGGTCCTGTAAACCACCCCAAACTGGCGACTCACCTGGTTAAGATAAACGGTTGAACCGAAGACGTTGGTGTGGTCACCTATCATCCACAAACCACCGCCGCGCTCAACAAAGCGCCGCAAGGCCTGTACCTCGAACGGCTGGAACGGATACGATGGCAGTTTCAGCATCACAACATCGAACTGCGACAGAAACTTATCATCCAGCGGCCGGTCGAAATTTATCGCAACGCGGTAATACCGGCTGAGGAGCTCAGACATGGCAGAGTAGTTGTAAGTGCTCATCATCCCGTAGTTAACCGTGTCTGGAAAGGGCCACGTGCGCGTCCAAGCGCTGTGCTTCTCATCTATTAGCAGGCGGCCGGGTTTCCTCACGCCACTGTCAGACCACTGCCCCAACAGCACCGAAGCCGTAAGCAAACCAACCGAGCAAACAGCAAAACCCAGGGCAACCCCCATCTTGGTCGGCGCTTTTGCCGGGTTCGGCATCGCGGGCAACCTGATAGGAACCAGCCTCTGCAAAAGCAAAACCATCGGCAGGAATGTGGTCACCAAAACCCACCTGTGCCAATAAACGCTTAAACTGTACCCCTCCGCAGCAAGCCCCGTGAGGCACACATACCGAACGAGACCGTACGCAGAGCAAACCAAGGCAACCAGCACAACCCTCTTCCAACCCCCAAACGCGGCCAAAACCAGCGCAAACGTCAGGAATACCAGGGTTGGATAGTAAAACATCACCTCCAGATGTGCTGGAAAATCCATCAAAACCGTATCCTTAGACAGATATATGCGCCCCTCACCCAAAGACACATTCCATCCCAAAAGCTTCAAAACCAAAGCAGCCGGCCTGGCCAGCGGCGCCCACTCGCAGATTCGCGGCATCACCTTCAAGTAAAGCGGATGAACAAGCGCGCTTAGACCCAAAACCGAAGCAGAGAATACACACCCCCAAACCAGAGCCGCAATCGCATTCAAGAAGCCCTGCTGCCGAACCAATCCCTGCCTGCCCTGCGAAACTTCTTGGCGGCCTTGCGTGAACATCGGAAGGACAAAAGCCGCCGCAAGGCACCAAGCCGCCGTGCTAAACGGCGCCGGCAAAATTAAACCCGACGCAACAGCGCCCGGAACAACTGCAGACCAAACCTTGGGCACCGGCTTGCTCCCGGCCGCGTAAAACTGAACCGCCGAAACCACAGCAGCTCCCAAAAGAAACCAAACCCAGGGCCCCCTCGGCACCAGTGCGGAAGGCGCAAGCATCGCCCACGCCCAAACCGATAGGAACAAACCAAGCCACAACCCACCAAGTTTGGCGCTTATCTCCGGTTTGGTTTTCTCACGGCTCCGTAATAACGTTGAAGAGCCAGAGATTGCCCCCATAAAAAGTCATTTCTCCTTCCAGGTTCTCTTTCAGCAGGAACTTTGTGTCTCCGATAACCACGATGCGTCCCTTGCCCCTGTATCTCCCTATAACAACCGGCCTTCCCCAAGCCTGGTATATAGTGGAATAACCGGGGCCCGTTACCGGCCATGCGGAGACAAAGTGGAGGGGTACATCTTCCTTCACATTGGCGATGCGCTTTCCATCGGCACTGCCAAGCGGCACTGCTCCGACCTCCACGCCGAGGAAGGAAAGCAGATTCGGCGTTAGCCACGCGGTTTCCCAGCCCACGCAGGCAACCAAAGCACCTCCCTTGGCTATAAAACGCTCCAAATCCACCAATTCCGCGGCGGAGAAATCCCTTGCCGGCCCCGGCAGAACCACCAGTCTAGCGGCATCTACCAGCCGGCGGTCCCATCGGTTCATCATCAATGGAAGATAGCCGCGGCGCATCAAAGCGCGGTTCATGCCGGCAACCGCGTGATCTGGGCCCGGTGCTGGCGGAAGCGGCGCCAGATGCGAAACATCCACAACGGCAAGCATCGGCGTCTTGGGAATCGGCACGGCCACTCGCGGTCCGGCCGGCAAAGCTATGCAAAAGATTGCCGCGGCTGCGGCCGTATAAACCGGCGCGCTCCACTTACGCAAAACAAAGGCAACAGCTAAACCAATCAAGAGGAGCGCCGCTGGCCAGACCTGCGCCGCTGGTACCCGCTTATCTGCAAGCCACCTAAAAACTACCCCCACAAACCGATAACTGCTGGGCAGTGAATAGTTCATAAAGGAGGACGTATCGCCGAACACCAGCACCTTGCCGCGTCCGTGCTGGGCCGCCGCTACAAGAACCACGTCGCCAAGCCGTTCTCCACGGTCGTAAGTCAGGTTTCCGAGAGAGCCCATCCATGCACGAGTTCGGTCTCCGGGATCTGAAAAGCCGTACCTGCCAACCATCACAGGGACGGCAGGCGGCCGCACCCTCAACGAAGCTCCGATGCTCACGCTTAGTTCGGTGGGAATCCAGTCTTCCAAAGCAATCGGTGACGGACGAAACTCCGCCGTTGCCCTCCACATCTCAGATCCGTGCAGAGGTACCGCAGAGTCGAAATTGAAGCCGATACCAACAGGCTTCAACAAGCGGCCGTAGTTTGTCACTAACCCAACATAGTCGGTGTGGTCGCCGCACACCAAAAGAGAACCGCCGCCCCTCACCCAGTTCCACAACGCATCCGTCTCCGCTTTACTCAACGGCCGGTTCAAGTTCATAGTTAGTAGTACATCCGCACCTGCAAGCGCCCGGCGGTTCAATTCGCCTTCGTGCCAGCGCACCTTGAATCCAATCGAACGCAGGTAGTGCTCTATAAGGCCGACCTTCCCGTCGCTCAGCCGTGTTACGGTGTGCGGAGGATCCGGAAGCCCCCAGGGGATGGCGCCGTCTTTAAAAATCACAACACTGCCGCCACTACCCGAAGGCCTCGCCAAGGCAACCGCCGCCAACCATATGCAAACCAAAATCCCGAATAACCTTGCCTCAAGCAAAAGCGGGGCAATCCCCATCCGAATCCGCAACCTTTGAGACGGCGCTCTCCCCGTGCTGTATTCTTGAGAAACCGCGGAGTCCAAAGAAGCTAACGGCAACAACGCCAAAGCCTGTGCAGACGAAAGAAGAAGGCTCACCCACCACAGGCTGTACACCGTGGGCAGCGAGGCCCCGATAAATCTAACACGAATATAAGCCTGCAGATAGAAGAGAACCGCGGCCAGAACCGACGGTAACCACACCATGACTGGGCGCTCTCTGCTCAGCAGAACCGCACCCCAAAACGCAAACGTCAGAACCAGAACAAACGCCGGTACCCCCAAAACCGACGGCCCCAACTGTACCGTCCAGCCAACCAAAGGGGATAAAGAACCCGAAACAGCCCGCCCAAGACTTTCCGCCGCATACCAACCCGCAGGAATGTGCAAATACAGCCTTTTTAGCGCGAGAAACAACGCAAGCCCGCCCAACCGCCACACAGCCAACCTGTCGCTGCTGCCGCGAGCCAATCCCAAAGCAAGAAGTAGAGGAACCGCAAGGGCAAACTTTGTGGGCAAACAAACCGATAACAGCCCAGTAAAAAGCACAGCGGCCCGGGGTACCTTCAACTCCGAAACCCCGGGCCACTCCAAAGCCAGCACCCCCAAAGCGCATGCAAGCACCAAAGCCTGGGTTGCCATCCTACTGATAGGGCCTGCCTCTCCAGCCGCAAGAAGGCATAGCGCCACAAACAAAATCAACCGCGCGCCCCAAACTGCGCGGCGCATCAGCAGATGCACTGTCTCCTGCTGGAACAACCGGCGCCACCTTTGCAGTCTCGGCCAAAGGGAAGCCACGACCGATAAACGCCTTTCGTATGCCGTCAAACCTTCCCCTCCCATCATCGGGCTTGCCGATTTTTGGTATATCGAATTATACCGCAAAACACTGCGAAATTCGAAAATTCGGACATTTGGAACGCTCGCCAAGATAAACAGCCTTTTCAAACCGAAAAACAGCCTATTGTTCGTGTCTGGTTCTGAGGGTTCAGAATGTCTGCTGCGTTTGGTGAATGAAACTGCTACAGAGTGAAGATATACTTCACATCAATGCGTGCACAATGAACGCGTAAGGCCTCTCTTTACAACGGCAGCAAAAGGAACATGCCATGGGTGACTTGAACTATCGAGATGAGCCTTGCATGGTTAGAGCAGCAAATTGATAAAGGAAATGCATGAGGACTGCAAGCGCTCTTTTGGCTTTGTGGGTTAAAACGGAGATATTTCGTTATCTTTTTTCGAGTGGTTTAACAGAAATGAGGGGAGTTGGAGACTTCGGTTGGCGTTACAGTGTAGGCGCGCATGAGACTTTTCCCTTCCGTTACGGTTGGTTGAAGAAAGGTTTCGATGTCGTTAGACAAAGTGGTTTTGCGCTTTCTGATGAGGAGGCAATAGTCGTTCTTGGGGTGGGCAAAAACATGGTTCGCTCTATTCGCTTTTGGTGTCTAGCCACCCAGATTGCCGAGGAGGAGCCTTGCCGGACAGGTCGCAAACCGCTGCGACCGACTCTCATAGGGGAAAAACTGCTGAGCGACGACGGTTGGGACCCGTATTTGGAGGACCTCGCTTCGCTGTGGCTTTTGCACTGGTTATTGGTGACAAACCCCGTGCGAGCGAGTGCGTGGTACTATATTTTCACTGGTTATCCTGAGGAAGAATTCACAAAGAAACGGCTGGTTATATTTCTGCAAGGCATCGCAAATCAACAACATGCTGTGTCACCGAAATCGATAGAGCGAGACGTAGACTGCTTCTTGCGCACTTATGTGCCTGCGTTCCACTCGTTACACATTTTGCCCGAGGCGGCATTAGAGTGCCCTCTTGCAGAGTTAGGGATTATCCGTGGTGGCGAGGAAGAAGGGACATACCGCTTCTATATAGGACAGAAGGATGGGCTTCCACCGCACATAATTGGATTTGCTCTAGTGCAGTTCTGGAATGCTTATGCCTCTCGACGTCGCACTCTCAGTCTAAGAGAGTGCCTATATGCGCCAGGTAGTCCCGGGCAGGCTTTTCGGCTCAATGAGGACAGCCTTCTCGTCGCTTTAGAAGAGCTGCAAAAGTTAACAAAAGGAAAGATCGATATTGGCGAAACGGCGGGCGTTACCCAAGTACATTTTAAGCCCGAGTGTGCCGAAGAATTAAGCGGAATGGCATTTGAACTTTTGCAAGACTATTATGCACGAGAGAGGAGCCATGGCCGCTGACACCCCTGTTCCGCTTTCAAGTCTGGTTCGTATGCAACCACGTTTCTTTCGGTCTGTAAACCTGCAGCGTGATGCGCGTTCTACCGAGGCGTTAAGTGCCTATGTTCTAAGTCCGCACGCATTGCAAAGTCTCCGTCGCCTGTTTGACGGAATAAGGCTTTCGCAGTACGCATGGACGCTTACTGGCCCTTATGGTTCTGGGAAATCTCTATTTGCTCTTTTTCTTAGCAGTTTACTCTGCCGGCAGCACCATTTGCATTCTCTGGCTGTAAACAAGTTAAGCCAGGCGGATGCCATGCTGGCAGAAATGGTTTCACAGCTTCCAGATTTCCGCCCCATTTTGGTAGTAGGACGACGAGCCTCGCCAGCTCGATGCATCATTGAAACGTTATTGTTAGTTCCCGACGTGCCGCCCAAGCTGCGCCGCGAATGTGAACAGCTCCTTGCGGGCGTTGTCGAAGAGCGCGTTCTAGAGGAGGCTGCGATACGCTACATCGAGCAACTCCATCGATTTTGGAACGCGCCACTATTGCTTGTTATTGATGAGATGGGAAAACCCCTCGAATACGTTGCCCTGCATCCTGAGTTAGGAGACCTATTTCTCCTACAACAGCTTGCGGAGATGGCTCCGCAACTGCCCATGCTCCTCATCGGAATCCTCCATACAGTACTTTGGCGCCAGGATCTCACACCCGAACGACTGCGGAATATGGCACCTCTGTTTCGCGTGACCCAGAGCGGGTTGCAGAAACCGCCGCGCGGGCGGATATTGCGTTTACTTGCAACGACTGACACGGAAATAGACGAGTTCAGAGAAGAGGCACAACATATCTTAGACGAGGCCTTTCCCGGCGAGAAGGCACCGGCGGTTCTGCTGGTACTGCCTGCAGAGTGCACTCCAGAACTGCCCAAGCTGGTGCGTTGGGAGAATTGGTTACAGCAGCCTAACGAAACCCGTGAGATCGGCGATGAAATGCTGGCCCTGGAAAGAAACGATGTGCGGCAGAAAGTCGAACAGGCGTTCAAACGATTCGTTGAGGTAAGTTGGTCTCACGGTTCGTTTTCACCGTTTGTAGTGCCACAAGCCTACCGTACGGTTTTTCAGATCCAGAAGCCGCAAGGTGTTGACGAAGCTGTTGCCCTACTATATAAGGATGCTTATCGCTTCGTGCCCAGGTTCTTTGAGCAATACAATCACAATAGCTCCAAACTTCGCGCAGATGTGCGACAGCTCTGCATAAAATTGGCGGAGGACAGGCTCGGAGAAGTTGTGATCACTTTTGGCAACAGCCCGGGCAAAGACTGCGTGCATAAGTACCTTCAGCAAGAGTGGGGCATCGTTGGGTTTGATTACCATGTACACCCCCCTAAAAATGGTGCAGTAAAGCACGCTTGGGAATTTCTGGACAAGGAGTTCTCCGATAAGGAGAATGCGAAGCCTGTTGGGAATGTGCTCATTAGCCTGATGAACCCGCCGTTTGGCTACGACTACCACCAGCTTGCTCTGCTTTTCAGCGCGTGGTACGGTTACAACCGAGCCGACATAGAGCTGAACATTGGTGGGCGGCTGGCCAATCTGAATGAGATTTGGGAGGATAAGAGCGTAGACCGTTCGGAGAAGTTTATTGAGCAGCTTGTATATGTGAAGCGGGTGGCCATTAAGCGCCGCGACCGAGACAAGGAGGAGCAGGAGATAGAAAACCTGGTGCAGCGGGTGTTCTCCAGGCAGGAGTTCGCTCAACAAGAAGCGCGGGAAGCTGTGTCGCGTCTGCAAGCGTATCTGCAGGATGATAAGCACCCGGAAAACCGCCGTGAGGAGGCGCGGCGGGCATTCGAGATTCTTTCTGCGGATCTGCGAAGAGCAGAAGCGTACGATCAGAAGGCGGAGAATCTACTTCGTGTCGCTTCGAAGGAAACAAAATTAGATAGATTGGTGGATGCATATATGAATCCTGGCCTGCCAACGCTTGGCATTGTGCGGGCAGAACAACCAGATCCGAAGACAATCTCGGAGCGGTTTCTGGAGCGAATCAGTGAGAGGGTTGAGGTATCCTGTCAAGAGGCAGAAAGCTTGAGTAAGCTAGAGGACGTTACCAAGTTCACAGACCGCTTGAGGAACGTTCTAGCCCTCGTGAAACGCACTCAAAGCCAAGAACTGGTTGACCGTGTACAGCGGGCTATCGAGGAGGTAAATCGCAAGGCGGAGGAACTGCGCCAGGAGGCGGAAGATAAAGAGCTGTTGGGCGAACTGCGAGCGATAACTCGAGTGATAACTGCAGAAACCCCGCTGAAGACTCTTTGGCATTATCTCCAGCGGTTGCAGGCGATGGCTCCCAAAGCCCAAAGCACCAAGGAGCTTCAGCAACAAACGCTCCAGAAGATCCAGAACGCTATTGAGCGCTCTGAGGAGTATCTGCAGCAGCTACAAGAGAGGTTTGAGTGTGCGCAGGGCATCGACGAGCTTGAGCGGTTGCGGAGCGAGATAGCGAGAAAGTGGACGCATTACGAAGACACACCCGAATGTGAAACCCTCCGTGGTTTTGAGGAGCGATGCAAACAAGTAGTCGGACTCCTGGGGCAGATAAAAAACTTCGCGTATCCCTCTTGTCCGGAAGAGCTGCCGCAGGTCATCGGTGAGTTGGAGCGTCTCGCCTCGCAAAGCAACCATTCCGCCATGCAGAAGGCGGCGGCGATCAAACGTGGGGATATCGAGGCTTATGTGAAGCAGGAAGAGCAGGAAGCTCTGGATTGGCTTCGGGGGATGAAGATTCAGGTGGAGCAGGCGCATGCGGAGGAGCTTCGTGATTTGCTCAGAAGGTTGGATGCGCCGCCTTCCTTCTTGCCTGAGAGCGAGCGTGCGTGCGTCCAATCCCTGCGCCAAACGGTTCAGAAGCGTATCGAATCTGATGCTTTTGAGAGTGTGCGCATTCGGCTTCGTGACATACGCGATCGCGAGAAACTGCTCCAGATTAAGGAAGAAATCGAGCGCCTTTTGGAGAAAGTGACATAGCATGAACGAAGCGGGATTAGAGGTTCTCCTGGATCCAGTTGGAGATGCTCAAGCGCCTGAGGGCTGCACTGTTATTGAAACTGAGGTGGAGTTTCTCCGACATGCCCTTCGGCCCCACCGGTTATTTATTCGAGGTAAGGAATTGTGCCGCTGGGCAGAGCAGTTTTACCGTGGCCGGGGTATCCCTGTGCGACGTATCGCATCTCCAAGCCGCGTGCTTCGGGAAATCTGCCCCAGGCTCAGCGAGCAACAAGCAAAGGAGCTTGTCGGACGGCTGTGTCAACCAGGGATTGATTATATTCAATGGCAAAAGCCTGCGGATATACTTGCCTTACTTTATCCAAATGGTCGTTGGTACGAGCCACCTTCCGAGGAACACTCTGCTTGGTGGCTGTTGTGGCTTGAAGAAGTGCAAATTAGCGAAGCAGAGCAGGTGGTTCTGCGCGAACAGGCATCTCTGTGGGAACAAGATGCCCCTGAGGCATTGAAACCAATGTATGAAGCTTGCGAACCACATCAGGCACAGGAAGTTTTGGAAGCGTGGCTCGGTCTCACGTCCGAAAGGAGCACAGGTATCCAACTGCCGCTGTTCCCTTGTGGCCTGCCGAACCGTTGGCGCGAGCGCATTTCGGAGACTGCCAAAAGATGGTATGTGCAAGGGCAACCGAAACTATCTGAATATCTGAAACGACAGGATGTGATCCGTCCTGCTAAAGAGATAGTTGCCGATGAGGGAGCCAAGTATTACCTGAATCATCCAAGCGCTTTGAATAAGGAGGTCTTGTTCCTTCTCAAACCCTACCTGTCTCATAAGCGCTGGAAGGAGTTAGAAAAGCTCCTGCCGCCGCAACCGCCAGGCGAGTTTGATAGCTCCCAGCCTGCTGAGAAAGTGTTGAAATGGGTGGCGGATAAGTACTTGCCCTACCGTAAATGGGTATCGGAGTATGGGAATGATGAGCAGTACAAGCAGACCGAGCAGTTGGCGCACCAGTTTATAGATTGGCTATTGCACTTCTATCCGCGGGCGCTCCAAGATCTATCATTACGGACCAGCCTTGTGTTTTGGAAAGTGCGCAGTTCGTTAGCCGATGACAAAGTGACGCTCTTGGTTGTGCTGGACGGTCTAGGGTGGCTGGATGCATTAAGCTTAGATGAGCACATACAGCAGAAATCGCGTCGGTTGAAAAATTTTACATTTGAACCAGTGTTGAGTGCACTGCCGACCATTACGCGGTTTGCAAAACCTGCCATTTTCAAAGGTGCGTGTCCAAGTTTAGCTTTGGATGCAGAGAAAAAACTGAGCGACTTAGGTGAGGTGCTTCCTGAAGGGAATATTCCGATCTGGAGATTATCTCAAGCGCAACCGGGGCAGTGCTTCATTTGGCGTATAAACGAGCCGGACAAGACTTATCATGAGCGATATGATTCCAAGACCATAGCACAGGACGTGGAAAGCGAGCTGTGCAATCTTGCCGAGAAGATAGAAAAAGCGTCGGATTCGGTGCCGTCTGACGTACCTGTGCAAGTGATTGTGACCTCAGACCATGGACGATTGTTCTGTTCCAGTGAGAAACGCCACTGTCCGCCTTCCGGGATGCAGGTGAGAGAGCGCGCAGCATGGGGAAATCCAAGCGTGCATTTCGGTGAACATGGGTACTTCCACGATGATCAGACAGGTTTGCTCTATCTGCATGCTGAGCGCTTCGGATTGGCGGCCCATGTTGCGGTGCCAATGGATGTCCACATGTTTGTTACTGAGGGGGGCAAAGGGAATCACGGATGTTTTGCGCATGGAGGTTTATATCCAGAAGAAGTCTTGGTACCTTGGTTAGTCTATGTTCGCGACGTGCAGAAACCGAAAGTTGAGATTGAAGTTAGCGGTAGTGGACAAGCTGGCAAAGATGGCGCGTTGCGGTTACTGATACACAATCTAGATGAAAGGAACGTGTTTATCAAAGCGCTTCGATTGTACATGGAAGATCAGCTTTGGAAGAGTTTGCCCGTGGAAAAAAAGGTAGATGCCCTTTCTGAAGCCAGGATTGAAGGCCCTTTGTTGCCATCCTGGCCTGCAAAAACTCAATGGGGGCAGGTGCGTGCTGAAGCCGTGGTGCAAGTACAAGGAGTGCAGTTTGAGCTACTAGTACAATTGTCTGTGGAGACGCGCGAAATGTATCAAAAGGAGAACCTGCTTGAGGAATTAGAGTAGCCATGTCTGGAACAGTAGAAACCGAATTGTTAAGAGTGGTTACCGAAAAGGCACGCCGCGTGTTTGGCAATCTAGTCATAGATAAACGCCGTTTGCCAAAGAGCCAGCTTCAAAAGCGTGGTGTGCCAGCATACGTTGGTGAGTGGATATTGGACAGTATTGTTCCGGGTGAGGGAGATCTTACGCCAGAGGAGTCGAAGCGGTTGCACGAATGGGCGAGCCGATATATCCCCGGGCCACGTGATGCTGGACAGATCAAACATCGACTAAAGAGTGGTGAACACGTGAAGGTACTAACTCCTGTAGAGGTAGAGATTCAGCTTTACAAGAACGAAGCGAAGCAGTTTGCTCGGTTGCAACTATTGGGGATTTCTCAAGCACATATTAGCGATGAAATTGTGAGGAAGTATCGCGCTTTGTTAGACGAGGGTATGTGGGGGGTTGCGGAACTGCTCTTTGTGGAAGGAACTGGAGTAGTGGTAACATCCTTCCGTCCGATGCAAGCTACCGTGGATATTGAGATGTTTAAAGAGGCGCGTCGGGAGTTTACACTGGATGAATGGCGTTGGTTACTGCTGTTATCAATGGGCTACAATCCTGAAGTCTTCACACATGAAGAACAAATGCTTTTGCTGTGTCGGCTTATTCCTTTGGTACAAAAGAGTGCGCATATAATGGAGCTAGCCCCGAAAGGCACTGGCAAGAGTTATATCTACGAGAATATTAGCCCGCATGTCAAGTTAGTAAGCGGTGGTAATGTGTCACCGGCAGTAATGTTCGTGAACAATGCTACAGGGCGATGGGGTATTCTTGCCAGACATGCAGTCGTAGTATTGGATGAGGTGCAAACCTTGAAGTTCGAGAGACCTGAAGAAATTGTCGGAGGGTTGAAAGGTTTCCTGGCAAACGGCAGGTTGAGCCGTGGAGGATTGCATGAAACATCTAGTGATTGCAGTTTCGTGATGCTGGCCAATATAACTTTGGACGAACACCAACAACCGATGAAGCAACCTTTGGTCGAGGAACTTCCGTGGTTCCTTCGAGAGACGGCGTTTCTGGATCGTATTCGCGGATTGATCCCGGGTTGGCGCATTCGCAAGTTGACGGGGGATTGCTTTGCCGCTACGCTCGGGTTAAAGGCGGATTTTTTCGGAGATGCTTTGTTGGCTTTACGAGATGTATTGGAAATTGACGAGTATTGTGCTCACCGCATACGAATAAGGGGCAGCAAACGGTATCAGCGCAATGAGGAAGCAATTCGCTCCATTGCTAGCGCACTAATGAAAATACTGTTTCCGCACCGAGAGATCACAGACTCGGAGTTCAACGAGTATTGTGTTCAGCCAGCAAGGCAGCTTAGACAGCATATTTGGGATCAGATATTTTTGCTTGACGCTGAATACCATCAGTACGAACGTATCATTGAGTGTGCGATCTTATGAATTCGTTCGTGATCTACTTTCCGAATAGCATACTTTATGGTAAATGGTCTGACGTTGCTGGAGGCGGAGCAGGGAAAAACAGCGGGAAGTTGAACCAGGAGGGTCACACGACTGTTGGGTAGCAATCGCAACCTGTTGCGGCAAGTAGGCTAAGTGGTCTCATAAATAGCGCCCAAGCAAGATAGGCGCAACCGGGTCGCAAGAACCCCAGGAAGTTCTGCAAATAACGTTCATATCAGGCCCATAGCCCCCTCCCGTTGCAAAGAATTAGTACTATAAATTTACAGAAACCGATTTATGAGACTGCTTTTAGTTCCCACTCATTTCCCTAGGGCGGATTCAAACCCCTGGCGCTGGAGGGATTTCCACTCTCTGGCCAATGCGGTGGGGCGCCATGGCCTTGTGAGGAACAAACTTCCGATGCTGAACGCCGACGCACCCGCCTCCTGCAACCGTCTCATATCTTCCACACTTTGAATGCCGCCGCCGGCGATTATTGGGGTGGAAACAGCCCGGCTCAGCTTGGATACAGCTTCAATGGCGTACGGGAGGATTACAGGCCCGGAGACTCCTCCCCCACCAAGGTGCTCCAGAGGCGACTTTTTGCCTGGGAAGACCACGCGCCAGGGCACTGTGTTGATGGCGTGAACGGCCTCAACCACCCCCTCAAGCTGTTGCGCAATGCTTACATAATCCTGCGAGTAGCTGAGTTTAACAATCAACGGATGAGGGCAGCTTTCAACCGCCTGTCGAGCTGTTTCCACCACGGCTTGCACATTGGTGAGCAGGTCATCCTCGGTATTTGGGCACGAGGCATTGAGCTCCACCGCCGCCAAACGAAGCGGGGCAAGCATCTTGGCCATCTCTGCCGCTTCTCCGGGGGCTTCGGCGTAGATGGATGCTATGGTTACCAAACCCATTTTCTGCATGGTTGGGTAACAGCGCCGTATCCACCACTCGATGCCCGGGTTGGTCAGGCCCACCGCGTTCACCACGCCGCCCGGGATCAGGCGCACGCAACCCCAAGGGCGGTACCAGCGGAGGTTGCCGCGGCGCGGATGCCTCGTAAGCGTTTTCACCACAACCGCAAATTCTCTTGGATCCAGCAGGCCGAGCCAGCGAAGAGGCCATTCCCAGATCCATCCGCGGCCGTCGAAAGCCAGCGCTCCGCTAGCAACCAAAACCTCAAGCTCTGCGCCGTTGGAAAGGCGAATCAATTCGCTTCCTCTTGCCGGCAGGAAGTCTCGGCAAGCGCAACCAAGCGCCAAAACCCCCTGTCAAATCAGCTTTGTGGGTTCTCCAACCCATCGTCAAGGGCGAATGCCCGGGATTTTCAACCGTATTCTGTAAACGCTGGTCCGCGCCGTAACATACAGCCAGCGCCCATCTCTGCCGCCGAAAGCGCAGTTGGCCGGCACCTCTGGGAAGCGAATCGTGCCCAGGTGGGTGCCGTCGGGCCGGAATATCCAAATACCAGCCGGGCCGGTGGAGTATAGGTTCCCCCGCGTATCCACCTTCATGCCGTCCGGCACGCCCTCCTCACCGGTTTTAAGCACAGCGAACAGGCGGCCGTTTTCAAGAGTTCCGTCCGGCTTCACATCGAAAACCCGAATGTGGCTTCTGTCCGACGAATCGGCGATGTAAAGGCGCTTTTCGTCCGGCGAAAAAGCCAGGCCGTTGGGGCGGCTGAAGTCGGAAATAAGCAGTGTCAGTTCACCCTTTGGAGAGATGCGGTATACCCCGCAGAAGGGCAGTTCCTGTTGGTCCGGAGAGATTCCGTAGGGTGGATCGGTGAAGTATATACTGCCGTCCGATTTCACCACAACATCGTTTGGACTGTTGAGGCGCTTGCCCTCATAGCGCTCTGCCAACACGGTGATGGAACCATCCTTCTCGGTGCGGGTTACGCGGCGCGTTGAATGCTCACAGGCAATGAGCCGCCGCTGTTTGTCATAGGTTAGGCCGTTCGAATTTCCGCTTGGGTTTCGGAAGACCGTAACAGTTCCGCTCGGCACCCATTTGTAGATGGTGTTCGCGGGAATATCGCTGAACAGCAGATATCCGGAGCGGTTCCAGACCGGGCCCTCGGTAAAGCGGAAATCACCGGCAATCTTCTGTATGCGTGCGTCTCGAGGCACAATATCCCAAATTGCGGGGTGCTTTTCCACAACGAAGCTTGGCTTAGACGCTTGCTCGGTTGCCGCCAAAACCGCCGCGGCTCCCGCAAGAAACACCGGCATTACTCTAACCATACTTTTCCCTCTGAAGATTTGTTTCTTAAAAATCTGTTTCTACAGGTTCGGCTTTTTACCTGTTTCCGTATGCCTAGCCAATAGAAACCAAAGAAAAGTTTTGCTCAAGTTGTCTATCAGTTTGTTGAAACCGGGAGTAGGGGAAGATATGCTTGAAGTACTCAACTAACAAACGGAGCAAGCCTTCTCACGCAATATTAGTTGCTCTTAAAGGAGGTGCCAATGGCAGGTAGATTTACAGATGAGCTTCGGCGGCTCGCCGATCCGATTTGGGAGGCACAGCACCAACATCCTTTCGTCCGCGCGATTGGTGAAGGAACCCTGGATCTTGAGAAGCTGGGGTTTTGGGTGCGGCAGGACTACGTTTTCCTGGTCGAATACTGCCGGTTGTTGGGAATGGCCGCCGCACGAGCGCCGGATTTGGAAACGATGGAGCGTTTTGCCGAGCTTCTTTCGGCAACGCTGAAAACCGAGATGAATCTGCATCGGTCTTACGCCCGGGAGTTCGGCATCACCGCTGAAGAGCTGGAGGCAGAGCGGCCGGCGCCCGTAACGCGCGCTTACTGCGACTTTTTGCTGAGAACCGCGGCTATGGGAAGCTTCGGAGAGCTTTGTTCCGCTCTTCTACCCTGCATGTGGGGCTTCTCCGAAATCGGGAGGAGGCTGGCTGAGGGCGGAATTCCCAAGGAACCGCGGTGTGCCGCCTGGATACGCATGTATTCAGACCCGGAATTCGAAGCGCTTGCAAAGTGGTGCCGCAGCTTGGTGGACCGATTGGCCGACGGACAACCCGAAGAAGAACTGAACCGGATGCGAGAGGCCTTCTTAACAAGCAGTAGGTACGAATTGATGTTTTGGGAGATGGCTTACCGCCTTGAAAGACGGACAGAGGTCTAAACCCGCGGTTCACGAAGCGACGCACACGGCGGCATCCCAAAGCTCAGCAGGAAAAACCGGTTAGTTCTAGTGCAAAAAACCCAAAAGCTCCAAAATTCTCTCTAGCTCCTCATCGGAGTAGAATTCAATAGTCAGCCTGCCCCTGCCTTTGCTGTTGCGGTGAATTCGAACTTTGGTGCCGAATTGGTGGGACAGCTTATGTTCAATGTCGGCAACATTGGGGTCGGTATCAGCGGCTCGCCTGGGGGTTGCGGCGGATGCACGCTCCTTTTCGGCCCTTGCGGCCGCTTCCGCATCTCTGACCGACGCACCGCTCTCCAACATCTGGCGCCAAACTTCAAGGCGCCTTTCCGAATCGGGTATCGCAAGCAGTGCCCGCGCATGCCCCTCCGTGATTTTGCCCTCGGCCAGGGAGTTTTGGATCGGCCCTTCGAGGTTCAGCAGGCGGATTGTGTTTGCAACTGCCGAACGGCTTTTGCCCACTCGCTGGGCAACCTCCTCCTGCGTAAGGCCGAACTCCTGCATTAAGCGCATATAGGCGCGCGCGGCCTCCAATGGGTTTATATCCTCCCGCTGAAGGTTCTCAACAAGGGCAACCTCCAGCATATCCCGATCGGAGTAGTTGCGAACGACTATCGGGACCTCGGTGAGCTGGGCAAGCTGAGCAGCCCGCCAGCGCCTTTCCCCGCTGACAAGCTGGTAACCGTCGCCGTGCGGCCGCACGATAAGCGGCTGGAGTATCCCGTGCGCCTTGATGGACTCCGCCAGCTCCCGCAGGCTTTCCTCGCTGAAAACGCGCCTCGGCTGGAACGGGTTCGGGGTTATCTGGCTCAGCGGAACGGTGTGCTCGGGCTTCAGGTTGGAGTCGGGTTCGCCGGCCCGAGAACCTATCAGCGCCCGCAGTCCTCTACCCAGTGCTCTTCTTTCCAGAATCCATCACCTCCCTGGCCAGCTCTTGGTAAGCTTGTGCACCGCGCGACTTTGGATCGTACTTTGTTATTGGCAAACCGTAGCTCGGAGCCTCCGAGAGTTTTATGTTGCGGGGGATTACGGTTTTGTAAACCAAGTCTTTGAAGTGAGCCCGCACCTCTTGGATAACCTGATTTGAAAGGTTAGTTCGCGGATCGTGCATGGTCATAAGCACGCCGCCTATCCTCAGCTTTGGATTGAGGTGTTGGCGCACGAGATCTATGGTTTTGAGAAGCTGGCTTATGCCCTCCAGCGCGTAGTACTCGCACTGAATGGGAATCAGCACGGCGTCGGCGGCAGCCAAAGCGTTTACAGGCAGCAAGCCCAGCGACGGCGGCGAGTCGATGATTATATAGTCATAGCGGTGTGCTATTTTATCGAGAGCGTGCTTAAGCCTAGACTCCCTGGAGAGTGCTGAAACTAACTCGATTTCCGCGCCGGCCAGGTCTATTGTGGCCGGCATCACATCAAGACCGTCTATACCGACCTGCACCAACACCTCCTCGGGTTCCTTCTCGCCGAGGAGCACATCATATATGCACGCTTTTAGACTCCCGCGGTCAACACCAACGCCGCTCGAAGCATTGCCCTGGGGATCTATATCCACAAGAAGGACGCGGCAGCCGGCCTCCGCGAGGCATGCGGCCAGGTTTACCGCGGTGGTGGTTTTGCCAACCCCGCCCTTTTGATTGATGATAGCGTAAGTAACGGGCATGAACCTCCCTCTGGGGTTATTGTTCAAGAGAATTCAGAGTAAGCTTTCTAGGAAAGGTTCTACGACGATGCAGTGGGATGTTCCTTCTAATCGGACGAATGGTTCCGATTGGCCTTTACCTGATTCAAAAGCACGTTTCGAATTGCCTCCACCTGCCGGCTGGAGTCAAAGCGCTCCTCCACGCGGCGCCTGGCACCCTGCCCAAGGCGGCATGCAAACTCCGGATTGTCCAGCAGACGGATGATAGCTTCCGCCAGCGGCTCCACCTTTCCGCGCGGCACCACAAGGCCGCTTTTCTCATTTTCAACAATCTCCGCCAGTCCGGAGGCATCAGAAACCACAACCGGGCGCGCCAAAGCCATGGCTTCCAATGCGGCCAACGCGCACGCCTCCTTAAGGGAGGGAAGCAGAAGCACGTCGCACGCAGACATGAGGCGCCACGCATCCGGAACAAAGCCCGGGAACTCGATATGGTCGGTGAGGCCCAGTTGTGCGGCAAGTGCCTTCAGTTGCGGCGCGGCTTTGCCCTCGCCAACAAGCATAAGCTTAGCGTTCGGGTGGCGCTCTACCACAGTTTTCCACGCCCTGATTGCCAGGTCCAACCCCTTCTCCGGATCCATACGCCGAAATGCCCCAACGCGCGGCACCGATGGGTCGAAGCCGAAGGCGCGCTTCGCTTCGTCTATGGGCTGCGGGTTGAAATCGGCCAGCGGCACGCTGTTGTGTATAACTTCTATACGGTTTTCAGGAACTTTCTGCTGGACCAGGTACTGTTTAACCCCGAAGCTGACGGCAATCAACTTGTCGGCATAGCGGTAGCAGGTGGCTTTGTTGAAACCCTGCACCATGGCCACGCACGGCCTGCCGGCGAGTTTGGCCGCGAAGCTTCCAAGGAGGCTTGCTGTGGATAGGTGAGTGTGCACCACATCTATGTTGCGCTCCCTTATCAGCTTCACGAACCTGAACAGAGTGTAGGGATCCAGCTTGCCGGTGGTTTTCCAGGAAATCGGCTGGAACCCCTTTTGGGCGAGAAAGGCGGTAAAAGGTCGGTTTGCCGGGCAAAAAACGGTTAGCTCATCTCCGAAGCGCCTGAGTTCGCGGAGGATTGTAAGGAACTGGGTTTCCGCACCGGCAATTCTCGAAGGCGTAATGACTTCCAGTATGCGCACTTACGAAAAGACTCCCGAAAAAGTGCTTTCGGCTTTCAACCCCGCTGGAAGCGGCGGTTTCTCAGGATGTACCTGCCGCTCTTCTGTCTGCCACCAACTCGCCGTCAACACCGACGTTTTCAGGGGGATTTTCGTGCACAATAACAACAATGTTTTTGATGTCGTAAACCTCGGAAACAACCTCGGTTACTTTTTTAACAAGCTCTCTTTTCTGACCAACCTCGATCTTCGGGCCTTCTATAACAACAAGCGGCATGCGTATGCACCTCCTTAAAGTAAATTCCGCGCTTATGCCGCTCATTCCTTTGGGTTCTTCAGCCTGCCTCAAACGCCCCGGTTTTCGCGTCAGAAATGCGGTATTTTGGCCACCAACCCCTTAGGGTTTTTGAAACCCAATGCGAGTTATATGTTTAGAGAAAATGCTGGCGTGGGAATACTTGTTTGTGAATGTGAAACTTTTATCAGTCTGTAGCACTAAAATTTGCGCAGGCTGTGCGGTTTCCGCGAAATTTACCGCTTTTGGAGGTGCTAAAAATCTTATGAAAAGGCTGTTTCACAGTTCGATTGTTGTTGCGGCGGCTTTATTGCTAGCCGTAAGGGTCTCGGCGGCGACCACGGTTGAAAACCTTCAGAAGGCTTACGAAGGCGAGATGAACGCGGCCGCGAAGTACACAAAGTTCGCCGCGAAAGCAGATGCCGAGGGCTACGCCAACATCGCCAGCATGTTCCGCGCAATTGCCGCGGCAGAGAGGGTGCATGCGAAGAATTTTCAGGAAACCATAAAAGAGATGGGCGGCAAGCTGAAGCCGGCCAAGATTGCCCCGGTGAAGGTGGGCAGTACTCTGGAAAATTTGAAGGCGGCTTTGGCCGGCGAGACCTACGAGGCCACCAAGATGTACCCCGAGATGCTTTCGGTTGCCCAGAAGGAGAACGCCAGCAGGGCCTCCGTGGTCATAAACTACGCGCTCGGAACCGAGCGAGAGCACCAGAAACTGTTTTCCGGGGCTATCAAGAACCTGAAAAAGGGACCCAAAACCACCTACTACGTGTGCCAGATATGCGGCTTAACCCTGAAAGAACTCCCGCCCGCGGTTTGCCCGCTGTGCGGCTTCCCCAAAGAGGAGTACAAGCCGGTCTCCTAAGCTGAGATAAGCGGCCGCGCCGCGGAAATAGCACGGCGCGGCCTCTTTCGTTGCTACCAGTACACTCTGGCGGCGGGGTTTGGATGTTTGTTCAAGCGCAGTTGCTCTTACTCCAAACCCACTGCTTTCCGCAAAATCCTGGTAACGTCAGCAATATCGATTCTGCCGTTGCCGTTGAGATCACCGGCGGAAAGTTGGCTCGGCGTGGGCTGGGCTTTGCCAACCGCAATCTGAAGTGCCAAAGTTGCATCCGGCACCGTAACCTTTCCATCGCCGGTTAGGTCGCCCGGAATCCCGCGCTGCACGGTGAAATCAAGGCCGCCAACGGTTTTCCCCGCCTCAAGCGCGGTGACGCGTAATTTGGGATCAACGCGGCCCGCGTCCGTGCTCACTGCAATTTCGTATTTGCCGGGAGCCGCGGCAAGAGCATAAAAACCGGTTGCAGTATCCGCCTCCACCGTAAAGGTGGTCCCAGCGGCGTTGGAAATATTCACCGTGAAAGCCGGTTCGGTTGCGGCCGGAAGCGGCTTTACGGTGCCCTCCAGGCGCCCCCAATCAGCAACGTAAAGGTCGATATTCCTCAGGGGAACGCCCTCTTCAACGTTCACTTCGGTGGTCTGAGGATCCGGAAACGCCAGAAGCGCAATCGAATATTGCCCCGGCTGCAGAGCAAACGAATAGGTCCCGTCGATGAAGGTTTGAGTGTACCAGGCCTGGTTTTTCCCCTGAGCGCGCACCAAAGCGTACGGGACCGGCTGGTCTGAAGCATCGGTGACCCTGCCGCTGACCAAAACGCCCTGCCGAACAACCAAGCGCACCCCGGTTACCTTTTCCCCCGGCTTAACAGTCACCAACTTCGGAACCGAGACCTGAGCTCCGAGAGACTCTGTATAAACCCTGTACGTGCCCTCTGGAACTTCCACCGTGAAGTTGCCCTGGTCGTCGGCCCAGTTGGCCGCCACCGCCTCGTTTTTGTCCGGGGTGCGGGCCAAAACAAGGGTCCACGGCACAGGCTTGCCGCTCTCGTCAAGCGCCGTCCCGGAGATCGACTGAGCGTACTTCTTGGGAAGGACAAAGGCGGTGGCCTCCAGAACGCTACCGTCCTCATCCTCAAAGTGGGCAACGTATTGGCCCGGAGGCGTGGTGGGATTTACATGGAAAGGCACCTGGATGACTTTTGGGGTGGGATCCATATCCTGCCCCTGATCAACCAGGTCGGCGCTGGTATCCACAGGTTCGCCCTCTTGGTATTTGCCGTCTTTGTTGAGATCCAGGGCGAACTTCATCTTGACAAGGCCGCCTTCGGAAGCGCAATCCAGCGTCAGCACAATGTCGTCGTGGATGCTGAAAGTCACCGGAGGCGATTGGCCGTCGACTTTAGCCCACGTTACGGCATGTGCCGTCGGCGGAGCCAGCAAAAAGGCGGCTAGAAGAAGGAGCATGGGGCAAAGCCCCTTAACGCTTGGAGCACAGGCACGCCTACGCATAGAAATCCCTCCTCTCGGGTATATTTGGCCACCTGTTGCCCCTCGGCCTAATTGTACAACTTGACGGCGGCCGGGTCAACTGAGGCAAAATCAGGCTTGCATGGCCCGCTAATTGCAGGTTTTGGAGGATGTGGCAAGAAATTCGGCGAAACGTATTGGTGACCAGCCTTCGCTTTTTGTATCTCCAGCAGCGGAGGTTTATTCGGAGGTATTCATGCAGGGATTTAAATCGCGAATTTTTCTTGCGGCCGTTATTTCCTTTCTGTCCCTCGGCTCTTTCGCCTTTGCAGCGGGAGCATCTTCCGGCGGAAGTTCGTCGGATTCGGTGCTGTTGCAGTACAACCTGAAGGAGGGAGACGTATTTCCATACCGCCTCACGATAGACATGAATTCGAAGGGCAAAGCCGAACAGGTTGGCGACTTAAGCCTCAACGCCACGCTTCAGCTTGTCCTGCGTATGACGGTTTTGAAGGTAAACCCCGACTCCACATATCAAATTGAGGCTCGAATTTCGGACCCGAAGGTAACCGCCAACGGCCAGGAACTCCAGCTTACAAACCCCGAGGTTCCGCCCATCGTGATGACGGTCACGCGCACCGGAGCAGTAAAAGAGATCCGCGGGTTGGAGGGCCTCGGCGGCGGCTCAGTGGTTCCAGGGCTTGACCCCACCAGCTTCAGCAACCTTATGACAAGCATGGCCATATTCCCGGAGAAGCCGCTGAAGGTGAACGATACCTGGAGCTACAACGTGCCGGTTACCGTGTTCGGAAACAGCAAAGCGGTGGCCACCGCAAAATGCCGGCTTGTGGCGGTTGAGACAGACAAAAACGGCGTACCGGTGGCGAAGGTCAACACCTCGGTTACTGTGCCTCTGGACATCACTCTCCCTCCACCGGCCAACACTACTGTTAAGGGCACGCAGACCGGCCAGGTGAACACAGTGTTTGCGCGGGAGTCCGGCATGCCATTGGACGCAAACGGCAACATGAACATGAAGATGCGGATAACCGTTCCCGCAAACACGGGGCCGGATGGAAAACCCACAGGGAAGCCCGTAAGCGTGGATATGGATTTGAAAATGCAGATGAAAATGGCCTTGGCTCCCGAACTTAAACAAGCAAAGCCGGCTCAGTCTGCTCCGCCGGCTTCGCCAGAAGCGACCGATAAGCAGACGAAGCCTTCCTCCGGGGGTTAATCCGTGCATTTGCAGGACGTGGGTTTGCCGGTGGCTGATTTGAGGGTACAAGTGATTAAGAGGGGTGATTCAAGTGAGCGAACAACATGCATCGCGCATCCGCAAGAACATTGAGGATTACAAAGATCCTTACATCCCCAAAGCAGACGGGGGAATTAGTCAATGCAAGGAATGCGGAGCAATTCACCACAGCCACCGTTGGTACCTTCCTGAGTCACTTCCGCACGACTTCCTCAAGGGAAAAGAAGTTCATCCCGTTGTGTGCCCGGCATGCCGCAAAATTGCAGATGGAATTCCCGGCGGCGTACTTCGGCTGTCCGGAGAATTCTTGCAACAACACCGAGAAGACATACTCCGTCTCATCCGCAACGAAGAGAATGCGGCGCGGCTGGATAACCCCCTGGAAAGAATCATGTCAATCGAAGAAGACGGCGGCGCAACCGTGATTCACACAACCAACGAGAAGCTTGCCCAGAGGTTGGGAAAGGCGGTTCACAAAGCCTACAGCGGAAAATTGGACTACAAGTGGTCTGAGGATACCAAACTCGCCAGGATTACTTGGCACAGAGAGTAAAAGGGTTCAACCGCGCTTTTGAAGTGTGCCTTCCCAGGCACTGAAGGCCCTGAAGGAATTTTGAACCCAGTGGGATGGTGGGAGGGATGAATTGCGCTTGTTCGCTGTTTTGGAAGGAGGTTGAAAAGGGCAAATGAGCGAAAAAACCACGCAAGAAGAGGGAGCTCGAACCATGGCGGATTTGGCCGAGCTTCTGGCGCGTCCGTTCCTGTTTGCACTGGGCGCCATGGCGCTTACCGGAGACAAATTGCGGCAGTTCATTGAGCAGGCTGTTGCACGCGGCGAGATTTCCACTGAAGAGGGGAAGTCGCTCCTGTCCAAATTCTCCGAGAAGATAGAAGAGGAAAAGCGGAACCTGGAGTCGCGCATTAGCGAGCAGATCAGGAATTCGCTTCAGGGCGCCGGATTGGCCACCAAGAACGATTTTGAACTGCTAAGAGCACGTATTGACGCTTTGGAAAGCAGGCTGGCACGCTTGGAAGCCCAAAGCGGCGGAGAACCAATAGCCGGCCAGGATGTGAAGGAATCCTAAAACACTGGCTTTTGGGAATCAGCCAGTTAGGCGCCCCTTGTTTTTTCTCCGCGGGCAGAGCACAGGGCGCGCCCATTTAGCTCCGTCAGTGGTGCTGAAGCTGGGAGGGCGAAAGAAACACAATCTCTTCCTCTTCAACGGTGACGGTTACCACTACGGGAGAAGCTTCTATGCTTCCAGCGGTTTGCAGATACCAGAGCAGATTGCCGTTGGGATTGATTGCATAGAGGCGCCCATCAACGGATCCGAAGTACACAGCATTGTTCGGGCCGACTGCCGGCGACGAGCGGATCGGCCCGCTTGCTTTGAACTTCAGATGGATAGCTCCGTCTTCGTCCGCGCAGTATAGATGCTCGTCCTCCGAACCAAAGCAAATCAGCCCGTTTGCCAGCAGTTTCGGAGTGGAACGTATCGGAGCAGAAACGCGTATCATGCTCTTTACACTGCCGTCCGGGTCAACTATGTACAGGTTTCCGTCGTCTGACCCGAAGAGCACGCTTCCACTGGGGCCCACCACCGGGGATGACCGCACGGGGCCGCCGGTTTTCACCATCCACAAAACAGCACCGTGCGGTGCAACGGCGTACACACAGCCGTCATCCGAACCAAAATAAGCGGTGCCGTCCTCTCCAAATGCGGGCGTTGTCCTCACAGGGCCGCCGCTCTGCACTTTAAAGCCAGCGCTTCCGTCAAAACGAATGGCGCGGAAACAGCCATCTTCCGACCCGACGAATACAGTTCCGTCTCCTCTGGCCCCCGGACCGCAGGACACCCGCCCGCCAACCAGATACCTCCACCGAAGGTTGCCCTCCAACCCAAGCGAATATATATGGCCGCTCCAAGAACCTGCGTAAACTATACCGCTAGATACGCACAGTGGAGCTGCAACCAGCGGACCGTCCGCGGCAAAGCTCCAAAGCACCGAGCCATCATTGCCCAGGCAGTACAAATTTCCATCGAATGAGCAGAGGTACAGCTCTCCGCGAGGGCCCGCCGCGCAAGACGAGTGGATTCTGCCTCCGGTTGTAAACCTCCACCGCACACCCCCATCCGGCGCCACGCAGTAGAGGTTTCCATCGAAGGAGCCCACAAAGATTGAAGTGACAATCCTCACCCTCGGCTTATTGGTGGCGGCCCAAGAATGGGTCTGGTAGGTCCATTTCAAGCGCCCTTCGTTTGTTACGGCGTGCATGTGTCCGTCGAACGAACCAACGTAGACTGTGCCGTCGGGCCCCACAGCAGGCGCGGCCACTATTCTGCCGCCGGTTTTGTAAACCCAAAGCCTTTCACCGTTCCTGGTTACGGCGTACAGATGCGCATCCGTAGAGCCGAAGTACAAAACCCCGTCCTCGGTGAGAACCGGAGACGATTGTATCGGGCCGCGTGTGCGGATGACCCAGCGCATTTTGCCGTTGGGGGAAACCGCATACAAACAGCAATCCCACGAACCCACGTAAACAGTGCCATCGGGCCCCACCGCTGGCGCCGAGGATATCCAATTCCTCGTCGGGAAGCGCCAAAGGAGGGAGCCGCGGCGGTCCAATGCGTAAAGGCAGCCATCGTCGGAGCCGAAGTAGATGCAACCGTTGGGGCCGATCACGGGCGAAGACCTTATCTTCCCCCCGGCTTTGAAAACCCACTTGAGGTTGGATGATTCCAAGGCGTAGAGGCAACAATCGTCAGAGCCCACGTAAACAACGCCATCCGGACCAATTTCCGGAGAAGAATGAACCTGCCCGCCGGTGCGAAACCTCCAAATGCATTCGCCGGCTGGCGAAACGGCGTAGAGGTAATGGTCGTTGGAGCCGAAGTAAACCGCGCCGTCCGGCCCCACTTTGGGTGAAGAACGCACCCAACCACCTGTTTGAAAACGCCATAGGATGGTTCCATCCGGTGCAAGCTTGTAGAGACTGCCGTCAAGAGAGCCGAAGAAGATGGTTCCATCTTCTGCAACCACTGGAGAACAGCACACCTGCCCGTCGGTGCGGCAACGCCAAACAAGTTTACCATCAGGGGTTAGAGCGTAGAGGTGGTTATCGTCCGACCCGAAATAAACAGTACCGTCCGGTCCAACTGTTGGAGCTGAGGCAATTCTTCCCCCGGCTTGGAACCGCCAACGCAGAGCGGCTTCCGAGCCCAAAGACATCCCTCCTCTCGGCTGTATTTATAATTGTGCAGTAGAAAACCAACCGCTTTTATGTTCGACGCAAACAGTTGAAACTTAAGACACATTCTTCCAGGAAAGGAAAAAGGAGGTTAGCGCAAGCTTGTCGAAGTATTGTGTTAGGTTTGGGTTAAAATTTTTGTGATTTGTGTCACAAAAGTCGCTTTGCGGCATTGTTTAGCCCGGAATGATTGTGATAAAATTTACATGGTTTGCCTTTCAAAACTCTCAACGCAAAAGCAAAACACAAACCGGGCGGCAAACAGGATACTGCCGATTGTGCATTGAAGTGATAAGTGAACAAAGATGCTGCAGTCTTACCTTCCTGTATTAATCCTTTTTGTGGTGGCCGCCGGACTGGCGGCGGCGATGCTTGTGCTTTCCGCCCTGTTGGGGCCCCGCAAACCCTCGCCCCAGAAGATGCTTCCGTACGAGTGCGGAATTATCCCTGTTGAAGATGCGCGCAAAAGCGTTTGGGTGAGGTTTTACCTGATTGCAATGCTTTTTATTCTGTTCGATATGGAAATCGTATTCATGTACCCGTGGGCTGTTGTGTACCGGCAGTTGTCCCTTTTCGGATTGGCCGAGATGGCCGTTTTTGTGGGGATATTGGTGATTGGCTACCTATACGCTTGGAAAAAGGGAGCACTGGAATGGGATTAGAAGAACAGTTGGGCAACAACGTTTTGACAACCACTTTGGAGCGCATGGTCAACTGGGCGCGCAAGTCTTCCATATGGCCGGTGACGTTCGGGCTTGCTTGCTGCGCAATTGAGATGATGGCAACAGCGGCTCCAAAGTTCGACATAGCGAGATTTGGTGCGGAGGTTTTCCGCGCCTCCCCGCGTCAGGCTGACCTGATGATCGTAGCTGGCCGGGTAAGCCGCAAGATGGCGCCGGTGCTCCGCCAGATATACGATCAAATGTCGGAGCCGAAGTGGGTTATATCCATGGGGGCGTGCGCAACTTCAAGCGGGGTTTACAGCAACTACGCTTTGGTGCACGGGGTGGACCAAATAGTGCCTGTCGATATTTACATCCCGGGATGCCCGCCGCGCCCGGAGCAGGTTATACAGGCGATTATGGAGCTCCAGAAGAAGATCGAGCGCAATCCGCTGAACCCACGGCAGGCTGATGTGTAGTTCCGAAACGGCACCGGGCCAGCACAAAATTCTTCCCGCAAGATAAGTTTCTCACAATGCGAGTTTTGGGGGATACAGCTTGGCAGAGTTGACACCGGAATCGCTAAAAACACTTTTTCCCGAAGCTGTGATATCTGCACGCGTGTTTCGAGGAGAATTAACCGCCGTTGTTCAGCGCGAGCGCCTGCTGGACGTGGCAAAAGCGCTTAGAGACCATCCGGATTGGCGCTTCAACTTCCTCTCGGATCTGACGGCCGTGGATCACATGCCCCGCCGCCCAAGGTTCGATGTGGTGTATCACCTGTGCAGCGTGCCGTCGGGGTGCCGCCTGCGCCTGAAGGTCCAAATTGATGAAGATACGGTGGTTCCTTCGGTTACCGACGTGTGGCCCGGAGCAAACTGGTACGAGCGCGAGGTATTCGATTTGTTCGGCATCAGGTTCGAAGGGCACCCAAACCTAACCCGGATTCTCCTGCCCGACGACTTCGAGGGCCATCCACTGCGAAGGGACCATCCGGTTGGCAAGTCGAAAATCCCATTCTGAAGCGATGAACGGAACAGGTCAAAAATATTCTCTAACCCCGGCTGAAGGGGGCAAGGGTGAAGGCACCACCGAAACCATGGTGCTCAACATGGGTCCACAGCACCCGAGCACCCACGGTGTTCTGCGCCTTATTCTGGAGCTTGATGGGGAGACGGTGGTCAAGTGCACCCCTGTCATCGGTTATCTGCACACCGGCATAGAGAAAAGCTGTGAAGACAAAACCTACCACAAAGTGATACCGCTGACGGACCGCATAGACTACCTGGCCCCGATGTCCAACAACCTGGCGTACGTGCTGGCGGTTGAGAAGCTTCTGGAGCTGGAGGTACCGCCACGGGCGCAGTGGTTGCGCGTGCTTCTAGCAGAAGTCACGCGAATAGGCAGTCACCTGGTGTGGCTGGGCACCCACGTGATGGATATCGGCGCCCAAACCGTTTTCCTCTGGGCATTCCGCGAGCGCGAAATGGTTACAGACATCTACGAGATGGTCTCCGGCGTAAGAATGATGTCCTCCTTCTTCCGAATAGGGGGACTTGCGGCGGACGTGCCGCCGGAGTTCGAAGGCGCCATAAGGAATTTCCTCGATGTCATGCCACGCCGCCTGGACGACTACGAAGAGCTTCTGAACAACAACGAGATCTTCCTTAAGAGAACCAAGGGCGTGGGCATCATAAGCGCCGAAGACGGGATTGCACTGGGTTTGAGCGGACCCAGCCTGCGCGGAAGCGGCGTGGCTTACGACATCCGCAAAGCGGCACCTTACAGCGGATACGAGCAGTTCGACTTCGAGATACCAACAGGCACAGTTGGGGATGTGTACGACCGTTACATGGTGCGTTTGAAAGAGATGCGCCAAAGCCTGCGCATAATCCAGCAGGCTTTGGATGGTTTGCCGGGCGGCCGCGTGATGGCCAAAGCCCCTCCTTACACCCCACCGGATAAAGAAGCAATCCACACCAATATGGAGGAGCTTATCTACCACTTCAAATTCTTCACCGAAGGGTTCCGCGCACCCGCAGGCGAAGTTTACCAAGCTGTCGAGGGGCCAAGAGGCGAATTCGGATGCTATCTGGTAAGCGATGGAACGAACAAGCCTAGAAGGGTCCACTTCAGAGGTGCGTCGTTTGCAAACCTTCAGTCGCTTCCCAAGATGGTGGAGGGGAGATTGGTGGCGGATGTGATCGCGGCAATCGGCAGTATAGATATCGTGCTGGGAGATGTTGATAGATAAAATCGGATTTTGCGCTTTGCTTCACTTAATCGAAATCTTTTTGGAGAACAAATGCTTCTTTCGGAACAAGCTTATAAAGAGTGCGAGGAAATAATAAGCCGCTATCCCGATAAGCGGTGCGCGATTATTCCCGTTCTTTGGGTCATACAGCGGGAGTGCGGCTACATAAGCGAAGAAGCGATGATCGAAGCCGCGCGCATCCTCGGCATCCGGCCGGTGGAAGTGATGGATGTAGTTAGCTTCTACACCATGTTCTACTCCACCAAGCCTGGGCGCCACGTAATAGCAGTGTGTCAAACGCTTTCGTGCGCGCTGGCCGGCGCCAGAAAGATCCTGGAACACCTGCAGAACAAACTGGGCATAAAGCCCGGCGAAACTACACCGGACGGAATGTTCACCCTGGAAGCGGTTGAATGCCTCGGCGCGTGTGCCGATGCTCCCGTTGTGGCTGTCGATTGGTACTACTATTACCGAATGACTGAAGAAAAAGTCGACCGCTTGATTGAAAGCCTGAAAAAAGGCGAAGAACCTCAACAAGAGCGGAGGGATTTCAGGCTCTGGCTGGCCCCGGAAATTCAAACCGCAGAGCGCAAAAGCTCGGAATAGTTTGGGAACCCTGAGCTCACCAAACGCCGGGTCCGCACAGAGCCCTTACCGAATTGGAGAGTGGCAAACCAAAGATGGATAAGCAGGCAGTGCCCCAAATGGGGCCGCGGATATACAAATACATAGCCCATCCGAACCAGCACCGGCTTGAAACATACCTTGAGCATGGTGGATACCAAGCCCTTCGCAAGGCGCTGAGCATGCCGCGCGAAGAGCTCGTTGCTTGGGTTAACGAAGCCAACATACGCGGCCGAGGCGGCGCCGGATTCCCCTTGGGGCGCAAGTGGGGAACCATTCCCAAAGGCGCAACCACCATCTATCTGGCCTGCAACGCCGATGAAAGCGAACCCGGAACCTGCAAAGACCGCGAAATCCTCGAAAACGACCCCCACCAGCTTATCGAAGCAATGGCGATTTACGCATACGCAGTCGGAATCCGGCAGGCCTATATATACATCCGCGGGGAGTTCAGGCTTGCCGCAGAGCGCTTGGAGGCCGCCATACGCGAAGCGAGAGAACACGGCTTCCTCGGCCGCAACATCTTGGGCCGCGAGGATTTCAGCCTGGACATTTGGGTTCACCGAGGGGCCGGAGCTTACATATGCGGCGAGGAAACGGCGCTGATTGAGTCTCTTGGAGGCAAGCGCGGTCAGCCGCGGTTGCGCCCGCCATACTACCCCACAGTAATGGGTCTGTTAAACCGCCCAACGCCCGTAAACAACGTGGAAACCATTGTGAACTTGGTGCACCTGGTGAACCTCGGCGTGGAAGCGTACAAGTCGGTTGGAACATCAACAAGCCCGGGCACCAAGCTGTATCCGGTAAGCGGGCACGTAAAGCGCCCGGGAGTTTACGAAGCGCCTTTTTCTGTAACCCTCCGCCAGCTTATCTACGACTACGCCGGCGGCATCCGAAACGGAAACAGATTGAAAGCTGTTATTCCCGGCGGGGCTTCGGTGCGCTGGCTTACGGAGAAGGACCTGGATGTGGTTATGGATTTCGACTCCGTGCGGGCCGCAGGATCCGACCTGGGTTCCGCCGGCATCATGGTTATGGACGAAACGGTGTGCGCCGTGGACGCCGCGCTGAACCTGGTTCACTTCTTCGCGCACGAAAGCTGCGGAAAGTGCACACCCTGCCGCGAGGGAACAAGGTGGATGGAGCAAATCCTCTGGCGCATTCAGCACGGCGAGGGCCGCCCCGGCGATATTGAACTGCTGGAGGATGTGGCCAGCAATATCGGTGGAAAGAGCTTCTGCCTGCTTGGAGATTCATCGGTGGTGCCGGTTCAAAGCAGCATAGCCCTCTTCCGAGATGAATATGAGCGCCATATAGCGGAGAAGCGCTGCCCGGTGGCTCAAGAGTTCCCACTTTCGTCTCCTGAGCCGCCGCATTAGGCGCAAATCTGCAGGGTTTGAGGCATCTGCAAATGGCAAAGATCAACGTTGACGGAATAGACATAGAAGTGCCGGATGGCACAGTGCTTCTGGAGGCTTGTAAGCAGGCCGGCATAGAAATACCGCATTTCTGCTACTATGCCAAGCTTACGCTGATGGGCGCCTGCCGGATGTGCTTGGTTGAAATCGACAAGATGCCCAAGCCGCAAACCTCGTGCACTGTTTTGGTTCGCGACGGCATGGTTGTGCGCACCAACACGCCCGAGGTGCAGAAAATGCGCCGGGCGATTTTGGAGTTCCTTCTGCTTAACCACTCGCTTACGTGCCCAACCTGCGACGCCGGCGGCGAGTGCGAGCTTCAGGACAACGTGTTCCGCTACCGCGGCGGCGAATCTCGAATGGAAGAAGCCAAGATTCACCGCGGCGTAACAAGCCTCGGCGCGTTTATAGACAAGAACATGGAAAGGTGCGTGCAGTGCTACCGCTGTACGCGCTACTGCGACGAGGTTATGGGCGTAAAGGCTTTGGCAATGGTGCACCGCGGCGCCAAAATGGAGGTCGCAAGCTTCAATGACCAGCCTTTGGACTGCGTGCTGTGCGGCAACTGCGTGGAGATATGCCCGGTGGGGGCTCTCACCAGCAACCTTTTCGACTACAAAAAGCGGCCCTGGGAGCGCAAGCAAACCCGTTGCATCTGCACCTACTGCGGAGACGGATGCTCACTGGAGCTGGAAACCGAAGAAAACCGCGTATTCCGAACAAGGGGCTTCTTGGAAAGCGGAATACTCCAAAGCGAGTACCGCGGTGTCAACGATGAGTTTCTGTGCGTTAAAGGCCGCTTCGGCTACCAGTTCCTGAACCACCCCCAGCGGTTGAAGACGCCTCTTGTGCGCAGAGGCGATGAACTGGTGCCGGCTTCCTGGGATGAGGCTCTGGAAATCGTGGCGGAGGAGCTTCGCAAAGCGAAATCTGCTTCCCCGGATGCGGTTGGCTTCATAGGTTCAGAGCGCTGCAGCAACGAGGCAAACTACCTGTTCCAAAAGCTGGCGCGGGCTGTTGTCGGCACCAACAATGTGGACTGCCGCACAAGGTTCAAGAAGCCGCCGAAAGCCCTTCCAATCCCGCCCACAACACCTGCTCTGCGGGAGATAAAAACCGTGCCGGCGTTCTTGGTCATTGGCGCCAACCTCTCGGATGAAAACCCGCTAACGGAGACGGAAATCCGCATGGCCGTGCGCCGCAATTCGGCCCTGCTCGCCGTCGCAGACCCAAGGCACAGCCTGATTGTAGAGGACGCGGTTCATTTTCTGCGCTGTCGACCGGGCGCGGAGGCCGCCACCGCAGTCGGCATGGTGCGCGCGCTGTTCGAAGCAAAGCAAAAAGAACCGCCCGCTTTTCTTGCAAAGAGCTTGGAGGTTTGGCACCCTGAGCGTTTGGAGCAGGTAACCGGAGTCCCATACAATGATATGCTTCGCGCGGCCGAAGCACTTGCGGGCGAGCAGTCCACGCTGATTATGTACGGAAGCGGGCTTCTTTCGGCCCCGGGTGCCGATGCAGCCGTCCTTGCCCTGCACGCCGCCGCTGAAGCGCTGGGATGGCCGGGTCCGTACCAATTGGCGGCATTCAACAACACCCGCGGAGCACTGGATATGGGGGTCCTGCCGGACATGCTCCCGGGATACACTCCCCTGTCCAATGCAAGCGCCCGCGAGGCTTTGGCCCGGCTGTGGGGCGGCGCAGTTCCGGAACGCAGTGGGCTAGATGTCCTCGGCATGCTGCAGGCGGCGGCCTCAGGAAAGCTGAACTTCCTTTACATAATGGGCAGCAACCCGGCGGTTTCGTTCCCGGATGGGAAGCTTGTTTCTCAGGCTCTGGAGCGGGTCCCATTCTTGGTGGTCCAGGATATCTTCCTTTCCGAGACTGCGCGCTATGCCAACGTCGTGCTGCCGGCATGCGGATACGCCGAGCAGGACGGCACTTACACCAACTCAGAAGGTCGAATTCAAAGAAGTTTCAGGGCTTTGGATCCGCCGGGAGAAGCGCGTGCAGACACGGTGATTATCACCCAGATTGCCCAGCATATGGGTGCAAATTGGACTTGGCGGCGGCCGGAACAGTTGATGGAGGAGATTTCGGCTGCCTGCCCGGCTTACAAAGGCGTTAACATGCCAGAAGTGGTTTCCGACGGGGTGCTTTGGCCCCGCCTAAACGGTAGGCCAGCAGTACCAGCGCCAAACCAACAAGAGCCGGCTGAACAGCGCCATCTGCCGGAAGTAAACATTCCGGATATGAGTGCGCCTCCGGAGTATCCGCTGGCGCTTATAACGGGGCAGTTTCTCTTCCACAGCGGAAGCCTTTCCACATGGGACAAAGGACTGCGCTTGGCCGCACCGATCCCGTTTGTTCAAGTGCACCCGGACGATGCACAGGAGCGCGGCTTAACCGATGGCGACACCGCTCTTGTGGAATCTCCGCACGGAAGCCTGAAGCTTACGGTGAAAGTAACCGAGAAAGTGCCGCGCGGTGCGGTCTTCGTACCGGTGAACTTCCCAGAAGCGCCTGCAAACATCCTGCAGAGCGCAGACGCGCCTTTGGACTATGTAAGGATCGTGAAAGCATGAAATTCATCCGCGCACGCGAAACTATGTTGCGGTTGCCTCAATTTTATAAGCTCGGATTCGGGAGTTTGTGATGGATTATTCGGCCTTTATAAGCTCCATGGTGAAAATGGTAATCGTGCTGGGCTTTGTGATGCTCATGGTGCCCATGCTCATTTGGATGGAGCGCAAGGTTCTGGCCGATATACAAGCGCGCATGGGCCCCAACAGGGTTGGCCCCTACGGGTTACTGCAGTGTTTTGCCGATGGAATTAAGCTTTTCTTCAAAGAAGATGTAATTCCAGCCAAAGTTGACAAAGTGGTGTATGTTGTCGCCCCGGCGGTTTCAATGACGTGCGCGCTGGCAGTGTTCTCGGTCATTCCGTTTGGGGGACTGCGGCCGGGCGAAGGAACCGCAGTCGCACCAGATATCAACGTTGGCCTGCTTCTCGTGCTGGCAACGATGTCCATAAGCGTTTACGGGATTGTTCTGGGCGGATGGGCATCCAACAACAAATATTCGCTGTTGGGCAGTCTCCGCTCATCGGCCCAAATGATAAGCTACGAACTCTCGCTTGGCCTGTCGGTAATCGGAGTTCTCATGCTGTCTGGGTCGCTGAACATCGTTGATATAGTGAACGCGCAGCAGAAAAGCACGTGGTTTCTCATCCTACAGCCTTTGGGGTTTGTGGTTTACTTGGTTTCGGCTTTCGCAGAAACAAACCGCGTGCCGTTCGACCTTCCGGAGGCCGAGACGGAGCTTGTGGCCGGCTTCCACACCGAATACAGCAGTATGAAGTTCGCCATGTTCTTCATGGGGGAGTACACCTTTGTTATGGCGCACGCCGCGCTGGTAACGGCTTTGTTCCTTGGAGGCTGGTCTGGACCAGTTTTGCCGGGAATCTTTTGGTTTTTACTCAAAATGTTCGCGGTAATCTACTTCTTCATGTGGGTGCGGGGAACCCTGCCGCGCCTCCGCTACGACCAGCTAATGTCTTTCGGATGGAAAGTGCTTCTGCCGCTGGGGCTGGCAAACGTCTTCATCACTGGGTTGATGCTCAGCCTGTGGCAAAGCATGGGATAGCAAAACCTGCGGAGAAAGCGATATGAGCGCAGAAACAATCTGGGCGGCAATAAAAGGCCTCAGGTTAACGCTGAGGCATGTTTTCAAAGAGCCAAGGGTTACGGTTCAATATCCGGAGGAGAAAAAGCCGCATTCACCGCGGTACCGCGGTCTTCACGAACAAAGGCTCACCCCGGATGGGCGGCAGTTGTGCGTTGGGTGCTCACTCTGCGCAGCGGCCTGTCCGGTTGACTGCATATATGTGGAAGCCGGAGAGGAAGAGGAGGACTCCGGCCGCTACCTGTCTCCGGAGAGGTTCGCACGCGTTTACAAGATAAACATGTCCCGGTGTATCTTCTGCGGATACTGCGTGGAAGCATGCCCCACCTACGCGTTGGGCATGACAAAGGTAATGGACGAGCTCGTGTTCGACAACCGATGGAACGCTATTTGGGACATGGATATGCTGATAGAGAACTTCCGCCGCCGAATGCGCGAAGAGGGTATCGAGATACCGGAGCCCAAGCAACCGGCGGCATCTGGGGGTGCAAGCTAGCAGGTGGAACTGGCAATATTTCTTGTGCTGGCGGCGGTTGCCGTGGCTTCGTCGGTTTTGATGATAACCCGGACCAATCCGGTTCACAGCGCGCTTTTGCTTATTGTAACCTTCGGTGCGCTGGCGGCGCTGTACGTTTTGCTTCATGCCCCACTGTTGGCCGTGCTTCAGGTGGCGGTTTACGCGGGAGCTATAATGGTGCTTTTCCTGTTCGTAATCATGCTTTTGGCAGCCGAACGCAGAGAAGTCGACCTGCCGGACCCCCTAGCCGCCATGCGCTGGCCGTCTTACCTGGTGTGCGCCGGCTTCCTGGCGGCGATGGTTTACGTGGTGTGGACCTCCCCTGTACGCGGACTGCGCGGCCGCATGCCCGACGACGTTATCGCAAAGCACACCCAAATGGTGGGGCAGGAGCTGTTCACCAGATACCTGCTTCCGTTTGAAGTGGTTTCCATCATGCTTTTGGTGGCGATGGTGGGCGCAGTGGTAATCGCCAAAAGGAGGTTTGAATAGATTATGTCGCCTGCCTTGCCGCATTATCTGGTGCTTGGAGCGATATTGTTCACAATAGGAATGCTGGGGGTGCTCATCCGGCGCAACGCACTGATAGTTTTCATGTCGATAGAGCTGATGCTGAACGCCGTGAACCTCAGCTTCATGGCGGTATCGTGGTACCTGCGCAGCTTCCAGGGGCAGATGATGGTCTTCTTCGTGATGGCGGTTGCCGCGGCCGAGGTAGCCGTTGGGCTCGCCATCATTGTTGCCTTCTTCCGCAGTCGCCAAACCGTCATGGTGGATGATCTCAACACGCTTAAGTGGTGAACCGGCTATGCTTCAAAACGTCTGGTTGATACCGGTTGTTCCGATTCTCGGCGCCCTGATAAACGGGGTTCTCGGCCGTAGGTTGGGCCGAAAGGCGGTTTCGGTTGTTGCCTGCGGAAGCGTCGGTGCGGCGTTTTTGATGGCAACCGCGGCGTTTTTGGAGCTGACTGCGCTTCCGGCTGACCGCCGCCTTGTGGATGTGGACGTGTACCAGTGGATACCGGTGGGCCGGTTTGTGCCCACAGTTGGCACGCTGTTCGACCCGCTTTCCGCAGTGATGGCGCTGGTGGTGGCCGGGGTCAGCTTCCTGATTCACGTGTACTCCGTTGGCTACATGCACGACGACCCAGCCTTTTCCCGCTATTTCACATACCTGAACCTGTTTGTTGGCTCCATGCTGACGCTGGTTCTGGCCAACAACTTCCTGCTTATGTACGTGGGCTGGGAGCTGGTTGGTTTGTGCTCTTACCTGCTAATCGGCTTCTGGTTCCAAAGACCCGCAGCCGCGGCAGCCGGCAAGAAGGCATTCGTGGTGAACCGGATCGGCGATTTCGGCTTCGCGCTGGGAATTATGCTGATTTTCAGCCACTTTGGAAGCGTGGCGTTTAAAGATGTTTTCCCGAAGGCCCACATGGTCGCTCCGGGGTTGGCCACGGCCATAACGCTGCTGCTTTTTCTGGGTGCAACGGGCAAATCCGCCCAACTTCCGCTTTACGTGTGGCTTCCGGATGCAATGGAAGGCCCAACGCCGGTATCTGCCCTCATACATGCCGCCACCATGGTCACCGCCGGTGTTTACATGGTTGCCAGATGCCACACCTTGTACGAAGCATCACCAATCAGTCCCCATGTGGTTGCGTGGGTGGGAGCTATCACAGCTCTGTTTGCGGCCACCATTGCCGTGGCGCAGTTCGACATAAAGCGCGTGCTCGCGTACTCAACCATAAGCCAACTGGGGTACATGTTCCTGGGTGTTGGAGTGGGCGCCTACTCCGCCGGCATATTCCACCTTGTGACCCACGCATTCTTCAAAGCGCTTATGTTCCTGGGGGCCGGAAGCGTGATGCACGCGCTGGGCGGCGAGGTGGACATGCGCCGCATGGGCGGTTTGGCGCGCCGGCTTCCGGTAACACACTGGACGTTTCTTGCGGGTGTTTTGGCCATCTCCGGAGCGCCGCTGTTCTCGGGGTTCTTCAGCAAAGATGAAATCCTGTGGGGTGCGTGGAGCCTACCCAACGGCAGTAGAGCGCTGTGGTTTGTGGGCTGGCTAACTGCTGGGGTCACCGCCTTTTATATGTTCAGGCTTTTCTACCGCATATTCCACGGGCGGTCGGACGTTCCGGAAGAAATCGAACCGCACATCCACGAAGCTCCTCCATCCATGGCGTGGCCGCTTCGGATTTTGGCGGTGCTTTCGGTGGTCGGCGGATGGATTGGGATTCCTGCGGTTTTCCAAAGCGTTGTGCCAGCGGCAAACTGGTTTGGCGAGTTTTTGAAGCCGGTGTTTGAAAGCGTCCGATTCGCGGAGGGTGCGCACGGAGCAGCCAGCACAGAACTGCTGCTGATGGGCGTTACACTGCTTGTTGCGGCGGGTGGATGGTACCTGGCTCATTCGTTTTACTACCTGGATCCGGAGAGGCGCAGAGCCGAAGCCGCCGCCAGGGGGGCTGGCGTGGTTTACACATTGCTCCAAAACAAATACTACGTTGACGAACTGTATCAAGCGGCGTTTGTTAAGCCCGGTCACCGGCTGGCGGTTGTGCTGGCGGATATTTTCGACGTTTTCGTGGTGGACGGAATTGTGAACCTGACAGCCGCCGTTGTGGCCGGGTTTGGCGAACTGTGGAGGTATCTGCAAACCGGATACGTGCGCTGGTATGCATGGTCCGTTTTGGCCGGAGCGGCAGTTTTGGTTGCGTATCTGATAATGCGTTAATCTCTTCGAGGAGTTTCTATGAACGGTGCTCCTTGGCAGGCTGTACAGCCGCTTTTAGATTCTCAGGCGCGGGCATTGGGACTGAGCGATGCCCTTATTAAGGTGCACGGCTTCCTTGCCGGTATTCCCATTTTGAGCATCATCGTGTTCGTTCCGCTTGCCGGAGCCGTTTTCGTGGCACTTCTGGACCGCGAGCGCCTGGCCAATCTGCGTGCGGCGGCGCTGTTTGCGGCGGTTTTGGATTTCCTCTTGAGTTTGCCCCTGCTTTACGCTGTTTACCCGTTCGTTCGGTTCGATTTTCAAGAGCGCTACGCCTGGATTCCGTCCTTGGGCATTTACTACCACGTTGGGGTGGACGGGGTAAGCGCTGTACTAATCGTTTTGACCACGCTCCTCACAGCGGTAAGCATTTTGGCCTCCTTTGGAATCCAGCACAGAGTGAAGGAGTTCATGTGCCTTATGCTGGCGCTGGAAACCGGGATTTTGGGCGTGTTCGTATCGATGGACCTTTTCCTGTTCTACATCTTCTGGGAGGCCATGCTTATCCCGATGGCGTTCCTGATAGGGGTTTGGGGGGCGGGAAACCGCATCTACGCCGCCGTGAAGTTCATAATCTACACAATGGTCGGCAGTTTGCTGATGTTGATCGGTATTTTGGTTGTGTACTTCATGCACAAATCGGCGGCGGGCTTTTACAGCATGAACCTGCTGGATTTGGAGCGTCTGGTTATCCCCCTGCGGGCGCAGATGTGGCTGTTCTTTGCGTTCTTCCTCGCTTTTGCGATTAAGGTGCCGATGTTCCCGTTCCACACATGGCTCCCGGACGCCCACACAGAAGCACCTACCGCCGGCAGTGTTATCCTCGCCGGCGTTCTGCTCAAGATGGGCACTTACGGCTTTTACCGCCTGGCCCTGCCTTTGTTCCCCGAGGCTTCGAAAGCGTACCTCCCTCTGATTGTGGTCCTGTCGATAGTGGGGATTATATACGGAGCTCTGGTTGCTCTTCCACAGAAAGATGCCAAGCGGCTTGTGGCATACTCAAGTGTAAGCCACCTTGGGTTTGCAATGCTTGGCCTGTACATGCTTAATCAACAGGGGATAGTTGGCAGTGTGCTTTATTGGGTTAACCACGGGCTGAGCACAGGCGCGCTGTTCCTGCTGGTTGGCGTGCTTTACGACCGCCGGCACACCCGCATGATTGAGGATTTCGGTGGGCTTGCGTTGGTGATGCCCTCTTTCGCGGCCGTGTTTCTGATATCGCTCTTCTCATCCATCGGCCTTCCCGGTCTGAACGGTTTTGTGGGAGAGTTCTTGGTGGTGCTGGGAGCGTTTTTGCGCAGTAAGCTCTGGGCGGCTTTGGCCGCCACCGGAATCGTCCTTGGAGCCATTTACATGCTCTGGATGTACCAGAGGGTTATGCAGGGGCCAATCACCCACGAGGAGAATAAAGCCTTGCCGGATATGAACCGGCGGGAGTGGGGCGCGCTTCTGCCGCTTGTACTGCTGATGTTCGCCATCGGCTTGTACCCCAAACCGTTGATTGACCGCATTGAACCGTGCGCGGACCGCCTGATTCAGCGCGTTTCCGCAAGCCGGCGGCTCTCTGGCATGCCGTATGTACAACAAGAAGTTTTGCCAAGCCAACAGTCTCTGATCGAACGGCAGAATTTCCTGCAAGAAGCTTCCACAGACCAGCAAAAGCCTTCAAACGGCCAAACTTCTCGGTGAAGGCCCGTGTTCAGGATGTTCCGCAGCCCGCCGCGCCCCCACTCCCGCCAATGAGCGCAAAAATCTGGAGGTGCTTATGGCTGCATCCAGAGCAACAAGGCGTGAGTTTATCAAGGGTGCGGTGCTGTCATCCGCAGCTTTGGCGTTCCCGTACGTTGTGCCATCCTCTGCATTGGGCGCCGGAGGGCGAACGGCTCCAAGCGAGCGCATCACACTGGGGTTCATTGGTACCGGGGACCACGGCATTGGGAGGAATTTAACGGGATTCCTGGCCCACGAAGATGCACAAGTGCTGGCCGTGTGCGATGTTGACACCGAGCGCCGCGAGAAGGCAAAAGCCTTGGTGGAGGAGCATTACTCCAAAACCAGAGGGCAAGGGCCCTACAAGGGCTGTGACGCATACAACGATTTTCGCGACATAATTGCCCGGAAAGACATAGACGCCGTGGTTATTTCCACACCAGACCACTGGCATGTAATCCCGGCGGTTATGGCGGCGCGGGCGGGGAAAGACGTGTTCTGCGAAAAGCCGCTAACTCTCACCGTTGCCGAAGGCCGGATATTGAGCGATACGGTTAAGAAGCACAAAAGGGTTTTCCAAACCGGCTCGGAGAACCGCTCAACCCAGATACGGGTTTACCACCGCATGTGCGAACTGGTGCGCAATGGGCGCATAGGCAGGCTTCGGCATATCCGGGTTGAGCTTCCGCAAGGGCGGTGGATTAGACCGGCAAGCCAAGAAGTATGCCCGCCGCCAAAAGGGTTCGACTACGATATGTGGTTGGGACCGGCGCCGGAGGCTCCATACTGCCCAGCGCGATGCCACTGGAACTTCCGGTGGATTTTGGACTACTCCGGCGGCTTCCTAACCGACTGGGGCGCTCACCTCATAGACATAGCCCAGTGGGGAAACAACACAGAGTTCACCGGCCCAGTGGAGGTCGAGGGAAAAGGAGAATTCCCCAAAGAGGGGATTTTCAACACCGCAACCAAGTTCGACATAACCTACAGATACGCAAACGGTGTTACGCTAAATGTTGTGTCCACTCAGCCGGGCATCCGTTTCGAGGGAGACGAAGGGTGGATTGGCAACTCCGGTTGGGGTGCACCTCTCCAGGCCGAACCGAAATCCATATTGGATTCTGTTATCAAACCGAATGAGGTGCACCTGTACACGGCTCCGGATGAAATCAGAAACTTCTTGGATTGTGTGAAAACGCGGAAGCAGTGCTACGCGCCGGCGGAGGTTGGTCACAGGACCATCACCATAGCCCATATCGGAAACATCGCCATGCAGTTGGGACGAAAGCTGAGATGGGACCCCGCAAAAGAGCGCTTTGTAAACGACGAAGAAGCAAACCGGATGCTGTCTCGCCCCATGAGAAAGCCTTGGGACTCGTATCTTAAAGCCTGAAAGGTCTTCGGTTTGGACAAGGCGGGGAGTTTCCCACTCCCCGCCCTGCTTGCTAAATCCTGTGCGGATGCGGCCCGAAATCCGCTCGGTAGTAATCCTCCACGTGCTCTCCGGGCTTCACAAGCTCATCCACGCGCTTGCAGTCCTCTTCGGTGATTTCCACATCAAGGGCGGCCAGGTTCTCTTCAAGCTGTTGCACACTGTTTGGACCGATTATTGGGCTGGTAACACCAGGTTGGGCCGCACACCAAGCCAGCGCGAAAGCCGTCATGGAGCAACCTTTATCCGCACAGATTTTCTCAAGGCCCTCCAGAACACGCCAGGTGCCCTCGCTGAAGTTCTCCGGATTTTCGCGAGAACCCTCCGGCGCTGGCTGACCGCGCTTGTACTTACCCGTCAGCTTCCCTCCGGCCAGCGGCGACCAAGGGATTATCCCTATGCCGAAGGTTTTAGCCATGGGAATTAGCTCTCGTTCTATCCGGCGGTCGAGAATGTGATACGGAGGCTGTTCACAAACGAACCGATTCAAGCCGAGCTCTTTGCTTACCCAAAGCGATTCCACAATTTGCCAAGCCGCAAAGGTGCTTGTGCCTATGTAGCGCACCTTTCCCTGGCGTATCAGGTCGTCCAGGGCGCGCAGTGTTTCATCAATGGGAACGGCGGACTGCGGACGGTGTATCTGGTAAAGGTCGATATGATCTGTTTTCAGCCGGCGGAGGCTTTCCTCGCACTGGCGCATAATGTGAAGGCGGTGGTTGCCCCAATCGTTCGGATCATCGCCCATCCTGCCGTGAACCTTGGTGGCGAGGATTACCTTGTCCCTTTTGCCCCCCGATAGGGCATTGCCGGTCATCTCCTCCGAGACTCCGCGGCTGTACACATTTGCGGTGTCTATAAAGTTTCCGCCGGCATCTATGAACCGGTCGATGATGCGAGACGCTTCATTCTGGTCGGTTTTCCATCCGAAAGTCATGCAACCGAGACAGAGAACGCTTACCTGAACCCCAGTTCTGCCAAGCGAACGGTATTCCATTGAAGCTCCTTTCTCAAAGAGTTGAATCGACAGACTGCAAAGCCTTTACAAAAGCGGCCTGGCATGGCCATGAAAAAGTTTAGCGGACGGCGGTAAGCACAATCAAGCTTAACGCCGTCCGCATACCGTTAAAGCTGTGTTTAGCCGCCCACTGCAATAGAGCGAGACAGCTCCGACTGAATCTGCACCAGCCTGTAGTAAGTGCCCTGCTTCTCCATCAACTCTTCATGGGTGCCGTACTCCACCACCCTGCCGTGGTCCAGCACCAGCAGGTGGTCGGCAGATTTCAGAGTTGAGAGGCGGTGCGCAATGGCGAAAGTTGTCCGGCTTTCCACAAGGCGTGCCAGCGCTTCCTGAATTCGCTTTTCGGTTTCGGAGTCCATGGAAGATGTGGCTTCGTCAAGGATGAGGATGCGTGGGTTGTGCAAAATGGCCCGCGCAATGGCAATCATCTGCTTCTCTCCGCCCGAAAGGCGGCCACCGCGGTCGCCAACCTGGCTGTCGTATCCATCCGGCATCTGCATGATAAAGTCGTGAGCGTTGGCCGCGATGGCGGCGCGGATTATCTCATCGCGGGTGGCATGCGGCTTGCCGTAGCTGATATTTTCGGCCACCGTGCCCGAGAAGAGGAACGGGTCCTGAGGCACAATTCCTATCTGTCGGCGCAGGTCTTCCAGTTTTAGCTTTCTGATATCCACGCCGTCAATCAGTATTTGCCCCTCGTCAACATCGTAGAAACGGCAGAGGAGATTGATCACCGTGGTTTTACCGGCACCGGAGTGGCCCACAAGACCCAGCATCTTTCCGGGCTCTACGGTGAAGCTCACATTGTGCAAAACGGGTTTGTACTTGTCGTAGCCGAAGGTAACGTTGCGGAACTCCACCCTGCCCTCTATGCGCGGAATGGAAACTGCATTCGGGTCCTCGTACGCCTCAGGTTCGCTGTCCAAAACCTCGAAGATTCGCTCTGCGGCTGTAAGCGAGCGGGATATCCAGTCGTTAAGGCGCGGGAGGAACTGGATGGGGCCGTAGAACATGCCCAAATATCCGATGAAAGCCATCAATACGCCGATGGTAATGCTTCCATCCAGCACCTGGTGACCGCCGAAGAGCCACACAAGCAGACCACCCAGGCCGGACAGGAAAGCCATGGGCGGCCACATAGCGGCCCAGGTGCGCTCCGCCCGAACCTGCGCAGAGAAAAGGTCGGTATTGCGGCGACTGAAGCGCTTTACCTCCTGCTCCTCCTGCGCGAACGCCTTAACGATTTTGATTCCAGAAAGCACGTTGTTTATAACCTCGTGCATACGCGCCCACAAATGCCACTGCTTTCCGTACACCCTGTGCAGACGGCGCATGAAAGCCACGCTGAAAACAGCAACAACTGGGGCCGGCAGAAGCACGAATATAGTCAGCTTCCAGTTCATCCAGAGAAGGACAGCCGTTATGCCGACAAGCTGGAGGCTGTTGACCACCAGATCCGGAATCATGTCCACCACCAGCCAGTGCAGGTTGTTGGTGTCGTTGGACATGCGCGAAATCAGGTTGCCGGTCTGCTTTTTATCGTAGAAGCGAAGCGAGAGGCGCTGTAAATACTGATAGAGCTGGGCGCGCACGTCGTAGGTCACCTTGGCGCCGAGCCACGCAGTTATGAAGCCGCGCGCAGATGCAAGACCGGTGCCCAAAAGCCTAAGGCCGGCCATAGCAAGCACGATGAGTAAAAGCAAACGGCCGCGCTCGGGCATCGTCATCGGGTTGTTGAAGTTGAAAACACCGTCCAAGAGTATCTTGTTGAAATAAGGGGGTATAAGGTCCACACCGAGCTGAACCAGGGTGATGGCCACCGCCAGCGCGCAGAGGCCTTTGTATGGAGTGGCATAGGACATGATGCGCCTAAGCGTCTTGCTCTTTTTTATACAGCGGGGGCATACGCCTTCAAGCCACGGAGGGATAATGCCTTTGCAGTTCGGGCAGATAAGCTTCTTACCCTCGTCCTCAGAAACGAGCGGAGTGGGTTTTTTCCGTTCTCTTAGGAATTCATCAATGCTTCTCGCAGCCCAAGCGAACTCTTGGTTCAGTGTGCTCGTGTACCTCAGCAGTTCGATGCGGCGGCCGTCATCAAGGGTTACTTCCAAAATCCCGGCTCCGACAAGCGTCTCGGCCTTTGCAGACTTCACCTGGCTAAGCGGCAGTTGCACGATCGGCTCCATGGAACCGTTTCGCTGTTCAGCCACCAAAATGCGCTCCGGCGTGAGGACCAACCACCGCTCGCCGAATCGATCTCCGTCCGCTATATCTGCGGCGGCGCAGAGGAGAAGCTCTTCATCGCCGCCCACAACTCCGTTCAGCCTTTCGCGCATGGCCGCCACAGCTTCACTGTCGTTCAGGTCCAACACCGCACGCTTTTGCAACTTAACCACCCCTTCCTGCGGAGGACTGTTCCCGGCGCTTACTTTCAAGTGACTCTGAAAGCTTGCTGTTGGTTGCGCTTTGCACGGTCACCGCGTCATTATAGACCGATGCGCTAGCAGCGTCAACGCCGACACATACGGGCGTTTGCGCTTTGCTAACGGCAGCGGAGAGCTTTCCCCCATGCGCAGGCGAATGGCCAAGAGTGATACCAAAAGCCTGGAAAAAGCTGACAATGAAAGCGAAAAAACCAACCTGTATCTTTTGACAAGTCGTGCACTTTCTGCTACACTTCGCCTAGCAGATTCCATCTGCACCAAACCTGCTGAGCCGCAATTCAGTGGCACCCGCCTAAAAAGCGTGTGAGGACTGAAAACAAACAGTGCCAACCTGCACTGCCCCGGTGATGCAGAAATGCGTGCGGTGGGATTTGCCCGCACAAACGGAGGAAATGAATGGTAACTCTCACAGAAAAGGCGGCGCAGGTTGTCAAGGCGGTCTTTCAGCAGGAAGGCAAGCCGGATGCTGCGCTAAGGGTGTTTATTGCTGGCGGCGGCTGCTCTGGGTTCCAGTACGGCCTGGCCATTGAAGAGAATGTTCAGGAAAGCGACCACGTTTTCGAAAGCAACGGAATTCGGGTGGTGGTGGACGAAGTAAGCCACGCCTACATGGACGGCTCCGAAGTGGATTACGTGGAAGACGCAGAAGGCGGCGGCTTCACGATAAGCAACCCAAACTTCAACCCATCCTGCAGTTGCGATCAGCAGTCAGAAGGAGGGCCGGGCTGCTACGGCTAAAACAAGCACCAACCGCCCGATAGCGAACCGCCTCACTTAGCCACCGCTGTGGTCCCTGCTTTTTTCGGCAGGTGAGGGTGAGGCAGGACCAAAAGTTCTCACGGTATCGGTTCCGGCGGCGCCGGGCGCACCGGGAATGGTTCCGGCGCCGCCATGCATATCTGCTCCGGTGGCAGCACCCGTCAGCGGATGCCTAACAACCTTGGTCAGTGCGCCGTTGTATGAAGGTTGTTCAACTTTCTTGGCCATAGCGGGCTACCCCAAGTTCAACTCGCGCCTCAGGAGGGCGGCTTTTTTATCCAGGCGCAGTTTAACACGTAGAGGAAGCATTCCCTCCTCGTCCATTACCACCAAAACGTTTTTGCGCTTCAGCCAGGGTTCCGGAAGATACCATGCTTTCTGAGGGCCGATAGTCCAATATCTCCCCAAGTTGCGCCCGTTGAGCCACAGCACCCCCTTGCTGAGGCCAACAGGCTCCAAAGTGATGGGCCACCCCAGCGGCCAAGGCCACATCGGAAGCTCAAACTCAACCCTGTACCAGGTGGGAACCGCCGGTCCCTGTTCGGTTGCTGGCTTCCACTGCGCGCTTTTGTCATCCGGGGCATACCATCCGTGCCTTTCCCCAAAAAGGCGACCCATGAAACGCCACCCCAAAATCGGCCTGCCGTCCACAAGCACATCGCCGTAGATTCCCTTGCGCTCCCATTCCTGGGGGCCGCCGATCTGCCAATCGCCCTTTATCAGGCCGAGATTGTCCGCAAGCACAGCTATCACGTTTTCACCAGCCTTCACCCATATGCGGAAATCGGCAGTCCACGCACCCTGCCTGTTCTCCGGCGGCGGCTGGGATGAACCAACGCGCTGTCCGTTCACCCAAATGGTCAATCGATCGGTGGCGTTGGCAAAGTGCAGGTTGGCAGAGCCCGCCCTCGCAGAGGTAAACCGCGCGCGGTACCACCCGTAAGCCTCGGAATCGTTGCCCAAAGCCACCATAGATACCGGCTGCTCTATAAAACGCCACGACGAGTCGTCGTATTCCGGTGCATACTCGGGGGGTTCATGGGCAACCAACCACCCGCTCAACTCGGGCATCTCCGGGCGCTCGTCAGAAACCTCCACCGTTTGGCTGGCCGCAAAGTCGGGAGCGAAAACCTCCACCAAGCAGGAGCCGGGCTGAAATTCGGCCTCCAGCGAAAGCCCGCCGGATTGAGCCTTCCAGCTACGGACGAACTCTGGACCCAAAACCAATGTGTTTCCGTTTTTACCAGGAAGAACCCAGGTCCTATCAGCCCTGGTTTGGGAGGTAACTATCAGCTTTAAATCGCCAATCTGCTCCTGCACAGCTGCTTCATCTTTAGGCACCTCAATCTCCACCGTGTGCGGGGAATCGCCGACGAGCAGGAGAAACTCAACAGACTCCCCCACACCGCCTGTGCAAACCAAACAAGCCGCATCCTTGGTCTTAGACACCGCCGCAATCTCGGCGCTGGTGCCAAGGAGGCGCACATTCGGGGTCAGCCGCACGTTGAAAACAACGGGGCGAATCTCCCCAGGCCGCACGGTGATGCCCTCAAGCTCTAGGCCCCCGTATCTCACTTGGGTGGTTACCGGCTCGCCGTTTTTGTTTTCCAAGAAAGCAATATCGCCGTGCTCAGACACGCGGAGCCGCACGGAAAGCCTTGGGTCGCAGTAAAGCTTGGTTTCATCGCCCTCCACCGCCGAAGTGAGGATATCGGAAAAGGCGCGCGCCCACAACGCCACGCGCTTGCTGGAAAAATACTTGTGGGTTAAAGCACCGGTTTCGGAGACCTGGGCATCGTAGTCATAGCTGGTGGTTTGCAAATACATCGGCGTGTAGCCGAAGTTTGTGCCCCCGTGGTACACGTAGTAGTTGTAGCCGCACCCGCCCTCCGCCCAAAAATCCATGGAGGCGACGGCAAGATCTTCGGCGGGACGCGTGTTGTGAGGACCTCCCCAAATGTCGTACCAGCCAGTCCAGAACTCAGTTGAGAAAAGCGGCATGTTCGGCTGGCGGCGGCGCATATCCGGTATCTGCCGAGCCGGATAATGCCCGTTTATGCATTCGATACAGCCGTCGCAATGGCCAACACAGGTTATGAGCGGCACCTCTATGCCGCGTGCGCGGAAACCGTCCCGCAGATACTGCATATACCTCTCGCCGGATTCCCCGCGGGCCGCGGCAACCATCCCGAATTCATTCTCAACCTGAACAAGTATCACACCGCCGCCTCTGGTCCATTGGTGCTTGGCGATAATAGGTACAACATGGTCCAAATATCGATCCACATATCGGAGGTAATCCTTATCATCGCTGCGGAGTCTGGGGCGGGGGTCGGAATATCTGGCAAGCTTGGTAAGGTAAGAAGGGAATCCACCGAAATCCCATTCGGCGCATATGTAAGGACCAGGACGCACGATTATATACATACCCTGACGCTCGCACTCGGAGAGGAACGCGTCCAAATCCCGGTCGCCCGAGAAGTCGAAGCGGCCTTCTTCGCGCTCATGGAAGTTCCAGGCCACGTAGGTTTCGATGGTGTTCATACCGCCGAGGCGGGCTTTTAGAATCCTATCCGCCCAAAGCTCGCGCGGCACCCTGAAAAAGTGGATGCATGCGGATGTAAGAACAACCGGAGCACCATCCAGAATAAAAGACTTCGCGTTGTAAGAGACCGTATGCTTCATATTAGCTCACCGATTTCTCCCACACCGGCGTCTGTAGCGCCATTGCTTTCAATTTGCGTAGAAGTATTTTCGCGGCCAGCGGCGGTTTCCAAAACGGCCACGGCAACCGCACAGCTTCTGCAGTGCGATATGCTTATGGAAACACGCCCTCCCCGAGCCAGCTCCAAAGCCCGCCGGCGAAGGATAACAAAAGGTTTCCCCGCATCGTTATGGCACACTTCGATATCATGCCAAGGCACCATACGCCCAAGGCACTTGATTACGGCCTCCTTGGCGGCGAAAAAGCCGGCAAGATGCTGGCTTGGTTTTGCCTTGCTTTGGCTGTAAGCTATCTCTGCTTCAGTGTAGATGCGCTCGAGGAAGCGGCGGCGCTGCACCGCCTTTTCGATTCGATCGATTTCGATTATGTCCACACCGACCTCAACCAAGGAGGTCACTCTCCGGAAGCCATTTTCAAGAAGAGGCGGTGGATGCGTGTATCATCCGTAAGCTCCGGGTGGAAAGCGCTCGCGAGGCATTTGCCCTGGCGAACCAGAACCACCTTATTGTCAATCTTGCCCATTACCTCCACACCCTCTCCAACCTTGGTTGCAATCGGAGAACGGATAAACACCGCCCGCACCGGTTCGCTCCCCACCGCCGGAACCTGAATGTCGGCTTCGAAAGACTCCACCTGGCGCCCGAAGGCGTTGCGGCGCACGGTGATGTCAACCAATCCGAGGGACGGCTGGTCAAGGCCTTCTATCTCGCGCGCCATCAGAATCATGCCGGCGCAGGTCCCGAAAACCGCCATTCCGCTTCGACAGCGCTGCACCACCGCATCGCTCAATCCCCAGCGCTGCATAAGCTTGCCGATGGTTGTGCTTTCACCGCCGGGGATGATGAGGCCATCAAGACCCTCCAGCTCTTCAACGGTGCGCACCAGCACCACTTCATCTGCACCGGCACGCTGAAGCGCTTCCACGTGCTCCCTGAACGCCCCCTGAAGAGCCAATACACCTATCCTGCACACCTTGCTCGTTTTTGTGCTCCCTCCGTTTTGTTTTTCGGTTATCTAAAAACTATCTGGGCAAACGATTTGTCTGCCTACCCCAAACTATCAAGGGTATCCCTGAGGATTTTTGCGCTTGCGCGAAGCGCCTCCAGTTCGGACGAAGCAAGCTCCATCTCCACGCGCTTCAAAACGCCATCTCTACCCAGAACCGTCGGCACACTAAGGCTCACGTCGGAAATCCCGTACAAACCATCCTGAACTGTGGAGATGGGCACCACAACGCGCGCATCGGTGGCGATGGCTTCCACCAAACGCGCTATGGTGAGGGCAATTCCCCACCCCGCGCCGCCTTTCAAGCGGATAACCTCCGCACCGCCTTTCTTGGTCTGCTCGAAAATGTCCATCACCTTCGCCTCATCATAGCCGGGCATCGACTTCAGCGGTACGCCGTTGATGGACGCGCGGGACCAAATCGGCACCATGGAATCGCCGTGCTCGCCCAAAATCAGCGCGCTGACCAAGCGAGGATCCACATCAAAATACTCTCCCAGAAGCGAGCGGAACCTCGTCGTATCGAAATATGTGCCGGAGCCGAAGACCTTCTGCGGCGCGAAGTGCCCGTCCTTCGCGGCCATGTAAGTGAGGATATCCACCGGATTGCTGACCACAAGCAGGATTACATCCCGTGAAAGCCCCGCGGATTTGAGGTCGGACAGTATCTGCCTGAAAAGCTCCACGTTGCGGTTGATAAGCTGAAGGCGGCTTTCATCCGGACGGCGGCGCAGACCCGCCGTTATTATGAGCACATCGCAGTCTGCAACATCCTTATAATCGCCGGCCCGTATTCGCTGTGCACCGATCAAAGATGTACCGTGGCGAAGATCCAGCGCTTCGCCAGCGGCAGCATCCTGCATGGCCACATCCACCAGAACCAGCTCTCTGAAACAGCCCAGCATCTGCAGGGCAAAAGCGGTGTTCGATCCAACCCGGCCGCCGGCGCCAACAATGCCAACTTTCATGGCTCAAACCCTCGCTTTCGTCTTAACTGCCCCCCGATTAGAGATTCGCCGCGCGGCTTGCGGTACCCTTTCAGAATGTGCGCAGGCTTTGCGGCAGGGCAAGCTTAACCCATCCCCAAAACCTCTTTCACCAATCCCGGAATTTCGCTGGTGGTCTCAGCCACCCTGGCACCGGCCGCCAGCAGTGCATCCACCTTAGCCTGCGGAGCGCCGGTGCCGCCGGAAATAATCGCTCCGGCATGGCCCATCCGCTTGCCGGGAGGAGCGTTCCTTCCCGAAATGAAAGCAACAACCGGCTTGCTCATTGTGCGAATGTACTCCGAGGCCAGCTCCTCATCACTCCCCCCGATCTCGCCGATAAGCACAACAGCCTTCGTCTCCGGATCGGCTTCGAAAAGCTTCAAAAGCTCAACGAAAGTTGTGCCGGGTATCTGATCTCCACCCACCCCAATGCAAGTGGTTTGCCCCAGGCCGGCCCTTGTCAAATCGGCCACAATCTCATACGTAAGCGTTCCACTGCGGGAGATAACCCCAACAGGACCCGGAACAGCTATATTGCCCGGCATAATGCCCATTTTGCACACCCCCGGGGCAAGAAGTCCTGGGCAGTTGGGACCGATAAGCCTGGTCTTCGTCCGGCTTAGGTAATCCACCACCTTCACCATATCCGATACCGGTATGCCGTCGGTTATGCAAACCACTGGGTCCAAGCCGGCATCAGCCGCTTCAAGTATGGCGTCTGCCGCAAAGCGAGGAGGCACAAAGATCACGCTGGCGTTGGCACCGGTGGCGCGGACGGCCTCACGAACGGTGTCGAAGATTGGAACATCGAGCAGCGTGGAGCCGCCCTTGCCGGGAGTAACACCGGCCACAAGCTTGGTGCCGAAAGCAAGCATCTGCCGCGAATGAAACTCACCCTCGCGGCCGGTCATTCCCTGCACCACAACCTTTGTGTTTTCATCCACCAGTATTCCCATCACGACCTCCCCACCAGCTCCACAATCTTTCTGGCCGCCTCTTGCATGGTTTCGGCCGGAATGAGGGGCGTATTGGCCAAAATCGCCCTCCCTTCGGCTTCGTTTGTGCCGGTCAGCCGCACAACAATGGGCACATCCACTTTCACGCGCCGAACCGCCTCCAAAATTCCATTGGCCACCTCGTCGCAGCGCGTTATGCCGCCGAAAACGTTGAACAGAACACCCTTCACCTGGGGGTCCATCAGCACCAGCTCAAGGGCGTTTGCAACCAAATCTGCCTTTGCGCCGCCGCCAATATCAAGAAAGTTCGCTGGAGAACCGCCCTCGCGCTTTACTTCATCGATGGTGGCCATCACCAAGCCGGCGCCGTTGCCGATTATCCCTATGTTGCCCCCCAGGTGAACGTACTGAAGCCCCCTCTTGAACGCCTCAATCTCCAAAGGATTTTCCTCCGCCGCCTCTCTAAGAGCCGCAAGCTCCGGCTGGCGAAAGAGGGCGTTGTCGTCGATGTTCACCTTTGCATCCGCCGCAACTACGCTTCCCTGCTTGGTTACCACAAGCGGGTTGATCTCGGCTAACACGGCATCGCTTGAAGTGTAGCACTCGTACAAAGCGAAAAGCACCTTCGACACATCCGCCCAAAGGGCGCGCTCGAAACCAGCATCGATGAGGAGGTTCCGAACCTGGTAGTTAGTGAGGCCCAAAGTTGGGTCAATCCACGTTTTCGCAATCTTCTCCGGGGTCTCGCGGGCAACCTCTTCGATATCCACGCCGCCAACAGCGCTGACCATCACAGCATGGCGCCTGGCCGCGCGGTCCAGCACAATCCCGAGATACAGCTCTTTGTCGATATCTAGGGCGGACTCCACAAGCACCCTATCCACCCGGAGGCCTTTCAGCGGCCTCCCAAGGATTTCCGAAGCAACGGTTCTGGCTTCCTCGGGGGTTTCCGCAAGGCGTATTCCACCCGCTTTTCCCCTGCCGCCAACATGCACCTGGGCTTTGATAACCACGCGCCCGCCTATGCGCCTCGCCGCTTCAGCGGCTTCGTCCGCGGTTGATGCCACTTCACCCGGCGGAACCGGAATGCCGTACTTCGCCATTAGCTGTTTCGCCTGATATTCGTGTATCTTCACCCCTCTCCCTCCTTTCTCTTAACTGATTTACACTAACTCGCTATCACTCCCTGACTGCTTTTGCATCTGCCCCAGTTATTTGTGCAACCAGCGAGAAGAAAGCCTTCTTCCTCTCGGTGTTTATGCCCCAGTTCACAGGCGCCGATTGGTAGCCCTCGGGATCGAAGTAGCCCCAAGATGCATACCTGGACAGTGCCGCAACAAAGTTATTCATCGGCTTGTCAAAATCGAAATGATCGTCTTCGTTGAAGAGGATGGGCTTGGGAGTATAGCTCTTCATTGCGCGCACGCGGTCAACCATCTCGGCAATGCGCTTCGGGTCTCTCACGCCGTTGCCGTGCATGAGAACAAAATCCGAGGTTGCCACCACTTCCTCCGCTGGGACCACCCCTCCGCAGAAGCTGGCGCTCGCGTACAAGCGCCGGCCTTCTTTCGCGCTCAGCTCTTGAACGCGCCTTATCAGCTCAACCACCCTGGGAGGCCTGAGAATCGAGTGGTCGTAGCTGGAATGGTCGCATTCGTTGTTGACCTCGATCAACACGTTGCGGTATCCCTTGCGCAGAACCCAAAGCACGGCATTATCCAAACCGGCGCGAACCGCGGCTTCATCTTTAAGTACCTGGTCCTGTCCAAAATAAAAAATCCCGAGGATAACAACCATTCCCAGCTCGTCGGCGCGGTCTAATATGCTTTCCATCCGCCTGAGGTAATCCGGCTTAAGGGAACCGTCCGGCCGAAAGGCGCTGTTGCGCCACGGTTGCGTAGAAGAGTAGCCCCTGGGGTTTCCACCCTGGAAGTTCACGGTGAAGGCCAACAAGCCGTGTCTGCGCCACTCCGGCATGGCGGCCAAAAACTCGCGGGTGTTGCGCTCGGGGTCCCACACTCCGGTGTCAGGGTACTTCCAGTAGTTCACCGTTTCCGGGTTTTCGTCGTGGAAGGTGCCGAGAACCATGCGGCTGTTGATGAGCAACCCCTCGATCTTCATCCCGCGCCACGTTCTGCCGGCGTAAGTGGGCTTGCCGTTAATGGTGAAGCTTTCGCCGACGATTCCAACAGTTGTTTTGCGGCGCGGCAAATCCTTCGGGATGCCGCCCACAGAAGCCGAAAGCGCTAAACCAACCCATGCCATTGCAACCGCCCCAAGCAAGATATTGGCGTTCCGAAACGCGGCCAGCATGCTTTCCCTCTTCTTAAACCGCCTTATTTAAGCGAATCGCCAGCCCCAAACAAGAACTGGACCAGCAGAAAATCCGCCATGTAAACAAACACCACAGAGAGAACCACGGCGTTTGTGGTTGCCCTGCCAACCCCCGCCGCACCGCCGGTGGCCTTCAGCCCCTGGTGACAGCTTACAAGAGCAATGATGGCACCAAACACCAGCGTTTTCAATAGGCCGGTGTTGATATCGTAGCCGGTGAGATACCTGCTTATGCTGGATAAAAACAGACGGCCCGAAACACCCTGCACGGAAGCCACCAAATATCCGCCGGCTGTGCCCACAACGTTTGCCAGCATGGTTACCACCGGTAGCATCGCAACGCTCGCCAAGAAGCGCGGCACAACCAAATACTGCTCCGGGCTTACAGCCAAAGCTCGCAAAGCATCTATCTGTTCCGTTATTTTCATGGAACCCAGTTCGGCGGCCATGGCAGAGCCAGCACGGGCCGCCACCACTATGGCCGACAGCACCGGCGCGGCCTCCCGGGCCATGGTCACAGCCACCATTCCGCCAACAACACCGCCCAGGTTGAGCTGTACCAACTCAGCGGCGGTGTAGGCCGCCAGCACCATTCCGGAAAACATTACGGTAAGAAGCACAATTGGCAAAGAGTTAACGCCTATGATTGCCATCTGGTCGAAAACATCTTTCGCGCTGAAAGAGCCTGTGAACACGTACCTAAGAGCGGCCGCGAACGTCATCGCAACCTCTCCGACGTAGTCCACCACCAAGAGCGCTAATCGGCTGACCGCGTTAACCGCACGCAGTATGGGAAGCCAAAAGAACCGAACATCGGCACGCATCTCTAACCCCATCTTAATGTTACTCTTCCAAACCCAAAGCACCTTCCGGGCGCTGAAAGATACCGCTGGCTGGTGTCGAATCAGTTCTCGGGAAAGTATCGCATCGGAGGGCCACCATGAAGCGGTGCATTTGGTTTGCGGTCTTTTGCGCGGCACTTTTGACGACCACCGCGGCCTTCAGCTCGAAAGGAGCACCTCGAATGCAAAACGAAGCGCTGTCCGTGCGCGAAATGGAGAAAAAGGGCTGGCGACTAACCTTTCGGGATGAGTTCAACGGCAGAAAGCTGGATCAAACCAAATGGAGCGATTCTTATTGGTACGGCCGGACCCACGGAAATAACGAGCTCCAGTATTATGCCCCGGACGGCTACGAGCTTAAAAACGGAATCCTGCGCCTTAAGGCCGAGAAAAGACGCTACGAAGGACACGATTACACATCCGGAATGATCTCGTCCCACGGCAAGTTCGTGCAGAAGTACGGCTACTTTGAAATCCGCGCAAAGTTCCCAAAGGGCAAGGGATACTGGCCGGCTTTCTGGCTGTTGCCCGCGGATGTGCGCAAATGGCCCCCGGAAATCGATGTGCTTGAAATACTCGGCCACGAACCCAACAAGGTCTACATGACGCTCCACTGGCGCGACGAAGCCGGAAGACACAGGCAGAAAGGCGGCAGTTGGGTTGGGCCGGACTTCTCGGCGGACTTCCACGTGTTCGCAATTGAGTGGAAGCGCGGCGAAATCATCTGGTACGTGGACGGCGTTGAACGCTTCCGGGTAAACGAAAACGTCCCAGACGAGCCTATGTACCTGATTGCGAATCTGGCGGTTGGCGGTGATTGGCCGGGTGCGCCGGACGCATCCACTGTTTTCCCGGGGTATATGGATATCGACTACATACGCGTTTACTCCAGGGCATCCTCGCCGTAGAAGCTACTACCCCCTTGGAGGAGTCTTGCCGTAAGATGCGAAGGTGAAAGCGCAGTAAGCGCGTGAAAAATCGCTTTGCGGCTTTTCCTTCGTGCGGGAGTTTGAGCCGCTTTAACCGACGTTTTTTCTTTTGAGCGTTAAGGGGCGGTAAAAATGGAGCAAAAATTCAACGTTAACAAACGTTTGGCTTGCGCAAACTTGCGGCGTGTGGCACTGCTCTCAAGCGCACTTGGTGCTGCCCTGGCTGTGCTTGCCGCGCTCATGCTCTTGAGCGGATGCGGTGGGGGAAACGGAGACGGCAACCGGCGCGCTATTCTGGACAATTACGAAATCCTGGCTGATGCAATAGAAAGAAAAGACTTAAAAGTCGTTATGAGCCTTGTATCGGTGGACTATTTGCACAACGGAGTGGATAGAGAAGGCTTCCGAGCGACATTTCAAAACTACTTCGACACGCACATAAACATCGAGGCTTGGTTTGCCGTTAGAAGTATCGAATTCGAGTGGGTCGACAGAGACTACATTGCAACAGTCAAATTCGATTCAAGAATCTCCGGAGACCTTCTGAGCCCCGAAGGGGTTGTAATCCGACGTGAGACGGAAGAGAACGTAGAATCAGTCATGTTCTGGATATTGGAAGGCGGCTACTGGAGGATGCTAGGCAACCAAGAAGAAGCCAGAGAGCTGAGCATCGCCCCCGGCAAGAGGACAATCGGCTCGCTTCTGGGTGAGAAGGGGCTCACCGCACCAACTGCGCCCACCCAGAAACGCCGCTAAGGCAAAATCAGGGATGAGGCCGACATGAGAAAGTGCACTTTATGCCTTCTTTTGGCCCTGACATGTGCCCTGGCTCTTCCTGCCAGAAGCCAGGTTAAAGGCGTTTTAAGCGTTCGCAGTGCGGGTGGAGCGCCTGGAGAGGTTGTGGGTATAGAAATCCTGATGGACGCCAACGTCCGCGGTGTTGCAAGCGCCCAGTTCACACTGGATTTTAGCCGAGCGAGTTCCATAAAGGCGCCGCCGCTGCAGCCGGTTCTCTTACAGCCTGGCGCGCAGGAAGCAAAGATTCAGCTTGGACCGATGGTCCCTTCCGGAACCATCGCAACGGCAAGCGCGCGCTCCGGTGGCCAAGTGATGGTTGGCATAGCCGGCGTCACCGGCTTTAGCGGCCCAGGGGTGATGGTCACAGTACCACTTCAGATACCTGCAAACGCCATCCCGAGAACCTCTTACGAACTCCAGCTCCGCGATGTGCTTCTGTATGACGAACTGGGGAATCAGGTATCCGTCTCGGTGAAAAACGGCACGCTTACGATAGCCGGCCTCATGGACGGCGATGTAACCGGCGACGGGGTTGTCGATATTCGCGACGCCCTCCTGGCGCTGAGAATGGCCGTGGGCTTGGCTCTTTACACCACAGACCAGCTTATGGCCGCCGATGCAAATAAAGACGGCCGGATAACCGTGATAGACGTTCAGGCAATCCTGCGGCTGGCTTTGGGGCTTCCACCGCTTTTCATCCCCGAGGAGGCGTACCGCAAGGCCATCATCGACAGCTACGCGCGGCTTGAACAGGCCATCGAACGCAAAGACCTTCTGACCGTCATGAGCATGGTCTCGCGCGATTACCTGCACAACGGCGTGAACAGAGAAGGTTTCCAGGCCACATTCGCGAATTATTTCGACACCCACTACGATATCAACGTCTCCTTCCGGGTTACCTCCGTGGAGTTTGAACGCATCGAAGGTCAGGATGTGGCTTTTGTGACTTTTGACCAGTATCTATCCGGCAGAAGAACAAGCGACGGCCGCATTGAGGAGGAACAAAGCCAAAACTCCAAAATGGTGTGGATTCTGGAGAGCGGGGTCTGGAAGATGATCGGAAACCAGGAGACCGAGCGCCCCATGAGCCGAGAGCCGTCCGAACCGAGCATAACCAAGCTTTTGGGCTAGCAAAATGCAGTGCGGGGGCTTACATCAAACGCCTGAAACCGCAACCGCAAGCCCGAATTCGGCACCCCTGCTTCCCACCGCGAAAATGCGCCGGCGGTCTGCTGTGTCTTCTCCTGGCACGACAGGCCGCCGGCCCAAGCTAGGATCAAAACAGGCGAAAGCACACTTCGGCCGGCTTCGGCTACTTGCTGGTTACGCTTAGAGATGGAACCAGGATGTACGGAGCGAACACACTGCCGCCGACCCACTCGCCCTCGGAGCTGAGCTCAACCTCTTTCAGAGCCTCGTAGCTGTTGCCGGTTAGCATCACGTTTTTCACGCGCCCAACCACTTCACCGCGCTCTATGCAGTAGCCCAGAGAAACGTTCACAGAGAAATCTCCCTGCATTATGTTGCTCTGCCCAAACCCCATTACCGTATCTACCAAAAGGCCGGAGTCTATGGAGCGGATAAGCTCTTCGTAAGGGGTGTCTCCAGTTGAGACTATGGTGTTGTGGGGGCGGCATCCGGGACCGTTGCCCGTGGTTTGGGTGCCCGCCTCGCCGGCTGTATCGAGGTCGTAGAGGAAGTTGGTTAAAACCCCATTTTGAACTATAGGGGTAATGCGAACCGGCACGCCCTCGCCGTCGTACTGCGAGCTTCCATCCGCGTAGTCTATCAATCCGTTGTCCGTCACGGAAAGCGCATCGTCAAACAACTTCTGGCCCAGCTTGCCTGCCAGCGGCGAATCACCCTTCAAAACATTCCTTCCGTTTACCCCCATCGTAAGGGATGTAAGCAGCACGTACGATGCGTTTGGCGTGAAAAGAACCGGCATGTATCCGGAGGGGACCCGCGCGTCTCTTTCGGCCAACCGAAGCCTTGCAAGCACGGCGTCTATGATGCTCTGCGGCTCGATGGTTTTGGCCCGCCAAGCGCGGTGGTACCACACGTACATCACATCCTGCTCCCTCACGCGCTGAACGCTGGCGCTTATCGAAAAATGAGTGCCTTGCGCCGTGAACCGCGCCCCAGCGGAATTGAGAAACTCAAGCTCGTTTTCGGACTTCCACACGCCAACATCAACCAAAAGCTCCGGATTGTAAGACTTAACCGCATCGAGAACCTGCTGGCCCATCTGCACCATTTCTTCGCGTGTCAGCGCAGAAACGTTGCGGTCATAAAGCTTCACATCCTGCGCTTCCGCATGCGGTGGAAACGTATAGTGGGCAGGGCTCCCGTAGCGGGCGGTTTCCACCGCGCGGTCCACCAACCCTTCGATGTCGCTTAAGTCATTCGTATTGGAGGTGCCCTCCCTGCCGTTCAAAATAACCCGCAGAGAAATGCCGCTGGTGTGAGATACTTTTATGGTCTTCAACCTGTCGTTCTCGAAGGAGACCGGGGTGGACTCCGTTCTGTAGTGGGTTACCTGTGCGCCATCAGCACGCTTCAAAGCAAGCTCCAAAACCTGTTCAATCAGCATGGTTAAGCACCTCCAACAACCACATTGCGAATCCTCAGCGAGCCGCTTCCGAAAGTGGTGGGCAATCCGTTCTGGCCGCCCTTTCCGCATCCACCGGATTGGCTCCACTGAAAGTCAGATCCCACGGCTTCCACGTTCAAAAGCGTTTCAAACACGTTTCCGGAGAGGGTTACATCGCGCACCATTTCGGCGATCTGCCCTTTGCGTATCATGTAGGCATAAGCCGCACTGAAGGTGAACAACTCCACAGCGGTTTGACCGCCGAACATATCCAAAGCGTAGATGCCCTCATCGATGTCAGCGATTATCTCTTCGAAGCTCATTTTCCCAGGTTCGATGAAGGTGTTGGTCATGCGGACTATGGGCTCGTAGCTCCAGGAGATGGCCCTGGCGTTGCCCGTTGGTTGCTCCCCAAGCTTGCCGGCGGTTTCCCTGGAGTGCAATCTGCCGACAAGAATCCCGTCTTTGATGAGGTAGTTGCGCCGGGTTCGAACACCTTCGTCGTCGTACTTGCGGGTGGCGCGCAAGCCCTCAACAGAGCCGTCGTCTCCGATTGAAAGGATATCCGAGCCAAACCGCTTGCCGAGAACCATTATCTCGCGCAGTTTTGGGTTCTCGTGGACGTTGTCGGCCTCGCTGAGGTGACCGAATGCCTCGTGAGCGAAAACGCCGGCAAGCCTCTGGTTCAGAACAACCGTATACCTTCCGCCCTTCACCTTTGGGGCAGATAGAAGCTCAACAGCTCTTTGTGCTGCTTTAAGGGCGCGCTCGTGCTGTCCCTCGATTGGGCCAAAGCCCTGTATGGTGGCAACGCCCTCGAAGCCGCGCTGTGTGTTGTCGCCGTCGCGGGCGGTAGCGGAGAGAAAAAGACTGCAGTCGGGTATCTCCTGCCGAATGGCAGAACCCTCGGAGTTCGCGTAGAACACCTCGCGGAAAGAATCCGAATAGCCAACCGACGTGGTTTGAATCTTCGGATGGTGCTTCAAAATCAGATTGTTGTACTCCTCGATGAGGCGCCTCTTATCATCCAAAGCTATGCCGCGAAAGTCTTTTTCCATAAAGGCAGGCACGTCGTCAACCACCGGAGGCACCTCTGCCAGCTGGCTTTTCTCTTTGCCCACAAGCCTGGCGCAATCGTAGGCTTCCTCCACCCGGGCCTCCAGCTCGTTTATGTCGTTGAAGGTCACAATGCCCCATCCGCCTTTGACCAACGCGCGCACAATCCCTCCAACAGACTTGTTGATGCCGATGCTGTCAAGCTCCGGCCCGCGGAAGCTCAACCAAGAGCTTGTGGTATACTCTATACGAAGCTCTGTATAATCGGCACGGCTGCGCTTCAAAGCGCTTTGCATCCTATCGAGCAGGTCCAATTTTCCCCTCCCAAACACTGCTTTGCTATTGCTTACGACGCAGAATCTGCATCATCCTTTCGGCATGGGGAAAAGGCCGCCCGAAGGAACGGCTTTATGGAACACTACATATGAACAATCGTCTAAGGATATGAATTTCCCTGCTTGCAAGCGCGGCGTCGAAACGACCCGGTAGCTCTGCGGCGGCCGTCCGAGATTTTACGGAAGGAGTTTGTGGCTATGTTGCTTGGGGGCTCTGCTGGAAAACGAATAAAACTGCTTCTGCTCCTGGCCGTGGTAAGTCTAATCTTAAGCGTGGGACAAGCGTCCTCCGTTCCCTCGGCAGGCAGAGCAGATGCCGACCCACCGGTGCTGTTGAAAGCCGGCCGTTTTGTGCCAATCTGGAGCGCCGAAAACAGCAAACCATTTGCCCAAACGGCAGACAAACTGCGCGCTCAAGCGGCCGCGGCACCCGAAGGATACTACGTGGTACAGCTTGCGGGTCCGGTGCTGGAAAACTGGAAACAACAGCTTGAGTCTGCAGGCGCCAAGCTGATTGAATACATCCCCGAGTATGCTTTCCTCTGCCGGCTGAACGCGGAAAGCTTTGCGAAAGTGCAAACCCTCCCGTTCGTCCGGCGCTTGGGGGCTTTTCTACCCGAGCACAAAATCCAGCCTTCTTTCCCGCTTTACGGTGAAAACGTAAAAGCCGTTGTGCGAATTTTCCCAAACGAACCGGCAGAACCGATACTGCGCGCGGCTGCATCAAACGGATTGCAGATAGCCTCCGCAAGCGGGTTGAACCTGCGCGTTAAGGGAAACGCGCAAAGTATACGCCGCCTTGCAGAACTTCCCGGAGTCGCCTGGATAGAAGAAGCCACCCCAATTCGCCTTCTCAACGACAGATCGCGCCCGATATGCGGCGTTAATACCGTGTGGCGCGATTTAGGCGTCTACGGAGAGGGCCAAATTGCGGCAATCCTGGACACAGGGCTGGAAACCGGCAATCCCAAAACCCTCAGCGCGGATTTCGCCGGCAAGGTGGTGCTCGGCACCGGATTTAACGAAGACGACGACTGGGCGGACCGGCACGGCCACGGTACGCATGTTGCCGGAATACTTGCCGGGCGCGGTGTGCTTTCGGGGGCAGACCCGGAAACCAAAAAGTACTCCCGCTCTTTTGCTGGCGTGGCACCAGAAGCCTCCCTCATCATACAGGAGGTGGACGTAGACGCGGCCGGCAGATCGGCGGCCTTCCGCGACGAAACGGACCTAACGCCGTTCTTCGAGCAGGCCTACAAGCTCGGGGCGCGCGTTCACAACAACAGCTGGGCAGATGACCAAACTCCGCTCGGCGCCTACGGCGTGCACGCACAGCAGGTTGACCGATTCGTCTGGGAGCACCCGGATATGGTCGTGGTGTTCGGAGCAGGAAACGAGGGCAAAGATGGCGTTGGCGCCAAGGAGATTCTCGAAGCTTTCGGAATAGACCCAAACAACCCGCAAATGGGCGATCCAATCCAAGCGCTAATCGATGCTCTGCTGGGCGACTACGATGAAGACTCCGGCGGCTTCTTTGACTTGATTACCAAGATACAAGAGCTTATGGATAAAGCCGATGGAAAGGTGGATTTAGGCTCGGTTCAGTCGCCCTCCACGGCCAAAAACTGCATCTCGGTGGGCGCCAGCGAAAACAACAGACCAGAGTGGCAGCTTTCTGGAGCAAGCTCCCTGGGCCTGTTTGGGTTTTCCGCAAACACATGGCAGATAGTCGGCTTCTTCGCAGACCCGATCGCTTCGGACCATGTCAGCGACAACCCCAGCGGCATAGCGGCCGTAAGCAGCCGCGGTCCCACTCTTGACGGCAGAATAAAGCCGGATGTTGTGGCGCCCGGAACCAGCATCATCTCGAACAGATCCCCCTTGGCCCCGGACTCCAAATACACCTTCGGCGTTTACAACGCTAACTACGCATATGAAACCGGAACCAGCATGTCGGCACCGTTTGTATCCGGAGCCGCATTGCTGGTGCGCGAATATTTGGGAAAATACAAGAACTACCCAAACCCAACCGCCGCCCTGGTGAAAGCCCTGCTCATCAACACTGCAACCGATTTGTACCCGGGTCAGTACGGCGAAGGCTCTGACACCCAGGAGATAGACTCCCCACGCCCGAATTTCCAGGAGGGCTGGGGCCGTGTGGACCTGCTGGCGGCTCTCAAACCTGCTCCTCCCAAAGTTCTGGAATTCCGCGATGAAACAACCGGCCTGAAAACCGGCGAGCGCAAAGAGTACGAGTTCACTGTAACCGACCCCTCTGTACCCGTTGCTGTGACCCTCGTTTGGACAGACTACCCATCGGCACTGCAGGCCGCCAAGCAGTTGGTGAACGATTTAGACCTCATAGTGGTTGACCCAACCGGCAAACAGATCTACGGCAACGGCAAACCAGACAGATTGAACAACGTGGAAGGAGTGGATATCCTCCAGCCGCAGAAAGGCACCTACCGCATCGTGGTTGAAGGAGTGAACGTGCCTCAAGGTCCCCAGCCGTATGCTTTGGTGATAAGCGGCGCACTGAAGCCTGAAACCGCTACGGCTGTGATGGGCGATGTTAACAGCGATGGACGCGTTACCGTTGCCGACGCTGTTGCCATCCTGCGCCACGTTGTGGGGGCTGCACCGCTGAACAAGGATGCCCTGGCATTGGCCGACGTTGCTCCGCGTCCGGGCACCGGCGGACGTGCGTACGGCGACGGTGTTGTAAGCATAGCAGACGTGCTTCGGGTGCTGCGCCGGGCTGTGGGTCTGGAAGGAGAGCCGTGGCCTTAACCAAAAACCAGCTCCATTCCCGGTCTCTCCAAACTTCCAAGCGAGGGGAACCATCTCCCAACAAAGTGGGAGTTAGAATCGCGAATGATGGCAAGAAAAGGGATTGGCGCCGAGTTGGAATCTCTCCTTGTGCCTGGGCCTCCCGGCAGGAAGTGCGACGTCTTGAAGAGAAAAGGAATTTGCCTGTTCGCACAACAAGCCCATTTTAAAAGCGGTTGAGAACCCAACTTTGTGCTCAAGAGCCATCCTGGTAGCCCAAGGAGGTGCTTTGCTGCACCCCAAACGCTAAATGGATTCAATACGCTGGTCGTTTGCTGCCAATCCGGCTAGATACGAAAGGAGACCTAACGTAATGCCAAGATCGCTGTCATCCATACTAACCTCGATATTCATCGGAATCTTTGCCTTTGCGATATGCGCAGAGCAGAGCTTTTCGGAAACCAAGATATTGACATCCGCAGATGACTTCCTTCCCGGATATTTCGTGAACACACTCGTTTCCAGCGAAGGCGACGGCGCCGTAACCATGGCACCGGTGGCCGTTCCGGGAGCTTGGCAGGCTTCGTCGGCACTACCGAACCCCGTTTCCTACCACGCAGCAGCTCTATACGGACGGTACATCTACGTTATCGGCGGCCGACAAGGGCCAAGCAGCAGCTTCCTGCCAGATGTGCTTTACACCAACATAGGTCCAGATGGAACTCTCGGTTCTTGGAAAGCCACCACGCCTCTCCCGGAGGGCAGGGCTTTCCACTCTGCCATTGCCTACGGCGGCTATCTGTACGTCGTTGGCGGAGATAGGCCGGGCTTTGAGGTCACCCCGGAGGTTTTCTACGCCCGCATAGGCTCGGACGGACAACTGGGCCCCTGGCAGAAGGCAAACCCCCTCCCAGACCAAGATGGGCGCGACCTCGCCGCGCTTGTTGCCGCATACGGCAGGCTTTATTTGGTCACCGGAGCGCCGAATGGGGTCTTCTCCGGCACGTCCACTGTGTTTTCAGCGGATATAATGGCCAACGGATCCCTCGGAAAATGGGAGCAGGACCGCAGTCTGCCGGATGAAGCGGCGCGGTTGGGTGCCTCGGCCTTTTATTCCAACGGAAGGCTCTTTGTGGTTGGCGGAAACGCCCCCGGCTTCGAAATGGCCGACGTCCCCCTAAACAGCGCATGGGCGGCGGATGTGCGCCCGGGCGATAAGCTCGGCATGTGGGTCTCCACAAACGAAATAGTGGTGCCGGTGAGGGATGCCCAAGGCAATGTAACCGGTTCGCGCACGGAAGCGCGGCTTTACGCATCCAACTCGAGCGTGGTTGCCGGAGGGCATCTGGTTCTCGTCTGCGGCCACGCCAAGGCAGAAGGAGACGACCAAGCGGCGGCCTCGCAGACCGTGCTTGTTGGCCGACTACTGCCGAACGGAGATGTTGGCTCTTGGGATTATGCGGCACCCTACCCGCTGAAAATCTCGCGCACGGCGGCGGTGGCAATCGGAAACAAAGTGGTGGTCATCGGCGGCAGAGATGCCGGTGGCGATGACCGCTCCGACGTTTACGTGTCCGAACTCACCTCCTTGCTTCCAGAGAGCATTGTCTCGTGGGGAGGTTACGAATCTCCAATAGTGGATTTGGGGCAAACGGCGCGTATAACATCCCTCCGCTGGGAGGCAACCGGTAGCGCCGCCGTGAAAATGCGGGTTCGCGTCGCCGACGAAACCGGCGTCTGGTCGAAATGGACCGAGCCATCCGACCAGCGCGAGATACCGATCGGCGCAACAGGGAGGTACGTGCAGTTCGCCGCCGAGTTCACTGGAGACGGGCGCTCAACCGCGTCCCTGACATCCGTGCAGATCAACTACGGCGCGGAAGCCCCCGTGGTTTACGGGGACATCAACGGAGACGGCAGGGTAACCATGCAGGACGCGCTGGAAGCCATACAAATCACCGCGCGCCTTAAAAAACCAACACCAACTCAATTAAACGCCGGCGATGTGGCACCGAAACCGGGCCGCGGTCCGCGGTTGGGTCAGGCATTTGGAGACGGCGCTATCAACATTCTGGACGTAAGCCGCATCCTGCGCGCAGCATTGGGATTGGAGAAGGTTTTGCCTTGAGGAATACCTCTCAGCAGTATCTGAGACCGCCTGAGACTGCTCTTTTCATCTGAGTTGGGGGTAATAAGAAGGCTTTTTCGGTTTCGCCGGAGACGCATCGAAGACCGCAGTGAAAGCGAACTTCGATACGGCCTTCGACGCATAATCATTGCCTGGGGCTTCGGCTCCGTTTTCTTCAACACCACATTCGGTGCGCCGTTTGCGGCCTACGCACGTCGGTTGGGTGCCGGAGAGTTCTTCTTCAGCTTCCTCTCGGCGCTACCCATGCTCAGCTCGCTGGCGCAGGTTCTTTCCTCTTATTTGGTGGAGAAAACCGGGCGCCGGCGGGCGATTTTTGTCCGCTCCGCCGTGGTTCAGCGGCTGGTTTGGATACCGATCGCGCTTTTGCCGTGGATTTTCCCCAAGGGGCCCGTACTTCTCCTGGCGCTTGCGCTCCTTCTTTTTACAGGAAGCTTCTTCGGCAACCTTTCAGGACCGGCGTGGATGTCGTGGATGGCCGACTTTGTCCCTCTAAAAATCCGCGGCAAGTACTTCGGCCTGCGCATGAGAATCGGCACCGTGGTCGGACTGCTTTCCGCATCCATAGCGGGGTTGGTTCTCGACTGGTGGACCCCTCCTTCGCCTTACACGCCGTACACGGTGCTCTTCATAGCCGCATCCTTAAGCGGAGCGATCGATGTGCTGCTGTTCCTAAAGGTGCCTGAACCTCCCATCCAAGAGCGCACCGAACCCCCAAGGCTTCGAGATCTCATCCGCATACCCTTCAGGAACGAAAATTTCAAGCGCTTCCTCGTTTATTCGGCGCTGGCATCGTTTGGATTCAACATCATCGGTCCGTCCTTGTGGCTTTTCGCGCTGGAAACATTGAAAATGGGCAAGTTCTGGGCGAACCTAACGCTCATGATTGCCCACATGGTGGCAATCGCCATCTTCTCCCGCATGTGGGGCGGGCTCATCGACCGATACGGCAATCGCCCTGTGCTGAGGCTCACCGCGTTGGGACTGGCATTCTTCCCGGTGCCGTGGCTTCTGGCCGAGCCTTCTTCTTGGAGATGGCTGGTTATCAACGGATTTGTGGCGGGGATGTTCTGGAGCGGGCTGGAGCTGGCAAATTTCAACCTGCTGTTGGGATTGTTCCCAAGGGAGAACAAAAGCATATATCTGGCCGCATACTCTGTTATCGTGGGGGCGGTGGCGGGCTTGGCCCCCGTGATTGGAGGCATCGTTCTTGAACCTTTGAAGGGGCTGCACATGCCCGTTGGTCCTTGGGTGCTTGTGAGCTACAAAATTGTATTCCTGGCCGCCTTTGTTCTAAGGCTTTTCACAGCGCTGGTGGTGCTTCCCATGCTTCGGGAGTCGGGAGCCAAAGCAACGCGAACGATGCTCAGAGAAATTTACGGGGAATGGCGCGGAAGTTTTGAGGTGCTTTTCGAACGATTGCGAAGACGCGGCCAAAACCGCTGACTCGCCGACGGAAGAACCAAAAAAGAACCCCACAAATAAATGGTGGGCGGTACTGGATTCGAACCAGTGACCTCCTCGGTGTGAACGAGGCGCTCTCCCACTGAGCCAACCGCCCTACGCAAGCATGATAACATGTTTTCGCCGGAAAGTCAAATGCCGCACTGCAAGATTGCTCTGCTGACTAAATTTGGGGCCCGGGGAGGGGCACTTTCCCCGGGCCTTTGCTATGGCGTGTATCGGTGCTTCGGATGGTTACTGAACGCTCAGGGACAATAAAAGGGTGCCCTCAACATTGCTTCGGAGCCAGAACGCCGCCCAGGCAGGTATGCTCTGAGCCGTTTGCCCGGGCGACGGCGGAGAAACCTTCACATAACCCTTATCGGGCGAGTAGATCCAGCAGAAGTTTCGGACCCAACCCGTGAACGCTGCGGCATCAAACCTCCGCGTTTCACCGCCGCTGTTTATGCTGAACCTTGTCAGGTCCCAAGGCAGGGAAACGAGATACGGGTTGGCTATCAGGTTCCAGCCGGGCTTTATTGGAACCGCAAACGGTGCCTGCGGGTCTGCAACCTGTCCAACGCGTGTTATCTTGTACTTCTCTGGGTCTTTCACGTATATCCAGTATCCCTGGCCGCCTTTCATTGGCGGGTTTTGCACGTACTGATTCGCGCTTGGGTCGTACCAAAACACGGTGGCACCGGCTTCTTCGCCTCCAGAGAACACCTCGCTGGCCTTAGATTCCCCGAAATCCATTGGGAAGCCCACAAGGTTCCAACCAGGCTTCAGGTCTGGTTGCGGCAGAAGCACCAGATCAACCTTCACATTCTTGCCACCCAGGTAGGGCACCAACCGCGATATGGGAATGTATCCCTCGGCAGATATCGATACCGAGTAAGCTCCCTCCAACAGACTTGGGAAGACATAGCTGTTGTCGGTTATTGTGGGCTTGTTGTCCAGAACCTTGTCGCCCTGCATAAGCTGCAGAGTGAACGCCGGCAGGGGTTTACCATCGGCAGTGGAGATGGTTCCGGAGATAGAGCCTTGCCCATAGTCAAACCGTATATCGAAGCCCATTTCCGGCCCAGGATCGGTGAAGTTCTCGACCACCAGGTAGCTGTCCTTGCCGGAATAATTGATGCTTCCGGGTGTGGTCCTGGGACCGAACACTTTCTTGGGGCTTTTGGAGCTGAACGGATCTGTGGAATCGCCGAAGTTGCTGAGAGGATGCCCTATAGGGAAGTATAGGTTGAAGTTCCCGTCCGCTTCTTCGATGGCTATGAGCGGATGACCTCTATCGTCGTTGCCCCCTCGTGTCTCATCAACATGGTATATAAGAACCCCAGAGCCGGGAAGGTACTGGTCGAAGTTGGATGGATCTGCCCATCGGGTTTCGATAAGCCAGTATTCCAAAGGATTCATGGGGTTTGCCGGTACCTTGATTACCTGTGGGGTTGTTTCCACAGCCGGCAGTTTTATGTTGGGGCTGTTTGTTGTTATTTCGGTGGGCTCCAGCCACCCAAGCCTCATTTTGCACCATGCATCCAGGTGAGACGGCCTGGTGCCTATGAGGGTGGGCTGTTTAGCATCGTTTGGCAGATTGGAACCGGCCGCCATGAGGGACCAAAACCCCAATCCGGCTGACGAATTGGCGGTGCCGTAGAGATCCGGAAGGCCAAGAATATGCCCAACCTCGTGCACGTATATTCCGATGTTGCTGTCTTCAGCCACAATGGCGTAGTTGGTGAACGCAACGCCGTTTTTGATTATGGGTGGGTTGATTTCGGAGTGGTGAGACCATATCTGCGATGGATCCGTGGTGCCTTCAGAGCCGCCGCCGGCGTGGACCACTATCAGCATATCCACTTTGCCGTCGCGGTCACGGTCGTACTTGGTTGGATCCAGATTCGGGTTTGCTTTAAAAGCCGCCTCTATCGCGTCGATAACAAGCTGTTTTGCACTGTGCGGGGGCTCTCCAAGACCGAATTGGTTGTTGGCGTAGTATCCGTAGTCCCGCTTCATGCGCAGCCAGCCGGTTCGGCTTTTGGGATCGCCCACAACGTCGCCCTGGATGTCAAGCTTCCCGTAGGAATTTTCCAGGTAATAGTCTCTGAAGCTTCCGGTTGGGAATGTCTTTACTGAAAACAGCTTTTCGTTTACAGCGCTTACGGAAGTAGTCGCAATTGTATCCGGAAAATCCGCCAGCAAAACAAGCGCGCGTATAACGCCCAGTGCGGGTTTGATCTCCAAAGCCTGCTGGACCTTGAGCTTTGGGGACTCCTGGCGCATCCGTTTAAGCATCTTGGCCTGCAGGCTGTCGCGCAGTTCGTGAGCTTTGGGCGAAAATGCGGCTTTACCTGTGGGCGGCACTACGCAAAACGGGACGGACATGGATGCCAGAGCCGGTGCCGCAATCCACAACAAAGCAAAAATACAAATCAGAACCCGCCGAATTTTCATAAACTCTGTTTCTCCTGGGAGAAAGACTGTTTGAGGCAAGTCTGCTGATACATTCTAGCACGCGGATATATGCGAGTCAAACCGAGGTTTGAGCACCAAACGGCGAAAAGAAAAACATCTGGAGGATGCCGCTCCCGAGAAAAGAAAAACACCCCAAGGGACGCTTCCACAGGAGTTGCGGCACACCAAAGCTTTTGCAAGTACTTTATCATTAAGCGGAGGGCTTGGCCACACGGCTCTGTTGGGAAAAACGAAGCTTTCCGGCTTTGCTTCTTTTGTAAAAGAAAGCATGGCCAACCGCGGTCAATGCAAGGATTGTCGCAAATGTCCGCTTCGCCGAGTTTGAAAGCATGGGTGGAACTGGTGCGCCGCCGACTAGAGGTGTATCCTTGGTCGCTTGTGGCGGATATCGGCTGTGGCGGAGGGCAGTTCGCGCAGGAGCTAGCCAGCGCAGCGGACTGCACCGTCATCGCTATAGATATCACCCTCGGGGAGAGCGTCCGTCCGGCGCTGTTCGTTTGCGCAAACGCATGCCGACTGCCTGTGCGCTCCGAGTGCCTTCATGCTGTTTTTGCATCCAACCTGCTCCACCACATCGTCGACATCAGTGCCTTCTTTTTGGAGGCTTTCCGCGCGTTGAAGCCGAGTGGGCGCATAGGGATACGGTGCATGTCTCACAAACAGATAGAGTCAAGCCTGATCTGCCGGCTCTTTCCGCAGGCGGCCCAAATGGCTTGCCGCTCGGCCCCAGATGTGCCCTGGATCATCTCGGCTATGGAGGATGCGGGTTTCGCTGGCGTTCAAACCGAAGAGGTGCTGGAGCCGCACGGACCGCTCCTGGCTGACCTGCTGAAAAGGCTGAAGGAGGGGACCCTCCTCGGTGCTGTGCCTGCCACATCAGAGCAGTACCTCAACGCCGTGGATTACCTCCGGGCCCGAATTGAGGCAGAAGGCGAAAACGCCCGCGAGCCGAACAAAACCACTTTCATCACTGCAACCAAGCCCCAATGAATGCCGCTGTTTAGAAACACAGGAGCAAGGTTGCTTGCATCGAATTCGATTTCGAAAGGCTTTGAAAATCCCATAAGGAAAGGATAAGGCTCTTATGAAGCTTGGTTTTGTTTCAATTGCGCAGCGCGGATTTGATTGGGAATGGGCCAACCAGCAGTTTGAAGCATCCAAACGCCTGTTGTCTCAGCTCGATACACCGGTTGTTGCCCCGGAAGGCTCTGTTGATACACCGGAAGCGATGTCCAACGTGCTGGACCGCTTCATCAGCGAGCGCGTTGATGCAGTAATAGTGCAAAACGGAACCTTCGCCTGGGGAGGGCACATCGTCAACATCGCACAGAACATCGACTGCCCGCTGTTCCTTTGGGCACTGCCGGAACCCACCCTCGGCGGCCGCCTGCGGTCCAACTCTCTCTGCGGAGTGAACATGAACAGCAGTGCGCTTTACCGCCTCGGCAGGTTTTACAAGTACGTGTACGCACCGGCGGATTCAGAGGCCGCTTTAAACGCAATCCGCTCTTTTGCGAAGGTTGTGGATACTGCGTGCCGGCTTCGCAGTACTCGCATTGCACTGGTGGGCTACCGGGTGCCGGGCTTCTACGGCTCCACGTTCGATGAATTGGGCCTTCGCAAGCAGATTGGTCCGGAGGTGCACCACATCGGCATGGCGGAGGTGGCGCGCAAGATGGAGTCGCTCAGCAGCGAAGAGGTGAACCGCGTTTTGAACGAGTATTACGAACGCATAGGCGGCGAAGATATCGGCCCAGAAAATATGGAACGCTTGGCCCGCGCCTGTGCGGCCTTGGACGCGTTGTGCCGGCAATACGGTTGTTCGGCGCTGGCCGTTAAGTGCTGGCCGGATGCAAGACAAACCCTCGGCACCGCTGTGTGCTCGGTTATGTCCAAGCTTACCGACGACGGAATGATGGCCGGGTGCGAGGCCGATATGTACGGCACCGTCACCATGCTTATGCAGTATTACCTCACCGGCAAGCCGCCCTTCTTGGTCGATTTTGTCTACGCGGATGCCGAACAGGATACAGGCGTGATGTGGCACTGCGGAAACGCGCCGTTCTCGCTTGCCGATGATAAGTCCAAGGTGCGCATCTCTGAATGGCCGCGTTCCTTCTTCGGGTTGAAACCAGGGCCTTTCACCTTCGCCAAGCTGGGAACCGACAACGGCTTCCGCATGCTCCTCACAAAAGGCGAAGCACTGAAGTCGGAAATGGTGTTCAACGGAACCACCTCCGTTGGCCGCTTCAGAACGCCGGTGATGAAACTGCTGGACGCAATAATCTACGGGGGTTGGGAGCACCACTTCTCCGTTGTTTACGAAGACGTATACCAAGAGATGCTGGATTTGTGCCGCATGTTGGGCATTAAACCGGTGGAAGTGTAGCGCAAATGGATGTTGTAGGTCTTGGTTTGTGCACGGTTGATCACCTTTTTGTGCTGGAGTATCCACCCACCTTTGAGCACGGCGCCCCCGTAAGGGACTACAGCACTCAGGGCGGCGGTCCGGTTGCCACTGCGCTGGTGGCCCTCGCGAGGCTCGGTGCCCAGGTGGGTTTCATCGGCCGCGTTGGAGACGACGAAGCCGGCCGGTTTATCATCCAAGACTTCCAGCGCTACGGTGTGGATACCAGCCGCATTCAGGTGCAACCCGGGGCTGTGTCCGCCGTATCGCTGTGCTTGGTCAGCGCTGCCACCGGCGACCGCTCTTTCTGCGTGCGGAACACCAACGTAACCCCGCTCAAACCGGAGGAACTGGACCGCGACTATCTGCTGTCTGCCAAGTTCCTTCACCTGGATGGATTTGCCGAGGCCTCCGTCGCCGCCGCGGCTATGGCCAAACAGGCCGGCGTTCATACCGTGTACGATGCCGGATACTACAGCCCCAAAGCGCTTGACCTCATCCGCCTCACCGACACGCTTATAGCTTCGGAGTATTTCGCACGCTCGCACAGCGGTAAACCGCCGGAGGAGATTGCAGTTGAGATGCTTCAGCACGGACCAAGCATTGTGTGCATAACCCTGGGAAACCGCGGCTGTGTGGTGGCAACCGAGCAGGAAGTTTTCCACCAGCCAGCTTTCCGCGTAAACGTGGTGGATACCACCGGCGCCGGCGATGTGTTTCACGGGGCTTTCATATTCGGCCTGCTTAAGGGGTACGATGTGCGCCGCACTGCGGAGTTTGCCTCGGCGGTGGCGGCGATAAAGTGCACAAAGCTGGGGGGACGGGCAGGCATTCCCACCCTCCAGCAAACCGAGGAATTCCTCAGGGAATACGGCTCCGGCAAGTGAAAAGAAAAGGGCGCGGTATGTACCCGCCGCGCCCGCCGAACCCCATCAAAGGCCCTTCGGCGCCGAATCAAAGCTCCAAAAGCAGTTGGCGCAACTGCTGGGCGTTTTTCACAGCAAAGTTGGCGTAGCAGTTGTTGAAGCCAACGTAAGCCTCGGAGGCCTCGCCAGCGATTTTCTGCAGTTTTGGAACCCACTCCACAAGCTCATCCGCGGTGTACAGGTAGGCAAAGCGTTCTGCAACTCCCACACCGCTTTTCGTCCATGTATCCGCCTTCCGCCCATGGAAGCGAACTAGGGCAATTTTCGCTGTGGTTCCGGCGAACGGCGGAACACTGTGCGCCAGTCCCACTTGGGGTTCATCCACGCACGTGTATGCAATGCCGCGCTGGCGCAGCAAATCCAACGTGCGTTTAGCGCGTTCCCCCTGAAGCCAATACCCGTTTCTGAACTCCACAGCAACCGGCAGGCCTTCCATCCAATCCGCACAGTTGGCTATATAGTCGTAAGGATTCGGTTCGTTCTCGGATCTTCTCCACGGCACAAACCACGGAGGGAATTGAAACAGCACGTAAGCAAGCTTTCCGGCCTCTTTCAGGGGCTCCAGAGCCGCAGCAAACTCCGAAAACATCTCCCGGGTTGGCAGTTCTTCAATGCGCTTGCCATCCTCGTACCGGCCGTGAAGGGTCATCACCCGGTACGCCTTAAACCCGAACTTGAAGCCGTTCGGAGTGCGCTTTGCCCACAACTCGGAATTGCGGTAAGAGGGCATGTGGTAGTAGCTGGAGTCCACTTCCACAAAAGGAAAATGCTGGGAATAAAAAACGATCTTCTGGCTGTCAGGCATCCCATCAGGGTAGAAATCGGTGTGATCCCTCCAACTGCACGTGCCTATATAAATCCTGCAGTTTCCCAATTCGATGGGGTTCATGCGCTTTCGCCAGAACCGTTTAGAACCTCCCTGGCTTTTTCAACCAGAGAGTTCAGGGGGAAGGGTTTCTGCAGATACGCGGTGCCTTCTTTAAGATCTCCATGGTGCAGCAGTGCATCGTTGGTATAGCCGGACATGTAGATAACCTTCACGCTGGGTCTTGTCTGTAGGAGCTTCTCGGACAGCGCCGGCCCGCCCATACCCGGCATAACCACGTCTGTGATCAAAAGATGAATCTCACCCTCGTATTCGTCAGCCACTGCAAGAGCGTCTTCGCCGTTTCCAGCATCCAGCACCTTGTAGCCGTGTGTCTCAAGCACATTTTTCAAAAGCTGCCGAACCGAATATTCATCCTCCACAAGCAGGATAGTTTCCCTGCCGGTTAAATCGCCCACATGGCGCTCCGAGGTATCCTCCTCGGGAAGCTCCTCCCAAACCGGTGGGAAGTATATCTTAAAAGTGGTACCCTTTCCCGGCTCGCTGTAAACCCAAATGTAACCATCGCTCTGCTTTACGATGCCGTAAACGGTTGCCAAGCCGAGGCCGGTGCCTTTGCCCTTCTCCTTCGTTGTGAAGAACGGCTCGAAGATATGTGATAAGGTTTCGGCGTCCATGCCGCATCCGGTGTCGGTAACCGCCAGCATCACGTACGGACCCGGCTGCATAGGAGCATGGGTTTTGGCGTACTCCTCGTCGAGGTGCACGTTGGCTGTTTCGATAATAAGCTTTCCTCCACCGGGCATGGCGTCCTTTGCGTTCACAGAAAGGTTCATGATAACCTGCTCTATCTGGCCGGGATCAACCTTAACGTTCCACAGGCCCTCGCTGAGCCGAGGCACCAAATCGATATTTTCGCCGATAACTCGCTCCAACATCCGCGCCATATCTTTAACGATATGGTTGAGGTTGACAATCTTTGGAGATATCACCTGGCGGCGGCTGAACGCCAAAAGCTGCTGCGTAAGAGATGCCGCGCGCGCGGATGCCTTTTTTATCTCCTCGGCATACGTACGCTTCGGGTCCCCATCCTTCAAGTTTCTCAAAAGCAGGTCGCTGTAGCCGCTTATGGCTGTTAGGATGTTGTTGAAATCGTGGGCAATGCCGCCGGCCAACTGGCCTACCGCCTCCATCTTCTGGGACTGCCGGAGCCTCTCTTCCAGCGCAACCCTTTCGGTTATGTCCCGCTTCACGGCCACGTAGTTCACAATGCGCCCAGAACCGTCGCGCACCGAGGAGATAGTACAGCGCTCCAGGTACAAACTGCCGTCCTTCCTGCGGTTGGTAATGCGCCCGGTCCACACATCGCCCCGTGTTATGGTCTCCCACATATCCTTGTAGAAATCCGGACCATGCTTGCCGCTCTTCAAAATCCTGGGATTCTGCCCAATAACCTCCCCGCGCGAATACCCCGTCATCCGCTCGAAAGCCGGGTTTACGTACTGTATGTTGGCATCTGCGTCCGTTATAACTATTGCATCCGCGGAATGCTCCAAGGCCTTAATAAGCCTATCCCGTTCTGCCTCTATCTTTTTGCGCTCGGTTATGTCGCGCGCAATTCCTTCTACGGCAAAAGGCTGGCCGTTTTGGTAAACCACCTGAGAGCTGACTTCAACAAAGATTCGACTGCCGTCTTTCTTCACCAACTGGACTTCGTAAGTTGCTCTGGGCAGGCCGCGCAGTTTCGCATCTATCATTTCTTGAACAGTCTGCAGGTACTCGGGAGCAACAACCTGTTTTACGTTCATGGTAAGGGCTTCTTCCCTGCTGTAGCCGGTAATCACCTCCCCGGCGCGGTTAAAAGCCAGCAGATTCCCATCCAAATCGTGCACATAGACTATGTCGCTTGCGTTGTCAAACAGCTCGGCGTAGCGTCTCTCGCTCTCTTTAAGGTCTTCTTCGGCTCTCTTGCGCTCTGTAATGTCGAAAATGGTTGCCACAACAGCGGGAGCACCCCTCCACTCGGTCAAAACTGCGGCGGAGTCTATCCACCGCTCCTCTCCAAACTTTGTGAGGATTTTAAACTCGTAGCGATTGGGAAGCTTCTCGCCGCGCTGTCTGGCAAATCCTCTTTCCCGCACCATTTCGCGGTATTCCGGGTGTATAAAGGACCAAAACCGGTTCCCGATTATTTCTTCCGGGGAATAGCCGGTGATCATTTCCATAGCCTTGTTGGCATAAACAAACCTATCCCCCTGGAAAACGATTATCCCCGCGGAAGTTGTTTCGGATATACTGCGCAGAAGCGCCTCGCTTTGGCGCAGTTCCTGCGTGCGCCGCTCCAAAAGCTCCTCCACGCGGATCATACAGCGTTCCCTGCGGGCTTTGGCGCACAGCTCCACCACATACTCCGGGTCCAACGGCTTTCGGATATAGGCGTCAGCTCCCATTCTCATGAATTGGAGGGCCAGTTCCGGCCGGGGGTCACCCGTTATAACCACGGAAACAACCGGAGATGCCATCTCTTTGCATTTTGGCAGAAGCTGGTCTCCGGGGCCATCCGGAAGATGGTAGTCAACCACCACTATATCCGGTTGTCCCGTCTCGAGACAGCTTTGGGCCTGAGAAAGCGATTCGGCAACGGCAACCTCGTATCCATGTTCTTCAAAAGCGTGCTGGAGGATGCTGGCTTCGGTGGCGTTGTCCTCAACAATCAGCACTTTCAATGCCGCTTTTGGCTTTCTTCCCGAGAGCAACTCGCGCACGTGGTGGCGCAGGTCCTGAGGCTTGTAGGGGATGGCAAGGAAGCCGTTGGCGCCAACATCTGCTGTTATCTGCTCGGCGTCTGCACCCGCGAAGGTGGCGGACATCACAAGTATAGGCACGTTGTTAAACGGCTCGTACTCCGGAGAGCGCAGCAGCCGGCAAAATCGCCATCCGTCGATCCCCGGCATGTGAAGGTCGGTTATGATGATGTCCGCCTTCACCCCGCTTTGCAGAAGCTCGAGAGCCTCCTCGGCCCGGGAACAGCCAACTGCTGAAAAGCCGTCCTTTTTCAACACGGATACGGCCAAATGCAACTGTGTAGGATCATCGTTTACCACTACAGCAGTTGGTTGTTTAATGCTTTCCATTCCCCACCTCAACAACCTGGGCTTCTCATTCCACAGGCAGTTGCGCAAGCGCTATGCGCTCCGTTTTGCTGTTTTTGGCACGGTACAGCGCGGCATCCGCCGCACGGATCAACTCATCAGCAGTGGTATCCGAACCGCAAGCAGTGGCAACCCCGAAACTGCCGCCAAGGTGCAGGCACACGTCGCTGTTTGGAAGGGGAAACGGCTCGCTCAGGGTGCTGTTCAGCCTTTCGGCAAGCCTGAGTGCATTGGATTCGTCGCACTCGGAAAGCACTATTAGGAATTCATCTCCGCCGAACCTTCCGACCGCATCATACGCGCGCACAGTAGAGCGCATTCTCCTTGCAGCTTCGCGAAGCACCGAATCTCCAGCGAGATGGCCGTAGGTATCGTTAACCGGCTTGAACTTGTCCAAATCCACCATAATAACGGCAACCGGGGTTTCTTTGCGCATGGCACGATTTAGTTCGCGCTCCAGAATGTCCAACACAGCTTTGCGGTTCCAAAGTCCGGTTAGCCAATCGTGGGTAGCCTGCGTTCTCAGCTCCTCGCGCGCCGCAATAAGCTCCCTCTGCAGTTCCACAATCCTTCTGCCGGTGTTCAAGCGTGCCCGCAGTTCCAGCGCATTGAAAGGCTTTGTTACATAATCGTCAGCGCCAGCTTCCAGGCCCTGTATAACGTCTTCCTTTCGGTCTTTTACTGTAAGGAGAAGTATATAGGTATAGGGCTCGGAGCGCTGTTCTCGCACCTGCTGGCACAGCTTAACCCCGTCGATACCCGGCATTATCCAGTCGATCACGGCCATTGGAGGAGGGTCGTCGCTACACAGAATCTGCCATGCCGCATCACCGTTGGCGCAGACTATCGGTTCGTAGCCCCACTGGGCAAGCAAAACCTCCAGCTCTCTTCGGGTTACGGGGTCGTCCTCCGCGATCAAAACTCGCATTTAACATCCTCCTCCACCAAAGCCTCCAAAGCCGGCCTCAGGCGGTCTATCTCGGCAGCCAAAGCCGAGTACGCCAGTTCCGCCTCAACCGGGTTGCCGGATTTAGCCGCATTTTCCAAATTCAATGCGGCTTCAACGGACGACTGGGCCGCGAAGTTCCCCACAGAGCCCTTCAAAGTATGGGCCGCTCTTGCCAATGCTTCCCAATCGGAACGGTCCAGTGCTTCCCGAATCTGCTTCATTTGCCGCGGCGATTCCTGCAGGAATATGGTTGCCAGCTCCACCAAAAGCTCTTCGTCGCCTTCCAGCCTCTCCAATGCGGCGGCGCGGTTGAACACCTCTATTGTATCTCCCGCAGCAGGTGCCTGCAACGAGGATACCCGCGGCCCCGCCATCACTTGGTTAATAACCTCGAAAAGCTCATCGGAACGAATCGGTTTCGGTACATAACCATCCATACCTGCCTCCAAACAGCGTTCTTTGTCACCCCTCATTGCATGTGCAGTCATAGCAATGATAGGGATATGGGTGCCGGTCTGTTTCTCGCGCTCGCGGATGATGGCCGTTGCTTCGAATCCTCCCATGCCCGGCATTTGCACGTCCATCAAAATCAAATCGAACGGTTGCGCCTCCCAGGCATCTATTGCCTGACGCCCGTCGGACGCAACCACCACCATGTGTCCGCGCTTTTCCAGAATGCGCACTGCCAGCTTTTGGTTCACAGGGTTGTCTTCCGCCAGCAGAATCCGCAGTTTGCGCTTGTTTTCGCGTACGGTGTGGCGCGTAACCAAAGGCCTTGACCTCCTATCCACCGCGGCCATCCCCAATGACATGACAATCGCATCCAGCAGGTCCGACTGGCTGATAGGCTTTGTCAGGTAGGCCGCAATACCTAATTCTCGGCAGCGTGCGGCGTCGCCTCGATTTCCATCGGACGTCAACAAAATGACGGTAGAGCCGGCAAGTTTTGGATTTTTGCTGATTTGCTCCGCCACTGCAAAGCCGTTCATATCCTCCATATTCGCGTCCAGCAGTACAAGCGGGAAAGGCATACCCGCATCGCTGGCCTGCTCCATTGCAGCAATTGCTTCAGCGCCGCTGGAAACCACGGTTGGCTTCATGCGCCAGTTCGTCAGCATCTCCTTCAGGATAGCCCTGTTGGTTGCATTGTCGTCAACCACAAGGGCGGGCAAATTCCTCAAATCCACGGCCTTGGGTTGAATTTTTGGCCCTTTCTGGAGGCCGAAGCGGGCCGTGAAGTAAAAAGTACTGCCCTTGCCTTCTTCGCTTTCGACCCATATCCGTCCGCCCATCATCTCCACAAGGCGGGATGATATGGCCAACCCAAGGCCTGTGCCGCCGTACTTGCGCGTTGTGGAGCTGTCCACCTGCGAAAAGGCCTCGAAGATAACGCTTTGCTTTTCTTTGGGGATACCTATGCCGGTATCGGCAACCGCAAAGTGAAGCACCGCCTCGTCATCCGTAAGTGACTCTGTCTTTATGCGCACCACCACTTCTCCGCGCTCGGTGAACTTGATGGCATTGCCAACCAAATTCACGATTACCTGCCGCAGGCGGCCTGGGTCGCCGACAAGCGCATCCGGCACATCCGGCGGGATGTGGCAGGCAAGCTCCAAGCCCTTCTCGTGGGCGCGCATGGCAAGCACCTTCAGGGTTTCGGAAAGCGAATCTCGCAGGCTGAAGTCCACCGTTTCCAGCTCAAGCTTGCGCGCTTCTATCTTGGAGAAGTCGAGGATGTCGTTCAGCAGAGCCAGAAGAGACTCTGCCGAGGATTTAACCATATTTAGGTACTCGCGCTGTTCCTGCGTTAGATTTGTATCGAGGGCCAGCTCCGTCATGCCCAGTATGCCGTTCATCGGGGTGCGGATTTCGTGGCTCATGTTCGCTAGGAACTCGCTCTTGGCCTGATTGGCGATCTCCGCGTTGCGCGCCATCTGGTTTGCGCGTTCTATGGCCGCCTCTAGCTCGCGGTTGGATTTTTCAAGCTCCTGTTTAGCTCGCTCTGCCGCTTCCTTTGCTTCCACAAGCTCTTTTTCTGCACGCTTCCTGTCGGTTATATCAACAAAGCTTTCCAGCAGTCTCAGCCGACCGTCCAGCATCACCGGAACCACTTTGGCGAGGACGGTAATGGTGCCGCTGTCTTGGGTGGTCAATGTTCTTTCGGAAACCGCCTCAACCTGGCCCTGGTCGGTTATAGAGCATATCCTCTCGGAACCGGAACACACCAAATCATAACAGGAGCGGCCCACAACCTGCTCCCTGGGCAACCCCAGCTTCTCCAAAGCAACCTGGTTGGCATCTACTATCTTATGTGCTTCCGGGTCAACAACCAGAATGCCGATTTGAACACTATCGAAAAGCGTTCGGTAGCGCCGTTCGCTCTCACGAAGCTCGCTTGTTGATTTCTGAAGCGCCTCCAGCATGGAGTTTACGGCATCCGAAACGCTGGATAGTTCATCTCTCCCGGTGCTTGTAACCCGCTGAGACAGGTCGCCATCGGTTGATATGCGCTTCAGCTCGGCCTGCAGGCGCGAAAGGCGCTTCAGCACCGAAGCCTCCAGGCACACCAGAAGCATTCCACCGCACAACAGCACTGCGGCCGCCGCGGCGCCCAACGCGTAGCGAACACTGGCAATCCCCTGCTGGTATATTTCCCTGGGCTGGCGCACTTTAAGCATCAGCGCAGGGCGCCCGCGTATATCCGGAATTTGCAAAAGGCCTTCGAGCGCACCATCGCCGACAGGATGCACATAAACTTCTGCTCTTCGGTCGAGGGCCACCCACCGGCCTCCAACCGGCGTTGGTTTCCGGAAGTTATCTGCGCGCGCAAAAGAAAGATTCAGGTGCGTGATTCCAGCCAGCCTTTGGATCTCTTGTTCGCTTAAGAAGCGGCCCATTATCAAACTGCCGCAGACCGGCCCTTCTCCGCTGGACTTCACAATTGGGCGCGAAGAGATAAGCAGTGGAGCACCGGGAAGCATTAAAATCCCTTTCGTGCCGCTGTTTTCATTCCTGTGGTGGGTAAGGCCCGGCTCGGCCAAAATGCGCCTCAACACCGAGGATGGAACGGCGGTTGGCTTGCTTCTTTCCAAGTCGTAAGCGCCGGCATAAACCACTCGGCCGTCGCTGGCAGAAAAGAGTATCAAGTTCAGCCGAAGCCGTTTAAAAGTATCCGCGGGCAGGCTTGTTCGGATGAAGTTAGGGTTCTTGCCCTGAACGAAGAGGTAGGTGTCATCCCAAGCGGCCCAATCCGCGTTGTTGCTGTCTAAATCGCTTATGCTTTGCTGAAATGCGTCAAGGGCCCTGTTGACGTTCCTGGCGACATCCTGCCGCTCCAGCTCTTCGAAGCTGCGCAGTAAAATTACGTGCCCGGAGGCGTACAAAACCGCCAGCAGGCCCACAAGCACAGCCGCAACTGCAGCGAGAGTTCTCACCCTAAGGCTCATTCGTCATCGCCCCTGCTTTTTGTTAGTTTAAATCTGCTTGTTGAAGATGCCGGTTATGCGCCTGCCTAAAATGCGATGAATGCAACCGCAAAAGCCACCCTAAACTCCTGCCAAACATTTCTTCCGAAAGTTTATTCCGTAAAACAGAGAATTGGCTAATCAGTTTATGGTAGTTTCCAGTCTTTTAAATACAAAAACCGCGCACAGCGGTGGGAAGCCCCCTGCCTACGGCACACAGGAACTTCCCTCTTTAGTTAGTTTCGACAGTCAAGCCCAGTTCTTAAGAGACTGCCTGTTTGGAGGGGTTTAAGCATTGAATGCCGCGTTGGGGGAAGTTCGAAGAGGACGGAATGCGGAGACGCTCCGAGGCAACAGCCGTGAAAAACGCCGAACAGCTCCTCGGGGCGCACTTACCCATCCATCTTGTCCCGCGGGTTTGCGGCGCCCGCCGGAGCTGTCCGAAAAAGCGCTTTATTAACCGATACCAATCAAAATGCGCAGAAGGCCGAATTTAACGATTCGTGTTTTTTACTCCCCTTCCAAAGCCGTCCTGGAGACGTCAGCCCACAGTGCCGACTCGGACCAGGTGGTTTTATCTCCCCAAAGTGCGCTGTCGCTGGATAAGACAGCATCACTCCATGTGGTTTTATCTCCCCAAATCGCGGAATCGCTCCAAGTAGTCTTATCACTCCAAGTGGTCTTGTCACTCCAGGTGGTTTTATCGCTCCAGGTAGTCTTGTCGCTCCATGTGGTCTTGTCGCCGGTTGGAGGGTCCCAGATAGCCGAGACATCCTGGATAGTAATGGTGCCGTCGCTGTTGAGATAGACCACCGGCGACAGCGCCTGCCCGCTCGCAACATCGGTGCATGAGAGCGCAGATGGGATATTCAGCAGGCCCGCGCCTCTAACCAAGGGGCTGTACGCCACGTACGGATTCCACTGCTTAACAGCGGTTTTCATCAGCCGGGCCTTTACTGTGTCAGGCGTAATCGATGGGTCTTTCTGAATCATGAGGGCGACGGCGCCGCTGACCACCGCCGTGGCCATGCTTGTGCCGGACAAACGGTAGTACACTGGCGAGATAGTGTCTTCGGACTCCTTAGCCCTGGCGCTGAGCACAACGTAGTACGAAAAAGGCACCGCGTTTGTGGAATCCCAAAATGAGAGGCGCGAACTGCTTGCACGCAGTGAGATAACCCTGTTGCCAGGAGCCACAATATCGGGCTTCAGGATATTGTCTATACGCGTCGGCCCGATGGAAGAGTAAGACGCCATCAAGTCGTCGCTTGGGTTGGGAGTCCACATGGTTTTTGTGGCACCAACCGTTATCACATAAGGGTCATTCGCCGGCGAATTGATGGTGAAATAGGCGGGACCGCTGTTTGGGTCGGTTTCCACGGCGCGGCCGCGGTTGCCGGCGGCGCACACAACAACGATGCCCGCTTTCCATGCCGCCTCAACGGCTTGGCACAGCGGGTCTGTGGTGTAGCTTTCACCAACAGGGTGGCCCAGCGACAGGTTAATCACCCTGATGTTGTACTTGCGCTTGTTGAGCACGCACCACTCTATGGCCTTGATGGTACCGGTAACAGTGCCAACCCCATCCTCGTCCAAAACCTTCACGCTCAGGAGCTTTACCGCCGGGGCCACTCCTCGGAAAGTGCGGAAGTATCTGTCTCCGGTGCTCTTGATACCGTTGCCTCCTATCAATCCGGCCACATGCGTGCCGTGCCCGCATAAGTCCTGGGTTGAATCGGATTTCGGATCCGGGCTGAAGTTAGGCCCCTTGATCACACGAGGGCGCCCGGAGGAGTCGCACAAATCCTTGAGGTCCGCGCGAATACCAGAATCCAGCACGGCAACCGTCACACCGCTTCCGTCGAGGCCGTAAACGGTATTGGCAACATCGGCACCCACTGCTGGCATTGCGTACTCGCTGAGCCTTTTTACCTGTGCATCCGAAGAGATGCGCTTTACCCACGGCAGGGCGGCCAACACGCGAAGAGAGTGCGCGGGTATCTCTGCGCTGAACCCCTGAATTACGGAAAACCTTTCTTTAACGCGGCCTCCCAAGAGGCGGACGTACCGCTCTATATCCGGAGAGAGCGGCCTGTCCGTTTGCACAATAAGGGTGATCTTGGCCTGGGTTGCAGGACCGCCTCCAGGAGAAGAAAGCAAAGGCCTCAGGAACTCGTCCGCCTTGTCTTGAGGTGCCGCCAGAGCCGCCGCAACTGTTGAGAACAACAGCGCGGCCAGCAATGCCAAAATCAGCCGGCGCTTTGGAGCATTCATTTGCTCCCTCCTCGCATCGCAGGACAAGCTCTGCACTCCACGATTTCTGTATCCCAAGCACTGCCTCCCCAACAGGCTTGGTGCGTTCGAATATTTGTGCCTTCCTGCCTCATTAACATCTTATCCGATGGAACCAGACGCTTCATCCCCCGTAAAAGATGAAAATAAGGGGTACCCGAAGCGGTGCAAGGGGTACCCCAAGGGGTAAAAGCGCCAAATCCAAAAGAAAAGGGAGGGCGTCTCCGCCTCCCCCAAACAAACCGCCAAAAAGTTTTTAACCGCGGCTCTGCATAAACCGCTCTATCTCCTCACGGGTGGGCAGTGCTGGTATAACGCCAACCTTTTGGGTTGTAAGAGCGCCAGCGGCGTTTGCAAACCTCATGATGTACTCCAGCCGTTGTTGCGGAATGCCGGCGCTTAAATCCTCGTCCTTAAGCAGCAAAAGCATGGCGGCAACAAAACCATCCCCGGCGCCGAGCGGGTCCACCACATCAACCTGAAAAGCCGGAACGTATCCCCGGGACCTGCCGTCGTCGTAGTAGCACCCGTTTTCGCCGCGGGTGACCACCACAAGCTTCGGGCCGGCGTTCAATATCTTCTTCGCCCCTTCCTCCAGGTCGTTGGTGCCCACAACAAACTCCCACTCTTCTTCGGCCAGCTTTGCCACCTCGGCCAGCGGCATGGCCTGCCATATCCAGTGCAGAGCTTCGTCTTTATCGTCCCACAGCATCAGGCGAACGTTTGGGTCGTAAGATACAAACAGGCCTGCCTCCTTGGCTATATTTGCGGCTTTGAGGGTTGCAGACCTAGATGGCTCGTGGCTTAAGCTCACCGATCCGAAGTGAAAGAGCTTTGCAGAGCGTATGTATCCCTCGTCCAGCTCTTCCGGGCGCAGGAGGATGTCTGCCCCGGGGTTTCGGTAGAAGGTGATGTCCTTTCGTCCATCACTGCGTGTAGCCACAAACGCCAGGGTCGTCCTCGCTTCCGAAGACAGCAGCAGCCGAGATGTGTCCACCCCTGCCTGTTCCAGCACCCCTTTGAGGTAAACACCGAACGGGTCACTGCCAACCTTGCCAATGAAGCCGCTGCTTACCCCCAAGCGCGCCAGACCAACAGCAACGTTTGCCGGGGCTCCGCCAGGCGCTTTGTGAAAGCCCGGCGCTTCGGAGAGAGACACATCGGTGGTTGTTGAAACGAAATCTATAAGAAGCTCGCCCATTGTGATGGCTTCCGGCATAGCTTAACCCCTTTCACAAAGCTACCAATCGATTTTCTTTTTACCTGTCTTTTGCGAACCGAGCCGCGGTATCCTGCTGTTTTGCCAAAAGTTTCTTTGGAGCAGGGTTTCTATGCGAGCACCAGCAAGCAAACGGCGCCCGATTGAAGGTCAAAACCCGCTCTTGGGGAAGAAAATGGCGGAGGTTGAAGGACTGTGGCTCTGACTGACCGCGAACCTTACATACTTTCACTGGATATCGGCACCTCTTCCGTACGCGCATCTGTGTACGACGGCGACGGATGCCTTGTGCCCGGAACGCAGTTTGCGCAACCAAACGAGCTCAGAACATCTCCGGACGGAACCGCTGAGCTGAATCCGGATGTGCTGGTCGATAAGTGCGTGCGATGCATGGTATGCGCGCTGAGCGAGCTTGGAAATCGGCGCATTGCCGCGGTGGCCACCAGCTCTTTCTGGCACAGCGTTGTGGGCGTTGGGTCGGATGGAAACCCAACCACACCGCTGCTCACCTGGATGGATACGCGCTCCCACGCCGATGCGAAAGCGCTTTCGGAGTTGATAGACCCGGAACAGCTCCACCGGATAACCGGCTGTATGCCGCATCCCAGCTATCTTCCGGCCAAGCTTCTGTGGCTTAGGCGAACCGCTCCGGAGGCTTTCAAAGCCACTGCTCGGTGGGTGTCACCGGGGGAATACGTTCACCTGAAACTGCTTGGAAGAGCGGTGTGCTGTTTGTCGATGGCCTCCGGCACGGGACTGCTGGACCAAAAAGCTATAACGCTTAATCAATCCACGCCGGTTTCTCAAAACTCCTCGGTGGAAAATGTGAGATGGTACGAGCCGCTTCTTCAAATCTGCGGCATATCTGCAGACCAATTGTCGCCGCTCGGCGATGTGGCAGACGTGGAGAGCGGCCTTCGCGTGGAGTATAAGGACATACTTCCCCAGTTGCGTGATTCTGTGTGGCTGCCTGCGGTTGGAGATGGAGCCTGCAGCAACATCGGCTGTGGTTGCGTTGCCCCAAACAGGGTTGCGCTGATGGTTGGCACAAGCGGGGCAATGCGGGTGGCAGTTCCAACCCCTTGCAAAACCCCGCGGTGGGGGCTGTGGAGGTACCTAGCAAACGGCAAACTGGCTTTGGTGGGCGGCGCCTTAAGCAACGGCGGGAATTTGGTGGATTGGCTGCGCAAAGTCCTGCGGCTTACCCCTGAAGACGAGGAGGCGGCTGGTCAGATGCCGCCGGATTCCCACGGGCTTACGTTTGTACCACTGCTGGCCGGAGAGCGCAGTCCCGGGTGGGCACCGCGGGCAAGCGGTTCCATCTTGGGTCTTACAATAGCCACCACCCCGCGTGAAATCTTCCGCGCCGGTTTGGAGGCGGTTGCCTGCCGCTTCGCCCTGATTCACAGTATGCTTCAATGCCACGCGGACTCGGACCACGTGGTGGTAGCCACAGGAAAGGCGCTTTTGGGTTCGCAGTTGTGGATGCAGATCATGGCGGATGCCATCGGCCGCACCGTGGTGGAATCCTTGGAACAGGAGGCATCCAGCAGAGGAGCAGCGTTGTTAGCGCTTACCGTGCTCGGGAAGCTTGGGGATTTAAAAGAAGCCTCTTTCGCCTTCGGGAAAGCCTACGAGCCGCGCGCCAATCACCATGAGGTTTACAGAAAGGCGCTGGAAAGGCAAAACAAGTGGTATGAAACAACAAAGCAGGCACGGCAGGATGTATCAAGCCAAGCGCTGTAGTGCCACCGGCAGAGCGACTATTTCGCCATCTCCTCCCGTTCGGTGTTTGGACCGCCCTCAAGTCGGGGGGTCAGCAGGGAATGCGGCGCCTCCGACACCTCAAGGTCCTGGCGCAGCTTGATAACGGTCCCATCCGGATGATAACCCCTTACCGAAGCGCACGGATATACTCGGCACTGCTTGCCCAAAAGGGTTCCCGGATTCAGCACGGAGTTACAGCCGGTTTGTGTGTCGTCGCCCAGTATTGCCCCGAACTTGCGCAGGCCCGTATCGTATTTGCGCCCCTGCACCGTTACCGTGATGGTTTTGCCGAGGATTTTCACGTTGGAAAGTATTGTGCCGGCCCCTAAGTTCACTCTTCGGCCGAGGATGCTGTCGCCAACGTAGTTGAAATGCGGAGCGTTGGCACCGTCAAGCAGCACGGCGTTTTTGATTTCGGTGGCGTGCCCAACCACGCATCCGTCCCCGATTATCACCCCGCCGCGCAGATAGGCTCCCTGGCGTATCTCGGTATCACGGCCGATTATACACGGCGACTTGATGAGAGCGCCCGGCTCCACAACAGAGCCCTTCCCAATGCTGATTCTGTCGCCTATCAAATAGGCGCCTGCCATTACCTCCCCGCGGACTCCGTCAACGGCGTTGGCCAATGCGTACTTGTGGATTCTCTCGAGCACCTCCCAAACGTACTCTACGTCTTCAAACAAATCCGCAAACGCAAAACCCTCTAGGTCAAAGAAATCGGACGGCGACAGCATCTCACTCACTCTCCAATTATTATGATAACCGCTAATACCGTAAAGCCGACCTCATTCTAGCTAATGTGCTCGAGATCGTCAACGCAATGCGCGGGTTTGGAACCCGAAAGCGGCGCATTTTGCTAAAATTCACGCAACCGCTCAGCTCTCCCCAACAGGGAAGCGGAAGGAACGCAATCACCAAGAAAGCAACCGCCGCCACCCCCGATGAAACACCCCTTTAACCTCCAAACCTTAGTTGACGCGCCTGCTTTTTGGTGCTTATACTCAACCCGGAGGGTAAACAGGCTTGTTTTGCCAACGGAGGTATCGCCCACCATGAAACGCTATTTGCATTTAGCCACCGCATTTTTATTGTTTGTTTTGGCTTCTGGAACTGCTTTCTCGCAGTATATCCTGTGGCAGTATCCAACCTATAACGTTCAATTCCCCCCTGCTGTTGGTGCAGACGGAACCGTGTACGTAGTCTCCAGCGACGGTACACTGCAGGCTGTCTCGCCGAATGGCCTCAGGAAGTGGACGACAGAGCTTGGTGGAACTCCATCCACCTCTCCAGCTATGGGTCCAACAGGCTCCATTTACGTTGGACTGGCGAACGGAAAGCTGGTTTCTGTAAAACCCAGCGGCGAGAAGGAGTGGACTGTGGACTTGGGTGGAGAAGTTCTTCCACCGCTGGCGATCGGCCCGCAAGGCGAGATATACGCGGCCGCCGGTAGCGCCGTGCATGCGGTTGACGCCGCTGGAAAGAAGCTTTGGAGCCTTGATACTTATGCAAAAATCACCGGACCGCCCGCTCCCGATGGCCTTGGGCAGGTATATTTCTGCACCGATGCATACGGGCTTACGGCCGTAAGCAGTGCCGACGGAACCGAAAAATGGGTCTTCCCAAACGTTGCCGGCGACGGCTACCGCCCACAGCCAACCGATGCCGGCATCTGGTTCGGTGACAACGCCGGCTACGTGTACCTCCTAACGAGGGATGGGAAAAACCCGGTGACTTTGGCCCCTGACACCCAGGTTGGCAAATGGAACGCCGCAAACATAGGCACCGCAAAGGACGGAACCGTTTTCGCTGCCGCCGGCGACGGCAAACTGCACGCGGTTGGTCCAGATGGCAAGGAAAAATGGGCTGTTTCTCTGCCGGGCGGCGTTTCCGCGGCCCCGTATGTCGGGCCGGATGGAATGATATACCTTGGCTCCCAAAGCAAACTGCTCGTCTTGGACCAAGCTGGCACGGTCAAGCTTGAATTTTCGGGAAAGGGTACGGTTTCGGCTGTGCTGAAGGTGCCCAGCGGGCCTCTGTTCGCCGTGTTTTCGCGCGCGGGGCTTCCCGGAGCCGCCGCCAACCTCGGGATGCTCACCAGCATAGCCACGGGTGAACCGCCTTCCCCACGCTGGGAACCAACGGGCTTGGTGGGCGTTAGCGTGTGGAGAATCGAGGCGGATCCATCTTCACCCAAAGCCGTTTACGCGGGAACGGAAAGCGGGCTTTACTTCACCGCTGACGGCGGCAAATCGTGGGGAAGCACCGGCCTTAGGGAGCCAGGATCTTCCGGAGGAGTGCCGTCGATTAGGTTCATCTCCGTTTCCAAGGATGGCACGGGATACGCCATGGCCGGCGAGTACATAGCCACAGGGCGCGGGGTATCCTGGGGCGTCACTGTGAAGATGGAAGGGTTCGACCGCATCGCCGCCGATCCCAACAATTCCCAGAAAATAGCAGTGGGCAGCACAAAAACCGGCGAGGTGGACCTCTTCGAAGACGGCGGCTACATCGTGTCCCAGATTTTAGAGGTAGCCGGCCTAAGAGATTTGGCGTTCGGCGGAAAAGGCTCGCTCTTTGCGCTTACGGATGCGGGCCTTCTGGTGGTTGATGATGGAACGCTCCTCAGACAGGGCTCTTGGTACGATTTTTCGGTTTCGGAGGATGAAACCCAGATGTATCTGGCCGGCGACCCCGGTCTATTTATAAGCAAAGATGGCGGCAAAACGTGGAACCAGCTCGGGAAGGAGCTTCCCGGAACCGTGTTCAGGGTTGCAAGCGATCCATCAAACCCTGAAATCCTTTACGCCGCCACCTGCGTGCCGCGCGAAAAACAAGACATTGCCTCCATCGACGGCATCGGCGTTTATAAGTCGACGGACGGGGGGCGCTCTTGGGTTCTGTTCAACAACGGCCTGACCGATCTTGACGTTCGCGACCTAACCGGAGTGCCCGGTGTTGGGGTTCTGCTGGCTTGTTCGAGCGGCATTTTCGTCTCGCCGGCGGTTACCGCTCCCCCGCAACCCGAGGTGAAATTCGGCGACATAGACGGCGACGGCCGCGTGGCAATACCCGACGTAACTCTTGCGCTTCGCATCGCTGTTGGCTTGAAGACGGATGCCACTCCTCAGCAGATTAAAGCCGGAGATGTGGCTCCGAAAGGTGCGCCAGACGGCAAAATTACGATTGCGGATGTAACGCGCTTGCTGCGCCGGGTTGTTGGACTGGAGCCGGATCCTTGGCCGTAAGGAGCAGGATATAGCGCCGGCAGGAAAGCCGCCAAGATGCTCTTCCCAACCGGCAAAACTGTTTTAAAACGAAAACCGACCCCGGCTCTGCGCGAACCTCAACCTGTCCGCGGACCGGGGTCGGGAACTTTCAGGGCACGTACTCCGTGTACGCCAGCAGGTAGCACACGATTGACTCGGCCCCCTGATTTTGGTTCAGCCCCGCTGGGGTAAGGCCATCGTAACAGCCTCCGGATGCGGGGTCGTAAAGCCACACATTATGCACGTTGCGCCCGAAGAACCAATCGAAAGATGTGCGTGCAAGCTCGCGGTAGCGCGATTTTCCGCTCCACCTGTACGCAGCTAAAGAGGCGATGACCATATCGGCCGCGTCGATCACTTGCTGGTCAAACCTTGCCCTGCGCCTGCGCTTTATATACCACCCGTTGCTTCCAACAGGTTCCAGAATGCCGTTCCTAACGGTTACTTCGGCCAAAAAATCCAAAGCGGCCAAGGCTGCACTGCCGTAGCGCTCGTCTTCGGATATGGTGGCGGCGCATATAAGCCCTGTGGGTAGGACGGCGTTCGCGTACGTAAGGCGGTCTTCGAACCAGGTCCAGCCGGGTGAGGAGTTGCGCTTCAACAGTTCCAAAAGAAAATCCCCGTGCGCGGAAGCAATCTCCTTTGCCGAGGGAACATCGCCGCCCCTCGAGAGATAATACTGCAGTCCCATAAGGGCATAGCACCGCGCCCTCGGGCTGTTTATGCTCGGAACCCACCGAAGCGCTTGGAGGAACATTTCGTTTGCCGGCTTTGTTATGGATGCGGGGGCGAATTCATCCGTTGCCGCGTAGCCAAGCGCCCAAACAGCCCTGCCCTGGCAGTCTTCAGAGCCAACTGCATCCAAAAAACTCTGGTCGTAAGCAACAAAATTGTGAAAGCGCCCATCCGGAAGATGGGCATATCTCATAAACGAAAGGTAAGTGCTTGCCAGCCGCAGCAAGTCCGGGTCTCTGCTTTTGGCATAGCACTGAAGGGCCACAAGGAGGGCGCGGCTGTTATCATCCACACAGTATCCGGTTCTGCGGTTTGGAATGGTGAAGTAAGCGTGCTGAATAATCCCGCTGGCATCGGTGAGATGCTTTAGATGACGCAAATCCAGCGGAGGGTATAAGTTGGATATCTCACCCGGATACCCGGCCTCTTGAATAACAGCCTCTTCCGTCATAGCGGTTGGACCACCTCCGGCTCGGTCGGTTGATAACGCTCCGACCGTTCGCGCAACACCTCTCGGAATATATCAAGGTAATCGATGGCAACGTTGTGCCACGTGGTTCTGCGCCCGTACCGGAAGGCTTCCTCCTCCAAGTTGTGGCGAAGCTGTGGATCGGACAGTATCCTGAGTATGGCATCGGCCAAGCTTTCCGCATCGGCGAAATCGGCAAGCAGGCCCCGTCCGGGTCCCAAAACCGATTTGGCGTACAGGTACTTCGTGGAAACAATGGCCTTGCCGCATCCGAGAGCGTAAGACAGCGTGCCGCTTACTATCTGGTCGGGACCAAGGTAAGGGGTTACATACACATCGGTGGCGTTTAGATAGGCTATTATCTCATCCAGCGTAAGGTAGCGGTTTTCGAAGCTAACGTTGCGCTGTATGCCAAGCTCTTTAACAAGGTTCAGCAGGTAGTTTCTGTACTCCTCGCCGTACAGTCGGCGAACCACGGGATGGGTTTGCCCGAGCACCAAATACAGCACGTTGGGAAACTCTTTGGCAACCTTGGCCACAGCCTGAATGGCATACTCAATGCCTTTGCCGCGGCTTATGAGGCCGAATGTGGATATCACCTGCCGGCCTTCAAGCCCCAGTGCGCGCTTAGCTTGATCAATCGGGATGCGGCGAATGTTTGGCACCCCGTGCGGAACTATGCACAGCTTATCCACATTCACTCCGTAAGATTCGGCAAGTATATCCCTGGCCACGTCGACCATGGCCACCACTCGGTCGGATTTCTCGAAGATGCCCTGGATGATGCGCTTCTGGTTCTCCTTTGGCTGCGTAAGCACGGTGTGCAGAGTGGTAACCATTGGCTTTCGAACGCGCTCCATGAACTCAAGCAGGTACTCGCCGTCCTCTCCGCCGAATATCCCGTACTCGTGCTGAATGCTGAGAACGCTGGCGGAAGATGCATTAAGCCAGTCGGCGGCTTCGTGGTAAGTTTCCAGCTCATCCTGGCGGATCACGAAGCGCACCCGCCGGCCATATTGGTGAATTGCCCCCTCCTCGTTTATGGCGATGACGCTCATATCCGAAAACGGCGTGAACTTTTGTATGGCATCAACCAGGTCTTTCGTAAAGGTGCCGATTCCGCACTCCCGAGGAGGGTAAGTGGCCAACGTGCACACATCTATTCTGTTCAAGAGTTCTCGCAGATAGGGGAAGGCGGAAAGGTCTTCCGGAGCTCTCAATTTAAATCCTCCCTTCCTGAGCCAAAAGTTTCGGTAAAAGGGAACAAAGGAGAAGCCGGGTTGAAAACGCGGATTTTAATAAAAAGTTTTGAGGGCAACCTGCCCAAAACGATTTTACCCCCTTAGCCGGTGCGTGAAACCCGAGGTGGACATGCCAGGCAACTGCGAGGCACCGCTCCCTTGGTGGAGCTGGCGCCCCGCAGTCGTTGCGCTAAGATAACCTGCTTCTGTACTCCTCCAGATACATCGCCACAACGGTGCCGGGAACATCCGCCAGAGTTGCTGCCTTCTCCAGAACACGCGCCAAAGCACGCTGGTTCTTTTCGTTTTCCGCGTCTGGACCAACCATAAGGCGGTCCATCTCCTTGGATATCAGCGGGATGACCTGCCTGAGGTATTTGGCCCTATTTTGCGGAAGCTGCTTAAGCGGCATGCGGGAGTACATCTCGTAAATAGTTTCGGAAAGCGACTCCCAGGATGCCTCCAGCCTGGCTTCGCGGTCGATTTGCGCCTGGCGTGCATCCTGAGCGGCCTGCGCAATGGCCTCCCGCTTCTTCACCAGTTCCCAATCCGCCTGCTCCGTGCCCTCTATAACGCGAATCTGGATATTCTGGCCAGTAAGCTCGTAGATTATGGTGTTCAGGCGGTGGCGGTTCTCGGAGGAGGTGATGTAACTGCTGAAGTGGATCATGGCAGAGGGAAGGCCCACAATCAATTTGCCGTCCTCGATAGTAATCGGTTTGCTGGCCTCCAAAGCCTGCCATAGGCTGGTTTGAATGATCCGCTTTTTGGCTATCTCGATAACCTGGTTCCACAATGCCGATGGGTCTATCTCCATACTTGCAGACATAGAAACATCTCCGGATGAAACAGATGATGACCGCGAATGTCTCAGCCACCCGAAGAGTTTGCGGAGCCAACCATCGCAAGTTGGACCGGCAAGCTCTCCGTTCACAGTTTAGGAGGCGGTTTGGTTATTGTCAAGCAAATCAACAACTGTTCAGGGCTTCTTCAGAAGAAACCCTCTCACCCCGCGCCTTTTTCCTGTCTCCGGAAGAGAGAAACCACGCGCATCCTTCCTCCGGACTGAGAGAAAGGTTGGGAATGGTGGGAAATGGGCAGAAAAAGCTCCTGGCTTTTGGAAAAACCCACCAAAGCGTTTGGATTTTCTTCGCAAAGGGTATTGACACGGGGGGGGGACGGTGGTATAACCTCAACAACAGGCCCCTTGAATGGTTTTGCAGAACAAGAGATTGGACTGCAAAAACCTTCGTGCCGGGGCCGGCCTTCCCTCGAGCGGCATAAGGGGTCCGTTCCGGCGGAGCCGGAAACCAAGCAGAAGCAGGAGGTCGCAAGCGATGACTTCCAGACCAGTGTTTGAGCGGCCTCGGTTGATGAGGACCCTCCTCTGTTTGTTGATTGGCGTGCTCGCCCTCCTTTGGAGAGCAGTGCCGAGCTTCTCGTGGGCACCTCCATGGTGCGATGCAAACCCCCACAGTCACCAGATGGAAACATTAGACGTAGCTTTCTGGCGCGGTTTCTGCCTGGGACAAGGTCAGCAACCGACTGACTGTGCGCGACTGATCCGTTGGGCCGGCGGAAATTTGTGGGTTGTTGTGCCGCGGGACAGTTGTTACGGCTACTGTTGCGTGTTCCGATATCAAACCTGGACCAGTGTTCCTTCACATTCTGTCTGCCACACCTACAAGTTCGACGCCACAATTAACTTCCGAACTCACTGCAACACAACGACAGCCACATACTGTCACTATTGCGGCTGCTGGACAACGGTTCGAGAAATGTATGGTTTCCAACTGGATATGAGCATCTAGTTTTGGGTGGAACGCAGAAACCCGGCCTCAAAGCATGATGTGCTCGGGGCATTGCAGTACAAAGCCGGAACTGGGATGGGGACCCACATAGGCACCCCATCCCAACCTAGAACCAGAGGAGGAGGTCAAAATGTTTAAAGGCATCAGGCCGTGGGTACTAGCAGTTGCTGTGGGTTTGATACTGCTTTCAGTGCTTGCGGTGGTTGCAAAGCGCTTCAGGAGCGAAGAACCGCAAACCCCGCAGACAACTGCTTCTCAGAGTGTAAGCCCCAGTTCGGAGCAGGGCACCTTTGGGGCAGATGCAAGCAGACCCATCGAGATTCCTTCAAGGTCCGGCAGTGACAAGACGGTAGTCCGCAAGCCGTTACCTCGTGCAACTAAGGTGATTTTGAAGGACGGTCGGTTAGTGCCTGCAGGTGAAGGCCGTGCATCGCTGAGCGACCCAGGTGTAATGGCAGTGGTGTATGAGGGAGCGCCTCCTGCCGCGGTGCAGAGGCTCAAGGAGATACTGGAAT
>Ga0078972_1000432_pt1 | contig 174296 bp, 145 predicted proteins | sample YelNatPaOPGAMG01_FD_67568 | JGI IMG/M metagenome (GOLD analysis project Ga0078972, IMG submission 67568) | Hot spring thermophilic microbial communities from Obsidian Pool, Yellowstone National Park, USA - OP-RAMG-01 (SPADES assembly) (version 2) | ecosystem: Environmental > Aquatic > Thermal...
CGTCGCCGTGGCTGCATTCAACCTCGTGTCCACTTTGGTGATGACGGTGACGGACAAACTCGCCGACATCGCCATATTGCGCACGCAGGGTGCCAGCCCGGGGTCGATCATGGCGATTTTTTTGCTGCAGGGCGCCGTCACCGGCGTGCTAGGCACCTTCGCTGGCGTCGCGCTGGGCTGCCTCATCGCCTTCAACCTCGATCCCATCGTGTCCTTTCTCGAAGCCGTGCTGCATACGCAGTTTTTGCCGCGTAGCGTGTACCTGATCCACACCATGCCGAGCGATCCGCGGTTGACCGACATCGCCACCATCACCATCGCGTCGCTGGTGCTGTCTTTGCTGGCCACGCTGTATCCGAGCTGGAGCGCGTCGCGGGTGCAGCCGGCGCAGGCGCTGCGCTACGAATGACGCCCAGACCGCCTTTCCCATGCAACACATCCTGCTCGCCGATCTGCCTCTCACGTCCTCTGTGTTGTCGCCACAGGCAAACCCCGTCGTGCTGCCGCAGACGGCGCGGCTGTGCCGTCAGGCCGGAGTCGAGCAACAGGAAGCATTGCGTGAGGATGCGCAGGCCGCGTGGCTGACACCGGCCGAACGCTGGCTGCTGCATGCACTGCGGCTGCCAGATGCCGACGGCGAGCAAGCGCCGTGGGCGCGGCTGGCAGTGCGTGCTGAAGTGCCCGTAGAAGGTTTTCTCCCCGATGCGCCGCTGGGGCTGCTCATCCCGGCGCATTTGCATCTTGGCCGCGATAGCCTGACGCTGGCCGACCCGGCGACGCTCGACCTCGCTGCCGATGAGGCGCAACGTCTGTTCGAAGCCGTGGAACCGCTGTTTACCCAGGCCGGCTGGACGTTGCGCATGGCCGCGCCGATGCGCTGGTATGTGTCGCACCCGAGTTTGGCCGGAGTGGTCAGCGCCGGCGTCGCCCGGGCGCAGGGGCGCAGTGTCGCAGCCTGGATGCCCGGGGGTGCGCCAGCCAGGGGATGGCGGCAACTGCTTACCGAGGTGCAGATGACCTGGCAACACCACCCGGTCAACGAAGCGCGCGAGCAAAGCGGTCGGGCGGAGGTCAACACGCTGTGGCTGCACGGTTGCGGTGATCTGCCGCCCGGCTGGCAAAGCCCGCTGCGCTGCGTGGCAGAGTCGGACAACGGGAGCGCCGACCCGACGATGGCCGCGGCGTTGCGGGGTTTGGCGGCTTGGCCGGCTCTCGCCCAAGCCGACGCCCTGCAAGTCATCGACGCCCGCTGCGCCCTGGCGGACGGGGCGGCGCAAGCGCTGCAAGACCTCGATGCGCGCGTCGCCGCGGCGCTTACTGCGGCGATGGCGCGCGCAGGCCGTGTACGGCTGACTCTGGCTGGGCAAAGGCGCTGGATCACCCTGGCGGTTTCACCGCCGCAAGATTGGAAATTCTGGAAGCGCAGCGATTTCAACGCCCTGCTGGCAACGGTCTGACGCCGCGTGCGCTGCGCAGGCCGGCAGGAAAAAACGCGGCGCGCCCGGCCACCAGAGGACCGGGCGCGCCGAAGCTGCAAGGAGAGGGGCAGGCAACCCGGCGCGCCGCAGCAACCGCGTGATCGGCAAAAACGCGCTGCGACCTAGACGACACGCTCAGGCTGGGCAATCTGTAGCAGCGCTGCGCGGTTGATGCGGAACAAGCGCGGGCCGACGTGGTCGAGCAAGTGGTCGCGCTCGAACTGCGCGATCACCCGGCTGGCGGTCTCCAGCGCTACGCCCAGCATGGCGCCGAGGTCGCTGCGCTTGGGCAGGGTGATGGTGTCGTTGAGCTCCGGATCGGCGAGTTTGAGCAGCAAGCGCGCCATGCGTGACGGAATGGTGCCCGAACCCAGCAGCAGCGCCCACTCGTCGGTATCGCGCAGCGCACGGTGCCAGCGTTCGAGGAATTCCTGCCGCAAATTGGGCACCTGTTCTTCCATTTTGCGAATGACTTCGACCGGGATGCGGCAGACGCGCACCGCGCCGATGGCCGAAGCGTGGTGCATATACGGCTCGTGAATGAAGCATTCCAACCCGATCAAATCGCCGCGGCGCGCCACGCGGGTGATGCGCCGTGTGCCGTCGGGCAGCACGCGTTCGAGTTTGACGTAGCCGGTTTTGATGGTGTAGAGCCAGTCGCCGCGCTGGCCTTCGCTGAACAACTGCTGGCCGGTGGCGTACTGCATATCGTCGATCACCTGGTGGAAGGAATCGAAGTCTTCCATGCGCAGCGCGCCGAACAGGGCGATGCGCCGTACCCCACAATTGCGGCAATCCGATGCGCCGCGCCAGGCATTGACCACTTCCTGGTGCGCCATGCGGTTGGTTGCAGGTTGTTTGCCGCGCGGCAACGTTTTGCGCAGACTGGCCAGCGGGATCACGGTCGAGGGCGATGGGTTGGCAAAAGAGGTTTCCATGGGGGACACTTTCATTGATTTAGCGCAATATTAGCGAATACTGATATAGCCTTGTCAATATAGGGAATTCACGGTGTTAACTAGGGAAAACCCTTAATTCTGAAGCCGTTCCTTGCGGCTCATCGATTTTTGCAACGCACAAAAATGCGACAATATGCCGCACCTCGTGGGATCTCCACGGCACAGTGCGCTTGGCAAGACCCGCCGGTATGGAGTGACGCTGCGCCTAAACTTGCACCTTGGCCTGCCCGATTCGCAGCGGCTCGGACGACCCGGAGTGAAGCAACCCCCGCTGTCGGTCACCAGCGGCAAGGCGCGTGCGGCAGCCTATGACTCTTTCTAACGACGACACGATGTTCGATGTGCAGACCCTGGCGGCGCGCGACGTGCAACGCGCATTGGAAGAAGACGTGGGGACGGGCGATTTGACCGCCGCCCTGATCGACCCGCAGGCCCGGGCGTTCGCCACGGTGCGCAGCCGCGAGGCCGCGCGACTGTGCGGCACGCCGTGGGCCGAGGCTTGCGTGCGCGCGCTCGATCCGGCGGCAACGCTGCGCTGGCTGGTGCCAGAAGGCGGTGTGTTGCAGCCCGACGCCGTATTCCTGGAAATCCACGCCAACGCCCGTGCTTTGCTCAGCGCCGAGCGCACCCTACTCAATTTTCTACAGTTGCTCAGCGCGGTGGCCACGCGCACGGCGCAATACGTCGATGCCGTGCGCGGCACTAGAGCGCAAATCGTCGATACGCGCAAAACCCTGCCGGGGCTGCGACTGGCGCAGAAATACGCCGTGCGCGTCGGCGGCGGGGTGAACCACCGCATCGGGCTATTCGACGCCGTGTTGATCAAGGAAAACCACATCGCCGCAGCTGGCGGGGTGACGCAGGCGTTGCAGCGGGCGCAGGCGCTGGCAGCGCACGCGCAGTTCGTACAAATTGAGGTCGAAACGCTACAGCAGCTCGACGAGGCGTTGCGTGCGGGTGCACGCATGGTGCTGCTCGACAACATGCTGCTGGACACCCTGCGCGAGGCCGTGCGGCTGAATGCGCAGCGCGCCGTGCTCGAAGTTTCCGGCGGGGTCGATTTGCAGACCGTGCGCGCCATTGCAGAAACCGGAATCGACCGCATCTCCGTGGGCAGGTTGACCAAGGACGTGCAGGCGGTGGATTTGTCCATGCGTTTCGCATCGGCTTGAGGACGTAATTGCATTGGAGGAAACCGCATGTCTGCCACTCTCTACCCCGTTGCCTTCGACAGCCCGGTGACGGGCACCGCGCAGGCCTGGGCGCGCGTGCCCGACGAACCCGCCCCCGCCGAGCGCGAGCAATTGCTGCAGCGCTGCCAGCGCCTGCTGCACGAGCGCGATGCCGTGCTGGTGGCGCATTACTACACCCACCCCGATTTGCAGGATCTGGCGCAGGCCACCGGCGGGTTGGTGGCCGATTCGCTGGAAATGGCGCGGTTTGGCGCCCGGCACCCGGCCGCGACCCTGGTCGTCGCCGGGGTGCGCTTCATGGGCGAGACGGCCAAGATGCTGTCGATGGACAAGCGCGTGCTCATGCCCGATCTGGGCGCCACCTGCTCGCTCGATCTCGGCTGCCCGATCGAGGCGTTCGCGCCGTTCTGCGACGCCCACCCCGACCGCACCGTCGTGGTGTATGCGAACACCAGCGCCGCGGTCAAGGCGCGCGCCGACTGGGTGGTCACGTCGAGCTGCGCGTTGGACATCGTGCGGCATTTGCACAGCCGCGGCGAAAAAATCCTCTGGGCGCCCGATCGGCATTTGGGGCATTACATCCAGGAGCAAACCGGCGCCGACATGCTGCTGTGGCAAGGCTCGTGCATCGTTCACGACGAGTTCAAGGCGTTCGAGCTGCAGGCGCTCAAAGCCGAGCACCCGCAGGCCAAAGTGCTGGTGCACCCGGAGAGCCCGGCAGCGGTCATCGCGTTGGCCGACGTGGTCGGCTCCACGTCGCAAATCCTCAAGGCCGCGCGCGACCTCGACGCCGAAGAATTCATCGTCGCCACCGACACCGGCATGTTCCACGCCTTGCAGCGGCAAAACCCCGGCAAGAGCTTCATCCCCGCGCCCACTGCAGGCAACGCCGCCACCTGCAAGAGCTGCGCGCATTGCCCGTGGATGGCGATGAACAGCCTGGCCGGGCTGGCGCGGGTGCTGCAAACCGGCGACAACGCCATCGAACTCGACGCCGCGCTGGCCGCGCGCGCCCGGCTGCCGGTGCAGCGTATGCTCGATTTCACTGCGGCGCACCAAACCGCTGCCGCCGCGGGCAGCCTGGTCGCAGGAATCGGCGCCGCGTAAACCGCAGCCACCGTGCCGTGGGCAGGCGGCGCGGACGCGCCAATCCCTGCCGGGTCCGTGCGCTTTGCCGCTGCGCGCCGGCGCAGCGCTGCCGCGTTTTGACGTCGCACTCGCTGACTTGGTGACTCGTTAGCGTGTTTTAGCGAAATACCAACGTGTTTTAGTGAAACACTAACGTGTTTTTGCGAAACACCAACGTGTTTTAGCGAAACACTAACGTGTTTTCATGATGCGGGCTTTTTCGCGTTGCCAGTCGCGTTTGGCTTCGGTGTCGCGCTTGTCGTGCTCTTTTTTGCCTTTGCCCAGCGCCAGATCGACTTTCACCCGCCCGCCCTTGTAGTGCAGATTCAGCGGCACCAAGGTATAGCCGCGTTGCTCGACCTTGCCGATGAGTTTGCGGATTTCGTCTTTGTGCATCAACAGCTTGCGTGTGCGTGCGGCGTCCGGCCGCACATGGGTGGAGGCGCTGGGCAGCGCCGCGACGTTCATGCCGATGAGGAACAGTTCGCCGTCGCGGATGACCACATAGCCATCGGTGAGCTGCACACGTCCGGCGCGGATCGACTTGACCTCCCAGCCTTCGAGCACGATGCCGGCCTCGAAACGGTCTTCGAGGAAGTAGTTGAAGTGGGCCTTGCGGTTTTCAGCGATGCTCATGGAATGGGTTTAGGCGGGTGCCGGGCTGGCGTGGGCACAGTTGGGCGCTGGTGGCTGGCGGGTTCGTTTGACCCTCACGGTCGACGGGTCGGTCGAGCCCAGAGGCGAGCGCTCAATACAATCTCTCGATTTTACGAAGGCAATCGCCGCCGCTCGTCCATGCCGCAGGTTCACAAATCCGTCCTCATCTGGTACACCCCGCAGGAAATGTACGACCTGGTGACCGATGTGGCGGCGTACCCGCAATTTCTGCCGTGGTGCGGTGGGGCGTCGGTGCAATCGCAGCAAGGCGACACCGTGCGCGCCAGCGTGACCATCGACTTCAAGGGCATTCGCCAAAGCTTCACCACGCAGAACACCAATGTGCCGGGGCAGGAGGTGCGCATGCGGCTGGTCGATGGGCCATTTTCGACCTTGCACGGCCGCTGGATTTTCAACCCCCTGGCTGACGGCAAGGCGTGCAAGGTGGAGTTTTTGCTCGATTACAAGTTTTCCAATTTTTTGGTGGAAAAAGTCATCGGGCCGGTGTTCAACCATATCGCCAGCAGTTTTGTCGATGCCTTCGTGCAACGCGCCAAACAGGTGTATGGCCCACGCTGATCCGCCGCTGCCGCAGTCGATCACCGTCAGCGTGTTTTACGCCCCGGCCGACGGCGCGCCCGATCTGCGCAGCGTGCGCCTGCCTGCCGGGGCCACGGCGATGCAGGCGGTGCAGGCCAGCGGCATGTTCGCCGCGCACCCCGAACTGGCGACGCTGGACGTGCGCTGGGGCCGCGATGGCCGACGGCTGCAACCGCAGCAGACGGTGCACGACGGCGACCGCGTCGATTTGTGCGGCCCGCTGCGGGTCGAGCCGATGGCCGCGCGGCGCTTGCGCGCTGCGGCATCAAAGCCACGACGCTGACACCGCCGCAGGCATCTCGCGCAGCGCGCCGCAAAACTGCACCCGGCCGTCGCCGAGCACGACCACGCGGTCGGCCAGCGCATGCGCCCACGGCCGCTGCTCGACCAGCAGCACCCCCATACCGCCGGCGCGCAATTCGCGCAGCAGATCGGCGGTGGCGGCCACGCGCTGCGGCGCCAGCCCCTCTGCCGGTTCGTCCAGCAGCAGCAGCGACGGGTTGCCCAGCAGCGTGCGGGCCAGCGCGAGCATTTGCTGCTCGCCGCCCGACAGCCGCTGCGCCGCGGTGTGCAAGCGCGCAGCCAGCGCCGGGAAACGCGCGAGCACCGCCGCTTCGTCCCAGCTTGGCAACGTGGCATCGGCCGCAGGCTTGACGCCAAGGAGCAGGTTTTGCCGCACGGTCAAGCCGGCAAAGATGTCACGCTGCGCCGGGACGTACCCCAGCCCGAGTCGGGCGCGTCGGTGCGCCGGCAGGCCAGCGAGCGCACGGCCCGCAAGCCAGACCTCGCCGGAGGCGGCGATCAAACCCATCAGCGCTTTGAGCAGGGTGCTGCGCCCACTGCCGTTGCGCCCGAGCAGCAGCACGAGTTCGCCGCGGTCGATCTGCAGATCGACCTGGTGCAACACCCGCACCGGGCCGTAGCCACTGCACAGACCGTGCACGCGCAACGCCGTCATGGCGCCATTCCCAGATACACCGCCTGCACTCGCCGGTCGGCACGCACCGCCTGCGGCGTGCCGTCGGCCAGTACGCGGCCGTGGTGCAGCACGACCACGCGGCTGGCCAGGCGGAAGACGGTATCGAGGTCGTGCTCGACGAGCAGCACAGTGCGCTGTTGCGCCGTCTGCGCGATCAGCGTGGCCATTTGCGCCGCCTGCGCACGATGCATTCCGGCAGTAGGCTCGTCGAGCAGCAGCAGCGGCGCATCGCCGACCAGCGCCAGTCCCAGCGCCAGCGTGCGCACACTGGCATCGTCGAGCTGCTCGGCGGGTTTGCCCGCATCCGCCTGTAACTGCAAGCGCTGCAGCCATGACGTCATGCGGTGTTCGAGTGCGTCGTCCCCCGCCCAGCGTCGCAGCCAGCCGCCACGCTGCGCCGCCAGGAGGGCGCAACGCAAATGGTCTGCGACGCTCAGCCGCGCGTAGACCTGCGGCGTCTGAAAGCTGCGCGCCACCCCGGCGCGGGCGATTTGCGCCGATTCGAGGCGGTCGATGCGCCGTCCGTCCAGCCACACGCTGCCGGTGTGCAGCGGGCACAGACCGCTGATCGCCTGCAACAAGGTCGATTTACCGGCACCGTTCGGGCCGATGAGCGCCACGACCTCGCCGCGCTGCACCCGCAGATCGATGGCGTCGAGCACGGTTTGGCCGCCGATGCGGCAGGTCAGCCCGCGCAGTTCGAGCAGCGGCGGGTTCACCGCGGCACCTCCACGTCGCGCAACTGCCGGCTGAGCCGCCGTCCCACCACCGCAGCCAGGCTGCCTGCGGTGACAGTGAGCTGCGCGGCGCCGAACCAGACGTCGGCGCTGTCGGGCTGGAGCTGCAGGCCGTACAGACGCAGCAGGCCCCCGCCGTGCAACTGCTGGCGCAGCGCGTAGAGCAGTTCGATCAGGCTGCCAGCGCCGCCTACGGCCAGTGCGGCACACAACAGCAGCGCGGCCAGTCCCCACAACAGATCGGGCTGACCGCTGGCGCGCAGGCGCAGGGCGAGTTCGTGTACCGCCTGGCTCACGCCCTGCGGCGCCCACAGCACCACGGCGAGGAACGCCAGCGCGACGTCGAGCATCCACGCCTGCGACACCGCTGCCAGCCAGACTTCGCTGCCGACCATCATCACCGCCGCCAGCAGCGCGCCCCACACCGTACCGCTGCCCGCTGCCAGGCTGAACAGCAAGGCCAGGCCGGACTGCTGCAGACTCAACGCCCCGGCGCTGACTTGCTCGAAATGCAGCGTTTGCAACCCGCCGGACAGCCCTGCCAGAGCGGCGCTGAGCAGCAGCACGCCCAGCCGTACCCGGCGTGGCGCGATGCCGCTGCAGGCCGCGCGCAGCGGGTTGTCGCGCACGGCGCGTGCCAGCAGGCCGAGCCGGCTGGCGTCGAACCGGCGCAGCAGCGCGGCACCCAGCAGCACATACGCGGCGCTGACGCCGTACACCTGCCGCTGCGACAGCAAATCCAGCCCGAACCACGCCGGCCCGGCGGTGCGGTCAGCGGCCACCCCGCCTTCACCGCCGAAAAACCCCTGCAGCATCGGCGCCAGCAGCGCGACGAGCACCCCCAGGCTGAGCGTGGTCATGGCAAAGCTCAAACCGCTGCGGCGCACGCACAGCGGCCCGACGGCCAGCGCCACGGCCGCGGCGAACACCGCGGCGTACAGTGGCACGAGGGCGAACGGCAGCGGCCAGCCGTGCGCGGCGATGGCGTTCATCGCGTGCGCTGCAGCGTAAGCCGCCAGCCCAGAAAATAGCGCCTGGCCGAAACTGAGCAGGCCGCTGCGGGTGAGCAACAGCCCCAGCGAGAGCAGCAACAGCCAGGCACTGGCCAGTTGCGACAGCAGGCTGAACGCCGCGGTGTGCAGTGGCAGCGCCAGCGGCAGCAGCACCAGCGCGGCAAAGCTCAAGCCACTGCCCGGGCGCAGCGGTTTTGCTGCGCTGGTCACAGCGCCTCGTCGCTGCCGAGCGCGCGTGTCAGCCCCTGCGGGCGCAACACCAGCACGATCAGCAGCAAAACATAGGGCAGCAGCGCCGCGGCACGCGCTACATCCAGGTGCAGCAGGCTGGCAAGCAGGCCATCGCGCGCAGGCCACGCCGCCGGTGCCGCCCAGCCCAGGTGCAGCAGCACATCGGCGAGCGAACCGTTGACCGCCACGGCCAGCGTCTGCAATTCACCGACGACCAGCGCGCCGACCACGGCGCCGCGCAGCGACCCCAGCCCGCCGATGAGCAGCACGGCAAACAGCAGCACACCCATCGAGGCCGCCATGTCCGGCTCGGTGACGAGCAAGGGCGCGCCCACGGCGCCTGCCAGACCGGAGAGGGCGGCACCGGCGGCGAATACCGCGGTCTGCACCGCGGCCACGTCGTGGCCGAGAGCGGCCACCATGCGCGCGTGCGTCAATGCCGCCTGCACGATCAGGCCAATGCGGCTGTAACGCAGCAGCAGCCACGACAGCCCGAGCGCGGCCAGCGCCACGGCCATGACAAAGCCGCGGTAGGTGGCAAAATCCAGGCCGCCCAGCCGGAACAAACGGCCTTGCAGCGCCGCCGGAATGGCGTACGGCACCGCGGCGCTGCCCCACAGCAGCCGCGCCGCCTCGACCAGCACGACGCCCAAGGCGAATGTGGCGAGCAATTCGGGCAAATGGCCTTGCGGCCGCAGCCGCCGCAACACGGCGATTTCAAACCCGCCGGCCAGCAGCGCCACGCCCAGCGGCGCAAGCAGCAGCCCGCCCCAAAATCCCAGCCACTGCCCGCTCTGCCAGGCGAGGTAGGCGCCGAGCATGTAAAAGCTGCCGTGGGCGAAATTGAGCACACCGAGCAGCGAAAAAATCAGCGTCAGCCCCGACACCAGGAGTAGCAGCAGTAGGCTGTAGCTCAGGCCGTTGAGCGTTGACAGCAACAGGGTGTCCATGCGGCACGGGCGAATCAGTCGCTGCCCGACACCTTGCTCGCCGTGATTTTGGGCGGTTGAACCGGATAGACCAAGGTGGTCAGCGGGCGCTGCATGGTGCACTGCGCGGGCAGGGTGGTTTTGTCTGGCGGATAGGTGCGCTCCAGCGCAAAGGTGTAGCCGGTATTTTCGACGTCGTAGGGGTTGGCCTTGGAAACCGGCTGCCAGGAGCTGAGGTAGATCGGCTGCAGCAATTGATGATCGGCGGCACGCAGCGTGACTTCGCCGTTGAAAGTGTGGAAGGTCAACCCTTCCATCGCCTGCGCGACTTTCAGCGGTTCGATGCTGCGCGCCTTGGTCATCGCCGCGGTCAGCAGCGCCAGTCCGGTGTAGGTGACGGGCACGGAAAAGTCCTGCTTGTACTTGTCACGAAAGCCTTGTTCCAGGCTTTGCAGCACGCCGGGCAGGTTGGGGTTGCTGTAGTACACCAGCTTCACCCGCCCGGCGTCGTGCGGGCCGATTTCGCTCGGCGCGCCCAGGCTGCTGGCGTAGAAGGTGTAGAGGTCGGCCTTCAATCCGCTTTGCTGTGCGGCTTTGATCAGCAAAGTGAGGTCCGGCCCCCAGTTGGCGGTGATGATGCAGTCGGCGCGGGCCGCCTGTACCTTGGCGATATAGGGCGAGAAGTCCTTGACCTGGCCGAGGGCGACGAAGTCTTCGCCGACGATCTGCACGTCCGGGCGCTTGAGCGCGAGCATCTCGCGGGCGTATTTGGCGACTTGGTGGCCGAAGGAATAGTCCTGCTCGATGAGGTAGACGCGCTTGATCTGCGGCCGATTGCGGATGTCGTCGGTCATCGCCTGCAGCGTCATGGGCACGCTCGGTTGCAGCGCGAAATGCCAGAAGCTGCAATCGCTGCCGGTCAGCGCCGGATCGACCGCGGCGTAATTCAGATAGACGACTTCTTTGCCTGGATGCCGCGTGTTGTGCCTGCTCACCGCCTTTGAAAGCGCCAGCGCCGCGCCCGAGCCGTCGCCCTGCAACACGTAGCGGATGCCCTGATCGACCGCCGCCTGGAAAGCGTTGATGGTGTCCTGCACCGCGCCTTTGTTGTCGAAGGGCACGATCTCGAACTTCACCCCGGCGGTGTTGCCGCGGTTGACGCGGTCGGCGACGAACTGCCAGCTCTGCAACTGGTTTTGCCCGACGGCAGCAAACGGGCCGGTCAGCGGGTCGATGAACGCCAACTTGACCACGGGAAGCTCGCGCGCCCGTGCCGGCAAGGCGCAAACCGCCAGGCCGGCGGCGACAGAGGACAGAAAACGTCTGCGGGATGAACACATGATCAGCAAGCCTTCGGCAAAGTGCCTGCCACCCGCGCGGCGGGTGGCAAAAAGGCAATGCTATTCAATCGGGCCGTCGATGTCTGTCCGCCTTCGCCCGCGCTGCGCGAGACGGCGAGTGAAACGGCAGACGCAACGGCAGGCGCAACGGCAGACGCAACGGCAGACGCAACGGCAGACGCAACGGCCTGCGGCGTTCAGAACTTGACGCTCAGGCGCGCATACACCGAGCGGCCGGGGCCGGGGACGGCGATGCCCCAGGGGATGCCGTTGATCGACATGGTCGTGCCCTGACCGACGTAGGCGCCGCCGGTGGGCAGGAAGTACATCTTGTTCAACAGATTGTCGATGCCCAAGTCCACCCGCGCCTGCTTGAACCCGTAGCTGGCGCGCACGTTGACCAGGCCATAGCCGGGGGTGGGGATTTCGTTGCGCACCGCCGAGACCTGGGTTTTGGCCTTGACCAGCACCCACTCCAGCGCGTTGCTCCAGCCGTGCCAGTCTTGGGTGAGGGTGAGCCGGGCGTTCAGCGGCATGATGGCGTCGAGGTTGCCGCCGGTGGTGGTGTTCTCGCCGCGAGTGTAATTGACCACGCCCTGCAGCCCCAGGCGGCCGAGCGCGCCGTCGGTCAGCGGCATTTTGCCCGAGAGGTTGACGCCGTACAGCCGCGCCGTCTGGTTGACGTATTTGAGGACGACGAACTGGTTTTTCGCCAGCACGGCCGCCGGGGCGTTGGCCGCGGCGTTCCACTGCACGGCGTCGATGTAATCGGCCACATGCGTGTAGAACGGCTGCGCCTTGAATTCCCAGGCGCGGTCGGCGGCGTGCCAGTCGAGGGTGGCGCTGAGCGTCGTGGCTTTTTCCGGCTTGAGGTTGGGGTTGCCGATGTAGCCGTTGCCGTCGCCGACAAAGTTGTTCATCACCGCCGCCATGCTCCAGGTGGACCAGGGGTAGCGCTGGTACAGATTGGGGCTGCGCTCGCTGTGGCCCAGGCCGAGTTCGATGTCCTGCGTCGCGCTCGCGGTGTAGCGCGCCAGCACCGAGGCATCGACGTTGGTGTCGCTGCGGCTGCGGGCCAGCGCGTTGAACGCGCCGGAGTCGCGCTGCTGGTAATTCAGCATCGTGCCCATGCCGTTGCTGTTGGCGTAACCGTGCACCGTGCCGGCGTCGGTGCGCACCTGCTCGACGCGCAACCCCGTCAGCGTCTGCCACTGCGGCGAGAGCTGCTTTTGCCACTCGCCCCACAGACCGATGCGGTCGCGCTGGCCGCTGTTGACGTTGATGAAGCTGCCCGGCCACATACCCGCCCCCGACGGCGTCCACCAGTCGTCCAGGCGGTAGCGTTGATAGTCCAGACCGGCGCGCAGCACGTCCTGCGGCGTCAGGTCGATGCTGGCCTTGACCTTGGCGCCGGTGGTGTGGCTTTGGGTGTACATCGGCATGCCCGCGGCGCAGGTGGGGGAAATCGGGCTGCATGGGCTGCCGTTGACCGCGGAGGGGCCGCCGCTGGCGGTGCCGTACCAATAGCGCTTGTCGGCGCCGAAGTCCATGAAGTGATCGACCGATTCGTGATAGACGCGCGCGTCCAGGCTGCCCCAGCCGAACTGCTTGAGCCAGTGCAGATTGACGCGCTTTTCGGTATTGCCCAGCATGTCCATGCGCTGGTTGGGGTAGAGCTGGTAGGGCACGTCCTGGTAGCCCAGGCCGAGTTCGAGCAACTGGTCGCTGCCCTTCCACGCCAGGGTCAGCGCGTGGTTGCGCACGTCGTACGCGGTCGAGCCGACGACGTCGCGCCCCAGCGTCACCCCCGGGCGGCCGGTGGCGGTGGTGGTTTTGAAGTCGCTGGCGGCGGAGTAATCGTCGGCCTTGGTCTGCGCGCCGTCGTAGCGGATGGCAAACGACGACGTGCCGTAAAACGCGCTCAGCCCGAGGTTGCGCGAATTGCCGTTGCTGCCGTAGCCGGCGCTGACTTCGCCGCCGGCGAGGGTCTGGCCCAGCGGAGCAAACCGCGGCGCCTGCGTCTTCACCTCGATCGCCCCGCCGATGGCGTCGCCACCGACCGACACCGGCACCACGCCGGGATAGACGGTGACGCCGGCCACTTGGCTGGGGGCGGCGTACGACAGCACCGGGTTCATGTGATTCGGACAACTGGCGATCAGCCCCATGCCGTCGAGCTGGATGTTGAGGTTGTCGTCGGCCAGGCCGTTGAGCTGCGGCAGCCCAGACACCCCGCCGTTGCCGTTGACCGACACCCCGGGGATTCCCAGCAGCAAGCTGGCGGTATCGTTGCTCGCCGCGCGGCGAGCGGCCAGTTCGCTTTCACTCAGCCACTGCGTCCAGGACATCGGCCCGTTCTGCGAGCCGGTGACGACCACCGCGGGCAAGGTCGGCTCGGCGGCTTGCGCACAGGAAACACCCGCTGCGGCAAAGGCGCAGCCCAGGGCGAGAGACAAAGCGGTCGGGTTCAGGCGCTGGCGGCGCGGCAAAGACATCATGGTTTGCATGGACAATGTGGGATCGACGGGTTGCGACATCGCTTGTGACAAAAACAACAAACCGTGACTCTAAAAACCGCTCCCCTGCGCGAGCCGCGACAAAACGCCGCATTTGTCGGCTGCGGTGCACAGGGGTTTTCCCCAGATTCAGGCGTTCATCCGGCCGACTCCGATGCACGACTTTGTGTTGTTCGACGACGCCCAGGCCAGCGCGGCGCAGCCTTCCAGCCGTCTGTTCACCGCGGCGCGCGCGCACTGGAGCGCCGACACCGACGCCGACGTTCTTCCCGCGTTCGACCGGCTGCAGGCCGAGCTGGCGCAAGGGCGGCAGGTGGCGGTGTTTCTGGCGTACGAGGCGGCGCGTGCGCTCGCCGGGCTGCCGGTGCGCAAGGCCGACGAGCCGCTGGCGCAGATGCTGGCGTTTTCCACGGCGCAGCCGCTGGCCGCTGCCGAAGTGGCGCAGTGGTTGCAGGCGCAAATCGCCGCGCTGCCCGCCGAAGCCGCGGCACAACCCTGCGGCGTGGCGCGGCTGCGCTCGGGCATCACCCAGGCGGGCTACACGGCGGCGCTGGCGCGCATCGCCGCGCATCTGCAGGCGGGCGACAGCTACCAGATCAATTTCACCTGGCCGCTGCACGGCCTGCTCTACGGCCACCCGCTGGCGCTGTACGCCGCGCTGCGCCAGGCACAGCCCACGCGCTATTCCTGCTTGGCCAAACTCGGGCCGCGCTGGGTGCTGAGTTTTTCTCCCGAATTGTTTTTCGAGCGCGACGGCGCTCTGCTGCGCGCCCGCCCGATGAAGGGCACCGCGCCGCGCCTGCCCGAGATCCAGGCCGACGCGCAAGCGGCGCTGGCGCTGGCGGCCGACCCGAAGAACCGCGCCGAAAACCTCATGATCCTCGATCTGCTGCGCAACGATCTGGGGCGGCTGGCCGTGCCCGGCAGCGTGCAGGTGCCCGCGCGCTTCACCGTCGAGCCGTATCCGACGGTGTGGCAGATGACGTCCAGCGTGCAGGCCGAACTCGACACCCGCGCCGGGCCGCCGTCGTGGGCGGCGATCTTCGCCGCGCTGTTTCCGTGCGGCTCGGTGACGGGGGCGCCCAAGCGCATGAGCATGGACATCATCCGCACGCTCGAATCCGGCGCGCGCGGGCTGTACACCGGCGCGATCGGTTTCATCGACCCGCGCGACGCGGCGCAGGGGCCGCGGGCGGTGTTCAGCGTGCCCATTCGCACCCTGGAGCTGGGCGACGCGGTGCACGACACGGGCGAGGCGGCGGGCACCCGCGCGTTCCGCCTGGGCGTGGGCAGCGGCGTGGTCGTCGACTCCGACCCCGCCGCCGAGTGGCAGGAATGCTGGGACAAGCTGCGCTTCGTCACCGCGCACGACCCCGGCTTCGGCCTGATCGAGACGTTTGCCGCGCTGTGGCCGCAGCAGGCCGCGCGCATCGAGCGGCATCTGGCACGGCTGGCGCGCTCGGCTGCCTTCTTCGGCTTCGCCTGCGATCTGCCCGCGCTGCGCGCCGCCTTGCACCAGGCGCATCGCACCTTTGACCCGGCGCATCATGCCCTTGATCCGGCGCCGGCGGCACGCGGCACCACGGCGTGGGAGCGAGGGTGCGCAGCGTTGGCGCCCGCGCCTTGGCGCACCCGGCTGGTGTTGCGCAAATCCGGCGCGTTCACGCTCGACGTGCAGCCCGCGCCGGCTCCGCCCGCGCAGCCCGTGCGGCTTCTGCTGGCCGCAGACCGGCTCGATTCCACCGACTTGTTCCTGCGTCACAAAACCACGCACCGCGCCCGCTACGACGCGGCCTGGCGCGCCGCCCAGGCGCAGGGGGCGTTCGATCAGGTGTTTTGCAACCAGCGCGGCGAACTGTGCGAAGGCGCGCGCAGCACGCTACTTTTGCGGTTGGATGGCCATTGGTACACCCCGCCGCTGCACAGCGGCGTGCTGCCCGGCGTTGCCCGGCAACTGCTGCTCGACACGGGCGCGGTGGTCGAGCGCGTGTTGCACCGCGACGATCTGCAGCGTGCGCAGGCTCTGGCCGTGGCCAATAGCGTGCGCGGCGTGCTCTGCGCTGAACTCGTCGGCGACGGCACGATGGAGCAAGCGGGGCGCTGATGGCGCAAATCCGGCGCGCGCTGTGCCGCCGTTTCGACGGCGTGGCATCATTTGCCGCATCGCCGCACCCCATAGCAGGAGCAAACACAGTGAAGCGCACCGCCCAGCCCGGTTTCAAGGGCAACAAGGCCAGCCTGCCGAGCAAACCCTGCGCCGTCTGCGGCCGGCCCATGAGCTGGCGCCGCGCCTGGGCGAAGAACTGGGAGCAGGTGCGCTACTGCAGCGAGGCCTGCCGCCAGGCCCGGGCGCAGCGCGGCGTCCCACCCGAAGGCGGCGCATGACCCCACCCCCGCGCCGCATGCCGCAGCCGCTGCGCCACCTGGTGCTGGTGCTGGGCGACCAGCTCGACGCTGCATCCAGCGCCTTCGACGGCTTCGACCCCGAACACGACGCGGTGTGGATGGCCGAGGTCGCCGAGGAATCCACCCACGTCTGGTCCGCGCTGCCGCGCACCGCGCTGTTTCTCGCCGCCATGCGGCACTTCGCCGCCGAGCTGGCCGCGCGCGGCTGGCCACTGCGCTACACGCGGCTCGACGACGAAGCCAACACCGGCACGCTCGCCGGTGAACTCGCGCGCGCCGTGCAGGCGCTGCGCCCGCAGGCGTTCGTCCTCACCGCGCCGGGCGACTGGCGGGTGCTGCAGGCGCTGCGCGGCCAGGCCCGCGCGCTGGGCGTGCCGCTGGAACTGCGCGACGACCGGCACTTCTTCGCCACCGTGCGCGACTTTGCCGCCCACGCCAAGGGGCGCAAAAGCCTGCGCATGGAGTTCTTCTACCGCGACATGCGCCGCCGCCACCACGTGCTGATGGACGGCGACCAGCCCGCCGGCGGCCAGTGGAACTTCGACGCCGACAACCGCCACAGCTTCGACCCCCGCAGCGGCCCGCCGCCCGTGCCCGCGCCGCTGCGCTTCGCGCCCGACGCCCTCACCCAGGAGGTGATCGCCCTGGTGCGCCGGCGTTTCGCCACCCACCCCGGGGCGCTGGACGACTTCGACTGGCCGCTCACCCGCACGCAGGCGCTGGCCGCACTCGACGACTTCATCACCCACCGCCTGGCCGATTTCGGCCGCTGGCAGGACGCGCTGTGGCCGGCGCAGCCCTGGTTGTGGCACTCGCGCCTGGCTGCTGCACTCAACCTCAAGCTGCTGCACCCGCGCGAGGTGGTGGCCGCCGCCGAAGCCGCCTGGCGCGCGGGCCGCGTGCCCTTGGCCAGCGCCGAGGGCTTCATCCGGCAAATTCTGGGCTGGCGCGAATACGTGCGCGGCATCTACTGGACGCAGATGCCCGGCTACGCCGACGCCAACGCGCTTGACGCCCAGACGCCGCTGCCCGCGTTTTTCTGGCACGGCGACACCGACATGGCCTGCCTGCGCGATGCGCTGGCGCAAACCCTGCGCCTGGGCTACGCGCACCACATCCAGCGGCTGATGGTCATCGGCCTGTACGCGCTGCTGCTGGGCGTGCGGCCGCGCGACATCAGCGACTGGTTCCTCGCCGTGTACGTCGATGCCGTGCAGTGGGTGGAGCTGCCCAACGTCATCGGCATGGGCCAGTTCGCCGACGGCGGCTTGATGGCGAGCAAGCCCTACATCGCCAGCGGCAAATACATCGAGCGCATGAGCGCCGCTCGCTTCTGCGCCACCTGCCGCTACGACCCCGCCCAGCGCACCGGCGAGCGCGCCTGCCCCTACACCACGCTGTACTGGGATTTTCTGCTGCGCCACGAAGCGCTGCTGGCGGCCAACCCGCGCACGGTGATGCAGGTGAAGAACCTCGCGCGCGTGGGCGAGGCCGAGCGGCAGGCCATCCGCGCCCGGGCGCAAGCGCTGCGCGAGGTGGCGACATGAACGGCTGCACCCCGGCGGTGGACGCTTGCGGCGTGCAGACCGCACCCATTGCCCCCATTGTCCCTACCGCCCTCGCCGCCGAGGCGTTCGCCCCCACGCCAGCCGCCGCCAACGCGCGCCTGGCCGCGGTGCGCCCGGGCGACTATGCGCGCAGCCGCAACCATCTCGATGGCGCCGTCACCCGCCTCTCGCCCTACCTCACCCACGGCCTGCTCGACCTGGCCGAAACCGTCGCCACCCTGCGCGCGCGCCACGGCCTGGCGCTCGCCCACAAGCTGGTGCAGGAGCTGGGCTGGCGCGCGTACTTCCAGCACGGCTGGCGGCACCAAGGCGAGGCGATCTTTCACGACCTGCACCCCGGCCCGTTGCCTGACGCCGCCTACACGCGCGAGCTGCCCGCCGACCTGCGCCGCGGCGCCACCGGCGTGAGCGCGATCGACCAGGCGGTGCGCGCCCTCTACGCCACGGGCTATGCGCACAACCATGCGCGCATGTGGCTGGCGGCGTACACCGTGCATGTGCGCAAGGTACACTGGCGCGCCGGGGCGGACTGGATGGTCGCCCACCTGCTCGATGGCGATCTGGCGAGCAACCACCTGTCCTGGCAATGGGTGGCCGGCACCGGCAGCGCAAAGCCCTACCTGTTCAACGCGGAAAACGTCGCGCGCTACGCGCCGCCTCAGTGGCACAGCCCCGGCACGGTGATCGATACCTCTTACGCCGCGCTCGACGCGCTGGCGCACGGCCCGCGGCACTACGGCGCCGAGCCGGGTGCCCACGCCGCGGTGGACGAGCCGCCCCTATTCGCCGCGCCGCCCGAACAAGACTTCGCCGCGCCCGACGCCGCTGCCGTGGCCGGGCGCAGCGTGTGGCTGGTCCACCCCTGGTCGCTGGCCGACCCGCCCGCAGGCGCGCTACCGGTGGCCGTGCTCGATGCCCAGTGGCACGCGCGCTGGCCGTGGTCGGCGCGGCGCTGGGCCTTCGTCGCCACGCGCATGCGCGCCGTCGCCCCGCTGCGCTGGATGGCGCCGGCCGCCGAGCTCGTCGCCGCCTTGCGCGCCGCGGCGCAGGTGCGCGGCTGGCACAACCCGCATCTGGACGACCCCGCCTGGGCGGCGCTGCGCCTGCCGCTGCCGCCCCCGCCGTGGGCCGAGCCCGATCGCGCCTGCCGCTCGTTTTCCGCCTACTGGGCGCATGTGCTTGAGCACACGTCGCAAGGCGCTTCACCGCAAGGAGTGTTGTTCGATGACTGACACCGCCGCTCCCATCGTCCTCGTCACCGGCGCGCGCGGCGGCATCGGCCGCGCGCTGTGCACCCAGCTGCACGCCCAGGGTTGGCGCGTGGCCGCGGTGGGCCGCGACGCCGCGCCACTCGCCGACGTGCCGGCTGCCGCGCGCATCGCCGCCGACACCACCACGCCCGAGGGCGCCGCCGAGGCGCTGGCGCAATGCAGCGCGCAGCTCGGCGCGCCCAGCCACCTCGCGCACTGCGTGGGCAACACGCTGATCGCGCCGCTGCACCGCACCGCCGCCGCGCAATGGCGCGAGGTGCTGCGCGTCAACCTGGAGAGCGCGCTGGCCACGCTGGGCGCGTGGATCGCATCGCGCCGCGAAGCGCAAGCCTCCGGTGCGGCGGTGCTGGTCAGCTCGGTGGTGGCGCAGATCGGCGTGGCCAACCACGAAGCCATCGCCGCGGCCAAGGCCGGCATCGACGGCCTGGTGCGCAGCGCCGCCGCCACCTATGCGGCGCAGGGCTTGCGCATCAACGCCGTGGCCCCGGGCATGACCGACACGCCGCTGACCGCCGGGCTGCTCAAGCTGCCGGCGATGCGCGAGGGCGCGGGCCGCCAGTACCCGCTCGGCGGGGTGCAGACGGCCGAGCAGGTGGCGCAGGCGATGGCCTGGCTGCTGTCGGACGCGGCCAGCCGCATCGCCGGCCACGTGCTGCCGGTGGACGGCGGCTTCAGCCATGTGCGGCCGCTGGTGAAATAAGCCGCGGCGTCGGCACGGCCGCCATGCGGGCGCTGCGCAGGCTTCAGCCATTTTGTGCGGCGCAGGCGCGTGCTGCCGACTTGGCGGATTTGACCGCGTACATTGCCTTGTCGGCCAGCCGCATCAGGGTTTGCGCGTCCTGTGCGTCTGCCGGGTAGCTGGCCACGCCCAGGCTCATGTCCATCGGCAGGTGTACGCCGGGGGCGACGTCGAATGGCGCGGCCACCGCCTGGCGCAACCGGGCCACGCTGTGGGCGAAGCGCGCCTGGACCTCCTGCGGGCTGATGCCTTCCATCACCACGATGAATTCATCGCCGCCGAGCCGCGCCAGATAGTCGTTCTGCCGCCGCACCGTCTGCAGCCGGCGCGCGAGTTCGCGTAGCACGCGGTCGCCCGCGCTATGCCCCCAGGTGTCGTTGATGCGTTTGAACCCGTCCAGATCGATCATGCACAGCGCAAACACGCTGCCTTGCCGCTTCGCCCGGGAGATGGCTGCAGGCAGGTGTTGTTCGAGCGCGTAGCGGTTGGGCAGGCCGGTGAGGGTGTCGTGCCGCGCACGGTGCGCTTCGGCGCGTTGCAGCGCGCTCAGCCTCTGCTTGGCGTCGAGCTCGTCCAGGCCATAGCCGAGCAGCGCGGCGACCTGTTCGCACAGCGCGATGGTCTGGCTGTCGAAATCGTGGGTCTGCGCCGAAGTGAACACCAGCACGCCCCACAGCCGGTCGCCGCGCCGCACCGGTGCGGCCAGCGCGGCGTGCCAGCGGTAGCGCGCCAGCGAGCGACGCCACGGTTCCATGGTTTGCGCCTGCAGCAGATCGTTGCAAACCTGCACTTTGGCCGTATCCCATACCCGCAGCACCAGCGGCGAGCGGTTGTTGTCGTCCAGACGGACGCGAAAATGGTCGAGCTGGCTGGCGCCTTCGCCAGCGCGGGCAAGCACGACGAAAGCGCCCTGCGCGTCCGGCCGTGCCAGCCAGGCGGCATGAAATTGCGCTTCCTGGGTCAGACGTTCGCAGGTGCGCGCCACCATGTCTTCGGCGCTGCGTGATTGCAGCACGACTTCGCCTTCGCCCATCAGCGCGCGGTAGAGTTTTTGCAGCCGGGCGATGCGCTGGCGCTGCCAGATGCCCTGCAAGCCGCGGTCGATGCTCGCCGCCAGGCTGTACAGCCAGTCGCGCAGCGCCCAGTCGCCACCCACGGGCAGGCGGCCGCTGGCCTGCAGCAGCGCGACCACTTCACCCTGGCTGTGCAACGGCAAGACACCGAGCAAATGGTCGTCGTCGAGGAGGAATTGCGCCGCGTCGGCGTCCCACGCCAGTTGCGCAGCGGCGCTGGCGATCTGCTGTGGCGCGGCTGCGGCCTGCGCTGCGACGGTAAACCCCGTGTCAGGCGGTTGCGTGCGTTGCAGCACGGCTACGGCGTCCACTCCGGTCTGTTCGACCGCGGCCGCGCAGACCGCGGCAAAAAATGCCACGGGGTCGCTGGCCATCGCGCCGAGCTGGTTGGCCGTGGCGAGTGCGGCGTTTTGCCTTGCTTGCTGTCGGGCAAGGGCGCCGGCGACCTCGGCGCGGGTGCGCCAGTCTAGAAGCTGCAGAAACTGGCTCTGGCCGCGGCGGACTGCGGCGAGGAGATACGCCAGATAGACGCAGACCAGCAGCCCCATGGTCAGCGATACCGAGGTGCCGGTGAAAAACAGCCGCAGCATCAGCGGCACCACCACCGCGCAGATGAACACCACGGAGGTCCAGGCGTCGAACGCCAGCCCGGCGACCGCGGCGCCGCTGATGCCCGCCAGGATGAACGCCAGAAAGCTCTGCGGCAGTGCATCGGCCGGAAACAGCGCAATCGGCACCACGCCCCAAATTGCCCCCGTGGCCCAGGCTGCGGCACGCAACTGCGCCAGCCGGTGGCGTTGCGCCGCAGCGCTCAATGCCGCTGCGGGAACTCGCCGCCACACCAGCCACAGCAGCAGCCGCAACGCCTGCAACGCCAGCATCAGCCCGCCCCAGAGGCGCAAACCGCTGCTCGGCTCCATCCAGCCGAGCAGGCCGACTGCGATCACCGCCACGGTGGCGTTGGTCAGCGCTGAAACCGGCAGGGTACCGAGCAACAGCGCTGCGCGCTCGACGATGACGGCCTGCGGCGGTGTGGCGGCGGTCTGGGCGGACGACATCGGGCTGACCTGTGAGGAAGGGCAGACCTACTGTACGTGAAGCTACTGGGAAAAAGCAGCGCGCCAAGGCGAAGCAGCGGGCAAATCTGTCGACCAGTACCGAAATCGGCTGGATCTGCCTGCGGCAAAGCCGTGCCTGCGGCGGTCACAGCCCGAAATACGTTTCCCGTACCGCGTCGCTGGCCTGCAACTGTTCGCGCGTCCCCGACAGCCGTACTTTGCCGTGGTCGATCAGATAGCCGCGGTCGGCCAATTCGAGAAACGACACGTTTTGCTCGGCGATGAGCAGCGCGGTGCCGGTGCCGATGCTGGTTTTGAGCACGTCGATCACCTGTTTGACGAACACCGGCGCCAAGCCCGATGACGGCTCGTCCATCAAGAGCAGGCGGGGCTCGGCGATCAGCACCTTGGCGATGCCCAGCATTTTGCGCTGCCCGCCCGACAGCGTGCCCGCGGCGTCGCGCCGCTTGGCCGCCAGGTCGGGGAAGACGGCGAACAACTGCTCTTTGCGCCGGCGTACTTGTGCATCCGGCAGGAAGTAGCCACCCAGCGCCAGGTTTTCGTCGATCGACAGCGTCGGGAACACACCGAGTTCGGACATATACGCCATGCCGCGGCGGATGCGTTGCTGCGGCGGCAGCGAGTCGATGCGCTGGCCGGCGAAAAGGATGTCGCCGCGCCAGCACGGCAGCAGGCCGATGAGGGTGCGCAGCAGCGTGGACTTGCCTGCGCTGTTGGCGCCGAGCAGCAGCACGGTTTCGCCCGGCATCACGTCCAGATCGACGCCCCACAACACCTGCAGTGCACCGTAACCGCCATGCACTTGGCGCACCTGCAGCAGTGCGTCGCTCGCGGCGGTGCTCATACTTCGCCTCCGAAAAACGCGGCGACCACTTCGGGGTGATGCGATGCGGCGTCGAGCGAGCCTTCGAACAGCATGCGCCCGGCACCCAGCACGATGACGCGCGAGGTGATGCTGCCGAGAAACGCCATCAAATGCTCGACCACGATGAGCGCGATGCCGCGCTGCGACAGCTTGCGCAGCAGGTCGGCAATGCCGCCGAGCTCGGCCGGGTTGAGGCCGGCACCGATTTCATCGACCAGCAGCAGCTTCGGCCCGGTGGCCAACGCGCGGCCCAGGTCGAGCAGTTTTTGCTGGTTGACGGTGAGCGAGCCGGCGGTTTTGCCGGCGTGTTTGTGCAAATCGATGTCGCGCAGGATGGAGTCAATATCCACCGGAGCGCCGGCATGGCCGAAATGCGCGGCGACTTCGATGTTTTGTCGCACGGTCATGTCGCGGAAGGTCTTGGGCACCTGGAAGGTGCGGTTGATGCCCAGATGCGCCAGCTTGTGCATCGGCACGTGGTGCACCGGGTGGCCGTCGAAGGTGATGCGCCCCGAATCGGCGCGGTACAGCCCGGAGATGACGTTGATGGTCGTGGTCTTGCCCGAGCCGTTGGGGCCGACCAGGCCGAGGATTTCGCCCGGCGCCACGGCAAAGCTCACGTCGGCGAGCACCACATGGCCGCCAAAGCGTTTGTTCACACGCTCCAGGCGCAGCAGCTCAGAAGACACGGATCCCCCTGCGCGCAAACAGCGACAGCACCCCGCCGGGCAGAAACAGCACCAGCAGCACGATGAGCACGCCGTAGATCAACTGAAAGTATTGCGGGGTGGAAATGCCAATGGCCGAATACAGGCTGTAGAGGATCACCGCGCCGACGATCGGCCCGATCACCGTGCCGACCCCGCCGAACAGCGCGAATACGATGGCGAACACCGAAATCTGCAGGGTGAACACCGCATCCGGGTAGAACACCGAAATATTCCACGCATACGCCGCGCCGCACAGCCCGGCCACTGCGGCCGAAATCAGCCAGGCCAGCAGCCGCATGCGCACCACCGGCACCCCGGCCATTGCCGCGCTGACCGGGTCCTGCTTCATCGCCTGCAGCCCCATGCCGAAGGCCGACAGCCGCAGCCACGCCGCCAGCGCCGTGGCGGCCAGCAGAATCGCCAGCATGGTGTAGTAGCTGCCGGTGGGGCTGAACACCCGCTCGATTTTCAGCCCGTATGGGCCGCCGGTGACGTCGGCCAGGTTGGTGTTGGACACGACGAAATACAGAATCTGCGAGGCGGCCAGACTGGCGATGGAAAAATACGCCCCCGACAGCCGCAGCAGCGGCCCGAGGATCAGCGCCATCGCCACTGCGGCCACGCCGCCGATCCCCACGCAAACCAGCATCGGCCAGCCGGTGTGCAGCACCAAGAGAGAGGCGGCATACGCTCCGCAGCCGAAAAACCCGACATAGCCGAACGGCAGGTAGCCGGTGAAGCCGTAGAGCAGGTTGAGCCCCTGCGCCAGGGTGATGAAGGCCATCAGGGTGAACAGCAGCGACAGGTTGCCGTAGACATGCGGCAGCAATGCGAACGCCGCCAGCAGCACGGCGAGAACGAGGATCGCCGGCCGCGCGCGGCGCAGCGGCGAGGCGGTGGCGGCGGGGGTGAGTTCAGGCATTGCGCGCCGCCTTTGCCAGCAGGCCCTGCGGGCGCAGCAGCACGATGACCAGCAGCAGCGCGTACGGCACGACGTTGGACCAGGAGGAGTAGTAGGTCTGCATCAGCATCGTGCCCAGGCCGAACACCAGCCCGCCGATGATCGTGCCCAGCGGATTGCCCAGAGAGCCGATGATGACGATGGCAAACGAGGTGGTGGTGAGTTCGCCGCCGAGGTCGGGCGAAACCGAGCCGAGCAGGTACGGCACGAACACCCCGGCGATCGCCGCCAGCGCCAGCCCGGCGACGAAGGCCAGCGCCGAGACGCGGTGCACGTCGATGCCGGTGGCCAGCGCCTCGTCGCGGTTGGACATCACCGCGCGGGTGGCGTAGCCGAGCTTGGTACGCGAGAAATACAGCCACAGCAGGCCGATCGCCGCCAGGCTCACCGCCGCAGCGACCCACCAGCTATCCGGGAACTCCTGCCCGAGCACGCCGATATTGCCGCTGCCCATCGCGTCGCTGGGCAGCGAGCGCTGGTCGGTGCCAAAGCCCAGCACGGTCAGCGCCTCGACCGCCTGGCCCAGACCGAAAAACAGGATGAACGACAGCATTTCCGGGTCGCCCGAGGCTTGCAACCGCGGCACCACCGCGTAATACAGCGGCCAACCGATGATCGCCGCAGCGACGATGGACAGCGGCAGCGCCCACAGCGGGTTCCAGTGCAGGTCGCGCGCCAGCACGAAGGCCAGGTAGCCGCCGAGCACGATGAACTGGCCATGCGCCAGGTTGATGATGCGCATGACGCCGAAAATCAGGTTCAGCCCGATGCCGATCAGGCTGAAAAAAATGCCATACAGAATGCCGCCGACGATGGCGTATTCCAACAGTTCCACGCCCGTCCTCCCTGGTCAGCGTGCGGCCGGGCCCGCTGCGGCGTTGCGCGGCGGCGGGCCGAGGGCCGTTTGCGTCGATCGATTGCTGCGAGGCAGTCTAGGCGACGCCGCGCAGCGTGGCCATCAGGGTTTGGGCGCGGGGTAGACGGCCTTGCCGGTGGCCTTGTCCGCCGGGTAGAGCACGACCACGTCGAGCTTGCCGCCCTTGGGCTGCAGCTGCGCCACCGGGAACGGCTCGCCCAGTTGCGCGCCGTTGGCGTTGATCTCAAACGGGCCCATCAGGGTGGTGGTCTTGCCCGACATCTGCATCAGCGCGGTGTGGAAGTCGGTCTGGTTGAACTGCGGCGCGGTATCGAGCATGTGCTGCACGATCAGCCCGGTGTTGTAGCCGGCGCAGTCGAGGAAATTCGGCTCTTTTTTCTGCGCCGCCTTGAACGCATCGACGAACTGCTGCGTGGTCATGCCGTAGGTCACCTTGTCATACTTGACCAGCGGCGGGGTCGGGTAGGTGTAGGTGTAAGACAGCCCCTTGACGCCGACGTTTTTGATCATCAGGTCGAGCAACTGGCCGGGGAACACCGTGAACACCATCGGAAAGTGCAAGCCGCTCTGGTCCAGCGCTTTGAGAAAAGCGATGTCGTTGGGCGCATAGCCGAACTCCAGTACCGCATCCGGGTTCGAGGCGGCAATGGTGTGCAGCAGGATGGTGTAGTTGGATTCCGAAGTCGGCACGCTGTGGTCGTACACCGGCTTGATTCCGGCCTTGGCGAGCACGTCCTTGAGGGTGGCGGCCTGCGAGGCGTCGAAATCGTTGGCGCTGTAGAGAATCGCCACGCGCTTGATTTTTTGCTGGATCAGGTACTGACCCAGCGGCACAGGCCACACCTGGCTGGACGGAATGCTCACGTCGGCCAGGTAGTTGGTCGGCTTGGTGAAAAAGTTCGCGCCAGAGCCCGTGGGGTCGATCAGCAGCATATGGTGCTCGGCCGCCAGCGGGATGGCCACCGAGGTCAGCACCGAGCCGAAGTCGGCCACCAGCACGTCGACCTTGTCCTGGGTGATGAGCTGGTTGTAGAGGGTGGTCGCGGTCGAGGTGGAGCTCTGGTCGTCGTAGGCGACGATTTTGACCGGGATTTTTTTGTCGAACGCCTTGACGAACACGCCGCCGTCCTTGTTGATGGCGTCGGCCCAGAACTTCAGCCCTTCGTACTGGCCCTGCGAGGCCACGGCGAACGGGCCGGTGCTGGCGTAGAGGGTGCCGATCTTGATTTCGGCCGGGGCAGTGGCTGCGTGTGCGGCAAAAGCGGCCGTGCCCAACGCGACGGCGGCGGCCAGCCGGCGCAGGCGGCGGGGAAGGCGGGGAGGGTTCATCAGCGTGTCTCCGTGAAATGCCGGCGGGCCGATGCGCGCGCCGTGCGGTTGAACTGTCGCCATTGTGCGAAGCGACAGACAAAAAGGCGGTAACGAGTCGCGTGAAAGTGCAACCAAGAACGACAATCGACTGCCGACCGTCGCACCGTCGTCGCTCAGCGCATCGCCGAGGTCATGCCGATGGCTTTGCGCACCTCGGCCACTTCGCGCGCGCTGACCGCCGGCGCGCTATTGCCCCAGTGGCTGCGCACGTAAGTGGCGATGTCGGCGACCTGCTGGTCGTTGAGCACCTTGCCGAGGTCGGGCATCGCCAGCGGGGTCGGGTTGGCGTAGGTCTTCACGGTGTGGCCACCGGCGAGCATCATGCGGATGGTGTTGAGCGCGTCCGGGGTGTTGACCGTCGGGTTTTCCGCCAGCGCCGGAAACACGTCGGGCAACCCTTCGCCGTTGGCCTGGTGGCAGGCCAGGCAGTGGGTGGCGTACAAGGTCTTGCCGGCCAGCGCCTGCGCCGAGTCGGGGTTGGCCGGGGTGCCAGCCATCGGCTGCGCGGTGCGCAGCGGCGGCAGCGATTTGAGGAATACCGCGATCGCCTGCACGTCCGCTGCGGTGAGGTGCTGGGTGCTGTCGTGCACCACGTCGGTCATGCTGCCGACCACGGTGAAACGGCCGTCGCGACCGGTGTGCAGCACGTCGGCGATCTGCTTGACGCTGAACCGCCCCAAGCCGTCCTGCTTGTCGCCGCGCAGGTTGGCGGCGTACCAGTTGTCGATGCGGGCGCCGCCGAGATAGAGGTTGCCGTCAGGCCCGCTCGGGCCGAGAGCCTTTTCCTGCAGAAACGGCCCGCGCGGCGTATGGCACGCGCCGCAATGGCCGAGCCCCTCGACCAGATACGCGCCGCGGTTCCATTCGACCGACTGCGTCGGGTCGGGCGTGAACGGTGTTTGCCGCGCAAACAGCCAGTCCCAAATCGCCAGCGGCCAGCGCATGTTCAGCGGCCAGGGAATGTCCTCGGGTTTGTTGGCCTGCGCCACCGGTTTCACGCCGTGCTGGAAGTAGGCGTAGAGCGCGCGCATGTCGGCGTCGGTGATGCGGGCGTAAGAGGGGTAGGGCATCGCCGGATAGAGATAGCCCAGCCGCTTGGAGTAGCCGTGGCGCACGGCCTGGTCGAACTGCTCGAAGCTCCAGCCGCCGATGCCGTCTTTGGGGTCGGGGGTGATGTTGGGGGTGTAGATGGTGCCGATGCCCTTGGGCAGTTTCATCGCCAGCCCGCCGGCGAAAGGCGGGCCGCCGGGCGCGGTGTGGCAGGCGATGCAGTCGCCAGCACGGGCGAGGTAGGCGCCTTGCTGCACCAGGGGGTCGTTTGCGCCCGGTGTGACGGCCGGGGCTTTGGCGGCAGGCGTGGCAGGGGCAGGCGCGTTGGCGGCGAAGGCCACGGCAGGCAGCGCCAGCAGGCACCCCGCCAGCCGGGCAAGCGGGCGAAAAGGCATGGGAATCTCCAAAGTCGTTGTGTTCAACCAGTCATCGCGTCCGCCCGAGAGGCGGCCGTACTGGCTGCTGCATTGCATCAACCGTAGGCGTTTCCCCAAGGGGACTGTAACAAGTCGCAACAGCTGAGGCCGCTGCGCCAATGCGTGTCCACCGCTTGCAGGCACAATTTGGGCGATGCCTTGCACCCGGATACAAGGCGCCGACAAAACGACCAAGGAATCCGTTCATGATCGACCCGCAAGTTCACGTCGTGTCGCACCCGCTGGTGCAGCACAAGCTCACGCTGGCGCGCAGCAAGGACACCACCACCGACAACTTCCGCCGCCTGGTGCGCGAAATCGCCGCGATGCTGGCGTATGAGGCCACACGCGACCTGCCCACCGAACTGGTGGACGTGAGCACCCCGGTGGCCGATACCCGCGCGCCCATTCTCGCCGGCAAAAAGCTCTGTCTGGTGTCCATCCTGCGCGCGGGCAACGGCATGCTCGACGGCATGATCGACCTGCTGCCCAACGCCCGCGTCGGCCATATCGGCCTGTACCGCGACCCGGCGACGCTCGAACCCGTGGAGTACTACTTCAAGGTGCCCGAGGACATGGCCGAGCGGCTGGTCATCGTCGTCGACCCCATGCTGGCCACCGGCAACTCGGCCGCTGCGGCGCTGACCCACCTCAAGCGCGCCGGGGCCACGGCGCTCAAGCTGGTCAATCTGCTGGCCGCGCCCGAGGGCGTGCGCACGGTGCGCGCGGCGCATCCCGACGTGCCCATCACTTTGGCGGCGATCGATGAGCGGCTCAACGACCACGGCTACATCGTGCCCGGCCTGGGGGATGCGGGTGACCGTATTTTTGGCACCAAATGAGCGTCGGACGACAAACCCAACGAAAGCAGAAGACCATGGCCGACAGTTATTTCCCCAAATGGCGACTCAAGCGAGACGGCGTCATCGCCCCCGACGAGCGCCTGCCCGTGCCGCAGACCTTGGCGATGGGGCTGCAGCATGTGGTGGCGATGTTCGGCTCGACGGTGTTCGCTCCGTTGCTCATGGGCTTCGACCCGAACATCGCGATTCTGATGAGCGGGGTGGGCACGCTGATCTTTTTCCTGGTCGTCGGCGGCCGGGTGCCCAGTTACCTCGGCTCGTCGTTTTCCTTCATCGGCGTGGTCATCGCCGCCACGGCCTACGGTGGCAGCGGGCCCAACGCCAACCTCGGTGTGGCGCTGGGCGGCATCATTGCCTGCGGCGCGGTGTATGCGGCCGTCGGGCTGATCGTCATGGCAGCGGGGGTAGGCTGGATCGAGCGCTTCATGCCGCCGGTGGTCACCGGCTCGGTGGTCGCGGTCATTGGGCTGAACCTGGCGCCCATCGCCATCAAGGCGAGCAGCGGCTCGACCTTCGACGACTGGATGGCGGCGGTCACCTTCGTCTGCGTCGGGCTGGTGGCGGTCTATACCCGCGGCATGGTGCAGCGGCTGCTGATCCTGGTCGGGCTGATCGCCGCCAGTGTCATCTACCTGCTGCTGACCAACGGCCTGGGGCTGGGCAAGCCGATGGACTTTGCCGCGCTGGCAGCAGCGCCCTGGTTCGGCCTGCCGGCGTTTGGCAAGCCGGTGTTCGAGGCGCATGCCATCGCGCTGATCGTGCCGGTGGTGGTGATTCTGATTGCGGAAAACCTCGGCCACATCAAGGCGGTGACGGCAATGACCGGGCAAAACCTCGACCGTTACATGGGCCGGGCGTTTTTCGGCGACGGCCTGGCCACCATGGTGTCGGGCGCGGCCGGCGGCACCGGGGTGACGACCTACGCCGAAAACATCGGCGTCATGGCCGCCACCCGCATCTACTCGACGCTGATTTTCGCCACCGCCGCGGCGATCGCCATCGTGCTGGGGTTCAGCCCCAAGTTCGGCGCGCTCATCCATCTCATCCCGCCGCCGGTGCTGCGCGGCGTAGCCATCGTCATCTTCGGGCTGATCGCGGTGTCGGGCGCGCGCATCTGGGTGGACAACAAGGTGAACTTCGCCGACAGCCGCAACCTCATCATCGTCGCCATCACCCTGATGCTGGGCACGGCCGACTTCACCCTCAAGTTCGGCGGCTTTGCGCTGGGAGGCATCGGTACTGCGACCTTCGGCGCGATTGTGCTCTACGCCTTGCTCGGCCGGAACGTCGCGCCGGGGCGGGGCGACGACAAACTGTTCGACGCCGTGGAATGACCGCCATGTGCTGTTGCGACTGTCACATCCGTTGACCCGCAAACGGCGCGCGCCGCAGTGCAATACTGCGAATCCACGATCGCAGAGGTTTTCCATGGACATTCAGACCATCGACCAGCAGTATCAGCAACTCCAGGCCGAAGCGCAGCAGGTGGGGCAGCAATTGCAAACCCTGGCGGGTAAGCTGCAGGCCGCGGCGCAGGGCGGCAATACCGATGCCCGCGAATGGCTGCTCGATTTGCGCGAAGTCGCCCTCGGCATCCAGGCCGAACAGCAGCAAATGACGCAGGTGCTGCAGGCGATTCACGCCATGTGGCAGAACCAGGCGCAGCAGTTACAGGCCATGCCGGCGGCGATGCAGCCGGGGTACCTGCCGGCTGGTGGCATGGCGCAAACCGCAGCGGCGGCGCCGCAAGGCGGGTTGATGGGCGCGCTCGACGGTTTTCTCAACTCGGGATTCGGCCGGGCCATCGAAATGGGCGCCGGCTTCGGCCTGGGCGACGACCTGATCAACAAACTGTTTTGATCAGACCAAGCCTTCGAACAGCAGCACGTCCACCGGCTCCCCGGCCTGCACGCTGCCTTGGTCGTGGTGCAGCACGATCAGCCCGTGCGCCTGCGACATCGAGCTCAGCACCCCCGATCCCTGGTTGCCGATGGCGCCGACCTGCCAGCGCCCGTCGGGCAACTGCTTGAGCAGGCCGCGCTGATACTCGGTGCGGCCGGGCTTTTTGCGCAGCGGCTGCGCGCTGACGGCGCGCAGCAGGGGTTGCGGCTGCGCGTCCGCTCCCATGGCATGCAGCAGCGCCGGGCGGACGAAGGCGTAGAACGTGACCATCACTGCCACCGGGTTGCCGGGCAGGCCGAACAGCCAGGCACTATGGCCGTCGGCACGCAACTGGCCGAAGGCCAACGGCCGGCCCGGACGCATGGCGATGCGCCAGAACACCACGTCGCCCATCCTCGAGAGCGTGCTGCGCAGATAGTCGGCCTCGCCCACGCTGACCCCGCCGGAGGTGATGACGACGTCGGCGCAGGCGGTGGCGGTGCGCAGCGCTTCGGCGAGGGTTGCCGGGCGGTCTGGCACCACGCCGAGGTCGACGATGTCGCAGCCCAGCCGCTGCAGCATGCCCCATAGGGTGTAGCGGTTGCTGTCGTACACGCAACCCGCGTCGAGCGGCTGGCCGACCGAGCGCAATTCGTCCCCGCTGGAAAAAAACGCCACCCGCAGTTTGCGTCGCACCGCGACTTCTGCCAGGCCGAGCGAGGCGATCAGCCCCAGGTCGGCCGGGCGCAGCAGCTTGCCTGCGGGCAGGGCGGTTTTGCCGCGGGCGAGGTCTTCGCCGCGCAGCCGGCGGTTGTCGCCGGCGCGCAGCACACCAGCGGGGACGATGACGGTATCGCCCTCCATCCGGCACAGCTCCTGTGGCACGACGGTGTCGCATCCCGCGGGCATGACGGCGCCGGTCATGATGCGCACCGCACTGCCTGCGGGCACGTCGCCGCTGAACGCATGCCCGGCCAGCCCGCGGCCGGCGATGTGCAGCACGGTGTCGCCTTGCGCCGCCAGATCGGCGCCGCGCAGCGCGTAGCCGTCCATTGCCGCGTTGTCGTGCGCCGGCACGTCGATGGGCGAGAGCAGATCGTGCGCCAGCACGCGGCCGAGCGCGGCGCGCACCGCAAGGTATTCCACGGCCTGCACCGGTTGCACGCTACGCTGGATCACGGCCAGCGCGGCGTCGACCCGCAGCGCGTTGGGGTCGTAGCCGCTGATGCAGGAAACGATGTGGTCGAGGTCGAAAGGGTCGGTCATGGTCGAGCGGCAGAGGCGTCGAGCCGCTGCAGGTCATCCAAGGTGTTGATGTTCTCGAACGCGGCGATGTCGTCGAAAGGCACGATGGCCGTGGGGTGGCGCGCCGTCCACAAATCGATTTTGCTGCCGCCGGACTGGATGAAGGCGCGCAGGTCGTCGCGTAGGCTGGCGTCGAGCAGGCAAAACACCGGTTGCAGCCGGCCGCCTGCGCGGGGCAGGGCGATACGCGCCTGCTGCGCCAGCAGGCCGGCGCCAAGCCGTGCCGCCAGATCGAGCGGCAGCAATGGCGAATCGCACGGCACGGTGAGCAGGTAGCGGGTGGTGCAGACGTCAAGCCCGGCGAGAAACCCGGCCAGCGGGCCGGGGTAGTCCGGGAGCGCGTCGCTGTGCACCGGCAGCCCCCATTGGCGGTAGACGTCGAGGTTGCGGTTGGCGTTGAGCAGCACGCTGCCGACCTGCGGGCGCAGGCGCTGCAGCACTTGCAACGCTAGCGGCTGACCCCGCCAGGGTTGCAGCCCTTTGTCGATCCCGCCCATGCGGCTGCCGCGGCCGCCGGCGAGGATCAGCCCGGTGATGTCGGCTGCGGCGATGCGGCGCGCAACGTCAGATTCGAGGCCGGTCATCGTCTTGCCCATGACGGGTGGCGTGCGAGCTGTCGCCACGGTGTACCGGCCCTTTCATCACGGTGACCACCAGGCAGCCGATGGCCACGGTGAATACCAGGGTGGCATCGAACAGGGTGACGCCCATGCAGACGATGTCGATCAAATCGCGGGTGGGCTGCGGATCTCCCGGCACGAGGCCGGGCTGGTAGCCGGTTTTGATCCACGCGCCGACGATCCACGGCAGTGCCACGCCAATGGCGTAAGCCGGCAGCAGCCAGCGGGTGAGCACCCGTTCCAATCCGGGGGTGCCCAAAGGGTCGGGCGGGCGGGCGGACATGAAAGTAGATGCTACAAGATGCTATAGCCGCGCGCCGCCCGGGGTGAAATGCTGCTGCTCGTATCGTTGCTGGCAGGCGGCGCAGCGCAGCACGGTTGGCTCGGCCAGCAGCCTCGCCGGCTCGATCTCGGCGCCGCAGTCGATGCAGATGCCAAATTCGGGGGTATCCAGCCGCTGCAGCGCGCTGTCGATCGCTGCCAGTTCAGAGGCGTCGCGCGCGGTGGCGGCGATTTCCACTGCGTCCATCGCCTCGACCACGGCGTCGTCGTCGGTGTCTTCACGATGGCTACGCACTGCCAGCGTACCTTCTTCGCTGACCGATTCGTCCTGCAGATCGGCCACCATCTGGGCGCGGCGTTGCAGCAGCTTGTCGCGCAGGGTCTTGCGCAGGTCTGTGGACAGGGGCATGGCGTTCTCCTCGAATGCGAGACAAATGAGCAATGATGCCGCATTGTGAGCCGGGCGTGCGTGTGGCGGCTTGTGCTGGCGCAACACATCATTCGCTATGCATGAATTGCCGCAGACGAAAACCGAGCAGCCGCAAGGTGGCGAAATACACCAGCGCCGCCGCCAGCAGCACTCCCAGTCCTTGCCCCAGGCGTAGCGCGTCGCCATGCGCGCGGCCCCAGTGCAGCGCGCTCGCGCCCCACAGCATCAACGCAGCCAGGGGCAGTTGCGCCAGTACGATTTTTCTGGCGTACAGCCGCCAGCCCGGCTGCGGCTGAAACAGGCCGCGCTTGCGCAAACCGCGCAGCAGCAGGCTGGCATTGAGCATGGCGCCGAGCGAAATCGCCAGTGCCAGCCCGGCATGACCGAGCCAGGGGACGAACAGCAGATTCATCAACTGGGTGCACAGCAGCACGAGCAGGGCGATTTTCACCGGGGTGCGCAAGTCCTGCCGCGCGTAAAAGCCGGGGGCGAGGATTTTGATGCCGATGAGCGCGATCAGCCCGATGCCGTAGGCGCGCAACGCGCTGGCCGTGGCCAGCACGTCGGCATGATCGAAGCGGCCGTAGTTGAACAGCATCGACACCAACGGCTGGGCGAAAAGCAGCAGTGCAATCGCGCTGGGCAGCGCCAGTACCAGCGTCAAGCGCAACCCCCAGTCGAGCAGTGTGCTGTATTTGGCCACGTCGTCGCAGGCCACGGCGCGCGACAGGCTGGGCAGCAACACCGAACCCAGCGCCACGCCGAGAATGGCGGTGGGGAATTCCATCAGCCGGTCGGCATACGCCAGCCACGACACGCTACCGGCGTGCAGATGCGAGGCGATCTGCGTGTTGATGACGATCGACACCTGCGCCACCGATACCGACAGGCTGGCCGGAAGCATCTGCTTGACCACGCGGTGCACCCCGTCGGAGCGCCAGGCGGCGACAAAGTGCAGACGCAAGCGCGGCACCACCGCATAGCGGCGCAGCGCCGGCCACTGCACCGCGAGTTGCGCCACGCCGCCGAGCATGACGCCGATGGCCAGGGCATGGATCGACGGTTGCACCAGTTTGTGCAATGCAACGGCCGCGCCAATGATCGACAGATTGAGCAGGGCTGGCGTCACCGCAGGGACGGCGAAATGCTTCCAAGTATTGAGTATGCCGGCGGATAGGGCGACGAGCGAAATCAGCCCGGCGTAGGGAAACATCAACCGGGTCATCCACACTGCGGAGTCGAACGCTGCCGGATGCAGCCCGGAGGCGGTGAGCCAGACCAGTACCGGGGCGAGCAGCACACCGGCCAGGCTGATCGCGGCCAGTATCCACAGCAGCGCGGTGGCGACCTGGTCGACCAGCTCCTGCGTCTGCGCGGCGGTCTTGGTTTGCCGGGTTTGCGACAACAACGGCACGAAAGCCTGCGAAAACGCGCCTTCGGCAAACATGCGGCGCAGCAGGTTGGGCAGACGAAACGCGACGTTGAAGGCATCAGTCCATCCGCTGGCGCCAAAGTAAGACGCCACCATGATCTCCCGTAGCAACCCGGTGATGCGCGACGTCAGCGTCAGCAACGAAATGGTCGAAGCGGCCTTCAGGAGATTCACCGCGCGGCATTATAGGGATCTGGCCGTCTGGGTTTGCAGGGTGGTGCGACGTGTTTTGGGTTTTGTCTATAATGGCACGTTTACCGAGCAGGCAATACAGAAGGATTTTCGATATGGCAACCAAAGCCGCAGCCAAGAAAAAAAGCGTTCGCACCCCGTCTGGGCGCAAACGCGCACGCCAGTCCGTCAAAGCCAACGCCGCGAATACCGCGCTGCGTTCGCGTTTTCGCACCGCGGTGAAGTCGGTGCGCAAAGCCATCGCCACGGGGGATCACGCCAAGGCCATGGAGGCATTCAAGGCCAATGCGCCCGTGCTCGACTCCATCGCCGACAAAAAGATTTTCCACAAGAACACCGCCGCGCGTCACAAGAGCCGCCTGAACGCGGCGATCAAGGCGCTGGCCGCCTGAACAGCGTTTGCCTGCTCCGGTTTGCGCTCCGGCGCAAACCTTCCGCCTAAGAAAAAGCCCGCTGGCCGCAGCGGGCTTTTTCTTTACGTCCTGCCCCGCAGCGGCGCGGGCAGCCGGGGTCGCAGCGCCCTGCGCCGAGATCCGTTTCAGGTCGTCTGCAGCAGGGTCTTGAGCGCGTCGCGCGCCAAATCCAGGTTGTCGATGGCGGGTTCTGCCGGGTCTTGCGCATGCAGGCAGGCCTCGATCACGTCGAGCTGGTTGTCGCGGGCAAAATGCAGCAGAAAATCGAAGGCCATCGGCTCGATGTCGCGTAGCGACTCGCTGACCACCAGGCAGCGCACGCCGTCGATGACGGTGGGCAGACAGTACGGCGAGTAGCCCAGATGCGCTTCTTTGCGGCATAGCCCTGCCGGGCGGAACCGCGCCATCAGACTGGCCAGCCGTTCGGCCCAGTCGCTTGGGCGAAACACGCGGCCGTCGGCGGTGATGCCGCGAATGAAAATTTCTCGGGGTTTGACGAGTTGTGCGGAGGATGGTAGGGCGCTCATGGCTGAATCCTTGGGAAGAGGCAGTTTTGCTGCGGTGCCGCAATTATGCTGCAGTGCAGTATTACCGGGTAAACCCGAAGGGTGATTCTGTGTTGCAGTTGCAACAAATACTCCCCAGAGTGTGCGCTGCCGGCCAGCAGCCCCCTGCTCCCTATAATTCGGTCTTTTCCCGGTGGGGTCGCGCGATTGCCGTGTCTGCCGCCGGGTTTGCTTTTTTCGCCAGGGAGATGGGCCGATGTCTTCGCATTTGATGAATACCTACGCGCGCTTGCCCATTGCGTTGTCGCACGGCGACGGGGCTTGGGTGTGGGACACGCAGGGCAGGCGCTATCTCGATGCACTGGCAGGCATTGCCGTGAACACCTTGGGACACGCGCATCCGCGGCTGGTGGCGGCGATTGCCGATCAGGCGGGCAAGCTCATCCACACGTCCAACTTGTATGAAATTCCGCTGCAGGAGCAACTCGCCGCGCGCTTGTGTGCGCTCGGCGGAATGGACGCGGCGTTTTTTTGTAATTCGGGACTGGAGGCCAACGAGGCGGCGATCAAACTGGCGCGGCTGTACGGCCATCATCGCGGCATTGCCAGGCCGCAAATCGTGGTGTTCGAGCGCGCGTTTCATGGGCGCTCGCTGGCGACGTTGTCGGCCACCGGCAATCCCAAGGTGCAAAAAGGCTTCGAGCCTCTGGTCGAGGGATTCGTGCGCATCGCGCTCAACGACGCCTCGGCGCTGCAGCAGGTGGCGCACACCCATGCCGACGTCGTGGCGGTGTTCGTCGAGGCCATTCAGGGCGAGGGGGGGATTCAGCCGGCCCACGCCGATTTTTTGCAGGCCGCGCGTGCCTTGTGCGACCGTCATGGTTGGCTGCTGATGATCGACGAAGTGCAATGCGGCACCGGGCGCACCGGCAAATGGTTTGCCCACCAGTGGGCCGAAGTCACACCCGACGTGATCGCGCTGGCCAAGGGGCTGGCTTCAGGCGTGCCCATCGGCGCCATTTTGGCGCGCGGTGCTGCGGCGACGACGTTTGGCCCTGGCCAGCATGGCACGACGTTCGGCGGCAATCCGCTGGCCTGCCGCGCCGCGCTGGAGACGCTGGCGGTGATCGAAGAGGAGGGGCTGCTGGCCAACGCGGCGGCGCGCGGGCAGCAAATCCTGCATGCCCTGCGGCATGCGTTGGCCGGTGTCGATGGGGTGATCGAGGTGCGCGGCCAGGGTTTGATGATCGGCGTGGAGCTCGACCGTCCTGCTACCGAACTGGTGCGGCGTCTGCTCGACCGCGGGGTGTTGCTCAACGTCACGCAGGAGCGGGTGATCCGGCTGCTGCCGCCGCTGATTTTCACCGCCGAACAGGCTGACATGCTGGTGCAGCAACTCGTGTCTGCGGTGCGCGAGTTTTTGCAAACCCCGGCCCAAGGTTGACCCACGAGGAGACGAGATGAAAGCCCCATTGCGGCATTACCTGCAATTTACCGACTTGTCCCGCGAGGAGTACGAGTACATTTTTGCCCGCGCTGCGCTGATCAAAGCCAAATTCAAGCGCTACGAGCCGCACCAGCCGCTGGTCGACCGCACCCTGGCGATGATTTTCGAAAAGCATTCGACGCGCACCCGGCTGAGTTTCGAGGCTGGTATGCACCAGTTGGGCGGGGCGGCGATCTACATCAACACACGCGACAGCCAGCTCGGCCGCGGCGAACCGATCGAGGACGCAGCGCAGGTGTTTTCGCGCATGGTCGATCTGGTGATGATCCGCACCTACGGCCAAGACATCGTCGAGCGCTTCGCCGCGCATTCGCGCGTGCCGGTGATCAACGGTCTGACCAACGAATTCCACCCCTGCCAGATCCTCGCCGACGTGATGACCTTCATCGAGCACCGCGGCCCGATCCAGGGCAAAACGGTAGCCTGGATCGGCGATGCCAACAATATGTTCTACACCTGGCTGCAGGCGGCCGAGGTGCTCGATTTCCAGTTGCACTTTGCCGGGCCAAAGGGCTATGGCGTGGATTTCGCCCGCCCGGGTTATCCGGTGAGCGCGGCGCAGGCGGCGCATTTGCGGCTGTTCGACGATCCGCTGCTGGCTTGCGAGGGCGCGCACCTGGTGACGACCGACGTCTGGACCAGTATGGGATTCGAGGCGGAAAAGCAAGTGCGTGAGCAGGCGTTCAAGGGATTCATGGTCGATGCGCGGATGATGTCGCGCGCCGACCCGCAGGCGGTGTTCATGCATTGTCTGCCGGCGCACCGCGGCGAGGAGGTCGCGGCCGAAGTCATCGACGGCGCGCAAAGCGTGGTCTGGGACGAGGCCGAAAACCGCCTGCATGGACAAAAAGCGCTCATGGAGTTCCTGCTGTTGGGGCGGTTGGACTGAACCCCTACGGGCAGGCGCTGACGCCACGCCCCGCCGCAACCGGCCCTAAGACGGATTTAAGCCCGGCTGAAGACAATTTCTCTGCGTAGGGAACTGCCGCTGCAGGGTGTCCCGGGAGCACAGCATGTCGTCGTTGGAACAACCGTCGTTGCACACCGTGTCGGGTGGCAGTGTGCCGCATGTGGCCTTGCCGTTGCCACCAGCGGTTCCTCAGGAGCCGTCGGCGCCAGAGCTTGCCGCGATGCGCCGACTGCGCTGGGCGCGCATCGCCTTCGGCGTATTTTTTGCCGTCAACCTCGGTCTGCACTTCGCCCCGCCGTACGCCGCGCAGTTCGCAGCGCACGTCCAGCAAGCCGCGCAAGCCCCTGGTCAGCCGCACTGGCTCGGCGTCTGGGCGCAGGGCGTGCTGGGTGTCATGGGAGCGATTGGCATGCCTGGGGCGATGGCAGTGCTGTTCGGCGTCGAAACCTTGCTGACGGTCGGCCTGCTCACCGGTTGGGGATTTCCGGCTCTGGCGTGGCTCGGTTTGGTCTACGAACTGTTGCTGTGGAGCACGGTGGGCGGCCTTGGTGGCCCTTACACCAGCGGAGCGACCGATCCGGGTACAGCGATTGTGTATGCCTTGGGGTTCGCGTTGCTGTTGCTACTGCGCGGCTGGCAGGGAGCGGCTTGGTCCCGTGCGTCCTTGCGGGTGCCGGGGCGTCTGCGCGTGATCGGGGCGTTCTGGTTGTTCGGCGGACTCTGGGCATTCGATGCTTGGTGGAAGTGGCAGCCCGGCTTTTTGCAGCATTTCGCCAGCTATCTGACGACGGCGCAAACCGGGCAGCCTGGATGGATCGCAGAGTGGATCGCCGAGTTCATCGGTTTGGGGCAGGCGATCGGCATGCAACGATTTGCTGTGCTCGCTGCGCTGGCGGAAACCGCGATTGCCGCCGGCTTGCTGCTCTCGCCGTGGCTGCCGATGGTTTGGCGCCGCGTGGTGTTGTGGGGCGGATTGTTTTATAGCCTGTTGTTGTGGAGCACGGCCGAGGGGTTTGGCGGTCCTTACGGCCCGGGTTTCACCGGCAACAAAGGGGATGTGCTCGGTACGGCGTCGGTTTACGCGTTGATGTTCCTGTTCTTGCTCGCAGCGCACAGTTGGCTGCAGGCGCCGTCCGGCCGCTGCGTACCGCCGGACTGAGGATGCGTTGCTGCCCGCATGACAGGCCGCGGCGACGCTGGTAAAACCGGCGCCATGGAGTTCGACGTGGTCATCGTCGGTGCGGGCTCAGCGGGTTGCGTCCTGGCCAACCGGCTGAGTGCCGATCCCTCACGCCGCGTGCTGCTGATCGAGGCTGGAGGCAGCGACTGGCATCCCGACATCCGCATGCCCGCCGGCATTGCCAAGTTGGCCGGGAAGCAGCGTTTCAACTGGAACTACGCGACCGAGCCCGAGCCGCAGCTCGATGGCCGCAGGTTGTGGTGGCCACGGGGCAAAGTTTTGGGCGGATCGAGCTCGATCAACGCCATGTGCTACGTGCGCGGTGCGCCGCAGGACTTTGACGGTTGGGCGCAGGTCAGCGCAGATCCCGCCTGGAGATGGGAAGCCGTCCTGCCGTTGTTCCGTGAGATGGAGCGCAACAGCCGCGGGGCGAATGGGTTTCATGGCGATCGTGGTGAGCTCTGTGTCAGCGACCTGCGCCATCACAACGTGCTGACCGCGGCGTTCATCGATGCCGCTTGCAGTTACGGCCTGCCACGCAACCCCGATTTCAACGGGCCGCAGCAGCTGGGCGCAGGGCTGTACCAGGTGACGCAGTGCAATGGTTTGAGGCATTCGAGCGCCGCGGCATTTCTCGCTCCCGTGCGCCATCGCCGCAATCTGCACGTGTTGACGGGGGTTTTGGTGCAGCGGGTGCTGATCGCCTCGGGGCGGGCGGTGGGTGTGCAGGTGCGCGGTGGGGATGGCGAGCGCCAGATTGCCGCGGGTGAGGTGGTACTGTGTGCTGGGGCCGTCAATTCCCCGCAATTGCTGCTGCTGTCGGGAATCGGCCCGGCTGAGCATCTGCGCGAGCTAGGGATTCCCCTGGTGCTCGATCTTCCCGGGGTAGGGGGCAATTTGCAGGATCATCTCGACATCTGCACGTTGACCCGATGCACTCAGGCCGTGACATACGACAAAGTGAACGCGTTGACCACGGCGCTACGGTTCTGGCTCAGCCGCCAAGGCATAGGTACGTCGAACGCGGCGGAGGGCGGGGGGTTTTTGCGGTCGCGTCACGCCACCGACGCCCGCTGCGACATCCAGTTCCACTTCGTTCCCGCTCTGCTCGACGACCACGGCCGCGGCCGCCTCCCGGGGTATGGCTACACCCTGCATGCCTGTGTGCTGCATCCCCGCAGCCGTGGCCGGGTGCGGCTGGCCAGCGCCAATCCCGCCGCTGCACCGCGCATCCACGCCAACTACCTCAGCGACTCCGACGGGTTCGATTTGATCCGCATGGTCGAGGCCGTCAAAATCTGCCGAGAAATACTGGCCCAGCCCGCCTTCCACTATTGGCGCGCCGGGGAGATTTTTCCCGGCGAGCATGCTCGCACCGAGGCCGACCTTGAACGCTTCATCCGCCGCAAGGCCGAAACGGTCTATCACCCGGTTGGCACTTGTCGTATGGGCCGAGACGCAGACAGCGTGGTCGACGCGCAGCTGCGCGTTCACGGTCTGGCCGGGCTGCGCGTGGTCGACGCTTCGATCATGCCCGATATCACCACGGGCAATACCAATGCACCGACCCTGATGATTGCCGAGCGCGCCAGCCGCTGGATGACGGCAGCAGCGCGGTAGGAAGACAATACAACCCGGCAACGATCCGCCGCCAGTGCTGTAGCTAATTGATTTTATTGGGCTTTTGGTGCCGGGGGCGGGACTCGAACCCGCACGCTTTTAAGGGCGGTGGATTTTGAGTCCACTGCGTCTACCGATTCCGCCACCCCGGCCAGGGTGCGTCGCTTGCGTGTCGGCTGTGAGCGACAAGCGGCAAAGTATACATCGCTTTGCGCAGCGCCCCCGCAGCCTGGGTCGGGGCTGTTTGCGCCGCGCTGTCCAACCGGAAGGTTTTGATTTTCCGAATTCCGTATGACCTCCGGGGGTTATGCCAAATGGCGCATGATTGACCGACTCGTTGCGTAGCGAAACGAATGGTCATCATGCCGAAAGCGCCCATCAAAACCGGAAGGTTTCAGGTGAGAACGTCGGAAATCGTCTGGTTTGTCGTTTTGTGCATCACTTTTGTCGGCTGTGTGTGGGTGCTGTCGTCCGCAACACAGCAGGCGCAGTCGACGCGTCCCGTCCCGGAGTCAGCAACGAAAAAAACCCCGATCGTGGCGGCCACCGTGGCCAACTCCGCTGCGCAGACGCAGGAGTGGCTCGGCCGAGACCGGCGTCGCACCGCGCCGGCGCAGTGAGTCGACATCATCCCCGCGGGTAAGGCGTACACTATTTGCCGATCGTGCAAGGCGGCAGGTTCGTCTTCGCCTCACACCTACCTATTTATCACTTTGTTCGCCCGCGGCAGGCAAGGTTGCCCGTCCGTCTGCTGCCGCAGCGACCTTTCCGAGAGCAGCGTTCATGCAGTACGTCGTAGCCAACCGTGTTCCGGTCCGTCCGGAATTTCATGCAGCGTTCGAGGAGCGTTTTCGCCAGCGTGCCGGGGAAGTGGAAAAGCAACCCGGCTTTGTTCGTATGGAAGTCCTGCGCCCGGTCGACCCGGGAGCACCCTATGTCGTGCTGACGCACTGGGAAAGCCGCGAGGCATTCCAGAATTGGGTGCGAGGCGACGATTTCAAACGCGCGCACCAACAGCCCAATCCATTGCCCAAGGAGGCATTCGGCGAGGGCGGTGGGCTTGAACAGCACGAGGTCATCATCGCCGCAGGCAAGGGCGTTTGAGTGGCTGCCGTGCAGCCCCGCGGTAGCGGCAGACGCGGTCAAATCTCGGCAGGGACGGAAGCTGAGGGGGCGCGATCGTCTCCCCGGTTTTCGTCGTCTGCGGACTCATAGTCGCGCAGCGCCTGCAAGTCCGGCACCTCGATGCCGCCGTACCGCAGCCGCAGCAGACCCCGCTCGCTCAACCGCCGCAGCGCGCGGTTGACCCGCTGCCGCGACAGCCCGCACAGGTAGCCGAGTTCCTCCTGCGAAATGCGCAGCCAGCGGTCCACACCCGGATACAGCACCGGGTGAAACATCGCCGCGACCGTTCGCGCCACCCGCTCGTCGGCACCCGAAAGGCGGTCGATCTGCAACTGGCCGATGAATTGGCCCAGCCGCTCGTTGAGCTGGTTGACGATGGTGCGGTTGAAGTCCAGGCTGCGGTCGAGCAGCCAGAAAAAAGTGTCCGCCGGCAGAAAGCCGATGTGGCTGCGGCGCAGCGCGATCACGTCGTAGCGCCAGCGCTCGCGCTTGAGCAGCGTGCCCTCGCCGAACCAGCCGCCGGGCGCCACGCCGGTGTAGGTCAGCGCCTTGCCGCTGACCGATACCGAGGCGATCTTGACCAGTCCGTCGATCACCCCGACCCAGGAATGCGCCAGTTCGCCACGCCGGCACACCATGCCCCCGGCATCGACGGTGACGCGGTGCAGATCGGCGCGCACGCGCTCCCGCTCGCTTTCGCTCAGCCCCTGCATCCAGGCGCAGGCCGCCTCACATTCCGGGTAATCCCTAGGCATTTTTCGGCTCAATTGTCACCTCAGAGACAAATATGCACCAAATTCCCTCCTAAACTTAGTTTCAAAATGTAAACGCCGCCGCCTTGCTGGCCCGAACAGGGTTGCCGACGACGGTGGATCAGGAGGAGACATGGCGTTGGCGCAGTCTGCGGCAGACACTTTTCCCCGGCTGCTGGTCTGGCAGGCGCAGTCCCGCCCGCACCGGGTGGCCTGGCGCGAAAAAGACCTGGGCATCTGGCAGGAAACCACCTGGGCGCAGGGGCTGGACTGGGTGCAGCGGCTAGCGGGCGGATTCGCGCACCTCGGCCTGCGTCGGGGCGATCACATTGCGGTGATCGGCGAAAACCGGCCGCGCCTTTACGCCTGTATGCTCGCCGCGCAGGCGCTGGGGGCGATTCCCGCCCCGCTCTATCAGGACGCGATTGCCGCCGAGCTGGTCTACCCGCTGCAGCTCGCCGAGGTCGGACTGGTCATCGCCGAGGACGAGGAGCAGGTGGACAAGCTGCTCGAAGTGCGCGAGCAACTGCCGCGGCTGCGGCACATTCTGTTCCACGACCCGCGCGGGTTGCGCAAACTCAAAGCCGACGGACTGCTCAGCCTGGACGAGGTCGAGCGTCTGGGCATCGCGTGGTGGAGCCAGCGCCCGGGACAGTTCGACGCCGAGGTCAACGCCGGCCGTGCGGACGACGTCGCCGCGCTGTTTTTCACCTCCGGCACCACCGGCCATCCCAAGGGTGTGGTGCACACCCACGCCAGCCTGATCGACCGCGCCCGCGCCGGCGCCGAGTTCGACCGCTTGGGGCCCGACGAGGAGGTGCTCGCCTACCTGCCGCCGGCGTGGATCGGGCAGAACATTTTTTCCTACGCCCAGCATCTGGTGTGCGGCTACACGGTGAACTGCCCCGAGTCGCAGAACACCGTGGGCATCGACCTGCGCGAAATCGGGCCGACCTACTACTTCGCGCCGCCGCGGGTGTTCGAGGCCACGCTCACCGAGGTGCGGGTGCGCATGGACGACGCAGCACACATCAAGCGCTGGCTGTTCGACGCCTGCCTCGCCGTTGCGCAGCGGGTGCAGACCGCGCGTGACACCGGGCAAGCGCCACGCCTGGTCGATCGCCTGCTGCACCCGCTGGCCGACGGGCTGATGCTCGCGCCGCTGCGCAATGTGCTGGGGTTTAGCCGCATCCGCGTGGCCTACACCGCCGGGGAAGCGATCGGGCCGGAGCTGTTTCGCTTCTACCGCGCCATCGGCGTCAACCTCAAGCAGCTCTACGGCTCGACCGAAACCGCGGTGTTCGTCTGCATGCAGCCCGACAACGGGGTGCGCAGCGACACCGTGGGCGTCGCCGCTCCCGGGGTGGAGCTGAAAGTGGCGGATAGCGGCGAAATCCTGCTGCGCAGCGCCGGGCTGCTGCGCGAGTACTACCGTAACCCGCAGGCCACCGCCGAAGTGCTGGACGAAGCCGGCTGGTACCACACCGGCGACGCCGGCTGGCTGGAGGGCGACGGCCAGCTGCGCATCATCGACCGCGCCAAGGACGTATCCAAACTCGCCGACGGCACGCTGTTTGCGCCCAAGCTGATCGAAAACAAGCTCAAGTTTTTCCCGGCGATCAAGGAGGCGGTGGCGTTTGGCGCCGGCAAGGATCGGGTGGTGGCGATGATCAATATCGACTTTCCGGCCGTCGGTAGCTGGGCGGAAAAGCGCGGCATCCCCTACACCAGCTACGCCGATCTGGCCGGCAAGCCGCAAGTGCTCGATCTGGTGGCCGACTGCGTCGCGCAGGTCAACGCCGACTTGGCAGCCGACCCACACACCGCGGCGGCGCAGATCCATCGCTTTGCGGTGCTGCACAAGGAACTCGACCCCGATGACGAGGAGCTCACCCGCACGCGCAAGGTGCGCCGCCGCTTTGTCAGCGAAAAATACGCGACGCTGATTGCCGCGCTGTACGACCCCGCGCAGACCCACTGCCTGCTGCGGGTGCAGGTGCGGTTCGACGATGGTCGCACCGGAACCGTGCAAGGCGACCTGGCGCTGCGCGAGGCGCAGGTCTACCCGCGGCTGGCCGCCGCGGCCTGAGCAGGGGAGCAATCGAATGGCTGCCGTGTTGAAACCCGCCCCCATGCCCGCGCCGGACGCCCCGACGCCTGCACCCGCGGCCGAGCCTGCGCCCCTGCTGCAATTGCAGGGCATTCACCTGCGCTTTGGCGGCATCAAGGCGCTGCAAGACATCGGCTTCGATGTGCGCCGCGGCGAGGTGCGCGCGATCATCGGCCCCAACGGCGCGGGCAAGAGTTCGCTGCTCAACGTGATCAACGGCGTGTACCAGCCGCAGCAGGGCCAGATCATTTTCGATGGCCAGCCGCTGCCGCAGATGCGCCCCGGTCGCGCCGCCCGGCTGGGCATCGCCCGCACGTTTCAGAACCTGGCGCTGTTTTCGGGCATGAGCGTGCTCGACAACATCATGGCCGGGCGCAATCTGCACATGCGCCGCGGTCTGCTCGCGCAGATGGTGCGGCTCGGGCCCGCGCTGCACGAGGAGGTCGCGAATCGCCAGGTGGTCGAACGCATCATCGACTTCCTCGAAATTCAGGCGTGGCGCAAGGTGCCGGTCGGGCGGCTGCCCTACGGGCTGCAAAAGCGCGTCGACCTCGGGCGCGCGCTGGCGATGCAGCCCAAACTGCTGCTGCTCGACGAGCCGATGGCCGGGATGAACCTGGAGGAGAAGGAGGACATGAGCCGCTTCATCCTCGAATCGCGCGAAGAGTTCGGCGCCACCATCGTGCTGATCGAACACGACATGGGAGTGGTGATGGATCTGTCCGACCGCGTCGTCGTGCTCGATTACGGCAAGCAGATCGCCGACGACACGCCGGATGCCGTGCGCAACGACCCAGAAGTGATCCGGGCCTACCTCGGCACCGCCACGCAACAGGAATGACGCCATGGGATTTCTGATCGAAACGGTGATTGCCGGGTTGATGTCCGGCGTGCTGTATGCGCTGATCGCACTGGGCTTTGTGCTGATCTTCAAGGCGTCCGGCGTGTTCAATTTCGCGCAGGGCGCGATGGTTCTGTTCGCCGCGCTGGCCATGGCGCGGCTGCAGGAGCACATGCCCTGGCCGCTGGCCTTTGCGCTGGCCTTCCTGATCATGGTGATGCTGGCCTGGCTGATCGAGCGCCTGGTGCTGCGGCATCTGGTGAATCAGCATGGCGTGACCCTGCTGATGGCCACGCTGGGCATCGCCTACTTTCTCGAGGGCCTGGGCCAGATGGTCTGGGGCGACGACATCTACCCGATCAACCTCGGCCTGCCCAAGCAGCCCACGCTGGTGCTCGACAAGGTCATTCCGGGTGGGGTGCTGATCAGCAACGAAGACCTGATCGCGGCGATTTCCGCGGCCGCGCTGGTCGCGCTGCTGACGCTGTTTTTCCAGAAATCGGGCATCGGCCGGGCGCTGCGCGCGGTGGCCGACGACCATCAGGCCGCGCAGTCGATCGGCATTCCGCTGTCGCGCATGTGGGTCATCGTCTGGGCGATTGCCGGCTTGGTCGCGCTGGTGACTGGGATGATCTGGGGCTCCAAGCTCGGGGTGCAGTTCTCGCTGTCGCTGATCGCGCTCAAGGGCCTGCCAGTGGTGATCCTCGGCGGGCTGACCTCGGTGCCGGGGGCGATCGTCGGCGGGCTGATCGTCGGCCTGGGCGAAAAGCTCGCCGAGGTCTACCTCGGCCCGGCGCTGGGCGGCGGCATCGAAAGCTGGTTCGCCTACCTGCTCGCCCTCGTCGTGCTGCTGATTCGCCCGCAGGGGCTGTTTGGCGAACGCATCATCGACCGCGTCTGAACCGGAAAGCGCTGCCATGTTCTACCGCGAAAACGGTCAGTTCAAGACCAGCTACGTCAGCGACACGCAGATTTTCCCGATCCTGCAGGATCGCTGGTTCGTCGCCGCTTTGCTGGCGGTGGCCTTCGTCGCCATCCCGCTGCTGGGTTCCGACTATCTGCTGCGTGCGCTGCTCATCCCGTTTCTGATCCTTTCACTGGCCGCGCTCGGCCTGAACGTGCTGGTGGGCTACTGCGGGCAGATTTCTCTGGGCACCGGCGCGTTCATGGCGGTGGGCGCCTATGCCGCGTTCAACCTGATGGTGCGCATTTCCGGTCTGCCGCTGCTGGTCGCGCTGGTGCTGGCCGGGCTGATCGCCGCCGTCATCGGCATGGTGTTCGGCCTGCCCAGTCTGCGCATCCGCGGGCTGTACCTGGCGGTGGCGACGCTGGCGGCGCAGTTTTTCGCCGACTGGGTGTTCTCGCACGTGCCCTGGCTGACCAACGGCTCGTCCTCCGGTTCGGTCACCGCGCCCAATCTGCAGGTGTTCGGCCTGGCGATCGACACCCCGGTGCGCAAATACCTGTTCTGCCTGGCCATCCTCTGCGTGCTGGCGCTGGCGGTGAAAAACCTGGTGCGCGGCCGCAAGGGGCGGGAATGGATGGCCACACGGGACATGGACGTCGCCGCCAGCGTAATCGGCATTTCGCCGGTTCGCGCCAAGCTCTCGGCGTTTGCCGTCAGCAGTTTCATCACCGGCATCGCCGGCGCGCTGTGGGCCTTTGTGCACCTGGGCTCGTGGGAACCGGCGGCGTTCAACATCGACGTATCGCTCAAGCTGCTGTTCATGATCATCATCGGCGGCCTCGGCTCGGTGATGGGCAGCTTTTTCGGCGCCGCGTTCATCGTGCTGCTGCCGATTTTTCTCAACCAGTTGCCTGGGCTGCTCGGCATTCCGGCCTCGACCAGCCTGATCTCGCACCTGGAATTCATGACCTTCGGCGTGCTCATCGTGGTGTTCCTGATCGCCGAACCGCATGGCCTTGCGGCGCTGTGGAACACCGCGAAAAACAAGCTGCGGCTCTGGCCCTTCCCGCATTGACGCTTTCGACCCGCTCGCTTTGCTTCGATCTCATCACAACCCACAAAGGAGACCCTCATGAACGCTCTGCACAAAACGGCCCTCGCCGCACTGGTCGGACTGACGCTCGCGGCCACCCTGCCGGTGAATCCGGCGGCAGCGGCGGACAAGGAGCAGTTCTTTCCCGTGCTGGTCTACCGCACCGGCCCCTACGGCCCCAACGGCGTGCCGTGGGCCAACGGCTATGTCGATTACCTCAAGATGATCAACGCCCGCGACGGCGGCATCAACGGTGTGAAAATCACCTGGGAGGAATGCGAAACCGCATACGCCACCGACCGCGGCGTGGAGTGCTACGAGCGGCTGAAAAGCAAGGGGCCGACCGGGGCGACCGTGGTGCAGCCGCTGTCCACCGGCGTGACCTTTGCGTTGACCGAAAAAGCGCCGAAGGACAAGATTCCGCTGATCACCGCCGGTTATGGGCGGTCGGAGTCGGCCGATGGCGCGGTGTTCAAGTGGAACTTCCCGCTGCTGGGCACCTACTGGACGGCGGCCGACATCATCATGCAGGACATCACCAAGCGCGAAGGGGGTGCCGACAAGCTCAAGGGCAAGACCATCGCCCTCGTCTATCACGACTCGCCCTATGGCAAGGAGCCGATCGCGATGCTGGAAATGCGATCGAAGCTGCAGGGCTTCAAGTTCATCAAGCTGCCGGTGACCCACCCCGGCGTCGAACAGAAAGCCACCTGGCTGCAGGTGCGGCGGGAGCGGCCGGACTACGTGTTGCTCTGGGGCTGGGGAGTAATGAATGCGACGGCGCTGAAAGAGGCCATTGCCACGGCGTATCCCCTCAACCAGATGTACGGCGTGTGGTGGTCGGGCGCCGAGCCTGATGTCAAGGACGTCGGCGAAGCGGCCAAGGGCTACAACGCGCTGGCGATGCAGTACGGCGCGGGCATCGGCAAGGTGCAGCAGGACATCCTGAAATACGTCTACGACAAAAACCAGGGCACCGGGCCGCGCGACATGGTCGGGCAAGTGCTCTACAACCGCGGCATGTACTCGGCCATTCTCGCTGTCGAGGGCGTGCGCCGGGCGCAGGAGCAGTACGGCAAAAAGCCAATGACCGGCGAGCAGGTGCGCTGGGGGCTGGAAAACCTGAATCTCAACGAAGCCGCGCTCAAGCGCCTGGGCATCGAGGGTCAGTTGCGGCCGCTGCGCACCACCTGCGAAGACCACATGGGGTCGAGCTGGGCGCGCATGCAGACCTGGGACGGCAGCAAGTGGGTAATGCATGACACCTGGTATCAGGCCGATATGCAGATCATCAAACCCATGGTGCGCGACGCCGCCGCGCGCTACGCCAAGGAGCACAACATCACCCCGCGCGACTGCGCGAAGGAAATGACTTCGGGCTCTTGATCGCGCGGGCCGGCGGGCGACCCCGCCGGCCCGGATTCCCATGCCGGGTAAACCTCCTGCGGAAATGGACATGTATCCATCCCCCACGGCCTCTCCCGCCTCGCCGATGCTCGACGTGCAAGGCGTGGAGGTGATCTACAACCACGTCATCCTGGTGCTCAAAGGCGTGTCGGTGCGTGTCGACCGCGGCAGTATCGTCGCGCTGCTCGGCGGCAACGGGGCAGGCAAGACCACCACCCTGCGCGCGGTGTCGTGCCTGCTGCGCGCCGAGCGCGGCGAAGTCACCAAGGGGCTGATCCAGTTCGAGGGCCGGCGCATCGACCGCGAGGACGCGCCGGCGCTGGTGCGCCAGGGCATCGTGCAGGTGATGGAAGGCCGCCACTGTTTCGCGCATCTGACCATCGAGGACAACCTGCTCGCCGGCGCCTACAGCCGGCGCGATGGCAAGGCGGCGATCCGCGAATCCCTGGACAAGGTCTACAGCTATTTTCCGCGGCTGAAGGAGCGCCGCCGCAGCCAGGCGGCCTATACCTCCGGCGGCGAGCAGCAGATGTGCGCGATCGGCCGCGCGCTGATGGCCAACCCCAAGCTGATCCTGCTCGACGAGCCGTCGATGGGGCTGGCGCCGCAAGTGGTCGATGAGGTGTTTTCGATTGTGCGCGAGCTCAACCAGCGCGAAGGCACGACCTTTTTACTGGCCGAGCAGAACACGGCTATGGCCCTGCGCTACGCCGACCGCGGCTACATCCTGGAAAACGGCCGCGTGGTGCTCGACGGCTCGGCGTCCGACCTGGCCGCCAACGACGACGTGCGCGAGTTCTACCTCGGGCTGGCCGACAAGGGCCAGCGCTCGTTCCGCAATGTGCGCAGCTACCGGCGCCGCAAGCGCTGGCTGAGCTGATTCTCCCCGCCCGCGAGAAAGGACGGTCATGGTCGATCTGCCTCCCGACGAGCCCTACGACGCGCGCGAAACCCGCCCGCCTGCCGAGCGCAGCGCGGCGTTCTGGTCCTCTTTGCAGCAACTCGCCGCCCACGCCAAAGCGCACGCCCCGGCCTGGGCCGAGCGGCTGGCGGGGGTGGATCCGCGCGATCTCGACGGCCCCGCCGCACTGGCGCGCATCCCGGTGCTGCGCAAAAGCCAGTTGCTCGAACGACAGCGCGCCAGCCGCGAAGCCGGTGGCGACGTATTCGCCGGCTTTTCCACCGTCGGCTGGAACGGCGGCCGGCCGCACGCCGCCACGCCCGCGCGCGTGTTCGCCTCCCCCGGGCCGATTTACGAGCCCGAAGGCGCGGGCAGCGACCCCTGGCGCATGGCGCGCGCGCTGCACGCCGCCGGGCTGCGGCGCGGCGAGTTGCTGCACAACAGTTTTGCCTACCACTTCACTCCGGCGGGCATGATGCTCGAAGGCGGCGCGCACCGGCTGGGCTGCGCGGTGTTTCCCGCCGGCGTCGGCAATACCGAGCAACAGGTGCGGGCGCTGGCTGACCTCGGCGCGCAGTGCTACGGCGGCACACCCTCGTTTCTCGGCATTTTGATCGAGCGCGCCGATGCGCTGGGCGTCGCGCTGCCGCGGCTGCGCAAGGCGGTGGTTTCGGGCGAAGTGCTCGAAGACGCGCTGCGCCAGCGGCTGGCCGCGCGCGGCATTGCGGTGACGCAGTGCTACGCCTCGGCCGACGTGGGGCTGATGGCGTATGAAACCCGCTCCGGGCGCGGACTGGTCGTCGACGAAGACGTGTATCTGGAAATCGTCGGCCCCGACGACCAGCCACTGCCCGATGGCGAGGTCGGCGAAGTGGTGGTGACGGTGCTCAACCCGGCGTATCCGATGATTCGCTTTGGCACTGGCGATTTGTCGCGCATCCTGCCCGAGTCGCGCAGCCAGCCGCTGCCTTGCGGGCGCACGCAGCTGCGCATCGCGGGCTGGATGGGCCGCGCCGACCAGGCGACCAAGGTGCGCGGGCTGTTCGTCCACCCGCAGCAGATCGACGACATCGTGCGCCGTCACCCCGAAGTGAAGCGGGCACGGTTCGAGGTTTCCCGCCGTGACGGCGAGGACGAATTGCGGCTGTTCTACCTCGCCGACGCCGAATCTCCCCAGCTCGGCCGCGCGTTGCAACAGTCGGTGCGCGACCACACCAAGCTGCGCGCCGAGGTCGTCTGGCAGCCGGCCGGGCAATGGCCGGCGGAGGCACCGACCATCGTCGATCTGCGCCGCACCCAGCCCTGAGGGCACAATGCTGTCTTCACCTGCCCCCTGAACAGCACACCATGCCCGGCCCGACCGTCGATTTCTGGAACGAACGTTTTCGCACCGGCACCACCGGCTGGGATCGCGGCGCGGTGCATCCCTGGCTGCGGCAGCAGCTCGACAGCGGCGCTCTCAAGCCCTGCCGCATCTTGGTGCCGGGATGCGGCGCCGGGCATGAGGTGCTGGCGCTGGCCGCAGCAGGCTTTGACGTCACCGCGCTCGACTACGCCGACGAGGCGGTGCAGCGCGTTCGGGCCCGGCTCGCGGCGGTCGGTCTGCGCGCCGAGGTGGTGCAGGCCGACGTGCGGCAGTGGCAAGCTGCGCAGCCGTTCGACGCAGTGTGGGAGCAGACCTGCCTGTGCGCCCTCTACCCGGACGATTGGCCGCGTTACGGCGCGCAACTGCACCGCTGGCTGGCGCCGGGCGGCAAGCTGCATGCGCTGTTCATGCAGGCGCTGCGGCCAGGCGCGGCGCAAGGTCTGGTCGAAGGGCCGCCTTACCACTGCGACATCAACGCCATGCGTGCCGTGTTCCCCGCCACGCACTGGCGCTGGCCCAAGCCGCCTTATGCGCGGATCGCGCATGGCGACGGCCCGCAATTCGAGCTTGGACTGATGCTGGAACGCATTTCAGTCTGAACGGCACACGCTGGCGGCGGTGCTGGTCGCAGCTCTGCGCCGCGCAATGGCCTGCCTGCGCCAGACAGGTCTAGACGAGCAGGCGCAAAGCCCGATCACTGCCGGCAGCCGGAGCCAGGCGTCGCACGGTCGTTGCGCTTTGTGGCATCACGGTGTGCATCAGCGCGTTCGCGTGGATAATGGAATCGCTGAAATGAAAAAGCCGGCTTTTACGCCGGCCTATCTTTGTGGAAAAGCCGGCTTTACGCCGGCTTATCTTTGTCGTGTCTTTCCGATAGCGTCAAATCGGCTTTGACATTTTTCTATCGGATTCTGGTGCCCAGAAGAGGACTCGAACCTCCACGCCTTTCAGCGCTAGTACCTGAAACTAGTGCGTCTACCAATTCCGCCATCTGGGCAATCAAAATGAAATCATAACACACTGAGTCGGCTTGTAAAGAGCGCTGGCGCCCGCATCTGCTCATGCGGGCATCAGGGTGATAATGCGACATGCACCGCGAACGGCGGCGCGCCGGGGGCAGACCTTTTGGCCGAGTTCTTTTGGCCGAGTTCGCCGGTCTGGCGGTGTTTGACGACAAGACAAAGGATTTTTCGTGATTGTTCAAGGGATCGTGCGCGGTCATCGTGATGGGCATGGGTTTGTCACTCCCGATGACGGCGGGCCCGATATTTATCTGTCGCCGCAGCAAATGCGCACCGTGCTCCACTTGGACCGGGTGAGTGTGCGTGTGGGCAAACCGGACCGGCGTGGGCGAACGGAGGGACAGATCGTCGCCATTCTGGAGCGCAGCAACCGCCCGATCATCGGTCGGCTGCTGCAAGAGGGCGGGGTGTGGCTGCTGGCGCCGGAGGATCGTCGCTACGTGCAGGACATTTTGATCTCGCCCGACGGTGTGGGCAAAGCGCATGTCGGGCAAGTGGTGAGTGTGCAAATCACACAGCCGCCGCTGCCCAATGTGCAGCCGGTGGGCCGCGTGCTCGAAGTGTTGGGCGAACTCGACGATCCCGGCATGGAGATCGAAATCGCGGTGCGCAAATACGGCGTGCCACACCTGTTTTCCACAGGGGCGATCAAAGAGAGCGAAGCGCTGCCCGATGCGGTGCGCGAGACCGATCTGGCAGATCGGGTGGATTTGCGCGATGTGCCGCTGGTGACCATCGATGGAGAGGACGCGCGCGACTTCGATGATGCCGTGTTTTGCCAGCCAAGCCGTGTCGGCCGGGCCAAGGGCTGGCGTTTGCTGGTGGCCATTGCCGATGTATCGCATTACGTGCGCGAAGGCAGCGAACTCGACGCCGACGCACTCGAACGCGCGACTTCGGTGTATTTTCCCCGCCGCGTCATTCCCATGCTGCCGGAAAAACTGAGCAACGGCCTGTGTTCGCTCAACCCGCAAGTCGATCGCCTGTGCATGGTTTGCGACATGCTCGTCACGGCGCAAGGCGACATCAAGGCCTACCAGTTTTATCCCGCGGTGATGCGCTCACACGCACGGCTGACGTACACCGAAGTAGCCGACATTTTGTCGAATACTGCCGGCAAGTTGGCGCGTGAACGGGCGGCGCTGGTGCCGCATTTGCTCGATCTGCACGGGGTGTTTCATGCGCTGCTGCAATCGCGGCAGGTGCGCGGCGCGCTCGATCTGGACATTCCAGAAACCCAAATCGTGGTGAACGCAGCCGGCAAGATCGAAGCCATCGTCCCGCGTCAACGCAACGATGCACACCGATTGATCGAGGAGTGCATGCTGGCAGCGAATGTGTGCGCAGCCGATTTTCTGGAGCGCAACAAGCAGTTGGCGCTGTACCGCGTGCACGAGGGGCCAACGCCGGAAAAGCTCGAGGCTTTGCGTACCCTGCTGCGCAACCTCGGGTTGACGCTGGGAGACAAGGGCACGCCGGAGCCCGCCGACTATCAGGCGCTGGCCAAGTCGATCGAAGCTCGCCCGGATGCGCTGCAAATCCAGACGCTGTTGCTGCGCTCCATGCAGCAGGCGATCTACACGCCGCACAACAGTGGCCACTTCGGTCTGGCCTATCCGGCGTATACCCATTTCACCAGCCCGATCCGGCGCTACCCGGATTTGTTGACCCACCGCGCCATCAAGGCGATTTTGCAGCGCGCGCATTACGTGCCGCATTTCAGCCCTCGCATCGAAATGAACCGCGGCGAACAAAATGCCCGTCGCGCACCACCGCGCACCGCCGTGAGCGTGGTCCCCGCAGCGCCGCTGACGAAAGAGCAGGCACGGGATATGCCGATCTGGGAGGCGGTGGGTGTGCATTGTTCGGCCAACGAGCGTCGTGCCGACGAAGCCAGCCGCGATGTCGAGAGCTGGTTGAAATGTTGGTATATGCGCGACAAACTCGGTGAGGAGTACGTCGGCACCATCACCGCAGTGACCGCATTCGGCCTGTTCGTGCAGCTCGACGCGCTATTCGTCGAGGGCCTGGTTCACGTATCAGAAATCGGTGCCGATTATTTCCGCTACGACGAGGCCCGCGGCGAATTGCGCGGCGAGCGTACAGGCATGCGCTATGCGCTGGGCGACCGCTTGCTGGTGCAGGTCAGCCGTGTCGATCTGGACGGGAGAAAAATCGATTTCCGCTTGGTGCGCGAGGGAGCCAAGGTCAACCCGGTGAACAAGCCGCTGCCCACGGCAGGAGAAATCAAGGGGCTGGAGGACGATGTATTCGCGCTCAACCCGCAAACGTCCACCGGAGTACGCAAATCCAGGCCGCGCGCAGCCGCAGGCAGTGCAACGGCCACGACGCGGCATGGTCAGCGTGGGGCGCAGACCGCAGCATTGATCTCGCCGGCCGGCTCCAAGCGCGGCAGCAAGGCCAAGGCAAAAACCGGCGGCACGGTCAAAAGCGAGCAGCGTCGAAAAGCCGCGGCAGGACGCAAGCGCGGCGGACGTTGAACCAGGCTATGAGCGGGTTGCCGCGGGCCGGTTTGATGCTGCCGCAGCCCGCGGCGTGGAAACGGCTTTCGGCCGGATCCTGCCGCGCTCGGACAGCCGCATCCAGTGGCGCAGCGCAATCAAACTGCCCAGCACCATGGCGAACGATCCGGGAATCCACAAGATCAATCCGCCCAGATGCTGGTCGGTCAGCGGCTCCAGGTTCAGCGCGCGGCCGCAGATGGCGTAGATCGGGTAGTAATCGGTCATACTCAGCGCGAGAACAGCGCCCCAGGCCATCGTCGGCAGCATGGCGATGAGCGGCAGGAACACGCGCTTGCCCGGGGTCAGGTGCGCGGGCGGGCTGGGGCGGCTGTCCAGAACCAGCCACCAGAACAGCAAGCCGTCCAGGGCCATGCTCCAGTTCATCAAGCGGTAAGTCGGCGCGTTGAGCATGACGAAGGGATGAAACGACGGGATCAGCCAAAGCAAGGCCATGCCGCCGAACAGCACCGCGGCAACCAACGGATGAAACAAGATTTGCTTGATGGTGCCGACAATGCGGTTGCGGTTGAGTGGGCGCAGCCAGCGTAGGCGCCAGTGCAGAGGGATTCCCGCGCGCAGCGTGCTCAGCGGGTAGCTCCACATGATCAGCAGCGGGGCGAAATCGTGCAGCGACAACTGCTGCGTGATGTGGAGGAAAAACTGATGCTCGGCGTAGTAATCCCATCGGCTTTGGAATGCCTGCCACATCAGCACCCAGCCCAGCCAGAAGCGGATTTGGCGCGAAATCGGCGTGCGCCGCCGCCTGCAGCCGCGCACATAGATCACGGCACCCAGAGCCAGCAAGGCCAAGGCGGCAGGGGACGGCTCCCAGGGAATGAACCAGCGCAGCAAAGTATCCATCGGGCAGGGCGGTGCAACTGCAGACAAGCAGAGACGGGCGGGCAAAGCCGCACTTTAACCCGCCGCCGTCCCGCTGCGGAGTTCAGTCGATGGTGCGCAGGACGTCGCGCACGGTGGACATGATTTGGTCGATCTGGCCGCGTTCGATGATCAACGGCGGCGATAGTGCGATGGTGTCTGCGGTATAGCGCACCAGCACGCCACGGGCGTAGCAGCCGACAAACGCTTCGTAAGCGCGCTTGCCCGGCGCGCCCGGGCGCGGCTGCAACTCGATGCCGCCGATCAGACCGATATTGCGCAAATCCTGCACATGACGCGCATCGCTGAGATCGTGCAGCGCGTTTTCCCAATACGTGGCGATGCCCTCGTCGGCGACCCGGGTGAGCAGTTTGTCGCGCTGGTAGATTTGCTGCGCTGCCACTGCCGCGGCCATCGCCAACGGATGGCCCGAATAGGTGTAGCCGTGAAAGAACTCCACGGCGCCTTCAGGCGCGCCGTGCACCACGGTGTCGTAAATGCCGTTGCGCACGAACACTGCGCCCATCGGCACGGCCGCGTTGTTCACTGCTTTGGCCGTGGTGAGAATGTCCGGAGTGACGTTGAAGTATTGCGCTGCAAACGGTGCGCCGAGCCTGCCATAACCGGTGATGACCTCGTCGAAAATCAGCAAAATGCCGTATTTGTCGCAAATGCTGCGCAGCCGCTGCAAATAGCCTTTCGGCGGGACGAGAACCCCGGTCGATCCGGCAACGGGCTCGACGATGACCGCGGCGATATTGCTGGCGTCGTGCAGCGCGACCAGGCGTTCGAGCTCATCGGCCAGATGCGCGCCCCAATCGGGCTGGCCGCGGGAAAACGCCTGGTGTTGCGCCGAATACGTATGCGGCAGGTGATCGACGTTGGGCAGCAATGAGCCGCGAAAGACTTTACGGTTGGCCACCATGCCGCCCACCGAGATTCCGCCAAACCCCACGCCGTGATAGCCGCGCTCGCGGCCGATGAACAGCGTGCGCGTGCCATCACCGCGGGCGCGATGGTAAGCCAAGGCAATTTTCAGCGCCGAATCGACCGACTCCGATCCGGAATTGGTGAAAAACACCTTTTTCAGTTCCCCTGGAGCGATGGCAGCGAGCAGATTGGCCGCTTCGAACTGCAGCGGATGGCCCATTTGAAATGGCGGGGCGTAATCCATCTCCTGCGCCTGGCGGGCGATGGCGGCGCTGATTTCCGGGCGCCCATGGCCGGCGTTGACGCACCACAGCCCCGCGGTGGCGTCGAGAATCTGCCGGCCATCGTGTGCGCGGTAGTACATGCCTTGCGCGCCGACCAGCAGGCGAGGCGCGGCCTTGAACTGGCGGTTCGCCGTGAACGGCATCCACAGTTGCTCCATTTCAGGCAGTGCGGCATCGGCGCCTGAACGGTGCAATTCGGCTTGATCCATCGAAATTCTCCAGTGAGCCAGGGTATCGTTGGTGCAACTATATCCTCATGGCCCTGCGTTTTGTCGCGGGTGCTGCGAACTTGGCTGCGGGCGCCGGCAACGTGACGTGCGCCCAAGAAAAAAGCCCCGCAATGCGGGGCTGGAATCGACTCGAAGCGCAGGGATACCCTGCTCAGTGACTTGTCACTTATTTGACACTTACTTGGTCACCATGTGCGTGCCGACGACTTCGACCACGGTACGGCGGTTGGGCGCCTGGCATTCGACTTGCTGCTTGAACGTACCCTTGCAGCTCTTCGGGTCGACGCGGAAGTCGGTCTTGCCTTTGCCTTCGACGTAGATCTTGTCAGCCGGAATGCCCTTGCTCACCAGATAGGCCTTGACGGCTTCGGCACGGCGCACCGAGAGCTTCTGGTTGTAGGCAACCGAACCGAAGCTGTCGGTGTAGCCGGTGGAGATCACGACTTCCAGGTTGATCGCCTTGATTTTGTCGGCCAGTTGATCCAGAGCTTCTTTGCCGGCGGGCAACAGGACGGCCTTGTTGAACTGGAAGAAGGTGTCAGCGGAATACGTGACTTTTTCGCTCACCGGAACCGGGGCCGGGGCCGGCTTGGGAGCCTCGGGCGCAGGGGCCGGAGCCGGGGCGGGGGCCGGAGCCGGGGCGGGTTTGGCAACCACGGGCAGGCCACAAGCTTCGCTCGAGGCGGTGGCCGGCGTCCAGAAGCCGTCTTGCCAGCACAGCTTGTTGTCGCCGTTCATCCAAGTCAGGCCGTACGGGTCCTGCCAGTTGTTGATGCTGCGGCTTTCCGCGGCATGGGCAGCCGTCAGCGACGACGTTGCGATGACCGCTGCTGCGAACAATTTAGCGATTTTCTGGGTGTGGATCATGTTTTTTCCTCTCGGTCGTTGGTCGTTCATCGCAGCTCGAACTGCGTATGCGGATGATAAGCGCAGGCGCGCCGGAAAAAAGCGGAGATTTGTATCGGCTTCCTCCTTTGCTGAGCCCGCAACACAGCAAACTGCCAAGCGTGAATCTGAAAAGAATTGTGCCACAGCGCTAGTGACGGTGAATTGACTGTTTTCCAGGCTTTACAGTCGGCGAGCGTGGCATCGTCTGATTGTTGCTGCAACGCAACGAATCATGGAGGCAGACGGGCAGCGCCATGCTTCGTCTGTGGATCGGGAAGATGGCGGGCAGGCGGTTGCGGGCTGCTAACATCGATCGCTTGACTCTGCCGGACCGGTTGGCGGCCGAAACTGCCGCTGGCGCCTGTGTGATCCGGCAGGGCGCTAGATTTTTCTGCTGCGCAGTCCGCCCTCATGTCCGTATTCGCCAAAGAAACCCTGCCCGTCAGCCTCGAAGCGGAGATGCGCCGCTCTTACCTCGATTACGCGATGAGCGTGATCGTCGGCCGGGCGCTGCCGGACGTGCGCGACGGGCTCAAGCCGGTGCATCGCCGCGTGCTGTACGCGATGCACGAGCTGGGCAACGCCTGGAACCGGCCCTACAAGAAGTCGGCGCGCATCGTCGGCGACGTGATCGGTAAATACCACCCGCACGGCGATCAGTCGGTGTACGACACCATCGTCCGCATGGCGCAGGATTTTTCGCTGCGCTACATGCTGGTCGACGGGCAGGGCAATTTCGGCTCGGTCGATGGCGACAACGCCGCGGCGATGCGCTACACCGAAATCCGGCTGGCGAAGATCGCGCACGAAATGCTCGCCGACATCGACAAGGAAACGGTCGATTTCGGCCCGAACTACGACGGCTCGGAGCAGGAGCCGTTGCTGCTGCCCGCGCGCCTGCCCAATCTGCTGATCAACGGTTCGGCGGGCATTGCCGTGGGCATGGCGACCAACATCCCGCCGCACAACCTCGGCGAAGTGCTCGACGCCTGCCTGCACCTGCTGCGCCACCCGGACGCGAGCATCGACGAGCTGATCGAGCGCGTGCCGGCGCCGGACTTCCCCACCGCCGGGATCATCTACGGCCTGACGGGGGTGCGCGAGGCGTACCGCACCGGGCGCGGCCGGGTGGTGATGCGCGCGCGCTGCCATTTCGAGGATCTGGACAAGGGACAGCGGCAGGCGATCGTCGTCGATGAAATTCCGTACCAGGTGAACAAGCGCACCTTGCTCGAGCGCATCGCCGAGCTGGTGCAGGAAAAAAAGATCGAGGGCATCAGCCACATCCAGGACGAGTCGGACAAATCCGGCATGCGCGTGGTCATCGAGCTCAAGCGCGGCGAAGTGCCGGAAGTGGTGCTCAACAACCTCTATAAGCACACCCAGCTGCAGGACACCTTCGGCGTCAACATGGTCGCGCTGGTCGACGGCCAGCCGCGGCTGCTCAACCTGCAGCAGATGCTCGCAGCGTTTTTGTCTCACCGCCGCGAAATCGTCACTCGCCGCACCATTTTCGACTTACGCAAGGCGCGCGAACGCGGCCATGTGCTCGAAGGGCTGGCGGTGGCGCTGGCCAACGTCGACCGCATGATCGAGCTGATCAAGGCCGCGCCGACCCCGCCGATCGCCAAGGAGCGGCTGTTGGCGCAGGCGTGGGAGCCGGGCGAGGCGCGGGCGATGCTGTCGCGCGTGGAGGGCGACATCACTCAGTTCCAGCCGGAAGACCTCGACCCGCGCTACGGCCTCAAGCCCGACGGCTATTACTTGAGCGAGGTGCAGGCGCAGGAAATCCTGCAGATGCGGTTGCAGCGCCTCACCGGCTTGGAGCAGGACAAAATCGTCGGGGAATACAAGGAGGTGATGGCGCAGATCGCCGATCTGCTCGACATCCTGGCCAAGCCCGGGCGCATGACCGACATCATCGCCGCCGAGCTCACCGCGCTGCGCGAGGAATTCGGCGACGCGCGTCGCTCGCAGATCGAACCCAACGCGCAGGACATCGACATCGAAGACCTCATCACCCCGCAGGATCTGGTGGTGACCATTTCGCACGCCGGCTACATCAAGAGCCAGCCGCTGGCCGAGTACCGTGCGCAGCGCCGCGGCGGCCGCGGCAAGCTCGCCACCGGCACCAAGGAAGACGACTGGATCGAGCAACTGTTCGTCGCCAACACCCACGACATGCTGCTGTGCTTTTCCAACCGCGGCCGGGTGTACTGGATGAAGGTGTACGAGGCGCCGATGGGCGGGCGCGGCTCGCGCGGCAAGCCGCTGGTCAACCTGTTTCCGCTGCAAGCCGGGGAGAAAATCACCACGGTGCTGCCGGTCAAGGCGTTCGACGAGGAGCATTTCGTGTTCATGGCCACCGCCCGCGGCACGGTGAAAAAAACCCCGCTGTCGGCGTTTGCCAACCGGCGCACGGCGGGCATCATCGCCGTCGGGCTCGACGATGACGATTACCTCATCGGCGCGGCGATCACCGATGGCCGCCACGACGTGATGCTGTTCTCCGACGCCGGCAAGGCGGTGCGCTTCGACGAAGCCGACGTGCGGCCGATGGGCCGCGAGGCGCGCGGGGTGCGCGGCATGCAACTCGAAGACGGGCAGAGCGTGATCGCGCTGCTGGTGGCCGAAGACGAGTCGCAAAGCGTGCTCACCGCCACGGTCAACGGCTATGGCAAGCGCACGCCGATTGCCGAATACACCCGCCACGGCCGCGGCACCAAGGGCATGATCGCGATCCAGACCTCCGAGCGCAACGGCAAGGTGGTCGCCGCCTGCCTGGTGCGCGAGGCCGACGAGATCATGCTCATCACCGACACCGGGGTGCTGGTGCGCACCCGCGTGGCCGAAATCCGCGAAATGGGCCGTGCCACTCAGGGAGTGACGCTGATCGCGCTGGACGCCGAGGCGCAGCTCATCCAGGTGCAGCCGGTGGTCGAGGCGGAAAGCGCCGACGAGGAGGCGCCAGGCGGCGCGAACGAGGCTGGCGCTGCACCCAGCGCCGAATGAATCGGGCAGAGCATGTCACGTCCCTACAACTTCTCCGCCGGCCCTGCGGCCATTCCTGAAGAGGTGCTGCAGCAGGCTGCGGCCGAAATGCTCGACTGGCACGGCAGCGGCATGAGCGTGATGGAAATGAGCCATCGCGGCCCGCAGTTCGAGTCCATCCTGCAGCAGGCCGAGGCCGATCTGCGCGACCTGCTGGGCATTCCAGACGACTACGCCGTGCTGTTCATGCAAGGCGGAGCGATCGCGGAAAACGCCATCGTGCCGCTGAATCTGTCGCGCGGCCGCAAGGCCGACTATGTGGTCACCGGGTCGTGGTCGCAAAAAAGCCAAATCGAGGCGCGCAAATATTGCGATGTCCACGTCAGCGCCAGCGCACACGACGACCAGGGTTACGGCGTCATCCCCGACCCTGCCGCGTGGAGCATCCGCCCCGACGCGCAATACTTGCACATTTGCACCAACGAAACCATCGACGGCGTGGAGTTTCACTTCGTCCCCGACAGCCGCGGGGTGCCGCTGGTGGCCGACATGTCGTCGCACATTCTGTCGCGCCGCATCGACGTCAAGCGCTACGCCTGCATCTACGCCGGGGCGCAGAAAAACATCGGCCCGGCGGGGTTGACCCTGGTCATCGTGCGCCGCGATCTGCTCGGCCATGCGCTGCCGCATTGCCCCAGCGCGTTCGACTATGCCATCGTCGCCGCCAACCGGTCGATGTACAACACCCCGCCGACTTACGCCATCTACATCGCCGGGCTGGTGCTGCAATGGATCAAGCGCCAGCGCTACGACGGCTTGGAGGGGCTCGATGCCGTGGAGGCGCGCAACATCGCCAAGGCGCATCTGCTGTACGACGCGCTCGACGCCTCCGAGCTGTTCGAAACCCGTGTGGCGCGCGACTGCCGCTCGCGCATGAACGTGCCGTTTCATTTGCGCGAGCCAGCGCTCGACGGTGCGTTTTTACACGGCGCCGAGCAGGCCGGGCTGCTGCAGCTCAAGGGGCACAAATCGGTCGGCGGCATGCGCGCGTCGATCTACAACGCCATGCCGCTCGAAGGCGTGCAGGCGCTGGTGGCGTATTTGCAGGACTTTGAACGACGCCATGGCTGACCTGTTGCCCACCGGCTCTAGCGACGAGCTGACTGCCTGGCGCGAGCGCATCGACGCCATCGACCGCCAAATCCTCGCGCTGCTCAACCAGCGCGCGCAGGCGGCGCAACAGATCGGGCACATCAAGCAGCGCTTGGGCATGCCGGTGTTCCGGCCCGAGCGCGAACGGCAGGTGGTCGACACCCTGCAGGCGCACAACGCCGGGCCGCTGCACAACGCCGGCGTCAGCGCGATCTGGCGCGAAATCATGTCGGCCTGCCGCACCCTGGAGGCGCCGCTGCGCGTGGCCTATCTCGGCCCGGCAGGCACGTTCAGCGAACAGGCGGCGCGGCGGTTTTTCGGCAGCAGCGCGCACGGCGTTGCCTGCGCCAGTATCGACGATGTGTTTCGCAGCCATCTCGGCGGCGAGAGCGAATTTGCCATCGTCCCGGTGGAAAACAGCACCGAGGGTGCGGTGGCGCGCAGCATGGATTTGTTGCTGGCGCATCCAGTGCATCTGTGCGGCGAAGTCAGCTTGCCGGTGCGGCACTTTTTGCTGCGCCAGACTCCCGAACTCCAGGGCATCGACGTCGTTGCCGCGCATGCGCAGGCCCTGGCGCAATGTGCCGGCTGGCTGCGCAGCCACCTGCCGCACGCCGAGCTGCGCTCGGTGGCAAGCAACGCCGAGGGCGCGAGGCTGGCCGCCGCAGACGCACGCATCGCCGCGATCGCCGCAGAGGAGACCGCGGCGCTGTACGGCTTGCACATCGCCGCCCGTGCCATTCAGGACGAGGCGCAGAACACCACGCGCTTTGTCGTACTCGGCGCGGCGCGGCCGCAGCCGACGGGGGACGACCGCACCAGCCTGATCCTGTCCGTGCCCAACCGCGCCGGCGCGGTCTACGAGTTGCTCAAACCGCTGGCGCAGCACGGTGTGAGCATGACGCGGTTCGAATCGCGTCCGGCGCGCTCGGGGCAATGGGAATACGCGTTTTACATCGACATCGAGGGCCACCAGGACGACCCGGAGGTGGCTATGGCGCTACGCGAACTGCAGTCGGCCTGCGCGATGTACAAATGTCTGGGGTCCTACCCGATCGACCGCACGCCGCGCGAGCGTTGACCGTGCCAAGCCGTACCTGAAAGCCAACTCATGCAACAGACCGAAACCGCACAAACCCGTTGGGGCGCCGACTACGTGCAGGCGATTTCGCCTTATGTCGGCGGCAAGCCGATCGCCGAAGTCGCCCGCCAGTTCGGTTTGCAGCCCGAGCGCATCGTCAAACTGGCGTCCAACGAAAACCCGCTGGGCATGTCGCCCAAGGCACACGACGCCGTGCTCCAGGCATTGAACGACGGTCAGCGCTACCCCGACAACGACGGCTACGCGCTCAAGCAGGCGCTGGCGCAGCATCTGGATGTTGCGCCGGCGTGGATCACCCTCGGCCACGGATCGAGCGACCTGCTCGAAATGGCCGCGCGCGCGCTACTCACCGATGCCGACGCCGGGATGTACGCGCGTTACAGCTTCATCGTCTACACGCAGGCGGTGCAGGGCGTGGGAGCGACGCATCAGGTCGTTGCCGACGCCGACTTCGGCCATGACCTGGCGGCGATGCGTGCGGCCATCACCGCGCAGACGCGGCTGATTTACCTAGCCAACCCGAACAACCCCACCGGCACTTTCCTGCCGGCCGAGCAGATCGAAGATTTTTTGCGCCAAGTGCCGCCGCACGTCGCCGTGGTCCTCGACGAAGCGTATGTCGAATACATCGAACCCGCGCTGCGTTACGACAGCATGGCCTGGGTGCGGCAATATCCCAACCTGATCGTCTCGCGCACGTTTTCCAAGGCTTATGGCCTGGCCGGACTGCGCATCGGCTACGGTGTGGCGCAACCGCCGCTGACCGACGTGCTCAACCGCGTGCGCTCGGCATTCAACACCAGTACCGTTGCCCAGGCGGCGGCGCTGGCGGCGCTTGCCGACCAGGACTTCATCGACCAGGCGTACGCCGTCAACCGTGCCGGGCATGCGCAGCTTGCCGCCGCGTTCGACGCGCTCGGGCTGCGCTACATCGCGTCGCAGGGCAACTTCATCTTGGTGCAAGTCGGTGACGATGCGCAGGCCGGAGCGCGGGTCAACCTCGCGCTGTTGCAACGCGGCGTGATCGTCCGCCCAGTGGACAACTACGGGCTGCCGCAATGGCTGCGCATTTCCATCGGCACCGAGGCAGAGAACGCTGCGTGCATCGCGGCGTTGCGCGCGCATTTCGCAGGAGGTTGAGCGCATGGACACGGTCATCGGCGCCGACGGCGACGACGCCCCGGTGCAGTTCGAACGCCTGGCCATCCTCGGCGTCGGCCTGCTCGGCGGCTCGTTCGCGCTGGCTGCACGCCGCGCCCGGCTGGCACGGCACATCGTCGGTTACAGCAAATCGCCCACCACCACGCGAACTGCGCTGGAGCGCTCGATCATCGACGAAGAGGCCGACTCGGCGCTGCGTGCGGTGCATGGTGCCGATCTGGTGTTGCTGGCCGTGCCGGTGGCCTCGACCGCCGATTTGCTCAAGCAGTTGCGTCATGGCCTGGAGCCGCACGCGTTGGTGATGGACGTGGGCAGCACCAAAGGCGACGTCGTCGCCGCTGCGCAGGCGCAGCTTGGCGCGCGGCAAAGCCAATTCGTGCCCTGTCACCCGATCGCCGGTAAGGAAAAAAGCGGCGTGTTACACGCCGAGGCCGGCTTGTTCGACGGCAAGCGCGTCGTGCTCACGCCGCTGGCGGCCAACAGCGACAGTCTGGTGGACATCGCCACGCAGGCCTGGGAGGCGATCGGCGGCGTGGTGTCGATCATGTCGCCGCAGGAGCACGATGCGGCGTTTGCCGCGGTCAGCCACTTGCCGCACTTGCTGGCGTTCGGTTACGTCTATGCCCTGTCGAGCCAACCGCAGGGCAGCGCGTTCTTGCAGCTCGCCGGGCCGGGGTTTCGCGATTTCAGCCGCATCGCCGGCGGCGACGCGCAGATGTGGCGCGACATTCTGCAGGCCAACCGCGACGAAGTGTTGCATCAACTGCAGCTTTACAAACAGGCGCTGGCCGGGTTCGAGGCGCAGATGCGCCAGGGTAACTGGGTGGCTGTGGAATCGCTGATCCGTCGCGCCAGCCAGGTGCGCCAGGGTTGGGACGCTCCTTCGACGGCGGACGGCGATGCCTGATTTCATCGACCTGCCGCCGTTGATCGCCGCTGGCGGCACGCTGCAACTGCCCGGCTCCAAGAGCATTTCCAACCGCGTGCTGCTGCTGGCCGCTTTGGCCGAGGGACAGACCGAAATCACCGGGTTGCTCGATTCCGACGACACGCGGGTGATGCTCGCCGCGCTGCGCACGCTGGGCATCGCCGTGGATCGCGACGGCACGAGCGCAAGGGTGTTGGGCGGTGGCGGGAGATTTCCCGCTGGCAGCGCCGACTTGTTCATGGGCAATGCCGGCACGGCCATCCGTCCGCTGACCGCGGCGTTGGCGCTGCTCGGCGGCGACTACACCCTGCGCGGCGTGCCGCGCATGCACGAGCGCCCGATCGGCGACCTGGTCGACGCGCTGCGGCAGTTCGGCTGCTGCATCGACTACCTCGGCAACCCCGGCTATCCCCCTTTGCACATCGGCGAAAGCCGTTTTGTGCTGCGCGGCGATGTGGCCGTGCGCGGCGACGTCTCCAGCCAGTTCCTCACCGCGCTGCTGCTGGCCCTGCCGCTCAAGGCGGCGCAGCAGGACATCGCCGTGTCGGTGCAGGGCGAACTGATTTCCAAGCCCTACGTCGACATCACGCTCACACTGCTGCAGCGGTTTGGTGTGCGCGTACAGCGCGAAGGCTGGCAACGCTTCGTCATCCCTGCGGGCAGCCGGCTGCGCAGCCCGGGGCGCATCGCCGTCGAGGCAGATGCGTCGTCGGCGTCTTACTTTCTCGCCGCAGGGGTGCTTGGGCAGTTGCACGGTCAGGGCCGGCCGTTGCGCGTGCAGGGCGTCGGGCGCGACAGCATCCAGGGCGATGTGGAGTTCGCGCGTGTGCTGCAGCGCCTGGGCGCCGAGGTGCGCTGGGGCGACGATTACATCGAAACCTGCGGTTTGCAGCCCGGGCTGCGCGCGCTGCGCGGCGGTGACATCGACTGCCTGGAGATTCCCGATGCCGCGATGACCCTGGCGATGACCGCGCTATTCGCCGAAGCGCCGACGACGCTCACCGGCATCGGCAGCTGGCGGGTGAAGGAGACCGATCGCCTCCACGCCATGCACACCGAACTGGCCAAACTCGGTGCGCGGGTCGAATCGGGCACAGACTGGCTGCGCGTGCACCCTCTGCCGCGAGCCCAGTGGCGCAGCGCGGCGATCGCCACTTACGACGACCACCGCATGGCGATGTGCTTTTCGCTGGCGAGCTTTGGCGACGCCGACATCCGTATTCTCGACCCCGGCTGCGTCGCCAAGACCTACCCGGCTTACTTTGCCGATTTCGCCCGCGTGACCCACGCCGTACCGGTCCTCACCATCGACGGCCCGACGGCGTCGGGCAAAGGCAGCGTTGCCGCGCAGGTGGCACAGGCCCTGGGATTTCACTTGCTCGATTCAGGCGTGCTGTACCGGCTCACCGCCTGGCTGGCGCTGCAGCAGGCGGTGCCGCTGGACGATGCCGCAGCGCTGGCGGCGCTGGCCGCGGCGCTGGACGTGCGTTTCACGCCGCAGGGCATGCTGCTGCGCGGGCAGCGGCTCGACCCGGCCGTGTTGCGCACCGAGGAAGTGAGCCAGGCAGCCTCCGCCGTGGCGGCGCTGCCGGCGGTACGCGACGCGCTGTTCGCCCTGCAGCGCAGCCGGCGCCGCGCACCGGGATTGGTTGCCGACGGCCGCGACATGGGCACCGTGGTGTTCCCCGACGCAGCGCTCAAGGTGTTTCTCACCGCCAGCACTGCCAGCCGCGCCGAGCGCAGATATAAGCAATTGATTTCTCAAGGAATTCCTGTTACACTACCCAACGTTTTGGCGGAACTGGAGCAACGCGACGCGCGCGACACGCAACGCGCAGTGGCTGCGCTCAAGCCCGCTGCCGACGCCAAGCTGCTCGACAGCACTCATCTGAGTCTAGAGCAGACGGTGGACGTCGTGATGCAGTGGTGGCGCCAAACCCAAACCGTCTGACCGCGGGCTTCGCGTGTCAGGTTGTTCCACTCCAACCCCACGGTTCGCCGTGGTCTGAAGGTCTTTCTCAATGTCCTCTGCCTCCCCAAGTGCTGCGTCCAACGAGTCGTTTGCCGCACTGTTCGAAGAATCCCTGCAATCGCGCGACCTGCGCGCCGGTGAAGTCATCACCGCCGAGGTCGTCGCCGTCGACCAGAATTTCGTCGTCGTCAACGCCGGGCTGAAGTCCGACGCCTACATCCCGATCGAAGAGTTCTACAACGACCAGGGCGAAGCCGACGTGCACGTCGGCGATTTTGTCTCCGTTGCCGTCGAAGCACTGGAAAATGGCCGCGGCGACACTGTGCTGTCGCGCGACAAGGCCAAACGTCTGGCGTCGTGGCTGGCATTGGAAAAGGCGCTGGAAACCGGCGAATTCGTCGAAGGCACGACCACCGGCAAGGTTAAGGGCGGCCTGACGGTGATGGTCAACGGCATCCGTGCCTTCCTCCCCGGTTCGCTGCTCGATACCCGGCCGGTGAAAGACACCACGCCGTACGAGAACAAGACCATGGAGTTCAAGGTCATCAAGCTCGACCGCAAGCGCAACAACGTGGTGCTGTCGCGTCGTGCCGTGGTCGAGGCCAGCCAGGGCGAGGAGCGCGCCAAGCTGCTGGAAAACCTGCAGGAAGGCGCGCTGGTCACCGGCGTGGTGAAGAACATCACCGATTACGGCGCGTTCGTCGACCTGGGCGGCATCGACGGCCTGCTGCACATCACCGACTTGGCCTGGCGCCGCGTACGTCACCCCAGCGAAGTCGTGCAGCCCGGGCAGGAAGTCACCGCCAAGGTGCTCAAGTTCGACGCCGAAAAGGGCCGCGTGTCGCTGGGCTTGAAACAAATGGGTGACGATCCGTGGCACGGTGTGGCCCGCCGCTACCCCGCCGGTACCCGTCTGTTCGGCAAGGTGACCAACATCGCCGAGTACGGTGCGTTCGTCGAAATCGAGCCGGGTATCGAGGGTCTGGTGCACGTCTCCGAAATGGACTGGACGAACAAAAACGTCGCGCCGAGCAAAGTGGTGCAACTGGGCGACGAGGTCGAAGTCCAGGTATTGGAGATCGACGAAGACCGTCGCCGCATCAGCCTGGGCATGAAGCAGTGCCGCCCCAACCCCTGGGAGGAGTTTGCCGCCAACCACAAACGCGGCGACCGCGTCTCCGGGCCGGTGAAGTCGATCACCGACTTCGGTGTGTTCATCGGCCTGCCCGGCGGGATCGACGGCCTGATCCACCTCTCCGACCTGTCGTGGAACGATACCGGCGAGTCCGAGGTGCGCAATTACAAAAAAGGCCAGGAGGTCGAGGCCGTGGTGCTGGCCATCGACATCGAGCGCGAACGCATCTCGTTGGGTGTCAAACAACTGCTCGACGATCCGTTCATGTCGTTCGCCGCGCTCAACGACAAGGGCAAGATCGTCGAAGGCACGGTCAAATCGGTGGACGCCAAGGGGGCGACCATCGACCTGGGCAACGACATCGAAGGTTATTTGCGCGCCTCGGAAATTTCGCGTGAGCGTGTCGAAGACGCGCGCAACGTGCTCAAAGAGGGCGACCACGTCTCCGCCGTGGTGCTGAACATCGACCGCAAGACGCGCAACATCCAGTTGTCGGTCAAAGCCAAAGACGCTGCCGAACAGCAAGAGGCGATGGACCGCCTGGCGGGTGAAACCCGTGAGGCCGGCACGACCAATCTGGGAGCCTTGCTGCGCGCCAAGATGGACAAAAACGCCTGATTTTGCGGCAGCGCGCGCGGCAGGTCTGCCGCGCGCAACCGATGATGTGCTGATTTGCGGCGGCTCGGGTGGCTCACCTGGGCCGCCGTTTTGACCTCTGACTCTCATGACTCGCTCCGATCTGGTTGAACTTTTGTCCGCGCAGTTCCCGCAACTCGCGCACCGTGACGCCGAACTGTCGGTCAAAACCATTCTGGACACGCTGGCGCAGGCGCTCGACGATGGCTACCGGGTCGAAATTCGTGGCTTTGGCAGCTTCAGCGTCAGCCATCGGCCAGCGCGCATCGGGCGTAATCCGCGTTCGGGAGAACAGGTCGCGGTGCCAGAAAAGCGCGTGCCGCATTTCAAACCGGGCAAGACGCTGCGCGAGCTGGTGGATTACCCCGCCGCAGCAGCGCAAACAGCTGTGACCAAGGGCACCGCCGCGGGCTGATTGCGTGCGCGAGCCGTGATCGTGGGTTGCGATGGAACAGGGGCGCGATCTGCCAACGCAGCGCTGGGCGCGGCGGTTGCGCGACTTGTTACGGCGATTGCCCGGCTGGCGCCGCACTCCACCTGGCAGCGCTGAGCGCGGCATGGGAGCCAAGGCGCAGCAGCCGCCGGCGGTGTCGGCGGCCACGCCGCAAACCGCTGCTGCAGCCCAAGCCGGCAGCCGGGAAATCGCCGGGTTGGACTTCGAAGCAGCGATCGACGACCATTTGCAATGGACCGCGCGGCTGCGCCGTTATGGCCACGGCGATCGGCACGACCCGCTCGATCCCGAGCAGGTTTGCCGCACGGACGCCTGCAGCCTGGGGCGGTGGCTTGAGCGGCAGACGCCGCCGACAGCCGAATGCGCCGCGCAACTGGCGCTCATCGAGCAGGAACATGCCGATTTTCACCACAAGGCGGCGGTCGTCGTCACCTTGGTGCAGACCGGCGCGCCGGAGAGCGCGCTGCAGTCTGTCGAGTACGGCGATTTCGCCCAGCGCTCGCGCAGCCTGATCCAGCATTTGCTCGCGCTGCGCCAGCGCTTTGCCCAGTCGTGTTCCCGCCCGCAAGGCGACGCCGGCGAGCGCGTCGCCGCGGGCAATGCACGCGATTGACGCCCGGCAAGCCGTGCGGAGCCGGGCGGGCCGCTGGCCTTGATGGTCTGCTGCGCGCCGCGTATAACACCATGGAAGCGGTGGGATGAAGGCTTGGGTCGAAACGGGAGGAGTTGGTGGAGTCTCAGTCGGATCGCGCGCAGGCCTTGTTGAAAAACGTGACCCTGCGACAGTTGCGCGCGTTTCAGGCCGCGGCGCGTCATTTGCATTTCGGCAAAGCGGCGCGCGAGCTCGACCTCACTGCGCCGGCCGTGTCGATCCAGATCCGCGAACTCGAAGCGCAGATCGGGATGCCGCTGTTCGAGCGGCATGGGCATGGCAAATCGTTGAGCCTGACGGTCACCGGAGAATTCCTGCTGGGCTACACGCAAAAAATTTTTTCCACGCTGAAAGAGGCCAAAGGTGCGATCAGCCAGTTCCGCAACGCCGAGGCCGGCCAGCTCGCGGTGGGGATGGTACCGACGGCCAAATACATCGTGCCGTTGTTTCTCGGCCGCTTCCATGCCCTGCATCCGCAGTTGCAGGTGCATCTCGTCGAATCGCGCGGCGAGGAGCTGCAGCACAAGTTGCAGACCGGTGAACTGGATCTGGCGGTGATGTCGCGGCCGCCGCGCCCGCTTGCCGCACACGCCGAGGCGTTTGCCCAGTACCCGATGGGCTTCGTCGTCGCTGCTGCGCATGCGCTGGCCGCGTTGCCTGCCGTCCCGCGTGAAATCTTGCCGCAGTTGCATTTTCTGGTGCGCGAACCGGGAGCGGCGTCGCGTGCCGCGTTCGACGAGTTGCAACGCAGCTGCCGTCTGGATCTGGCACAAGTCAGCGAGGTGCCGAGCAACGAGGTGATCAAGCAAGCGGCACTCGCCGGGCTGGGGGTGGGATTCCTCAATTTGCACACGGTGGGGCTGGAGCGGCGCACCGGGCAGCTGTGCGTTTTGGAGGTCGAGGGCACGCCGCTGACCGGGCAGTGGTTTTTACTCAGAACGCCGATGCGCCCGCTCTCGCCGGCAGCCCAGAGTCTGCGTGAATTCATTTTGCGGCAGGGGCAGGATCTGCTTGCCGCGCATGTCGACCGGCCCGCGCTGCAGCGCGGCAGCACGTCGGCGCCTGCCGCTGCCGCTTCTTCCGGCAGCGTCACTTCGTCAGCGCGATGAACATCTGCGGCAGACGCTCGGGCAGGCGTTCGATGTGGTCGACGACGGTGAATTGCCGGCCGAAAATGTCGCCGACGTAGGCATCGGCCTGCGGGTCCAGGCTGATGCAGTAAGGAAAGATGCCTTGCTGCTCGATCTCCCGTACCGCCTGCCTGGCGTCGGCAACGAGCAGGCTGGAGTCGGCCACATCGATGTCAGAGGGCATGCCATCGGTGAGCACGAGCAGCAGTTTTTTGTCCGCTTTGCGCGCACCGAGAAAATGCGCGCCGTGGCGCAGCGCCGCGCCCATGCGGGTAGACCAGCGTGCCTGCATGCCGGCCAGTCGCGCCTTGACCGGCTCGTCCCAGCGCTCGCCGTAGCCTTTGATGTGCAGGTAGCGCACTTCGTGCCGGGTGTTGGAATGAAACCCGGCGATGGCAAACGCGTCTCCCAACGTATCGATCGCCCAGGCGAGCAGGCAGACGGCCTCCTGGCTGAGCTGCAGTATGCTCTGCCCGCTGGCGGCGACGGGGTCGTTGAGCGACTGCGACAAGTCCAGTAACAGCAGCACGGCGATGTCGCGGCCGTTGGTGCGGTGGCGCAGGTTGATGCGCGGATCGGGGGCGGCGCCGCTTTTGAAATCGATCAGCGCGCGCAGCGCCACGTCCAGATCGAGTTCGCTGCCGTCTTCCTGGTAGCGGATCCGTTCGCGGTCCTGTGGCTTGAGCAGATCGAACAGGCGTTTGAGCCGCCTGGCCAGCGTGGCATGTTTGCTCAGCAGCCGGTCGATCACCGCGGGATCGCCGCTGGGATGCAGCGTGTCGTAGACGCTGACCCAGTCGGGGCGGTAGCTCTGGCTGCGCGCGTCCCACTCCGGGTAATGCCGCGGCGGCAGCGTCGGCGTGTCGTGTGTTTGCTGCGGCTTGGACTGTTGTTCAAGCGTGTCCTCTTCGTCGCCCGATTCGATGAAGGTCCACAGATGGCGGTTGTCGTCGCGGTAGTCCACGACGGTGTCGGCGAAATGCACCTGGGCAAACTGGTCGCTGGGCTGGCGCGTGCGGGTGACGAATTCCAACGCCAGCGCGGCGATCTCGCGGGTGGACGCCGGGCCGTGCGCCAGCAGGGCGTGGAAGCGCGCGGCGAAGGCGTTGAGGGTGGCATTGGTGTAGCCGTGCTGCGGGTCGAGCAGGGCGCGTGACAGCATGGCCAGACGGTGGCGCAGACAGGAGGTGGTTTGCGCATCGCAGCCATCCTCGGCTGGTCGCGGATGCAGCGCCAGCAGCACGGCGCGCAGCCCCGGGTAGTCGCGGATGAGCAAAGTGTCGACGCGGCAGTCTTCCAGACATTCGACCGCCAGGCGCTGAAACGGGCTCCAGTTGTCGGCCACGAGCGGCTGGCTCCAGCGACGATGCCCGGCCATGTGCGCCAGCGCGACGCGGTAGCGGTCCAACCCGGTGACGCCTGCGGCGTCGTCGTACACGTCGGGCAGACGAAAACCGAGCCGGTCGAAGTAGGGCACGGGTTTGCGCATCTGGTCGAAGGCGGTGGAATAGGCGATGAGCGGTGCATCGTCCTGCCACACCCCGCGCAAATACAAGCCCAGACGCCGTTCGTTGTCGGCGAACAGCGTGCCGTGCCGCTCACGCTGCAGCACGGCACGGCTGTCGGCCGACTGCACGCTGAAATAGTCTTTTTGCCGCTCGGGATGGTTGGCGTAGTTGCGCACGCCGTAGTCCACCCAGTTGGCCAACCCGCCCAGACTGAGCTGGTCCAGCAGCATCGGCGCTCGAGTAAAAAAATCGGGCAGTCCGGGGCTGGGCAGGGTGGCGTGGCGGCCGTGGATCGAACCGGTGGTCCGCGTCATCAAATCCAGCGCGATGGCCAGATAGTCGTGCAGCAGCGCGGGCGATGGCAACCGGCGCGCCACCGGCGCCAGGGTTTGCAGGCAGTCGGTGATGGCGCGGCCGTTGGGCGATTTTTGCATCCGGTCGATGCAGTCCATCACCGCATCCAGCGCCGTCTCGCCCGCGGCTTTGGCCACCTCGGGCCATTCTTCCAGGAACACCAGCAACGGCTCGGCACCGCGGCCGAGTTTGCCGATCTGCCTGGCGGCGTCGAGGTATGCGGCCAGCCCCTGCGGCGTCAGCGCCTCGCGGGCGGCGTCGAGCAAATCGGCGAACACCGCTTCGACCTGCGGGAAGCGGGTGTCTAGCCGTTTCCAGGCCGCTTGCAGCAGCGCCTGCCGATCGTCAAGGGGTAGGGTGGTTTGCACGGCGATCAGGCGAATGTGGTCGCGATCGCATGGTCGAGGGTGGAACGGATGTCGGCGTCGTCGGTGATCGGGGCCACCAGCGCCATGCCGCAGGCGTCGCGCGGCGCCACCCCGTCCTGGATCAGCGACGCGGCGTAGACCAGCAAGCGTGTGGAAATGCCCTCGTCGAGGCCGTGACCCTTGAGCCGCCGCGCCACGGCGCCGATCTTCACCAGTTGCGCTGCGATGTCTGCGGCCACGCCGGTTTCTCGCGCCAAAATGGCGGCTTCCAGCTCCGGAGCGGGGTAGTCGAAATCGAACGCGGCAAAACGCTGCTTGGTCGAGGGCTTGAGGTCTTTCATCACGCTTTGATAGCCCGGGTTGTACGAAATGACCAGTTGAAAATCGGCATGCGCCTGCACTTGCTCGCCTTTTTTGTCCAGCGGCAGCACGCGGCGATGGTCGGTCAGGGGATGGATGACCACGGTGGTGTCCTGCCGCGCTTCGACCACTTCGTCCAGATAGCAGATGGCGCCGATGCGCGCTGCGGTGGTCAGCGGGCCGTCGAGCCAGCGCGTGCCGTTGGCGTCGAGCAGGTAGCGGCCAACCAGATCGGCCGCAGTCATGTCCTCGTTGCACGCCACGGTGATGAGCGGCTTGCCGAGCTTCCAGGCCATGTATTCGACGAAGCGCGACTTGCCGCACCCCGTCGGTCCTTTGACCATCACGGGCAGGCGTTTGCGGTAGGCCGCTTCGAACAGGGCGACTTCACGCCCCTGCGGCTGGTAAAACGGTTCTTGCCGAACCAGGTACTGGTCTGTGTCGATCACACTGCACCTTCGCGGAGAGTGGGAGAAAAAACGCCCCGCCGGGGCGGGGCGATGGGTCGCGCGACGAGATCGCGACGAGCGATTACTTGTGCACGCCGAGTTTTTCGCGCCAGCCGGGGTAGAGCTTGTCGGCGTCGTGCGGGAACGACTCGAAAGCACGGGCGAATTCTTTGTGCTCTTTGGCCCACTCGATCGGATCGGCTTTGGCCTTCCAGCATTCGTACGCCTGGCGCAGCGACAACGCACCGGCTGCCGGGCTGTCGATGTGGCCGTAGGAGCCGCCACCCGCGGTGTTGATGACGTTGCCGTGGCCCAGGTTTTCAAAGAAGCCAGGCAGGCGCAGCGCATTCATCCCGCCGGAAATGATCGGGGTGGTGGGCTTCATGCCATACCATTTTTGGTAGTACACCGGGCCTTGGCATTCGTCACGCTCGATCATGTAGGCGATGTTGCGGTCGTCGCCTTCGCCTTCCATTTTGCCGTAGCCCATGGTGCCGACGTGGATGCCCGATGCCCCTTGCAGTCGGGCGATTTTCGCCAGCACGAAGGCGGTGTAGCCGCGTTTGGCCGACGGCGAGGTGATCATGCCGTGGCCCGCACGGTGATAGTGCAGGTATTGCGCCGGATACTGTCGGCGTGCGGTGGTGATCATGCCGGGGCCGCCGACGAAGCCGTCGACCAGGAAGGCGACCTTGTCCGCGTCCGGGCCGAAGGTTTCGAGAATGAAATCGGCGCGGGCGCACATTTCGTAGTGATCGTCGGCGGTGATATTGGCCGAGAACAGCTTGGCCTGGCCGGTTTCGTCCATCGCGCGTTTCATCGCGTCGGCCACCAGCGGGATGGTCTTTTTCAGCGGGGCGAACACTTGGTTGCCCTGCGGTTCGTCGTTTTTGATGAAGTCACCACCGAGCCAGAACTGGTACGCCGCTTCGGCGAACGGCTCCGGGCGCAGGCCGAGCTTGGGCTTGATGATGGTGCCCGCGATGTAACCGCCGTCTTTGAGCGGACGGCCGAGGATGCGCCAGAGGTCGGAAATGTCTTTGCTCGGGCCGTCGAACAGCTGGATGGCGCGCGGCGGCACCCAGAAGTCGATCATCTTGGCGTGGGCGATGTCGCCCATGCCCTGGTTGTTGCCGATGGCCAGGGTGAGGAACGACACGATCATCATGCGACCGTCTGTGATGTTGCGGTCGAAGAGTTCGAGCGGATAGGCGATCCGCATGTCTTCGGTGGCTTCGTCGATGTGGTAGACGAGGGCATCGACGCCTTTGGTGAAATCGTCGGTGGTCGAGACTTCGACATTGGTGCCGGTGGACGATTCGGCGGCGAAATGCGCTGCCGCTTCGAGGTAGCCGATGCCCGCCTTGGGTTTCATCTTGTAAGCCACGAGGATGTGCTGACCGGCTTTGATCAGCTCTTCTTCTTTCAGCGAAAGATCGGCATAACGCGCGGATTGATCCATACTTTGCTCCTAAAAGTGAGGATTTCGGAGATTCGATTTTTGCTATGTTTGCAAAACAGTTGATCCGAAAGCCTGCACTATACGGGGCGGGATGCGTAAGGAATATTCATAATTTTTAGGTGCTGGATTAAGTCGCTCTGACGCTCGGCAGCGCTTGACCGCACGCGCTGGGGCGCTGTGCTGCGGCGTTCAAACCGTGTTGAGCCGCGCGAGCTGTTCCTGCACCTTGTGCCGCGCTGCGCCGAAGTCGCGCAGCCGTGCGCGTTCTTGCTCGACCACAGCGGGCGGGGCGCGGTCGACGAAGCTGGCGTTGCCCAGCTTGGCTTCGGCCTTGGCGATCTCGGCCTGCAGCCGTTGCAGTTCCTTGCCCAGACGCTCGTGCTCGGCGGCCAGATCGACTTCGATCTGCAGCGCAAAGCGGGTTTCTCCCAAGGCGCCGGCGGGCACGCCTTGGGTGGCCGCGGTCCAGGCGGCGACGTCGTCGAACAGGCGGATGTCTGCCACCTTGGCGAGCGCCTGCAGCGCCGCACGGTGGCGTTCGATCAGGCCGACGTCACCGCAGGCCAGCAGCGGCAGACGCTGCGCCGGCGACACCTTGAGCTCGCCGCGCAAGTTGCGGCAGGCTTCGACCAGTTGCTTGAAAGCCGCGATCTCGGCTTCGGCAGCGGCGTCGATTTTTTCCGGTTGCGCCAGCGGGTAGGGCGCTAGTGCGATGGTGTGCGGCCCGTCACGCCCGGCCAGCGGGGCCACGTGCTGCCAGAGTTCTTCGGTGATGAACGGAATGATGGGATGCGCCAGCCGCAACACGGTTTCGAGCACGCGCAGCAGGGTGCGGCGCGCGCCCCGTTGCTGCGCCGGCGTGCCGCTGGCGATCTGGGTTTTGGCGATTTCCAGATACCAGTCGCAAAACTCGTCCCAGACGAACTGGTAGATGGCGTGAGCGACGAAGTCCAGCCGGTACTCGGCAAACCCTTGCGCGACCTGTTGCTCGGTGCGCTGCAGCAGCGAGACGATCCAGCGGTCGGCGGCGGTGAAATCGAGCGTGGCATCGGGGCCGCAGTCGTGGTTGCACGGCAGCACGCCGCGTTGTGCCGCGTCCAGGCCGTCGACTTGCAGTAGCACGAAGCGCGTGGCGTTCCACAGCTTGTTGCAGAAATTGCGGTAGCCCTCGCAGCGCTTGGTGTCGAAGTTGATGTTTCGCCCCAGCGTGGCCAGCGACGCAAAAGTGAAGCGCAGCGCGTCGGCGCCGTAGGCCGGAATACCCTGCGGGAATTCCTTTTCGGTGGCTTTGCGCACCGCCGGCGCGGTTTCCGGGCGACGCAGCCCGGTGGTGCGTTTGTCCAGCAGCGCAGGCAGGTCGATGCCGTCGATCAGATCGACCGGGTCGAGGACGTTGCCTTCGCTCTTGCTCATTTTCTTGCCGTGGGCGTCGAGCACCAGGCCGTGGATGTAGACGTCGCGGAAGGGCACCTTGCCGGTGAAATGGGTGGTCATCATGATCATGCGCGCCACCCAGAAAAAAATGATGTCGTACCCGGTGACCAGCACAGAGGACGGCAGAAACAGCCGCAGTTCGGGCGTGTCCTGCGGCCAACCCAGGGTGGAAAACGGCACCAGCGCCGACGAATACCAAGTGTCGAGCACGTCGGCGTCGCGCCGCAGCGCGCCGGTGTAGCCGGCGGCTTTGGCCTTGTCCCGCGCTTCGTTTTCGTCGCGGGCGACGAACACCTCGCCGCCGTCGCCGTACCAGGCCGGGATCTGGTGTCCCCACCACAGTTGCCGGGAGATGCACCAATCCTGGATGTTGGCCATCCACTGGTTGAAAGTGTTGACCCAGTTCTCGGGCACGAAGCGCACCGCGCCCGAGGCGACGGCGTCGATCGCTTGTTGCGCCAGGCTCTTGCCGTCGGCGCCGGGTTTGGTCGTGGCGACGAACCATTGATCCGACAGCATCGGCTCGACGATCTGCCCGGTGCGGCCGCAGCGCGGCACCATCAGCTTGTGTTTTTTCACCTCGACCAGCAGCCCCAGCCGCTCGAATTCGGCGACCACGCGCTGGCGCGCCTCGAAGCGGTCCAGGCCGCGGTACGCCTCAGGCGCGTTGTCGTTGACCGTGGCGCGGCCGGTGAAAATCGAAATCATCGGCAGGCCGTGGCGCTGCGCGACGGCGTAGTCGTTGAAGTCGTGCGCCGGGGTGACCTTGACCACGCCGGTGCCGAAGTCCTTGTCCACGTAGCTGTCGGCGATCACCGGCACCAGCCGCCCGGTGATCGGCAGCCGCACCTGCCGGCCGACGAGGTGGCGGTAGCGCGCGTCCTCCGGGTGCACCATCACCGCGGTGTCGCCGAGCATGGTTTCGGGCCGGGTGGTGGCGACGACGACCGACTCGCTGGGGTCGTCGGCCATCGGGTAACGCAGCAGCCAGAGCTGGCCGTCTTCTTCGTGGCTTTCGACCTCCAGGTCGCTGACCGAGGTGTCGAGCACCGGGTCCCAGTTGACCAGGCGTTTGCCGCGGTAGATCAGCCCTTCTTCGTACAGCCGCACGAAGGTTTCGACCACGACTTTCGACAGCCGCTCGTCCATCGTGAAATATTCGTGCGACCAGCTCACCGAGTCGCCCAGCCGGCGCATCTGCCGGGTGATGGTGTCGCCCGACTGCTGCTTCCACTCCCACACTTTGGCGATGAATTTTTCGCGTCCGAGGTCGTGCCGGCTCATGCCCTGCGTCTGCAACTGGCGTTCGACCACGATCTGTGTGGCAATCCCGGCATGGTCGGTGCCGGGAACCCACAGGGCGTTGAAGCCGCGCATGCGGTGATAGCGGGTGAGGGCGTCCATCACCGTCTGGTTGAACGCATGCCCCATGTGCAGCGTGCCGGTGACGTTGGGCGGCGGCAGTTGCACGCAGAATGACGGTTTGCCGGGGTCGAGAGACGGCTGGGCAACGCCGAGTTGCTCCCAGCGGGCGCTCCAGCGGGCTTCGATGGCGTGGGGTTCAAACGATTTGGCGAGTTCGGTCATGGGGGCAGGCGCAGCAAAGGCAGGGCGGTTGCTCGGTGAAGCAAAAGGCAACGATTTTAAGGGGGCCATGCGTTGCACTCAGACGACAGAAAACGCGCCGCGGCGACTTACACTTGTTTCATGCGTGACACTTTTTTTCCTCCCTGTGCCGCGCCGCAACGCGCGCTGCGCCGGCTGCCGTATGTCGTCGGTTTGAGCCTGCTGTTGCTGCTGGGCGGTTGCGCGTCGCTGTTGCCGCGCGGCGAGGCACAGACGAGCAAACCGTGGAACGACTTCAACCAGGCGTATGCGGCGTACGAGCGCATCGAACCCTACGTCACCACCACGGCGCAGCTCAAGGCAGAAGGAATCGACCCGCTGACCACGCCCAACGTCATCATCCTCAACTACGCCGATATCGTGCGCCGCCTCGTCCCCCCCGCAGGCAGCGACGTGCCGCTCGATCGCGGCATCCGCGACTGTCTGAGCGCGCAGGCAGAGTGCCGCGGCTACGAAGTCGAGCAGCGCCATATCGATCGCAAGCGCGTGGGCAATTTCTGGCTGGATTTTCTCGACTTCCGTCGTGAAACCGTGACCACCGGCTGGCGTTTCAACATGCTGCTACTGGTCGTGAACGGTCGTGTGGTGTACAAGCTGTGGGGCGGGCAGCCGGAAATCGCCGAAACCGAAGTCACGCGCAACCCGCTGGGGCCGCTGCAAAGCATCGGCCAGACGCTGCGGCCGCAATATTGATTTGATGTTCCGCGCCAGCGCGCAGCACATACTGCGCGGTGTTGCATCTGACGCACTGTGGATGGCGTCGCCTACAATGGCCTATCTGCTGCGCAGCAGCGCTGCGCGTGAAGGCGGTTCCCTTACCCGCCGTGCAAACAAAAAGGTGCCCCATGTCGTCTTCCATGCCCTCTGCTGCGGCGCGCCCGCGGCACGTCGTCGGCGCGCTGGCCGCGCTGCACATCGCCATCATCATTTCCAGCAACTACCTGGTGCAATTGCCGTTCGTGCTGTTCGGTCTGCACACCACTTGGGGAGCGTTCAGCTTTCCGCTGATCTACGTCGCCACCGATCTGACCGCGCGTGTACTCGGCCCTGCGGTGGCGCGGCGCGTGGTGGCGCAGGTGATGCTTCCGGCGCTGCTGGCCTCGTACGTCGTCTCGGTGTTGTTCCACGACGGCGCGTTCGGCGGTTGGGGGGCGCTGCGGCATTTCGACGTGTTCGTGTTTCGCATCGCGCTGGGCAGCTTCATCGCCTACGCGGTCGGGCAATTGCTCGACATCACCGTGTTTTCCCGCCTGCGCCAAAGCCTGCTCGGCAGCCGCCGCTGGTGGCTGGCGCCCGCGGCGGCGACCGTGGTGGGCAATCTGGTCGATACCGCGTTGTTTTTTTCCATCGCGTTTTACGCCAGCAGCAGCCCGTTCATGGCGACGCATTGGCCGGAGATCGCCGCGGTGGATTACGCCACCAAGCTCATCGTCAGCCTGTTCGGTGTCGTGCCGTTGTATGGGGCGCTGCTGGGCGCGCTGTTGCGCTGGCTACCACGCGCGCAGCCACGTGTGGTCACGGCATGACCGCTGCCGGGTGCCGCCCACGGGTGCTCACTGCAGCATGAAGGTTTCATACTCCAGCTTGCGAAACAGCCGCTGCAGCAGCAGCATGCCCAGCATCAGCGTGACCAACAGGGTGACGGCGAAGCCATAGCCAAAAAACTCCGGGCCGAGGTGGATCGACAGCAGACTGAGCGCGAAGTTGAGCACGGTCAGCGTGGCGGTGAGAAGGACGACGTCGCGGCGGCGGTCGAGGTAATAGAACACGTTGAGCACCGCCAACAGCATGACCTGAAAGCTCGCCGCCACCGCCTGCACCAGGAACAGCGGGATGTACAGGCTGCTGATGCCGATCCAGGCGAAAAGCTGCGGCACGAAGGTGTAGACCGCCAACAAGGTCAGCGCCTGCACTTTGAGGATCTGGTAGAGCCCTTCGCGCACCACGGCCTGCATGCCGTCGTGGTAGCGGGCGATGTCCTGCAGCGCTCCGCCTTCGCGCACCGCGGTGTAAAACTTGTCGTACCACTCGACGAAATCGGTTTCGAACTTGACCAGAAAAATGCCCATGCCGGGCAGGACGCACAGATAGGCGAGGAACACCGGCAGGTCGTAGATGGTCGAGGCGCGCAGCGGGCCGATCACCGGGTTGGACGTACCGGCGGTGAACCAGAATGTCAGCTTGTCGGCCCAGACGCCGAGGTTGTAGAGCGTGCCGCCGGCCAGCAGCGCGACGTACATTTGTCGCCGGCCAAAGCAATTCAGGTTGATCGGCCGCGACAGCGGAAAATTGCGCAGCACCAGCCACAGCATCAGCACCCACATGGTGAACTGGCCGCCGAGAAAGCCCAGCAGCAGCCCTTGCAGACCCCATGGCCGGGCGAGGTAGGACAGGAGCACCGACATGCCGTAACCCAGCGCGTATAGGCCGACGATGGCGCGGTACTGCTTCAGCCCGGAGAGAAACACCGTGGTGATCCACAAATTGGCCAGCAGCGTCAGCCCCACCACGATGAGCACGCGGTACAGATTGCTCACGCCGTGAAACCCCAGCAGCGCCGCCGCCCAGCCCAGGCTGCCGCTGACCGCCGTGGTCACCAGCATCACGCCGAGGTAGGCCGGCGCGATGTCGGCGTGGCGCTTTTCGAACAGCCGGTCGGCCACCCAGCGGGTGAAGCCCAGTTGCAGTCCGCCGGTGAGGATGAGCGAAGCCATGATGAGGTAAGTCACCGTGACTTGGAATTGGGTGATGAGGGTGTCGGGCGTGACCACGCCGAGCGACAGCACACCGACGGCAATCAAACCGACGATGGAAAACACCCATGGCCCGGAACTGATGATCGACGCATAGGTGTAAGCGCGCAGCAGGCCGAGGTAGGACTCGGCGCGCAGCAGCTTGCGCAGTTCGAAACCGATGCCGGCCATTCAGTCGCTTCCTTGTTCGGCGGGCGCTGCGGCGCTCGGCTCGGGATCGATCGGCAGCTCGCCACGCAGCCAGGTGGCCACGGCGCCGACCGCATCGCGTAGCCCGGCGGCGCGGGCGGCGCTGCGCTGCAGTGCATCGTCGTACACCGCGCGATAGTGGTCGAACATGATGGGTTGGGTGTAGTAGCGCTCGACGCGGGCGATGCCGGCGCGGCTGGCCGCCTGCCAGCGCGCGGTGTCGCCCAGCAGCTCGGCGCAAGCCTCACCCAGCGCCTGTGCGTCGGCGATGCCCACCACGGCGCCGGAGGCGCCCAGCGCTTCGTCTTCGGGCCCCAGACCGTAGATCAACTGCCGGCAGGAGCCGACATCGGTGGTCACCGCGGGCACCCCTGCGGCATAGCCTTCGAGGATGACCAGCGGCAGCGCCTCGCTGATCGACGACAACACCACCAGGCCGATTTTGGGCATGAGTTCGGTGAGCTTTTGAAAGCCGAGAAACTTCAGCGTGTCGCCCAGCTGCAGGCTGGAGGCCAGCTCGCGACATTCGCGCGCGTAGTCCGGGTGTTCGTCTTCGGGGCCGGCGATCCAGCCTTGCAAGCCGGGGATGCGGTTGCTCGCCACGCGCACGGCACGGATGAAGGTTTTGACGTCCTTGATCGGCACGACGCGGCCGATCAGACACATCACCGGCGGCGGCTGCACCGGCCGCAGCGCGCGGGTGGCGGCGAACGGCGGCACGTTGATGCCGTTGGCGATGCAGCAGGTGGTCAGCGGATCGGCACCGTCGGCGATTTGCCGCAGGCGGTTGGTTTCGTACAGCGCGATCACCGGGTCGGCGGCGTCGTAGCACATGCGCCCGAGCGACTCGAACAGGCGGATCCAGAGTTGGCGGAAATAGCCGGCCTCGCCTGCGGTGCGCTCCAAAATGGGCGTGTTGTCGCTGATCCAGCTCGCGGAGAACAGATCAATGCGCCGCTCTTTGGTGTAGATGCCGTGTTCGGACAGGATCAGCGGACGGTCGTGAAGCTGCGCCAGCACCGCGCCGAGATAACCCGCATACCCGGTGGAGACGGTGTGGTACACGCGCGCAGCCGGCAGCGAGCGCGCCAGCGTGGCCAGGGTCCAGATCGGGGTGTGCATGGTGCGCACCGTCCAGAAATAATCGACGAACGACGGGTCGGTGCAGCGCAACTGGTACTGCTCGGTGAGGTAGGCCCACGCCTGGTGCGAGTGCAGAAAGTAGTGCAGGTCGAGCTGGTGCTGCATGGCCTGCAGACTGGCGCGCAGCACTTCGGCGCGGCTGTGGCGGTCCTTGCCGTCGCGCAGCAGGGTGTGCAGACGTTCGACCAGCGCGGCGGTCTGGCTGTCGCCGCGCTGCTCGCGCGCTGCGGGCAGCACCGATTCGCTGAACAAATAATGGTGCGTCAGCCCGACGACGTTGGCCGGGAGCTGGTAGCGCGCCTTGCCGTAGTCTTGCTCGCGCGAGCCGAGGAACACCAGGTGAAACCGCAGATGGGGGAAGCCGTTGATGATCTGGTGTACCCAGCTCGACACCCCGCCCGACACGTACGGATAAGTGCCTTCGAGCAGCAGCATGACGTCGATGTCCGCCGCTGGCGCGTGCGGTTGCGGCTGGGTGTCGGAAAACTCGGGGTGCGACATGGGCGAATTGTCAGGCAGATGCCGTGCCGTCCGCCGATTCGCCGAGCAGCAGACGGTCGGTTTCGCTCAACGCGTGTTGCATGCCGGGCGGCGGCGCGGCTTGCGCATCAGCGCCGCGGCGGTGCACGGCGGGTTCGGCGCCGATGGCCAGGCCGCGCGGGCTCGTCGCCGGCGCTTGTTGCCACACCCGAACCACAGGCCGCAGGCGCGGGGCGACCTGCTGCGCGCGGAGTGGTTGCAGCACGCCGGCGATGCGATCGAACCGCCGGTCGTTCCACTCCAATTCGGCGGCATACGGTCGCCAGAGCATCGGGCTGACGCCTTCGGCGGCGAGCTCGGCCAGCACGTCGCGGGCATCCTGCGTGCGGCCCGCCGCCAGCGACAGGCGCAAAAACATGATGCGCAGCCCGGTGTCCTGCGGCAGCGCCTGGCGGGCCATGGTGCAGTACTGCAGCGCTTGTTGCAAGGCAAAGTCGCGCAAATCGCCTTGCGCCAACCCTTGGTAGATGAATTCCATCTGCAGCTCGGCCACGCGCTGTGCCGCGCGTGCCAGCGCGGAGCGGTCCTCGGTGTGGTGGCGCAGGACTTGGACCTCGCGCTGCGCGGCCTGCAACGCATCGGTCAGCCGCTGCTCCCAGGCGTTGCTGATGCCGTAGGCGAGCAGGCGGATTTCCTCGTCCGGGTCGGCCAGCAGCCTGCGCAGCACCGGCAGGGCCATGCGCGGCGCCATGTCGCGCAGCGCCAGCACGGCGCGGATGCGCTGTGCCTGCGGCTGGCTCTGGTCGCGGGCGATGCGTGCGGTTTGCCCGGCGGGAAGGTCGCGGCGCTGGTCGTCGTCGATGTGCGATACGGCAAACACCTGCAGTTGCGGTGCAGTGCGCAGATGGTCGCTGGTTTTCTGGCGTCGCGGCAGCCACTGCGCCAGCCGCGCGGCCAGCAGCAGGCCGAACACGCCGATCAGCGGAAAAAACAGCGCCAGCAGCGTTAGCAGCACGAGCGACAGCCGGCGCGGCTGGCGCATGGCAGCGGGCAGCAGCGTCCACAGCAGCACTCCGGTGAGCGCCGCCGCGGCGCCATGGATCAGCCAGAACAGCAGCAGGTGGCTGTCGCTGCCGCTGGCCAGCAGCCACGCCGCTGCGGTTTCCAGCAAGACGGCGGCCGAGCCGAGTTTGTAGAACAGCGGATTCACGACGCTTTGTTCTGCGCAGCAGCAGGGCTGAGCAGGCGGCGCAGTTCGACAAACCCGCGCGCGCCCGTGACTTCGATGAAGTCCAGGTCGAACGCCTGGTCGGGGCGCTGGTTACCACGGCCGAGAATCTGCCCGAGCTGGGTGACCATGTCGCGGCGGTAGTTCGCCAGCCCGGCCGTGCTCAGCAGCGGCAGCAGCACCACCAGCGCGGGCTGGCCATTGCGGCCTTTGAGCGTCCAGGTCGAGCTTTCCACCGGCTGCAGCCCGGCGAATTCAGCCAGCACGTCGTCGCTCACCCGGCCGAGTCCGCTCCACACCGCGCAATAACTGCGCAGCTTGAAGTTCTGCCCCAGTTCGCTGAGCTGCGCCCATTCCTGCTGCAGGCTGATGGGCGCCTGCACCCAGGCCGAGCGCACGTCCTCGACGGCGAGTTCGAGCTGGCTGAAATCGAGGTAGGACGCGCACAAGACCTGCAGCCGTTGCAGATTGTTGTCCTCGAACGACATGAACGGCATGGTGTGCACGGCCAGCAGGGCATCGACTTCGTCGTAGGCGTCCAGCCGCAACGGTGCGGCGAACACCCACGGCGCACCGGAGACGGTATCGAGCGCGGCCTGGGCGATGTGTACCGCCTGATGGGTTTCGAGCACGCGGTTGATCAGCACATCCTGCAAATCCAGTCCTGGCAGATTCTGCCCCAGCGAAGCGACCAAGCGCCAGTGCAGCCCTTCGGTGGTGACGTCGCGCAAAAACACCCCGGCTTCGACCAGGCGGCACGATTGGCTGAGCAATTGCAAAAAAGCACGCGGATCGGGCAACGGTGGCGGCGCGGGCAGGCCGGGCGTGGGCGTTGGGGCGGCCAGCGCCGGTCGGTCGCCCTGGAAGGTGAAGGTGCGGCGCAGGTCGAGCAGCGCATCGCGCAGCGTCATCGGCCGGTCGGTGAGCTCCTGTTCGAGCGTTGACAGGGCGTCTTTGATGACGAACAGCCGCCGCTTGGTGCGCTCCAGCCGGGCCGTCAAGTCTTTGACCACTTCGCGGTGCAGCACCTGCCGGTTGCGAAACGCCGCGCCGAACTCGCCCAGAACCAAGGTCATGAGCATGCCGCCGAGAAAAAACTCCGCCGGGAAACCCCGGCTCGTGGCCGTGCTGGCAAACCATGGTGCGATCTGGGAAAACGCGGCGTACAACGCCACGCCGAACAACCCGTAGCCGGCACCGTAGCGCACCGCGATCAGCCAGGGGCCGAACCAGGCCCACGGAAAGCCGGCATCGACCCCCAGCGGATCGGCAGGACGCAGCATCCAGCCCAGCCACAGCACCAGCGTTGGCAGCAGGGCGCTTTCGACCATGGCGATGAGCCGGCCGGAGCGGGTCACCGGCCGCCAAAACCGCAGCCAGCCCCAGCGCACGCGCGCCGACTCGCCGCGCACGCGGCGGGTGACGCGGGTGGACAGATCGCCGAGTTTCATCCGCAGCGCGGCACGCCGCCTCAGGCAGCCGCGGCCGGTTTGGCCGCCGCGGCGCTGACGCGGATGCCGCGCAGCAGCGCCTCGATTTGCGCCTGGCCGACCGCAGCCAGCGCTTCATACCCCCAGCCCGAGCGCCCGCCGCTGGCGCTCCACACCACTTGACCGCTGGCTACATCGGTGACTTGCAGCGTCAGGCCGACGGCGGGCTCGCTGTCCACCCCGGTTTTGTAGCGCCACTCGGTGACCGTGCCCGACAGCGCGTAGCGCGCGCCTTGTTGCCTGGCCCAGGCCAGCGCCTGCGCCGTGCTCACCGCCGGCTCGGCCTCCAGCGGGTTGTCGCTGGGTTTTTGCGGGTAGACGACGACGTCGCGCAGCCCTTTTTGCAGCAGCAACGACACCGTGATCGCCTGCGCCCGGCGCTCCACCAGCGGCACGTCGGTGGCGTTGCTCAGCGGCAGCACGGCGAATTTGGCATCGGCGGGCACGCTCAGCGACTGTCCGGGCAAAGCGGTGACGGCGCAGCCGGCGAGCCACAGCGTGCCGGCGCCGGCCAGGCAGAGCGCCGCGCGCCGAGTGACAGAGGACTTGGTCATGGAATGCTCCTGTTTCATGGAGAGTAACGATCGGCGTCAGCGGCCGAACCACAGGCGGTACTGCACGCTCCACTGCCGGTTCAGCCCCGAGGTGTTTTGCTGCCGCTGGTAACTCAGCGACAAGGTGTCGGGGCCGAGCAGCGGGCCGTGGATGCCGACGGCCAGATTGTTGGTCAGCCCCAACCGGCGTGATTGCAGCACATCGACCTCGGCATATGGCATCCAACGTGGCGTGAACGTGTCGCTGTGCGCGGTATTGAACCCGACTCCCAGGCCGTACACATCGTCGCCCGCGGGGATGAACGCCGCGGCGGTCGGCGCCGCGCCGCCGGGCAACAGCGGCGCATACGGCGGCAGGGGCGGCGTGGCGCTGGCGCTGAAGCGGTTGGAATAGCCCAGCAGCTTGACGCTGAGGTCGGGTTCGCTGCGGCGGAACCACAAACCCAGGACGAACTGGGTGCTGGCGCCGTGGCCGAGAGGATCGCCGCGGCGGGTGTCGTAGCGCATGACCGCGGTACTCACGTCGGCCCAGGCGCGGCCGAAATCGCGCGACAGCCGCAGCTGCAGCCGGTCGCGCGCGCCGGCGATTTGCAGCAACCCCGACTCGTCGGCCACGGCATTGTGCTCGGCCTGGAGCTGTGCGCGCACATGGCCGGGCAGCAGCGTGCTGCCTTCCAGGCGCCAGCCGTCGAGCGTGCCTGCCGCGGTATTGTGCGTCAGCGCCGCGCCGAGCTGTGCATGCTCGCCCTGCCATTGCACGCCGAGTTGGGCGTCGTCCCACGTGCGCGGCAGCGTCGCGGGGATGGTGCTGTGCAGCGCTTCGCGGCTGGCCTGCGCCTGCACCCGCCACTGCCCACCGAGCTGCAGCGACAGCCGCAGCACCGGCCCTTGGCGCACGACGTTGTCGATCTGGCGGTGTTCGACGGTGACGGTGGCGCGGTGCGCCAGCGCCAGTTGCTGCTCGGCGGTCTGCCGCGCCAGCGACTGCAGCGCCGGGTTGTCCTGCCCGCGTTCTGCCGCGGCATCGAGCACCTTCTCGGCCGTGGCCAGCGCCTGCAGCGGCTTGCCGGCGATGCGCTCGGCCTCGGGCCGGTCCTGCGGCAGCAGGTGGCGGGCGGCGCCGGCGTCGAGCAGGCGAGCGACGGTTTCGCGGTCGCCGGCGCGCAGCGCCATTTGCAGCTCGATCGACTGCCGCGCCGCCAGGGTGAGCACGCGCCGCGCCAACCACCAGCGCGCCGCGGCGTTGCCGTCCAGCCGCAGTAGCCAGTCGGCGATGGCGGCGTTGGCTTGCAGGGTTTGTTCGCCGCTGAGCGCGCCGCGGCGCAAGGCGTCGCGCAACCGCGCCAGCAGGACCTGTTGCCCGGCAGCGTCCAGCCGGTCGTGGCTCAAGCGCAGGCGGGCGAGCAGTTCCTCGAACTGCCGCGCACTGTTCGGCTTGGCGGCGGGCTGTGTCGGCGTCGCCTGCAGCAGCGCCCAGGCCTGGCCGTAAGCGGCTTGCGCGCGACGGCTGTGGCCGGCCTGCGCCAGCAGGTCGCCGTAATTCACCAGCCAGAGTGCATCGGTTTTTTTGCGTGGGTACAACTGTTGGCTGTAACGTACCGCAGCAGCGGTGTCGCCCAAGGTTTGCGCCGCGGCGGACAGCACGTCCAGGCCGTCAGGGAGTTTTTGCAGGTTGGCAGCAAAGCGCATCATGTCCTGCCGTAGCGCATCGGTGCGGTTGGCATCGATCAGCATCCACAGCAGCGCGATCTGGTTGTCGGCATTGCTCGGCGCCAGGCGCAGCGCGGTGTGCAGATCGGCCAGCGCCTGGTCGATCCGGCCGAGTGCACGCCAGACTTGCGCACGCGCGGCGTAGGTGTCGGCCTGCTGCCGCAGCGCCGCGCCCTGGGCGCTGTCGAGCACGCTGTGTTGCCAGGCGTCCAGCCCCGGCAGGCTGGGCGCGCTCACCAGCGTTTGCAGCCACAGCAGGCCCAGGGCGTCCGACGGGGCACGCGCCCAGGCCTGCGGCAGCAGCCGCAGCGCCGCGGCGTCGCCTTGCGTCTGCCGCACCAGGCGGACGTAGCGCTGCACTTGGTACGGTTTGATGAATTCGCGCAAAGTGGCGTCGTTCCACAGTGCGGCGTAGGCCGCTTCGGCGCTGGCCGTGTCGCTCATATCCCAGGCGACGTCGCCCAGCAGCCCGTTGGCTGCCGCGCGCAGCGGCGCCGGGCCGTTCAGGTGCGCAGTGGCCTGCAACACGTGCAGCGCTTGGGCGAAGTCGCCGCTTTGCAGCAGCAGCGTGGCGTCGTCGATGCTGCCGCGCAAGTCGAGCGCGCCGCGTCGCAGCGCCTGCGCATAAGTCTCCAGCGCCTGTTGTACCTGTCCGAGGTTGCCCAGCAGCCAGGCCAGCGGCGGCAGCAGCGCCGGGTAGCGGGTGGACGCCTGCTGCAACAGCTGCACCGCCTGCTCGGGATGGCCGCGAACTTCCAGCGCCTGCGCGTACTGCAGCCACTCTTCTTGGCTGAGCTCGCCGCGAGCGGCACGCATTTGCCAATAGGTATCCAGCCCGCGGCTGGAGTGCAGCGCCAGCGCCAGGCGGTGCAACTCGTCGAGCGCGTGACGGCTGAATTGCTGGCGTAGCAGCGCGATCCACTGTTGCATCGCGGCGTCGGGCTGACCGCTCCACTCCAGGACCTGCGCGCGGCGCTGCGCCCAGCCGCGGTCGCGCGGCGACTGTGCCAGTGCGGCGTCGGCGATGTGGATCGCGCCGCGCAAATCGCCGCCGGCGAGCAACACCTGCCACGCCAGATCGATTTGCGCCGCAGTCAGCGACCTGCCGAGTTGCGCTGCGGGCTGGTTCAGCTCGACGGCCTGGCGTAGCCAGCGCGCGGCGTCGGCGGGCTGGTCGGCGCCCAGCGCGAGCTGCAGCAAAAACCAGGCGAGCGCCGGCGTGACCGCGCGCTGACCCAGCGCGGCGGTCGTCTGGGTGTAGGCGGCAACGGGCTGGCCCGCGGCGAGCAGCGCGCGCGCGCCGGTTTCGAGCAGGTCTTGCCGCTGGGCCACGGTGGGGGCGATGGGCACAGCGGTGAATGCCACCCGCGCGGCAAGGGCATAGGCGTGCAGCCCGACGAGCAGGGGCACGGTCTGGAGCGCCGCAGCCGGGGGCAGCGGTAGGAAGCGTTCGACCATTGCGGCGATGCGCCGCGCCGCCTGCGGTTCGTCCAGCCCTTGCAGCAGCGCGACGGTGTCGCGCCAGTCGGCGTAGCTTTGCGGCGTGATGCGCTGCAGCAGCGCGGCCAGCGCCTGCCGCGCCTGCGCTTCTTCGCCGTGCCGGTGCAGCGCGCGGGCGTCGAACCAGCGTTGTTTCCAGATCTGCAAGCGCAGCGCGTCGGCTTCGGGAGTGTGCACCGTCGCCAGGGTGTCGAGGGCGTGCGCGGTCTGGCCGATGCGCAGGTAACGCTGCGCCAGCAGCAGCCGAAGTTGCACGTCGCCGCCGCGCAAATCGACCAGGTGGCGCAGGTATTCGATGGCCAGGGTGTTGTCGCTGCTGGTGGCCAGCAAGTGCAGCAGATGCCGTCCCGGAAACACCAGCGCCAGCGTGGCGGCGCACAGCAAGCCCAGTCCGAGCAGGGTGCCGCGCGGAAACAGCCGACTGCGCTGCGGATCATCGGGGGAGATGTGCAGCGGGTCGCGTTGTTCTGGGACAGGCTTGTCCAACATCCAGGCGGTGGCCGTTCAGGCGCGCTCGAGCGTGAGGTCCAGCGTCGTGGACTGGGTGGTGACGCGCACGCCATCGGGTGTTTTGTCCACCTTGACGCCGGAGGCGGCCTGCACCGTCCAAGCCGCAGGCAGCGCCAGCAAGGCGTCGACCGGCAAATGACCCTGCAGCCGCAGTTGCACGCGGCCGTCGGTTGGCGTGTCCCAGCGCGCGATGTCGGCGTTGGCGTCGATCAGGCGCGGCGCTTGCGCCGCTTTGCTGCCGGTTTGCAATACGGCCTGCGCGGCGCTGGCGTGGATGTAGCGCTGCTGCGCGTGCTCGGTCCAGCCAGCGATGTCCTGACAGCGGTCGAGTGCAGGCACGGCCTCGGCGGCCGGCTGCACCCATTGCCGCAGCGTGTGGCCCCGCAGCCGCCAGCCGCCGGCCAGGCGCCGCGCCACCGTGGCCCGCCGCCAGTCGTTGACGCTGCGGAAATAGTCGTAGCCGGTGATCGCATGGGTCGGCTGTTTGAGCACCCATTGGTACACGGTGTGCAGACTTTTTTTGCCGGCCGCTTTGGTGACGATGTACGGGTGGTAGTAAAGGTCGATGGGCTTGAGCCGGCGCGGCGTGTCGGTCATCTGGTAGCTTTCGATGACGCGCTCGAAACCGAAGTACGGCCCCGTCCAGTTGTTGGTGTACACCTCCTCGTTCGAGCACGGCGCGTACACCTGGAAGTACCGGCCCTTGGGAATGCCCATCGGCCAGACGTCGGACAATGTCGGCCGGGTTTTGCTGATCGGCGCGCCGCCGCCGTTGATATTGCCCAGTCCGGCCTGGTAAGCCATGGCCACGGCGTTGTCCGGCGGGTTGCAGTCGCCCGGCCAGAGGATCATGGTGCAAGTCTTGCCTGGCGGACAGAGTTTTTGCGTGATGTAGTCGGCCGCTCCGGTGACGTTGCTCGCCGTGCTGAAGGTGTAGTTTGGCAGAGGCAGGTAATTGCCGATTTTTTCGTACCCTGGCGGCGCGGGAAAGCGGGCATGCTCCTTTTCCGCCATCGCCCAGTCGAACGGGTGGCTCCAGGTATGGCTGCCGGCCTCCACCCACGGCAGGGCGAACATGCGCTTGGCCCACTGCTGTGTCGTGTCGGCAGTCTGTGGGTACAGGCCGCCGTGGCTGATTTCGCCGATGATCACCGAGGCCAGCGTTGGCACGCGGTAGGTTTCGAGGAATTCGCTGACCAGCACTTCGCACGCCAGCGGCGAGCCGGGTTGGTCGCAGGCGTTGGGAAAGCCGTCGCCGTCGAAGTGGACGAAAAACACCCGTCGGCCGGTGCGGGTGGTGATGTCTGGCATGGGGTCCGGCCCGACGCGCAGCGCGGCGCGAAAAAACGCGATCGGGTCGACCGACCAGCGTGTGCCGGTATTGCCCGGCAGGTTGAACACGCCAAACGCGCCCAGCGCATACCCACCCCAAGGCGTGATGGCCGCGCCGTCCATGGTGTGACCGTCGGCACCGCTGGCTTGCAGCCAAACCTGCGCGCCGCTGCCGGCGGCCAGGCGCGCGGTGTTTTGCGGGTTGATCAGCGGCAGGATTTCGCCATTGGGCGTGCCCGGCTGGCGCTGCACGCGGATCGGCGCGGTCAGCGGCGTGTCGTCGAGTTGCGCGCCCAGGTCGGCGAGCACGTCGAAGTCGGTATAGCCGAGCACGGCCACCGGCACGCCTTCGGCAACCGCCCGCTTGAGCATGGCGCGGATGTCGGCGCCGACCTTGCCGTCGTCGGGGTAGAGCACGATGGCGGCGTAGCGCCCGGCCAGAGGCTCGTCGATCGCCGCGGCGCCGACGAAACGGTATTCGGGCACCAGGCCGAGGGATTCCAGCGGCATCGCGCCATACAGGTGCGCGCTTTGTGCCTGCAGCGCCGGGCTGTCGCCCTGTTCACAGGAGTGCAGTAGCAGCACACGGCGCGGCACCAATTCGACCATGCCCACGCCCAGGCTTTGCAGTAGCGGATCGGCCACCCACGGGATGAGGCCGTGCGCGGCGATACGCTGCGCCGTCTGCCGCGCCAGCGCGCGCTCGGCGGGGGCGCAGTAGTCGATGGCGATTCCCGGCAGCCCGAATCGGCTGCGCAGCTGGGCAAAACGCGCCAGCAGCCAGTCGCGGTCGGCGGCGCTGACCTCGGTGTAGCGGCGCTGTCCCTGATCCCAGCCGCGAACCAGCGACTCCGCGGCCACGCCGAGCAGGTGCGGTGCCAGCGACGCATCGACCAGCTCGAAGCCGCGGTTGAACAGCAGGCGGATTCCGGGGAAGGCCGCGGGCAGGCCGCGCAGCGTGTCCGCCAGCGCCTGCGCCTGCCGCTGGCGCTGTTCAGGGGTTCTGGCCAGCAGCTGGTACGAATCGAGAGTGTCGAGAAAAAACGCGCGGAACCCGGCGTCCCACAGCGGTTTGACGATGCGCTCGCGCAAAAACCGCGGCCAGCCGGCGGCCGTCTGGTCGATCAGCCGCGAGCCCCACGCGGTGTTGGCCGCTGGCAGCCAAGCCGCCGGCATATCGGCGGCGTAAGGACGTTCCGGAGTGACCTCGCCGACCGAGACGTACGCCACCGCCAGCGTCTGCGGGCCGAGGGTGGAGACGATGTGCGGGTCTTGCGCCAGCGCGTGCTGCGGCTCGACCACCACCCAGTCGAATGCGCGCAGATCGTCAACCGGAATCCGTGCGCCGTAGTAAAACGCCACTGCTGGCGTGTCGGCTGTGGCCGCTGCGGATTGTAGGCAGTCAGGGCATTGCCCGCAGGTGCAAGACACGGTCTGCGCTGGCGCTGCCGCCGCGGCGGCGCTGAGCAGCCCCAGGCCGAACAAGCTCCGACGCCCCAGCGGGTTGGCCAACAGACGACTTTGCACGAGCGATTGGAGAAAATGACGACGTTGCATGGCAAGGAACGTGAAATTTGACGGCGCAGCGCGCCGAAATCGCATCGGCGGCGTGAAGGATGCGACGTAACTTTCCGATTTTGCTCGTTTTTCATCCCATTTTGTTGCGCCGCCCCAGAGTTTTCCGGCAGTTTGTGAATTTTTCCCCTGGACGCCACATGGCATGACCGTCAACCCCGCCGACCCGCCGCAGGCGCCGACCTGGATCGACACCCACGCCCACCTGGACGCTGCCGAATTTGGCGGGCAGGGCAGTGCCATTGCCGCGCGCGCCCGGATGGCGGGTGTGGCATGCGGGGTGATTCCGGCGGTCGAGCTTGGCCAGTTCGCCGGGGTGCAGGCGCTGGCGCGGGCTTGCGGCTGGGGGTATGCGCTGGGCATTCACCCGCTGTACGTCGACCGCGCGCACGATGGCGACTTGCTGGCGCTGCGCCAGGCGGTGACACAGGCGCTGGCCGATCCGCTGTTCGTCGGTATCGGCGAAATCGGGCTGGATTTTTTCGTCCCCGGGCTGAACCGGCAACGGCAGCAGGAGTTTTACGCCGCGCAGCTGCGCATTGCGCGCGATGCCGGGCTGCCGGTGATTTTGCATGTGCGCAAATCGCAGGACGCGCTGCTCGCCGGCTTGCGCCGCGCCGGCTTTGGCCCCGGCGTGCCCGCAGGCATCGCCCACGCCTTCAACGGCAGCGCGCAACAGGCGCAGCAGTTCATCGATCTGGGCTTCGCCCTGGGTTTCGGCGGGGCGCTGACGTTCGACCGGGCGCTGAACATCCGCCGTCTGCTCGCTGCAGTGCCGGCTTCGGTTCCCGTGCTCGAAACCGACGCGCCCGACATCCCGCCGGTGTGGCTGTACCGGCCGCGCGGCGCGCCAGGCGACGCGGCGGTGGCGCCGCCACAGCTCAATTCGCCCGAACAGCTGCCGCGCATCGGCGCGGTGCTGGCCGAGTTGCGCGGCTGGACGCCGCAGGAGGCGGCGGCGCAAACCACCACCAACGCGCTGCGCGCCTTGCCGCGGCTGGCCGCGGTGCTGGCCGCGGCGACGCGGGCTTGATCTGCGACGGATCGACCCCACATCCCAAGAGCTTTTTGTTTCCAACCTCCTCCATCCCACCATGAGCACAGAACAAACCACCGACACCCCAGCGGCCAACGGCGCGCATACCCACGCGTTTCAAGCCGAGGTGCGGCAACTGCTGCATCTCGTCACCCACTCGCTGTATTCCAACCGCGACATTTTTTTGCGCGAGCTGATTTCCAACGCCTCCGACGCCTGCGACAAGCTGCGTTTCGAGTCGATCGACGACCCGGCGCTGATGGAGGGCGGCGGTGATCTGCGCATCCGCATCAGTGTCGATGCCGACAAACGTCTGTTGACCATCAGCGACAACGGCATCGGCATGACCGTGGAAGAGGCCGTGGAGCATCTGGGCACCATCGCCAAGTCGGGCACGCGCGAGTTCATGCAAAAACTCGGCGACAAACAAAAACCCGATGCTGCGCTGATCGGCCAGTTCGGTGTGGGCTTTTATTCCGGCTTCATGGTCGCCGACCGCATCACCGTCGAGTCGCGCAAGGCGGGCATGGCCGAAGACCAAGGCGTGCGCTGGAGCTCCGACGGCACCGGGGAGTTCACCGTCGAGACCATCACCCGGGCGCAGCGCGGCACCGACGTCATCCTGCACCTGCGCGCCGACGCCGAAGACACGCCGCACGAAGACAAAATCGACAAATACCTGCGTCCCTGGACGCTCAAGGATCTGATCGGCAAATACTCCGACCACATTTCGCTGCCCATCGAAATGCGCAAGGAGAAGTGGGATCAGGAGCAGAGCAAATACGTCGCCACGGATGAGTGGGAGCAGGTCAACAGCGCCGCCGCGCTGTGGACGCGCAGCAAGGCCGACATCACCGACGAGCAGTATCTGGAGTTCTACAAGCAGCTCAGCGGCGACAGCAACCCGCCGCTGCGCTGGACGCACAACCGCGTCGAAGGTCGCAGCGAGTACATCCAGTTGCTCTACATTCCGTCGAAGGCGCCGCTGGATTTGTGGGATCGGCAGCAAAAAGCCGGGGTCAAGCTGTACGTCAAACGGGTGTTCATCACCGACGACGCCGAAAGTCTCATGCCCACTTACCTGCGCTTCGTCCGCGGGGTGATCGACAGCGCGGACCTGCCGCTGAACGTCTCGCGCGAAATGCTGCAGGAAAGCCGTGACGTGCGCGCCATTCGCGAAGGCTCGGTCAAGCGCGTGCTGGGCATGCTCGAAGACCTGGCAGGCAGCGACGACGCCGCCGAGCGCGATAAATACGCTGCGTTCTGGAAAGAGTTCGGCGCGGTGCTCAAGGAGGGCTTCGGCGAAGACTTCGCCAACCGCGAGCGCCTGGCCAAGCTGCTGCGCGCCGCGTCCACCCACAGCGAGGATGACGCGCAGACCGTGTCGCTGGCCGATTACGTCAGCCGCATGAAGCAAGGGCAGAAAGCGATTTACTACATCACTGCGGAAACGCCGAAAATCGCCCGCTCCAGCCCACAGCTCGAAATTTTCCGCAAAAAAGGCGTCGAGGTGCTGCTGCTCACCGACCGGGTGGACGAATGGATGCTGGGCTTTTTGCACGAGTTCGACGGCAAGCCGCTGCAGTCGGTGGCGCGCGGCGCAGTCGACCTCAGCGACATCAAGGGCACAGAAGACCAGGACGGCGAATCCAAGGAGGAACAGCAGTCCGGTGACCATGCCACCTTGATCGAGCGCTTCAAACAGGCACTGGGCGAGCGTGTGCACGACGTGCGCGTGTCCAGCCGTCTGGTCGATTCCCCTGCTTGCCTGGTGGCGACAGAAGATGGCATGAGCGCGCATCTGGCGCGACTACTCAAACAGGCCGGGCGCGAGGAGGCGGCGCAGGCCAAAGCCATTTTGGAGATCAACCCGGGGCATGCGCTGGTCAAGCGCGTGGCCACCGACGAGGCGCATGCCGCCGACCTGGCGCAGGTGGTGTTCGACCAGGCGGTGTTGGCCGAGGGCGGACAGCTCGACGACCCGGCGGCGTACGTGCGCCGGGTCAACGCCTTGCTCACCGGTTGATCTCGCCCGCAGGTGGCAGCGGCAGCGCGGGGGCTGCCGTGGCCATCGTCTTGCTTCAGCTCACCCAGCTCACCACGCTGAGCATGGCCAGCAGCAGCATCCACAGCAGCACAGAGCGCCACACCAAGCCGACGACGCTGCGTAAATGCGCTGGCTGCGGGACGGCGCCGGGCATTTGCGGCACGCTGCCCGGCGGCTGATCGGCGTCACCCTCCTGCAGCCAACCGGGCTCGGTGGGGGGCAGCGGCGCGGCACCCGCCGTCGCCCCGAGACGGATGCCCACGGCACCTGCGGCCGAGGCCAGCATCACCCCGGTATTGCGGTTGGGCCAGAGCTGGGCGTAGCTGCGCCAGACATCGACCGCGTCCTCGAAATTGCCCACGATGGCGTAGCCGATGGCCGTCAGCCGCGCCGGCACCCAGTCGAGCAGATCGAAGGCTTTTTGCGCGAAGCCGCGCAGCGCCGGGCTGGCTTCGCTGTCGGCGCTGTTCCATTTGCCTGCGACGTAGTCGCTGAGGCGGTAGAGCACGGCGCCGGCCGGGCCGATGGGCAGGATGAACCAGAAAAACACTCCGAGCACGTAACGCTGCACCGAGACCAGTGCATGCTCGATGGTCTGCTGCGTGATGTCGCTGGCGCTCATATCGACGGTGTCGAGCGCTTTCCATTGCCGCAGCAGGCTGCGCGCCGTGGCCGCATCGTTGTGGTTCAGCGCGTCCTGGATGTCGGTGACGTAATGGCTGAACTGGCGAAAGCCTAGGGTGAAATACAGCACCGCGACGTTCCATGCCAGCGCCAGCAACACGCTGTAGTGCCGTGCAGTCAGGTACACACCCAGGGTGAGCAGGCTGGGCAGCAGCACGGCGATGAACCAGGCGGCAACGCCGTGGCGTGCCTGTCCGGCGTCGAAATTGCGTGACGCCAGGTCGGCCAGACCTTGCCGCAGGCGGTAAACGGCGCTGCCACGTCCAAGAGGTTTGAGTTGCTCGATCAGCAGCGCGATCAGGACGGAAAGAAAGGCCATAGCGTCTATGCTACGCAATCAACAGCCGATACAGATTGCGCAGCATGGCCGCCGTGGCGCCCCAGATGACGTAGCGGCGGTCGGCCACGGTGTAGGGGATGAGCAAAAACTGGCGGCGCAGCGCAAGGCCGGTGTGCGGGTCGGTCTGTGGCGAGACCCATTCGCGGTGCTCGTGGTGCTGCGGGTCCATCAAAAACGCCAACGGCACGTCGAAGACTTCGCTGACCTCCCCGGGCTGCGCCTGCCAGCCCTGCGTCTGTGTCAGCAAAGCGACGACCGGCGACACGGCGTAGCGCGACGCCGTGCGGTATAGCGGCAGAGTGCCCAGCACCTCGGTGCCGTGCGGCGTCAAACCGATTTCCTCGTGCGCCTCGCGCAGCGCGGTGACAGCCGGGTGCAGATCCTGGCGGTCGCGGCGTCCTCCGGGGAAGCTGATTTGCCCGGCATGCTCGTGCAGATCGAGAGTGCGGCGGGTCAGCAGCACGTGCAGCCCCTGCGGCTGCGGCACCAGGCCGACGAGCACCGCAGCGCCGCGCAGCGGCCCGTCGTTCAGGCGTAACGAGTCTTCGAACATTTCCGGTTGCCACGCCGGTGGCCTGGCAAAGCGCTGCCGCAGCCACTGCGGCGTCAGTCTGTCGGCGGCGACGGCCGGCAACGCCGTGTCGCGCCCGAGCAAACGGGCGCTTTGCGGGTCGGGAGCGGTGCGGGGATCGGACAAGGGCAAGCAGAGGCGGGGACAAAAAGAGCCGACGTGCAGGGTGCAGGTCGGCTCCGGGGCAGCGCAGCGAGTTTGCTGCGGCTGGATGGTCTGCGGCGCAGATCAGCCTCGCGCTGCGCTGGCTTGCGTCGCGGCGGCCGATTTCAGCACCAATTTTTCCTTGATGCGCGCCGACTTGCCCGAACGGTCGCGCAGATAGTACAGCTTGGCGCGGCGCACGTCACCGCGGCGTTTGACTTCGATCGAGGCGATTTGCGGCGAATAGAGCTGAAAGGTGCGCTCCACGCCTTCGCCGGCAGAAATTTTGCGCACGATGAAGCTGGAATTCAGCCCGCGGTTGCGCTTGGCGATGACCACGCCTTCGTAGGCCTGGTTGCGCTTGCGGTTGCCTTCGACCACTTTGACCGACACGACCACGGTGTCGCCAGGGTTGAATGGGGGGAAGGTTTTGCCGGCGCTCAGGCGGGCGATTTCTTCCTGTTCGAGGGTTGCGATCAAATTCATAAGGGCTCCGATGATCTTGCCTGCCAGGAGTTGGCTGATTGGGTTGATGGATGGGCAACGCCAGTTTTGCACGCCCTCGGCATGGGCAAACCAAGCCGGACGTCCGAAGGGGTGACTGCACGCTTTGACTCAAAGCCGCAGGCCTCACCCCCCAAGCCTCTGGCGTCACCCGGTTGGCAGCAGAGGATCAAACAGTGCATTATATCCAAGCCCGGCGAGGAATTGCATGTCCTGCGCCGACAGCGCGCGCTCGCGGTACAGACGCACGAGTAAATCCGGGCGGCGCTGCGCGGTCAGCCGCAGCGATTGCTCGTGCCGCCACTGTGCGATGCGCGCATGGTCGCCGCTGAGCAGCACGGCGGGCACGGGCAGACCTTGATGGACTTCGGGCCGGGTGTAGTGCGGGCAGTCGAGCAGACCATTGGCGAAGCTGTCCTCTTGCGCCGACTCGGCGCTGCCGAGCACGCCGGGTAGCAGGCGGCTGGTGGCGTCGAGCAGGGCCAGCGCGGCGATTTCACCGCCGGAAAGGACGAAATCGCCCAGGCTGATTTCGGTATCGACCCGACGGTCGATGAGGCGTTGATCCACGCCTTCGTACCGCGCACACAGCAGCGTGACGCCAGGCGATTGCGCCACCTCGGCCACCAGCGCCTGATCGATGCGTCGGCCGGTCGGCGATAGCAGCCAGACCGGGGCTGGCGGGCAGGCCGCGGCGGCGCGCGCTGTGGCAATGGCGTCGAGCGTGCGCTCCAGCGGTTCGGCCAGTAGGACCATGCCTGGCCCGCCGCCATAAGGTCGGTCGTCGATGGTGCGGTGCGCGTCCGTGGTGAAGTCGCGCGGATTCCAGCAGTGCAGTTGCATCTGTCCCGTGGTGAACGCGCGGCGCGACACGCCCTGTTGCCGCAGCACGTCGAAGTACGCCGGGAACAGGCTGACGATGTCAAAACGCAGCATGGGCAGGGCGGGGTGGCACTTCAGCCGGGGGCGCAGAAGGTGTGAATGCACCCGGCGCGGCCAAGTGGGGCGGGCCGTTCATACACGCTCAGGCGGCCTAGTCGTAGCTCGCGTCCCATTGTGCAACGATGGTTTTGGCTGGCAGGTCGACCGAGTCGATATACGCTTGAACGAAAGGAATCAGGCGCTCACGCGGCGCGCGTCCGGGCGGGTTGTCGGGGCGCTGGATGCGCAAAATGGCGTGCGCTGCGCTGTCGAGCAGGCCGACGACTTCTCCCAGATCATCGCCTTGCGGGTTGCGCACCCGGCAGCCGATCAGATCGGCCCAATAGAACTCTCCATCGTCGGCAGGCGGAAAATCCGCCCGCCGCACGGCAACCACCTGCCCGCGCAAGACCAATGCGGCATTGCGCTCGCTCAGGCCGTCCAGCAGCGCGACGAGCGCGCTGCCGTGGCGCCGGACCAAACGCACCTTGAACGCGCTGGCCGGGCCGGGCAAGCCGGGGCGCTTCAACCACCAGGTTTTGGCCTTGAGCAATGCAGCGGCCTGTGGGTCGTCGGGGGCGACTTTCACCCAGCCCCGCACACCCCAGGCATCGAGCACATGTCCGACTTGTTGCAAGTCGTCTGGATCAGACATGGCTTGGCAGAAAACGGCACGCTGCACGTGCCGGGCAGGCCGGCCGCGTACCCATGATGCACCGATGATTCGATCCGGCCGAAATCAGGCGGTGGTCGGCGCGGCGGCTTGCGCCGCCTCTTTTTGCGCGGCTTTGACCAGGCGTTGCACCGTGGGCGAGACTTGCGCGCCGACGCTGGTCCAGTGGTTCAAGCGGTCGGTGGCGATGTGCAGCGGAACCTCGGCGCCGCGGGCGATCGGGTTGTAGTAACCCAGGCGCTCGATGTAGCGCCCGTCGCGACGGCTGCGCGAGTCGGTGGCGACGATGTGGTAGAACGGGTGCGATTTGGCACCGGCACGGGTCAAACGGATCACGACCATGTTGTTTCCTTGTGAAAAAACGCGCCTGCGGCACAGGCCGCGGGTGATGTCAAGCTGGCGTCAAGCGGCGGCATGCAGCGGCTGGCAAAACCGGCGCTGGCACGGCCCGGGCACCAGCCGACGCGCGTTTCCTGACGTGTCAACCGCCTGACCGATGGCTGTCGCACCCCGGCAATCGCACGCAGATGCACGCGCACATGCACATCATCCCCGTCGCTCATCCCGCTTCTCTCGCAAAGTAAGTAGCGGTTTGCCTAGCCGTTCTGCCCAGTTTGCAGCCGCTCGAATAAACTCATCATTATAAACATGACCACCAGCCCTGCCGAAGACTCTGCCATGCCAGACAGTTCCATCCGCGCCGCCACCCCTGCCGACCTCGAGCAAATCACCGCCATTTACCGTCACCACGTGCTGCATGGCACTGGCACGTTCGAAACCTCCCCGCCCGATTCCGCCGAAATGCAGCGCCGCATGCACGAAGTGCACGCGCGCGGCCTGCCCTGGCTGGTCGCCGCTGGCGGCGACGATGGGCGACAGGTAGCCGGTTTTGCCTACGCCAACTGGTTTCGTGCGCGCGAAGCGTACCGCTTCACCCTGGAAGATTCGATTTACATCGCGCCGCAGCAGCAGCGCCAAGGGCTGGGAGGGCGCCTGCTCGCCGCGCTGATCGAGGCCTGCACCGCGCTGGGGGCGCGGCAGATGCTTGCCGTCATCGGCGATTCGGCCAATGCCGGCTCGATCGGCCTGCACCGCGCCAAGGGTTTCGACGAAATCGGCCGCATGCCGGCGGTGGGCTGGAAATTCGACCGCTGGCTCGACGTGGTAGTGATGCAGCGCGCGCTGGGCGCGGGCGCCACCACTCCAGCCGTTTGAGTCGCCGCGATGTCCACGGCCGCGATGTTCAAAGACCGCTTCACTGCCGCCTTGCTCGCCTTGATCGCCGGGGTGGTGGGCGGGCATCGGTTTTATTTGCACGGCGGGCGCGATGTCTGGGGTTGGTTGCACCCGCCGGCGTTGGCGCTCGGGCTTTATGGGGTCTGGCGATTCGTCGTCGCCGGGCAGGGGGATGTGCTCACCTGGGTGTTGCTCGGCGTGGGCGTGGCGCTGGTCATCGCCGTGGTCGTGCAGACGTTGGTCATCGGCCTGACTGCCGACGAAGCCTGGGATGCGCGCTGGAACGCCGCGAGCAGCCGGCGCAGCGCCAACGGATGGGGGCCGGTGCTGGTCGTGATTTTCGCCTTGTTCGCCGGTGTGGGTTCGCTCACCGGCGCGCTGGCTTACGTGCTGCAGCGCTACTTCGGCGGCGGTTGACCGACGCGGCGCTCACAGCGGGCCGAGGCGGGTGATGCGTTGCCCTTGCGCAAGGCAGCGCCGCGCCTGCTCGGCCACCGCCACGCCATCGAGCCAGCCCTGCGGCCAGATCTCCGCCAGCGGCACGAGCACGAAGGCGCGTTGCGTCATGCGCGGGTGCGGCAGGGTCAGCGTTTGGCTGTTGCGCCGCAGCTCGGCGTAGAGCAACAAATCGAGGTCGAGACAGCGCGGCGCGTTGTGCTGCCCGACGGGGCGCGCACGGCCGTGCGCCGCTTCGATGCGCAGCAGCGCGTCGAGCAGGGCGTCGGCCGACAGTGCCGTCTGCACGCGAACCACGGCGTTCCAGTAATCCGGCCCGCCGGCGTCCTGCGGCGCGGTACGGTACAGGCTGGAGCGCGCCGCCACCCGCGTCAGCGGCAAGGCGTCGATGTCGCGCACCGCGGCGCGCAGGTTGGCGGCGCCGTCGCCGAGGTTGGCGCCCAGCGCGACGTAGGCGGTGACTTCGTCGGCGCAGCGCATGGTGCAATCACTCGGCTGCAGGCGAACCAGCGGCGCCACCCGGCTCGGCCGCCGCCGGTTTTTTCCGGCGTCTGCGGCGTTTGGCTTTGCCCGCGCCGCCCTGGGCCGGCACGGCGGCGAGCATGGCGGCACGGCCTTCGGCGTCGGCCTGCTGGAAAGCCTCCCACCACTGCACCAGCGCGGGGTCGGCCTGATCGCTGCGCCCGCGCAGGCTCAAGAAGTCGAAAGCGGCGCGAAATCGCGGGTGCGCCAGCAGGCTGTTGGCGTAGCGCGGGGTGCGGCGCTCGAAGCGCGACTGCAGCGACCAGATTTCGCGCATGTCGGTCGCGATGCGGCGCTGGATCGCCAAGCGTTCGGCCTGCGCCGCCAGCACCTCGCCGGCAGCTTGATCCAGTGCCATCAGCGGCGTTGCGCCTTCGGCTTGCAGCGCCTTCCAGCGCTGTTCGACGTCGTGCCACAGGAGACAAGCAAAAAGAAAGCTCGGGCTGGCGGTTTTGCCCTGGGCGATGCGTGCGTCGGTGTCTTGCAGCGCGTTGGCGATGAAGCGCTCGCCTTCGGGTTTCTCCAGCACCGGATCGAGCAAGGGCAGCAGCCCGTGGTGCAGGCCGAGGCGGCGCAATTGCTGCAGCGAGGCCACGGCATGTCCGGTTTGCAGCAGCTTGACGGTTTCGTCGAACAGCCGCGCCGCAGGGACGTTGGCCAGCAGATCGGCGCTGGGGCCGATGGCCTGCAGCGTGGCGGTTTCGATGTCGAAACCCAGCTTGGCGGCGAAACGCGCCACCCGCAGCATGCGCACCGGGTCTTCGCGGTAACGCGCCGCCGGCTCGCCGATCATGCGCAGCCGGCGCTGCTTCAAGTCGTCGATGCCGTGGTGGTAGTCGACGACGACGTCGCGGATCGGGTCGTAGTACAGCGCGTTGACGGTGAAGTCGCGTCGCTCGGCGTCTTCGTCGAGCGTGCCCCAGACGTTGTCGCGCAGCACGCGGCCGCTGCTGTCGACCGCCAGGGTTTTGTCCGCCAGGGTCTTGCGCGCAGTGCGTTCGTTGTCGCTGACCGCCTCGACGGCCTGCGGGTCGTGCAGCGCGCGGTAGGTCGAGACCTCGATGATTTCGCGCCCGTGCATGACGTGAACGATGCGAAACCTGCGGCCGATGATGAACGCGCGCTTGAACAGCGGCTTGACCTGCTCGGGGGTGGCGTTGGTGGCGACGTCGAAATCCTTGGGCTTGAGTCCAAGCAGCAGGTCGCGCACTGCGCCGCCGACGATGTAGGCCTCGAATCCGGCCTGCTGCAGCGTTTGCACGGTGTTGCGCGCGCTCGGGGGGATGCGGCTGGCGTCGATTTGGTGCTGCGCGCGCGGCAACTCGCGGCGCTGGCCGCGGCGTGGCGCGGCGTCTTTGGATTTGTTTGCGGTGAACAGACGGTTGATGAATCGGCGGATCATGTCGACAACTGAAGTGTGGGCCAGCCTTTTTCGCGGGCGACGGCGGCCAGCAACGGGTCGGGATGGACGACGACCGGGTGCGTGGCGCGTTCGAGCAGTGGGCGGTCGTTGATCGAGTCGGAATAAAACCAGATCTGGCCGAAATCGTCCCATTGCAGACCGAGCGACGCCAGCCACTGCTCGGTGCGGGTGATCTTGCCTTCGCGGAACGACGGTGTGCCCACCCAGCGGCCGGTGTAGCGGCCCTGCGCGTCGCGTTCGAGCTCGACGCCGATGAGGTGCGGCACGCCGAACGCCTCGGCGATCGGCCGGGTGACGAAGGTATTGGTCGCGGTGACGATGCAGCACAGATCGCCCGCGCGCTTGTGCCGATCGACCAGGTCCTGCGCCGCCGGGAGCATTTGTGGCAGCACGACGTCGCGCATGAACGCGGCATGCGCTGCGGCGAGCTCGGCGGGGTCGCGCCCGGCCAGTGGCTGCAGGGCAAAGCGCAGGTAGGCGTCCAGGTCGAGCGTACCGGCCTTGTATTGGCGGTAGAACGCTTCGTTCAGCCGGCGGTGTTCCTCCGCATCGACCCAGCCCAACTGAGCGACGAACTGGCCGAACGCATGGTCGGAGTCGAACGGAATGAGTGTATTGTCCAGGTCGAATAAAGCGAGCTTGCGCATGAACGGTGCGACGTGTCGGATCAGGAGTCAGCCCGGCGCAGCCGGTTGCAGCAACTGCGGCTGCTCCGCCAGGAGCGATTTGAGCAAAGGCACGGTGGCCGGGCGCTGCATCGCCAGAGCATAGCGGTCGAGCGCGGCCATCAGCGCGGTCAGGTGCGACAGGTCGCGGCTGAGGTGGGTGAGCATGTAGTGCAGCAACTCGGGGCTGAGGCTGTAACCACGGCTGTGCGCCAGGCGTTGCAGCACGCGCGCGCGCACGGCGTCATCCGGGGCGTGCAGCCGTAGCGCCAGGCCCCAGCCCAGCCGGGTGCGCAGATCGGCGCGCAACGGCAGCACGGCCGGGGCGGCGTTGCCGCTGGCGACGAAGCCGAGTTCTGCGCTGCGCGCGGCGTTGTACAGGCCGAACAGCCAGTCCTGCTGCCAGGAGCTGAGCGCGTGCACGTCGTCGATGGCGAGCAGGCCGCCTGCGGGCTGCGCCAGCACGTCCTGGACGTCGGGCCAGGCCGACGGCGGCAGGTGGGGGGCGAGCAGCAACGCCCAGCGCCCCTGCTGCCGCTGCGTCTGGCAGGCGGCCCACAGCAGGTGGCTCTTGCCGCTGCCGGCATCGCCCCACAGGTACAGCGCGGCGTGGCCCGGGGCGGCCAGCAGGGCGCGCAACTCTTGCAGCACCAGCGCATTGGCCTGCTGGCCGCCGATCTCGAAATTGGCCAGGGTCTGTTCTTCTTCCCAGTCCAACGGCAGGATGTGCTGGCGCGCGGCCAGGCGAGCCGATGGGACGCTGTGCGCTGTAGCCGCGGCCATGCTCAGACGAACAGGGCGCTACGACGGTACCACGCGAGCGCGCGGCGGGCGACGACGAGCAACACCGAACCGGCGGGCAGGGCGAGCAAAATGCCCCAGAAGCCGAACAAGGTGCCGAACGCCAACAGGATGAAAATCACCAGCAGCGGATGCAGCCCAATGCTCTGGCCGACGAACTTGGGAGTGACGTACATCGACTCGATCAACTGGCCGATGCCGTAGACCACGGCCACGGCGATCACCCCATACCAACTGAGGAACTGCAACACCCCGGCGAGCAGCGCCAGAAGCAATCCCAGACCAAAGCCGACATACGGCACGAACACCGCCAGCCCGGTGAAAATGCCCACCGGCAGCGCCAGGTTGAAGCCGGCGAGCAGCAGACCGGCCGAATAGTAGAAAGCCAGGATGAGCATGACGAGCAACTGTCCGCGCAGATACTGGCCGAGGATGACGTCGCAGTCGTGGAAAAAACTCAGCACCGCAGCGCGGTGCTTGGGCGGCACCAACCCGGCCAGCCGTTGCAGCGTCTGGCTCCAGTCGAGCAGCAGGTAAAACGCCACCACCGGGATGAGCGCCAGGTTGCCCAGCAGCATCAGCAGGCTGGCACCGCCGCTGCCGGCCGAGCGCAGCAGCATCGCCGCCCAATCTTCGCCGTGCGCGGTGAGATATTTCGACAGCGTCTGGCGCATGCTGGCCACGTCGAATTGCAAGTGCATGTCAAACCGCGCCAGCAGCGGCTTGCTCCAATCGGCAAGGGCCTGCAGTAGCAACGGGAATTTTTCCCGGATCAGCGGCAGCAACTCGGTGACGACCGGCACCAGCAGCAAAAACAATCCGATGAACAAGCCGATGGCCACGACCAGCGCCACCGCCGCGCCCAGCGGCCGTGGGATGTGCCAGCGCTTGAGACGCTCGACCAGAGGATGCAGCACGTACGCCAGCGTGATGCCCACCAGGAACGGCATGAGAATGCCGCCCAGCAGCCACATCAGCCACAGCGCGGCCGCACCGATTCCCAGCCAGGTCAGGGCGTTTTTGGCGGCAGGGCTGAGCAACATAAACGGGTGGTCGAGTCGGCAAGGCAGGCAGACGGGGGTGGCCGGCAGCGGCCGAGCCCGTAAGGCAGTGCGGCGCACGCACTCTAAAATCGTGTGAAAGCGCCATTTTATGCAGTGGTGTCGCTTTGCCGCGGCAGCACGGCGGCGCACCAGCGTGTGTCGGGCGCCTTTCGCCTTTGCGCTGCCACTTTCTTTTTTTCTCAACCCATCATGCACAACGACTCACTGACTTATCGCGACGCCGGCGTGGACATCGATGCCGGTGACGCGCTGGTCGATGCCATCAAGCCGCTGGCGCGCCGCACCCTGCGCGACGGCGTGCTCGCCGGCATCGGCGGCTTTGGCGCGCTGTTCGAGGTGCCCAGGCGCTACAAGGAGCCGGTGCTGGTGTCGGGCACGGACGGCGTGGGCACCAAGCTCAAGCTGGCGTTCGAGTGGAGTCGGCACGACACCGTGGGCATCGACCTGGTGGCCATGAGTGTCAATGACGTGCTGGTGCAGGGTGCCGAGCCGCTGTTTTTCCTCGACTACTTCGCCTGCGGCAAGCTCGCGGTAGGCACCGCGGCACAGGTGATCGGCGGGGTGGCGGCGGGCTGCGAGCAGGCCGGCTGTGCGCTGATCGGCGGCGAAACCGCGGAAATGCCCGGCATGTACCCCGAAGGCGAATACGACCTCGCCGGCTTTTGTGTCGGGGCGGTGGAAAAAAGCGGCATCGTCGACGGCCGCCGCATCGTCGCGGGCGACGTGGTCATCGGCCTGGCTTCGAGCGGCGCGCACAGCAACGGCTACTCGCTGATCCGCAAAATCATCGAGCGTGAAGCCGGCCGGCTGCCCGCAACGCTCGACGGCAAGCCGTTCCGCGAGGCGGTGCTCGCGCCCACGCGGATCTACTGCAAGCCGGTGCTGTCGGCGCTGGCGCAGTTTGCGATCAAGGGCATGGCGCACATCACCGGCGGCGGGCTGAGCGAAAACATCCCGCGCGTGCTGCCGGCGGCGGTGCAGTGCGTGCTCGACCCCAGCACCTGGGGGCAGAGCGAGTTGTTCGCCTGGCTGCAGCGCGCCGGCGGCATCGCAGACGCGGAGATGCGCCGCACCTTCAACTGCGGCATCGGCTTCGTGCTCGTGGTCGCCGCAGAGCAGGCCGACGCAGTGATTGCGCATTTGCGCGCGCAGGGCGAAGACGCGCGCCGCATCGGTCAGATCGCACCAAGGCCCGCGCCGGACGCGCACCAGGTGGCATACACCGCCTGATCGCGGCGCTACTGGAACGCCACTTCGTCGAAGCTGCGCAGCTTGCGGCTGTGCAGCCGGCTGAGGCTTTGCTGCCGCAGCCGGGCGATGGCGCGCACGCCGATGCGCAAATGCTGCTCCACTTGCTGGCGGTAGAAGCGATCGGCCATTGCCGGGAGTTTGAGCTCGCCGTGCAGCGGCTTGTCGCTCACGCACAGCAGGGTGCCGTAGGGCACGCGGAAGCGAAAGCCGTTGGCGGCGACGGTGGCGCTTTCCATGTCCAAGGCGATGGCCCGGCTCTGGCTGAAACGGCGGTCTGGGCCGGGGTAGGGCAGCAGCTCCCAGTTGCGGTTGTCGGTGCTGGCCACCGTGCCGGTGCGCATCACGCGTTTGAGCTCGTAGCCGTGCAGCTGGGTGATGTCGGCCACCGCGCCTTCGAGCGCCTGCTGCACCTCGGCCAGCGGCGGAATCGGCACCCACAGCGGCAGCTCCTCGTCGAGCACGTGGTCTTCGCGCACGTAACCGTGCGCCAGCACATAGTCGCCCAGCCGCTGCGAGTTGCGCAGCCCGGCGCAGTGGCCGAGCATGATCCAGGCGTGCGGCCGCAGGACGGCGATGTGGTCGGTGATCGTCTTGGCGTTGGCCGGGCCGACGCCGATGTTCACCAAAGTGATGCCGCTGTTGTCGGGCATGACGAGGTGGTACGCCGGCATTTGCGGCAGCCGGTTCGAATGCTGTCCCTTGACTTGCGCTGCCGCGCTGGCGGTGGCGCGCAGCGTGAGCACGTTGCCCGGTTCGACGAACGCGGTGTAGGGCGGGTGTTCGTCGCCGTCGGCCGGCGGCCGTGCCATCAGCGCCTGCGCCATGCGCACGAACTCGTCGACGTAGAACTGGTAGTTGGTGAACAGCACGAAATTCTGGAAATGTTCAGGCGCCGTGCCGGTGTAGTGCTGCAGCCGGTGCAGCGAATAATCGATGCGTGGGGCAGTGAACAGCGCCAGCGGCAGCGCACGGCCTTCGGCCACCTCGTGCGTGCCGTTGGCGATGCCGTCGTCCATCGCCGCCAGGTCGGGCAGGTCGAACACATCGCGCAATTGCCGCCGTTGCTCCAGGCTGAGCTGCGCCTCGACGTGTGCCATCCCTCCGAGGCTGAAGTGCAGCGGGATCGGCTGATCGCCGACGCCGATTTCCAGCGCCACGCCATGGTTGGCGAGCAGCAATTGGAACTGGGTGCGCAGGTAATCGGCGAACAGGTCCGGGCGGGTCAGCGAGGTTTCATACACCCCGGGGGCGGCGACGAAGCCGTAAGCCAGGCGCGAGTCGGGCCGCTTGACGCTGTCGATACGGATGCGCACCACCGGATAGCAGGCGCGCACGCGCCCCGGCGGCAGGGTGCCGGCGACGAATTCGGCCAGGCGCTGGCGCAGATGGGCGATGGCGCTGGCGTACAGCGTCCGCACCCGATCGAGCGCGGCCTGGGCGTCGGTGAAAACCGCATCGGGCTGCGCCGGGGGGCAATGCACGGGGTGTCGATCAAACCGCATGATGCAAACGTCGGCAAAATTTCAACCACATTGTCCAACAGATGGCCAGGCGCGCCATGCCACCGCTGCGGCGGCATGTCGGGGCCAAGGGCGTGGCGGGTAATCGAATATGCTTATCGCATTGCCCGTCCCGATCCTCGTCTTCATGCGCATCCTGAGCTGGTTTTTGCGGCTGGTGCTGTTTTTGCTGCTGTTCGGCTTGGCGCTGAACAACCTCGAACCGGTCACGCTGCACCTGCTGTTTGGCACCGAGTGGCGCACGCCCATGATCGTGCTGCTGCTGACCGTATTCGCCCTGGGTGCGGTGCTCGGCGTGCTGGCGCTGATGCCGTCGTGGCTGCGGCACCGCCGCAGCGCGCGGCGCAGCGCCGACGCGCCGCCGCCGGGCGCGCCGACGGCGGCGCCAGCCGAATTCCCGTCGCAGCCGATCGACAGGCCGCTCGATGGAGTTTGATCTGTGGTGGTTGCTCGTTCTGCCCCTGATGTTCGCATTGGGGTGGGTGGCCTCGCGCGTCGATCTGCGCCAGGTGCGCACCGAGCGCGCGCTGCGCCGCGACGCCCCGCAGGCGTACTACCGCGGGCTGAACCATTTGCTCAACGAACAGCAGGACAAGGCGATCGACGCGTTCATCGAAACCATGACTGCCGATCCCGATACCGTCGATCTGCACTTCGCGCTGGGCAATCTGTTTCGCCGTCGCGGCGAATACGAACGCGCCGTGCGTGTGCACCAGAACCTGCTGGCGCGCGCCGATCTGCCGCGTGACGCCCGCGAGCGCGCGCAACTGGCGCTGGCGCAGGATTTTTTCAAAGCCGGGCTGCTCGACCGCGCCGAATCGGCCTACGAAGACCTGCTGCGCACCGCCTACGCCACGCAGGCGCTGACCGCCTTGCTGCAAATCAGCGAGCGTACGCAGGACTGGAACAAGGCCATCGCCCGCGCCGCCGAGCTGCAGCAGCGGGCCGCCGGCACGTACCAGCGGCAGATCGCGCAGTACTGGTGCGAGCTCGCCATTCAGCGTCACGCCGCCGGCCACGGGGAACAGGCGCAGCGCGCGCTCGACAGCGCCCTGCAGGCCGCGCCGCAAAACGTCCGTGCGCGGCTGCTGCGCGCGCAGTGGGCGCAAGCCGATGGCGATTTGGCCGCGGCGCTGCAGACGCTGGAATCGATCGACCTGGTGCAGCCCGAATTCCTCGCCCTGGCCGCGGTGCAGATCGCCCAGTTGCGCCAGCAGCTCGGCCAGGTCGAGCAGGGGCTGGCATGGTTGCGGCAGCGGCTGGCGCAGACTCCGGCGATCGACCTGCTCGACGCCGTGCTGCTGCTCGATCCCGACCCGCAGTCGCGGGCACGATGCGCCCAGCACTATTTGCAGCAGCACCGCACCCTGCTCGCGCTCAAGCGCGTGCTCGAACACCCCGCGCCGGGCGTCCCTGTCGCCGAGGCGGCTGCGGCGATGCAGGCGGCGGTGGACAACGCGCTGCGCAGCCGGCAGCGTTACCGCTGTGCCGCCTGCGGTTTCGAAGCGCGACAATATTTTTGGCACTGTCCGGGCTGCCAGGGGTGGGAAACCTACCCGCCACGCCGCCTGGAAGAACTCTCCCTCCTGTCATGAACGCAGAACAACTCGCTCAATCTCGCGTGCTCGTCGTCGGCGACGTCATGCTCGACCGCTATTGGTTCGGCGCAGTCGATCGCATCTCCCCCGAGGCCCCGGTGCCGGTGGTACGGGTGCAGCGCGACGAAGACCGCGTCGGCGGCGCAGCCAACGTCGCGCTCAATGCGGCGACGCTGGGCGCGCAGGCCACGCTGCTGTCGGTCGTCGGTGCAGACGAGCCCGGCCGCAAGCTCGTCACTCTGCTGGTCGATACGCCGATCCGCAACGCCATGCGGCAGGACACCACGCTCAAAACCACGGTCAAGCTGCGCGTGGTGTCGCGCCAGCAGCAGCTCATCCGGCTCGATTTCGAGCAAAAGCCCGATCATGAGGTGCTCGCCGCCATGCTCGAACGCTACGAGCAGGAACTCACCTTCCACGACGTGGTGCTGCTGTCGGACTACGGCAAGGGCGGGCTGGAGCACCTCGATCAGATGATGAACCTGGCGCGGACCCACGACAAAATCATTCTCGTCGACCCCAAGGGGCGGGATTATTCGCGCTACGCTGGTGCCACCGTCATCACCCCCAACCGTGCCGAGCTGGCGCAAGTGGTGGGCGAATGGAGCAGCGAAGACGAGCTCACCGCCAAGGCGCAGGGATTGCGCAAAAGACTGGGCATCAAGGCGCTGCTGCTCACCCGTTCGGAAGAAGGCATGAGCCTGTACACCGAGCAAGGCGAGCTGCACATTCCGGCCGAAGCGCGCGAGGTGTACGACGTCTCTGGCGCGGGCGACACCGTCATCGCCACCCTGGCGGTGGTGCTGGGCGCCGGTTGCGCGCTCGAAGACGCGGTGCGCACGGCCAACCGTGCCGCGGGCATCGTCGTGGGCAAGCTGGGCACGGCCACCGTCACGCCGCAGGAGCTATGGGCATGAGAATCGTCGTCACGGGCGCCGCCGGGTTCATCGGCAGCAATCTGGTCAAGGGGCTGAACGCCCGCGGCATCACCGACATCATCGCCGTGGACAATCTGACGCAGGGCGACAAATTCCGTAACCTGGTGGACCTGCAGATCAGCGACTACCTCGACAAAACCGCGTTTTTCGAGCAGTTCGCCCGCGGCCATTTCGGCAAAGTCGAGGCAGTATTCCATCAAGGCGCCTGCTCCGACACCATGGAGCACGACGGCCGCTACATGCTCGACAACAATTACCGCACGAGCAAGACCCTGCTCGACGCCGCACTGACTCACGGCACACGGCTGCTCTATGCGTCGAGCGCCGCCACCTACGGCGCCAGCAGTACGTTTCGCGAGCAGCCCGAGTTCGAACGACCGCTCAACGTTTATGGTTATTCCAAGCTGCTGTTCGACCAAGTGGTGCGCCGGGTGCTGCCGCAGGCGGCGACGCAAATCGCCGGCTTCCGCTATTTCAACGTCTACGGCCCGCGCGAGCAGCACAAGGGCCGCATGGCGTCGGTGGCGTTTCACCATGTCCACCAGTATCGCGCGCAGGGGCAGGTCAGGCTGTTCGGCGAGTACGGCGGCTACGCTGCCGGAATGCAGCAGCGCGACTTCGTCTGGATCGACGACGTGGTCGCGGTCAATCTGTGGTTTTTCGACCATCCAGACAAAAGCGGCATTTTCAATCTGGGATCGGGCCGGGCGCAGCCGTTCAACGACGTGGCGCGAACGGTGGTCAACACCTTGCGCGAACTCGCCGGCCGCCCGGCGCTGAGCCTGACCGAACTGGTCGAAGCCGGCGAAATCGTCTACATCCCGTTTCCCGAGGCGCTGGTGGGCAAATACCAGTGCCACACCCAGGCCGACCTCAGCCGGTTGCGCGCCGCGGGTTGCAGCCACCATTTCGCCACGGTCGAGCAAGGCACGGCGGCCTATGTGCGCGCGCTGGCCGCGGCGGCCTGAGCGTCAACTTCGCGCGCGCGCCGTTTCGCACCACATCAGCCCCAGCAGCGCCATGCCCACGAGCATGACCGCGGCGGTCAACACCAGTGCTGCGCGGTAGCTGCCGGTGCTGGCGGCGATGTAGCCGGCGATGGCGGGCGCGGCCATCTGCGACACGCCGTAACTCAGCGTCAGCCGCGCCATCGCCTTGGCCGGGTTGTCGGGGAAATGCCGACCGATGAGGGTCAGCGTCAGGCTGACGATGCCGACGAAGGTCCCGCCGTACAGCACCGCGCTGAGCAGGTTGAGCGCGGCGCTGCTGCTGACCGCCGGCAGCAGGATCGACGCGATTTGCAGCGCAAACGCCAGCAGCAAGGCGCCGATGTCCCCGGTGCGCCGGGCGACCCGGTCCCAGAGAAAGCTCGACGGTGTCGCGGCAAGACCGACGATCACCCAGATCCAGCCGCCTTTGCCTGCCAGCAGGGGGAGTTTGTCGAGAATGGCGACGATGAAGGTGGCGCTGATGACGTAGCCGAAGCCGGCGCAGAAATACATCGCCACCATTTGCAGCAGCCAACGCCGCGCTGGCGTCGTAGCCGCTCGCGGTGCGCCGCTGCCTGGCAAGGCCGCGGCGCTGGCCGGGCGTGGCATCCACGCCCATGCGGGCAAGAAAAACAGCGCGCCGAGCAAGCCCAGCCCCAGCCATTGCTGCGCCCAGCCGAGCCAGCCGCGCATCGCCGCCACCGCCACGCCGCTGACGACGATGCCCAATCCCAGCCCGGTGAAATGCAGCCCCAGCTCCGGGCGCTGGCCGTTGCGGATCAGCCAGTTCAGCGCCAGCCCGGAGGCCAGCAACAGGCCCGCAGTGCTCGACAGCCCGGAAACGAAGCGCAGTGCCGCCCAGAGCACGAGGTTGTCGGTCAGCCCCAGCGCCGCAGTGGTCACCACCGCCAGAACCAACCCGAGGCGGTAAAGCACGAATTTTTGCTGCAAACCCCCAGTGGCCGCGGCGATCATCGCCCCGCTGATGTATCCGGCGTAGTTGAACGTCGCCAGCCAGCCCGCGGCCACCGCCGACAGCCCGGCTTCGCGGTGCATCACCGGCAGCATTGGCGTATAGGCAAAACGCGCCAGCCCGACGGTGAGGATGAGCGCGCTGATTCCGGCCAGCAGCACGCGCAGGCGCTGCGCCGAACTGGCGATGGGAGCGGAGAGATGCGGCATGGCTGGAGGCAGGCGAAGCGGCGATGCTATGCCCCCAAACCCGCGCGTGCCTTACATCAATACATGCTCGCCAGCGTTGTTCTGCCCGAGGATGATGTAGTTGACCTTGCGGATGTCGGCGAGCTGCGTGCCGCCGGCGTAGGAGATCGAGCTCTGCAGGTCTTCTTCCATCTCGCGCAAGGTGTCTGCCAGCCGCCCCTTGATCGGTTCGAGGATGCGCTTGCCCTCGACGTTGCGCCGCTCGCCCTTGTTGAACTCGGAGGCGCTGCCGTAATACTCCTTGTACAAGCGGCCATCGACTTCGACGGTTTGCCCTGGAGACTCTTCGTGTCCGGCGAGTAGCGCGCCGATCATCACCATGCTGGCGCCAAAGCGCACGCTCTTGGCGATGTCGCCGTGCTCGCGGATGCCGCCGTCGGCGATGATCGGTTTGGTCGCCACCCGCGCGCACCACTTCAGCGCCGAGAGCTGCCAGCCGCCGGTGCCAAAGCCGGTTTTCATGCGGGTGATGCACACCTTGCCTGGGCCAATACCCACCTTGGTGGCGTCGGCGCCCCAGCTCTCGACGTCGATCACCGCCTCGGGCGTGCCGATGTTGCCGGCGATGACGAAGGCCTGCGGCAGCTTGTGCTTGATGTGCGCGATCATGCGCTGCACGCTGTCGGCGTGGCCGTGGGCGATGTCGATGGTGATGTAGTCCGCCCCGATTCCTTCTGCGGCGAGTTGATCGACCACCGCCATGTCGTCGGCTTTGACGCCGAGCGACACCGACACGAACAAATCGGCGTCGCGCATCTGCCGGGCGAACGCCGCCACGTCCACGTCGAAACGGTGCATCACGTAAAAATAGCCGTTGGCCGCCAGCCAGCGGCAGACGTGGGCGTCGACCACGGTTTTCATGTTGGCGGGCACCACCGGCAGGCGAAACCGCCGTCCGCCGAACTCAGTGGACGGATCGCACTGACTGCGGCTGTCCACCCGGCACTTGCGCGGCAGCAACAGAATGTTGTCGTAATCGAAGATGTCCATGGTGCCTCCTGGCATGGCGCGATGGATTGGGCGCGCACAAAAAAACCGGGCGGCAAGACTTTGCGGCCCGGTAGCCCATTCTAGGCCGAGCCGATGCCCGGTGCAGCGCGCCCGCGGCGTGCGGCCGGCAGCCCGCCGCCTAAAATCCCCGCATGTCTGCCCTCCTGCACAACCTCAACCCCGAACAGCTCGCCGCCGTCACACTGCCGGCGGAAAACGCCCTCATCCTCGCCGGGGCGGGCAGCGGCAAGACGCGGGTGCTGACCACGCGCATCGCCTGGCTGCTGTCCACCGGGCAGGTGTCGCCCGCCGGTGTGCTGGCCGTGACCTTCACCAACAAGGCGGCCAAGGAAATGCTGGCGCGGCTGCAAGCCATGCTGCCCATTGCGGTGCGCGGCATGTGGATCGGCACGTTCCATGGGCTGTGCAACCGCCTGTTGCGCGCGCACTGGCGCGAAGCCGGGTTGCCGCAGACCTTCCAGATCCTCGACACGCAGGATCAGCTCGCCGCGGTCAAGCGCCTGCTCAAAAACCTCAACGTGGACGAAGAGCGCCACCCGCCCAAGCAGGTGCAGTGGTTCATCAATGGCGCCAAGGAGCAGGGGCTGCGCCCGGGCGACGTGGAGGTGCGCGACCAGCAAAGCCGCCAGCTCGCCGAGATCTACCTGGCCTACGAGGCGCAGTGCAGCCGCGACGGCGTGGCCGACTTTGCCGAGCTGTTGCTGCGCTCTTACGAAATCCTGCGCGACAACGCCGCGCTGCGCGCGCATTACCGCCAGCGTTTCCGTCACATCCTGGTCGACGAGTTCCAGGACACCAACCGCCTGCAATACCAGTGGCTCAAGCTGCTGGCCGGGCCGGGCGAGGCGCAGCCGGCCAGCGTGTTCGCCGTCGGCGACGACGACCAGAGCATCTACGCCTTCCGCGGCGCGCACGCCGGCAATATGGACGACTACCAGCGCGAATTCCGCGTGCGCCACCTCATCAAGCTCGAACGCAACTACCGCTCGCACGGCCACATTCTCGACAGCGCCAACACCCTGATCGCCAACAACGCCCGGCGCCTGGGCAAGACGCTGCGCACCGACGCCGGGGCGGGCGAACCGGTGCGCGTATTCGAGGCGCCGAGCGATTACGCCGAAGCGCAATGGCTGATCGAGGAAGTGCGCCAACTGCTGCGCGACGGCATCCGCCACAGCGAAATCGCCGTGCTCTACCGCTCCAACGCGCAGTCGCGCATCATCGAAGGCGCGCTGTTCAACGCCGGGCTGCCGTACCGGGTGTACGGCGGGCTGCGGTTTTTCGAGCGTGCCGAAGTCAAGCACGCGCTGGCGTATCTGCGCCTGATCGACAACCCGCTGGACGACACCGCCTTCCTGCGCGTGGTCAACTTCCCCGCGCGCGGCATCGGCGCGCGCACGCTCGAGCAGTTGCAGGACGCTGCGCGGCTGCGCGCCGTGCCCTTGAGCGACGCCGTCGATGCCTTGGGTGGGCGCGGCGCCGCCAGTCTGCAGGCGTTTCTCGACCAGGTGGCGCAGATGCGCGCGCAAACCGCGGCGATGAGCCTGCCCGATCTGGTGCGCCATGTCCTCGACGCCAGCGGTCTGGCAGCGCATTACCGCGAAGAACGTGACGGCCAGGAACGGTTGGAAAACCTCGATGAACTGGTCAACGCCGCGGCTGCCTTCGTCACGCAAGAAGGTTTCGGTTTGCACGCCGCGGCGCAGCAGCCGCAGTCCTTGGGCACGGCAGACGGCGGCGGCGCGGCCGACGGCATCGACCCGGCCACCGGCGAAACCCAGTCGCCGCTCACCGCCTTCCTCACCCATGCCGCGCTCGAAGCCGGTGACAACCAGGCGCACAGCGGGCAGGACGCGATCCAGATGATGACCGTGCACGCCGCCAAGGGGCTGGAGTTCGACGCCGTGTTCATCACCGGGTTGGAGGAGGGGCTGTTCCCGCACGAAAACGCGCTGACCGCCAGCGATGGCATCGAGGAAGAACGCCGCCTGATGTACGTGGCCATCACCCGCGCGCGCAAGCGGCTGTACCTCAGCCTGGCGCAAAGCCGCATGCTGCACGGCCAGACACGGTACAACGTGCGCAGCCGGTTTTTCGACGAGCTGCCGCAGCAGTCGCTGAAGTGGATCAGCGCCAGACAGCCGGGGTTTGGCGGTGGTTTCGGCGCCGACGCGCACAGCACGTGGAGCTACGCGCCCAAGACCGTCGTTCCCGCATTCACCCCGGCCAGCCCGAAGCTGGTGCACGGTCTGCGCGCCGGGCAGGCGGTGTTCCACAACAAATTCGGCGAGGGCGTGGTGCTCACCCTCGAAGGCAGCGGTGACGACGCCCGCGCGCAGGTGAAGTTCAACCGCCACGGCACCAAATGGCTCGCGCTGAACATCGCCAAACTCACCGCGGTGGACGACGGCTGAGCGCTGCGGTCAGCCGGCGAGCAGGGCATCGATGTCGCGCACCAAGGCGTCGATCGCCTCCAGCGTAGCGGCCAGTTCGCGGTCGATGTCGTGCATCAGTTGCAGCGCCTGGCGCCGCTCCCCGGCTTGCAGCGCAGCGGCGAATTCGTGCACCAATCCGTGCAGCCGTGCGTGCGGCGGCTCCAGCGCTTGGAAGCTCGGCAGTTTGCTCAACGCGCCGTTGCGGTTGGCTTCGTACCAATCTCCCAGGCCGCAGTTGCGATGAGTGGCCAGGCTGTCCGGTTTGATCGCCGGCGGCTGGCGCTGCAGATCGCCCTGCACGCGGAACACGAACAGCCGGTGCCCGCTCTTGGCCGCGCGCAGACTCGACACATGCGATACACGGCGCATTTGCATCACTTCGGCAGTGGAGCGTTCGAGCAGGCGGTGCGATGCTTCGACCGACTGCATCGATGCGTGGCAGGCCGAGGAAATCCCGCTGGACACGCCGTGGATGCCGCCGGCGAGTTCGGCGATGCTTTGCGTGGCCGCCTGCACGCGCTGCGACAGCCGCTTGACTTCGTCGGCGACGACGGCGAATCCGCGTCCGGCCTCGCCTGCACGCGCCGCCTCGATCGCCGCATTGAGTGCCAGCAGATTGGTCTGCGAGGCGATGCCGCGAATGTCGGCGGCCACGGCAGCGATCGACTTGACGTTGTCCAGCAGCGAATCGACGTGGGTTTTGTTGTCGGTTTCGCTGGTTTCGGTGGTGCGCAACCCGTGCTCGACGCCTTCGATGGTCGAATAGATCTGGTCGGCAGTCTGCGCCAGCACCCGCCCCGAGCCGTTGACGATGTTGATGACGTCGCGAGTGACCGTCTCGGCGAACTGGCGCGCGGTGAGATCGACGAGTTGCACCAGCAGCGCGTCGCGGCTGGCGGGCCAGGCGGCGATGTGCACGCGACAGGGCCGAGTGCCGATGGTTTTTTCGCTCGCGATGCCCGCCGCAGGCAGCGCAGACGCACCGTGTTCCCGCGCGGCATCGGGTAGCCAGGCGCGTGCATCGCCGTTCCAGTCGATGCCGGCGAGGACGGCGAATTCGTCGGCTGCGGCGTTGTGCGCCACGACGCTGTAGCCGCCGTCGGCAGCGGGACGCAGCAGCACAGCCGGCAGCGCCCACAACGACAGATCGGGCGCCGCCTCAGGCGCCACGGCGCCGGTGTTTGCCGCGGTCATCGCACCATCTCCTTTTGCCCAGGCCCTCGCGCGGCGTCAGCGTGCGGGGTTTGCGGCTGCGCTGCCGGCGCGAGCTCTGCGTCGAGGTAGGCGAGCAGGATCGCCCGCGCCGCGTCACCTTCGCGCGTTCCCGGGCGGAACTGCTGCACCACATAGCACCGCGCCTGCGGCGGCGTTTGCCCGGGCAGCAACACGCGGTAGCGTTCGCCCACGCGCAGCGGGGTGTCGACGAACAAGGTCAGCCGCCCAGCGGGCCCGCGGGCGGCCAGCCGGGCAGGCAGCGCCGGCTGTGCGTCAGTGGTTTGCGGCAGCAATTGCACATTGGGCGGGGTGTGCGTTGCGGGGGCGCGCTGGTTCGATACCCGCCGGTTCCATAGTTCGTACGCGCCCATGCCGCTGAGCATGAAAACAAAAAACAACAGACGGTCGGGCTGCGCCGTGCCCAGGTTGACCAGCGCCGGCCCGGGGCAGATGCCGCTCAACCCCCAGCCGACGCCGAACACCACGCTGCCGGCGACCAGCCGGGTGGTGATCTGCGTCGCTTTGGGTAGTTCCATCGGGCAGTGCAGCAACAGCGAGCGCTGCCGCCGCATCGCCAGGCGCATCGGCACGGCGTTGGCGGCAATGGCGCCAAGCATGACCAGCGCCAGGCTCGGGTCCCAGTGTCCCGCGACGTCGAGAAAGCCGATGACCTTCTCGGGATCGACCATGCCCGAAACCAGCAGACCGAGGCTGAACACCACCCCGCAGAGCAATGCAACGGCATTCATCATGCGCTCCTTCAGACGACGTGGTGGGTGACGAACACGGTGAGCATGGCGGTGCAGAAAAAAATCGCCACGGCGACGAACGAGCGCTTGGACAGGCGCGGGATGCCGCACACGCCGTGTCCGCTGGTGCAGCCCGATCCCAGCCGGGTGCCAAAGCCGACGGCAAAACCGCCGGCGGTCGCGGCCAGCCACGGCAACGGTTGGCCCGCCCCGGGAATCGGGCCGCGCAGCGCGATCCAGCCGAGCGTGCCCAGCAGCACGCCGAGCAGAAAAGACCAACGCCAACGCTGCGTCGGTACGCCCTCGATCAAATCGTGCAGATTGCCACCGGCGATGCCGCTGCAGCCCATGATCTTGCCGCCGACCAAGGCCATGATGCCGGCTGCGATGCCGATCATCACGCCGCCGGCCAGCGCCGGCCAGGGGGCGTAAAGCGTGGGATCGATGTGAAACATGCGCAGTCTCCTCGTTGCCGTTCAGCCGATCTGCGGGTGGCCCCAGAGGTAGCCCTGGCCCCAGTCGATTCCCAGATCGCGCATCAGTTCGCAAGTGGCCTGGTCTTCGATGCCCTCGGCGATGGTGCGGATGCCGAGCCGTGCCGCCATCGACTGGATCGACTCGACCATGGTGCGCGCCCGCGTGTCGGCCACGGCGCGGCGTACCAACTCGCCTTCGATCTTGAGGTAGCGCACCGGAAGGTCCAGGAGGTAGAGGAACGAGGAATAGCCGCTGCCGAAATCGTCCACGGCGAGCTCGAAGCCGAAATCCAGCAGCGGCTGCAGCAGTTGCCGGGTTTTCGCCGGGTCGCCCAGCAGTTGGCGTTCGGTCACTTCGATGATCACCGGCTTGTGCCGGCCGTGCAGCAGGTCGGCACAGGCGGTGCAATTGCGCTCGGCGGCTTGCAGCAAAGCGTCGATGCACCCCGGGCGGGCGAGAAAATCCGCCGAGCAGTTGATCAAATGCCGCTGCATCGGCTGCCCCGCCTGCACGCTGCTCAGGCAGTGCATCAGCGCCTGGCGCGACACGGCTTCGTCGATACGCCACTCCATGCGCAGGCGGTGTGCGGCGCCGATGAATTCACCCGCGGCGATGACTTGGCCGTCTGCGGTGACCAGGCGAGCCAGCGCCTCTTGCGCGACCACGGCGCCGCTGCGCAGATCGACCAGCGGTTGGTACGCGGCGCGGATGCGTTGTGCGTCGAGTGCCGCCTGGATCTGCGCGCCCAGCGACAAGGTCTCGCTGCCGCGGCCGTCGGCGCCGCGCACCTGGTTGCGTCCCATGCGCTTGGCGTCGTAGAGAAACGAGTCCAGCCGCGAAATCAGCCGCTCGGGGGTGCACGCCTGCCCCGACCAGGTGGTGATGCCGAAACTGGCGGTGAACTGGATGCAGCGACCTTCGTGCTTGACGCAGGCCGACTCGATCGCCGCGCGCAGCCGCTCGGCGGTGCACTGCACCTGCTCGATGCCCTGACGCGGCAGGATGATGAGAAATTCCTCCCCGCCCCAGCGACCGACGATGTCGGTTTCGCGGACATGGCGGCGCAGCAGCGAGGCGGTTTCGCGCAGCACGGTGTCGCCCGCGGGGTGGCCGTACGAATCGTTGATGAGCTTGAAACGGTCCAGGTCGAGCAGGATCAGCCCGAAGCCCTCGCCGCTGCTGCGGGCACGGGAGAATTCCTGTTGCAGAATTTTTTCCAGCGCGTGGCGGTTGAGCGTGGCGCACAGCGGGTCGGTGCTGCTTTGCAACTGCAATTGGGTGACCAGATGCGCTTGATGTACGGCCACCTGCGCGAGCTTGGCCAGCGCCTGGAACGGTTGCGTGCCGATGTGTTTGAAGTAGCCGCGCTCGTCCGCATAAAACACCGCCACGCCCTGTTGCCCGATCGCGCCGAGTTCGAACGGCACGGCCAGCATTTCCTCGAAGCCGTAATGTTGCGCCGCGCGCCGCCAAGGCTTGTACGGGCTGCGCGGCGAGATCGGCATATACGAAATGCGCCGCAGCTGCAGGCTTTGGAACACCGGGCAATGCGTTGTCGCCTGGCTACGGGCGATCTGCAGCATGTGGCCGAAAGCACTGGCCGCGCCGGCGACGCACAGCGGAGTGATGACCTCGGCGTCGGCCGGCCCGATCCACACCCAGGCCAGCACCAGATGGCTCGACACCTTGACGATGTCGTCGATCAGGCGGCGCATCACCGATTCACAGTCGGCCGAGTCGGTCAACCCGCCGAGCGCGCCGGCCAGGGCGATGAGCAATCGTTCGCGCTCGTGCGCGCCGTCGTCGGTGCCGCTGGCGTGCTCGCACGGCAGGCTGAGCACGCGCCATGGCGCGTCGTCGCCCGGGTCGCTGGCCACGGCCACCAGGCGGATGGGTTGCTCGCAAAAGGGCAGCAAAGAGTCGGTCATGCCCGCCCCCTTTTGCTGCGCAAAAAAGGTGCAGGCAGCGCAAGCGTGTGCAATGTTGTCTCCTCGTCGTGTTTTGCTCCGTGCGTCTTGCCGACGCCGGGCTTTTGCGGCATTGTGGCCATGCCGCCCGATACACGACAGGAGTATTTCCCCTGAAGGCGCGAAGATTTTTGGCCGTCGTGTGAAATCGTTCACACTTTGCCTGCCGGCAGGCCCGGTTTGCAAGCGCGCCTGGGTGTGGCGGTCACGCAGCAGCGGCGTCGCCGACGAGCGATTCGTAGGTGCCGTAGAACGACAAAATGTAGGCGAGGAACAACGCGATGATCACCGGCATGCTCAGCGCTGCCGCCAGCGCGTCGCCGGCGCCGAGCAGGCTGGCGACGAGCACGATCAGCGTGGGTACGCTGAGGAACAGCACCAGCCACTGCAGCGCATACACGGCAAACGCCTTGACGTTGCGCAAGCAGAGCACGAAGCTGAAAAACAAGGCTTTGAACGCCGACATGCCGTGCCAGGTGATCAGCGCCGGCGCGAGCCAGAACGCCAGCGACACCGGAATGTACGCCAGCGTGGCGACGATGGCGCCCAGCCGCAGCCCGCCGCCAGCGATAGCGCTGGCCGGAGGTTTGTCACCGAGCAGCAGCAGGCGCAGCATGGCGCCGCCGTCGAACAGCGCCCCAACCCCGAGCACCAGCAGCACCGCCAGGGTGTAGAGCGCGCCCAGCAGCAGCAGATTGCGCAGCACCGCCGGGCCAGCGCGCAACCCGGCGAGCAGCACCGTCGGCCACACCGCCTGGTCGAGCGCGATCTGCCGGCTGGCCTGCATGAAGCCGATGGTGCCAAACTGCACGGCAAACAGCGGAAACACCAGGCCGATGACCGGCAACGCCGAGACCAGACCGGTGACGACGATGTAGGTCAAAATCATCAGCAGCGCGGCCCAGGGCTGGCGCGCCAGACGGCGGAATCCGCTTTGCACCCAAAGCAGCCCTTCGCGGGCGGGGACGGTACGCAATTGCATGAACGAAACTCGCGGGTGGGCGTGGCATGGAGCCCGATGGGCGCAATGGTATCGGCGCCGCGGGCGCAGGCACACGCCGAGCGCCAGCGGCCGGCGATCAGGCAGCGGCGATGCGCTGGCGCAGCACGCGCTCGAAATGGGTCGGATCGTGCGGTGTGAGCAATTGCGCATCGCGCGGCAGATGGAAATCGGCCAGCCGCGACGTCCAAAAGCGCAGCGCCGCGGCGCGCAGCGCGTCGGCCAGCAGGCGGTGCTCGACGGCTTGCAGCGGACGCACCGCCTCGTATGCCTGGAGCAGGGCGTCGCGGCGTGCCGGGTCGAACGCCCCGCTGGACGGCTCGATGCACCAGTCGTTCAGCGTCACCGCGAGGTCGAAAATCCAGGTGTCGACCCCGGCGAAATAAAAATCGAAAATCCCCGACAGCGTATCGGCGTCGAACAACACGTTGTCACGGAACAAGTCGGCGTGGACCGCGCTGCGCGGCAACGCGGCGTAGTCGGCAGACGTCGCCACCCGCGTTTGGTGCGCCAGTTCGGCGGTGATCAGCTCGCGCTGCGCCGGAGTGAGATGCGGCAGGACCGCGGGGATGGTGCGCGCCTGCCAGTCCAGGCCGCGCAGGTTCGGCTGCGTGCCGGGGTAGTCGCGCGCGGCCAGATGCATGCGTGCCAGCCAGCTGCCGACTTGCGTGCAATGCCGCGGCGCAGGCTGGAGCAGGCTGCTACCTTTGAGCCGGGTGACCAGTGCCGCGGGTTTGCCTTTGAGCGTGTGCAGCGTCTGCCCGCTGCGGTCGGGCATGGGGTCGGGCACGGGGATGCCGTGCGCGGCAAGGTGGTGCATCAGCCCGAGGTAGAACGGCAACTGCTCGGCGTGCAGCCGCTCGAACAGTGTGAGCACGAAGCGGCCTTGGGTGGTGGTCAAAAAGTAATTCGTGTTCTCGATGCCGCTGGCGATGCCTTGCAGTTCGGTGCAGGTGCCCAGGTCGAAGCCGGCGAGCCAGGTGTTGACCTCGACGAGGTCCAGCGGGGTGAAAACGGCCATGAAAACGGTTGTAAAGGAGGCGCTGCCCGTGTCGGGCGGGCGGTGTTTTTATTTGAACGTCAGCACCTTCCATTGCGCCTGGCCTTCCATGTGCGCCGGGTCCGTGCTGGAAGAAATGCTGGGAGGAACGACGTGGTACGCCGCGCCGCCGTGCAGCGGTTGCACTTCGATCGAGGTGGTGGCGCCACGCACCTGCCGTTCCTGGATGCGCACCGAGCGATCCTGCGTCACGTGGTTGCGCACCAGCGGCTCGGGAAACTTCGGCCGCGGCTGGGTGTCGGCCAGCGGCGCAGCCGGCGGGGTCTGGCTCGCTGCAGTCTGTGCCGCGGCGCGGTGCATCAGACCGGTGCTGCACAGCAGCGCGGTCAGGCACAGCATGGTGATCGAAGGGTTCAGGCGCAAAGCATTCATGCCGCGATTTTACGGCGCCACAGATAATGCGCGGATGAATTCTCCGCTCGATCCCGACACCTCGACCACGCTGCTGCTGGTCGACGGCTCCAGCTATTTGTACCGCGCGTTTCATGCCATGCCCGACCTGCGCGGGCCGCAGGGTCAGCCCACTGGGGCGCTGTACGGCATGGTGGCGATGCTGCGGCGGCTGCGCCAGCAATACCCGCCGTCCAAGGGCTATCGCTACGCCGCCTGCGTGTTCGACGCCAAGGGGCCGACCTTCCGCAACGCCCTGTACGACCAGTACAAGGCGCACCGCCCGCCGATGCCGCCGGAACTGGTGGAGCAGATCGGGCCGATCCACGACGCCGTGCGGCTGATGGGCTGGCCGCTGCTCGAAGTGCCGGGGGTGGAAGCCGACGACGTCATCGGCACCCTGGCGCGGCGCGCGCGCGCCGCCGGCATCCGCACCCTGGTGTCCACTGGCGACAAAGACATGGCGCAACTGGTGGACGACGGCATCACGCTGGTCAACACCATGAGCAACGAAACCCTCGATGCCGCCGGCGTAGTGGAAAAATTCGGCGTGCCGCCGCAGCGCATCGTCGATTACCTGACCCTGGTGGGCGACGCGGTGGACAACGTCCCCGGCGTGCCCAAGGTCGGGCCGAAAACCGCGGCGAAATGGTTGCAGCAGTACGGCTCGCTCGACAACCTCATCGCCCACGCCGGTGAGATCGGCGGCGCCGCCGGGCAGAATCTGCGTGCCAGCCTGGACTGGCTGCCCAAGGCGCGCGAACTCGTCACCATCCGCACCGATTGCGATCTCGACGGCTACGCACGGGATTTCGACGCCGATCTGCGCCCTGCGGCCGAGGACGCGCAGGCGCTGCTGCCGTTTTTTACCCGCTACGGCATGCGCCGCTTCGTTCACGACATCCAGGAGCAGGCTGCCGCTGCGCAGGCCACGGCGCAGGGCTCGTCGCTCGATGCCGCCGACCCTGCCGCGCCCGCAGCGCCGCCGGCTGCCGGCGCACGCTACGAGACGTTGCTGAGCTGGGCGCAGCTCGACGCCTGGCTGACGCGGCTGGAGGCTGCCGAGCTCACCGCGCTGGACACCGAGACCGACTCGCTCGACCCGATGGCCGCGCGGCTCATCGGCCTGTCGTTCAGCGTCGCCCCGGGCGAAGCCGCGTATCTGCCGCTGGCGCACGACTATCCCGGCGCACCGGCGCAATTGCCCGCGGCGCAGGTCATCGCCCGTCTCAAACCCTGGCTGGAAAACGCCGCCAGGCCCAAGCTCGGGCAAAACGTCAAATACGACCGCCACGTGCTGCAAAACGCCGGCGTGGGCGTGCGCGGCTACGTCCACGACACCCTGCTGCAAAGCTACGTGCTCGAAGCGCACAAACCGCACAGCCTGGACAGCCTGGCCAGCCGCCACCTCGGCCGCGACGACACCCTGACCTACGAGCAGGTGTGCGGCAAGGGGGCGAAAGCCATCACCTTCGACCAGGTGGACGTGGCCACGGCCACGCGCTACAGCGGCGAAGATGCCGACCTGACGCTGCAGGTGCACGGCAAACTCTGGCCGCAGATCCAGGCCGATGCCGGGTTGTCGCGCATCTACGCGCTGGAACTGCAGGTCAGCGAGGTGCTGCAGCGCATGGAGCGCACCGGCGTGCTCATCGACCCGCAGCGACTGCGCGCGCAAAGCAGCGAACTGGGAAAAAAAATGCACGAGCTCCAAGCTCAGGCGGTTGCACTCGCCGGTGGGCCGTTCAACCTCGGCAGCCCCAAGCAGATCGGCGAGGTGCTGTTCGACCGGTTGCAACTGCCGGTGCTGAAAAAAACCGCTTCGGGCGCACCTTCGACCGACGAGGAGGTGCTGGAAAAACTGGCCGAAGACTATCCGCTGCCGCGGCTCATCCTCGACTGGCGCAGCCTGTCCAAGCTCAAGAGCACCTATACCGAAAAGCTGCCGCAAATGATCGACCCGCGCACCGGCCGCGTGCACACCAACTACGCGCAGGCGGTGGCGGTGACGGGGCGGCTGGCGTCGAACGAACCGAATCTGCAAAACATCCCGGCGCGCACTCCGGAGGGACGGCGGATCCGCGAGGCGTTCGTCGCCCCCGAAGGCTGGCTGATCGCGTCGAGCGACTATTCGCAAATCGAGCTGCGCATCATGGCGCATCTGTCGCAAGACCCGGGGCTGAAGGCCGCGTTCGATGCCGGCGAGGACATTCACCGCGCCACCGCGGCGGAAATTTTCGGCGTCGCGCCGCAGGATGTCAGCGCCGAGCAGCGGCGCATGGCCAAGGTGATCAACTTCGGCCTGATCTACGGCATGAGCGCGTTCGGTCTGGCGCGCAACCTCGGGCTGGAACGCGACGCCGCCAAGCTCTACATCGACCGCTACTTCGCCCGCTACCCCGGTGTGGTGGCGTATATGGAGCGCACCCGGCGGTTGGCCGCAGAGCAGGGCTATGTGCAAACGGTCTTCGGCCGACGCCTGTGGTTGCCCGAAATCCACTCGCCCAACGGGCCGCGCCGCGCCGCCGCGGAGCGCGCGGCGATCAACGCGCCGATGCAGGGCACCGCAGCCGATTTGATCAAAATGGCGATGATCGCCGTCGATGCCGCGCTGACGCGCGAAGGGCTGCGCAGCCGCATGGTCATGCAGGTGCACGACGAACTCGTGCTCGAAGTGCCCGAAGACGAAACCCACTGGGTACGCGAGCACATCCCGCGACTGATGGCCGGGGTGGCCCAGCTCGACGTGCCGCTGCTGGCCGAGCTGGGGATGGGCGCCAACTGGGAGTTGGCGCATTGAGCGCCGACCTGCGCAGTTTGGGGGGGGAACCATCGATCGCGCCCGCGCCAAAGGCGGCGAACCGATACCTGCGTGCGCGGGCTGAAGGCAGGCAGCGCAAAGCGGGCCGTCCGATGAAACGGCGTTGGCGGACAGCGTGTGTGCGCATCCGTTGCGGCATGGAACGATAAACATTATCATTTGCGCACTTGCTCGACGCCGCGCTGGCGGCAGAGCGCCCGGTTTTTCGCCGTCCATCGGCACTTGCAACCCCACCATGATGCAAAACGCAGCGAACGTGCTTTCTCTGGCGCAACTGACGCACGGGCAGTGCGCCGAAGTCGTCGATTTCGACGGCGGGCAGGTCATGGCGCAGCGCATGGTCATGCTCGGCATTCGCCGCGGCGTGGCGCTATGCGTGGTGCATGGGCCTGGGGCGCGCGGCGCGGTGGTGCAGGTCGGCGGCGCGCGGATCGCCCTGGGTCGCGGCGTGATCGACAAAATCCGCGTCGCTTTGCTGCCAGCCAACGAGCGGCACGGGCGGGCAGCATGATGGCAGCGCGGTTTTTCATCCTGCCGCTTGGTCCCGACAACAGGCAGCCGCAGGAGATCGCATGGTGAAGTCTTGCCATACGCCAGGCGGCGCGGCCGTGGCCGATGCCGCAGGGCTGCCGGTCGTCGCCCTGGCGGGCAACCCCAATAGCGGCAAGACGACGGTATTCAACTTGCTCACCGGTGCGCACCAGCACGTGGGCAACTGGCCCGGGGTCACGGTCGAGCAGCGCAGCGGCACGGCGAGTACGGGCGGACGCAAGTTTTCGGTGATCGATCTGCCGGGGGTGTACAGCCTGCTCGGCGGCGGCGGTGCCGACCAGGGCGTGGCGCGCAATTTTTTGCTCGACGAACGGGTCGATCTGATCGTCGACATCGTCGATGCGTCCAACCTGGAGCGGCATCTGGCGCTGACCTTCGAACTGCTCGAAACCGGCAAACCCCTGCTGCTGGCGCTGAACATGGTCGACGAGGCGCAGGCGCTGGGGCTGGAGCCGCAGGTGCAGGCGCTGGCCGAGCATCTGGGGGTGCCGGTGGTGGCCCTGGTGGCGCGCAAAGGCAAGGGGCGGCAGGCGTTGCTCGCGGCCATCGCGCAGGCGCTGCAGCAGCCACCCCGGGCGCAGGTGCCCGCTTACCCCGATGCGGTCGAGCAGGCAATCGCCGCCGTCGGCGCGACGCTGGAGGCCGCGCCGACGGCGAAGAGGCGATTCGACGCGCTGCGTCTGCTCGAAGGCTTGGCGGCGTCGCCGCGGCCGCAAGTGCAGGCTGCGGTGCACGCGGCGCAGTCGCAAGTGCTGGCACAAACCGGCGAGGACGTGGCCGATCTGGTGGCGGCGGCGCGCTTTGGCTGGGCGCACCAGCTCGCCGCCATCGCGCTGCAGCGCACTGGCAGGATGGGGTTGCGCCACCGCGTGACCGATGTGCTCGATCGGCTGGTGCTCAACGAATGGCTGGGGATGCCGATTTTTTTGCTGGTGCTCTACCTGGTGTTCATCGTCAGTTTCAGCGCGGGCAAGGTGTTCATCGACTTTTTCGACCAGGCCTCCTCGGCGCTGTTCATCGCCGGGCTCGGCCACCTCCTGCTCCAAGCCGGCCTGCCCGACTGGCTGGTGTCGATGGCCGCCGGCGGAGTGGGCGGCGGCGTCAACCTGGTCGTGTCGTTCATCCCGCCGATCGGTCTGACGTTTTTGTTTCTCGCTTTTCTCGACGATTCGGGCTATATGGCGCGTGCGGCGTATGCCATGGACCGCTTCATGCGTCGCCTCGGCCTGCCCGGCAACGCCCTGGTGCCGATGGTCATCGGCTTTGGCTGCAACGTCCCGGCGATCATGGGCTCGCGCATCATCGAAGACCCGCGCGGGCGGCTGCTCACCGTGCTGATGCAGCCGTTCATGTCGTGCTCGGCGCGGTTGACCATCTATATGGCGTTCGCCGTGGTGTTTTTCCGCGACAACGGCGGGCAGGTGGTGTTTTTGCTCTACGTCCTGGGCATCGCCGTCGCGCTGCTGACGGCGTGGATGCTCGGTCGCACCGCGGTGCCGGGCGAACCGATGCCGTTCGTCATGGAACTGCCGCCGTACCGCCTGCCCAGCGCGCGCAGCGTGGCGCTGCAGGCATGGCAGCGGTTGAAGGTGTTCGTGCTGCGCGTGGGCAAGGTGATCGTCGCCATCGGTGTGGTGTTGTTCGTGCTGCCCGGAATCGGCTGGACCAGCGACGGCCTGCGCGCCACGCCGATCGACCAGTCGTTGCTGGCGCAGGGGAGCAAGGCGATCGCACCGGTGTTCGCCCCGATGGGCATCCGCCGCGACGAATGGCCCGCAGTGTCGGCGCTGCTCGCCGGCGCCGCAGCCAAGGAAATCGTCATCGGCACGCTCAACGGCATCTACCAGAGGCAAAACGCCGCCGATTTGATGGCCACCTACCGTCACCCGGACGTTGGCGACAAGCTGCTGCAGGCGGTGCAAACCATTCCCGACAACGCCAGGGCGTTCCTTGGCGGACTGGCCGATCCGCTGCACCTGCATGAGCTGCAAGACAGCCAGGCGGCAACGCAGGCTTCGGGGGCGACGCACGAAACCCTGGCCGGGCTGGCGCGCATGTTCACCCCGCTGTCGGCGTTCGCTTACTTGGTGTTCGTGCTGCTGTACGTGCCTTGCGCCAGCACCATGGGGGCGCTGCGCCGCGAAGTCGGCTGGGGCTGGATGACGTTTTCCGTGCTCTACGGCGTCGGCACGGCCTGGGCGGCGGCGACGGTGATCTACCAGGTCGGCACGTTTGCCATTCACCCGCAGGGGTCTGTGGCGTGGATCGCGGCGTGCATTGCCGCGTTTGCGCTACTGGTCGTGGCGCTGCGGCAGTATGGGCGGCGCGCCGAGCAGCGCACCGCGGCAGCGGGTTTGGAGAGCTTGGTATGAATCCGCTGTTCGCCGTGCGCGACAGCCTGCGTGCCGCGGGGCTGGCTGGCGCGGCGGAGATCGCCGCGCAACTGCAGGTGCCCGCGGAAGTTGCCGCCGACATGCTCGATCATTGGGTGCGCCGCGGTCTGGCCGAGCGCCTGGAGGCGCAGCCGGCCAGCTGCAGCAGTGGCGCCTGCGCCCGCTGCGGCTTGTGCGGTACGCGCACGCCCGGCGCAGTGCTCTATCGCTGGCGCACCCCGGCGAACGCGACGCCGCGTACCGCGGCGATCACGCTGCGGTCGGTTTCAGCCACCTCGCCCTGACCGCGCCAATCCATTCGTCGGCGCGGTTTCGTGTTCCAGCCGCTGCAGCCAGCGCAAAGCCTGGTCGCGGCTGGCGCCGCACATCTGCCGGCTGGGCTGCAGCCCGCTGCAGCAGGCCGGGCGGCTGGGCTGGCCGAACAAGGCACAGCGCAGATCGGCGGTGAGTTGCACGCAGCGCACGTCAGCGGGCTTGCCATGCGGCATTCCGGGGATCGGGCTGGTGATCGACGGGGCGATGCAGCAGGCCGCGCAGCCGGGGCGGCAGACGACTTGCTGTGCTGCAGCCGGCATGGATGCAGCGATCAGCCGAACAGCTTGTTGGCGATTTCGGCGACGTGCCGGCCTTGGAACCGAGCGATGTCGAGTTCGTTGGCGCTGGGCTGGCGGCTGCCGTCGCTCTTGGCCAGCGTGGTCGCGCCGTAGGGCGTGCCGCCGCTGATTTCGTCCATGTTCACCAATCCCTTGCAGGAGTACGGCACGCCGACGATGATCATGCCGTGGTGCAGCAAGGTGGTGTGGAAGGAAGTGATGGTCGTTTCCTGCCCGCCATGCTGAGTGCCGGTGCTGGCGAACACGCTGCCGATTTTGCCGACCAGTTTGCCCTGCGCCCACAGCGACCCGGTCTGGTCGAGGAAATTGCGCATCTGCCCGCACATATTGCCGAATCGTGTGGGGGTGCCGAAGACGATGGCGTCATATCCGGCCAGGTCTTCGGGTTTGGCGATCGGCGCGGACTGGTCGACTTTGGCGTGGATCGCCGCCAGGGTTTGCTCCGGCATGGTTTCCGGCACACGCTTGACGTCGACGCTGCAGCCAGCGACGCCGCGCGCGCCTTCGGCCACGGCGTTCGCCATGGTTTCCACATGCCCCCAGGTGCTGTAGTACAGAACGAGAATCTTGGCCATTGTTTGTCTCCGGTTTCAGGGTTGGGTGTTCAGCCGCGGCCGCAGCCAGGGGCGGCAATGCCCGGGCGCGGGCCGCTGCCGCATTGTCCCGTCTTTGGCGCAATGCTGTGCGTGCGCCGCTGCATGCCCGAGCAATCCGGCCGGGTCTTTGCGCCCCGGCGGTGTGTGTCATGCGGGTTTCATCTGTCCAGGTTACAACCGCAGTTCCTCCCTGGAAGGCTGCGATGCTGTCGCTGATCGATTCGACTTCGGGCCGTCAGGCCATTTTTTTGCAGCGTATCTTGCGCGAGGGACTGCTGCGGGTGGAATTTCAGCCCATCGTCGATTTGCGCGGGCGGTCCATCCATGCCTATGAGGCGCTGATCCGCGGCCCGCAGGGTTCGGCACTCGAACGCCCCGACGCGCTGTTTGCCGCCGCGCGCGCTGCGCACCGCTTGGCCGAGCTCGATGCCTTGTGCGTGCGCACCAGCCTGCATGCCTTTGCGCGCCAGCGGCTACCCGGACTGTTGTTTCTCAACATCACCCAGGCGCTGTTCGACTGCGGCTGGTTTTCACAGCCGCAGACGCTCGATCTGCTGCAAAGACTCCGCCTGGAGCCGTCACGGCTGGTGCTCGAACTGCTCGAATCCGACGAGCTGCTGGCGCAGACGCGCGGCTTCGACGAGGCACAGAGTCTGCATCGATTGGGCTACGGCCTGGCGCTCGATGACCTGGGGCAGGGGTTCGGCCGCTTCACGCTATGGCAGCGCCTGCATCCGCGCTACCTCAAGATCGACCGTGAGTTTTGCAGCAATTTGTCGGCCGATGCGCTGAAAACCGCCTTCATCCGCTCGATGCTGCTGTTGGCCGAGGCCAGCCAGTCGTGGGTGATCGCCGAAGGCGTGCAAGCCGAGTGCGACCTACGCATCCTGCGCGACATCGGTGTGCAAATGGCGCAGGGATACGTGTTCGAGCGCCCGTCGCCGGCACCGTCGCGCGACATGCGCACGACCTGGAACCGCAGCCTCGACGCCGAGCAGCCGCAGCCGTACGCGCTGGCCAGCCGTGGTTCGATCGAACAGTCGGTGCTGGCGCTGGCGCGGCCGATTCCGGCAGTGTCGCCGGCGTGCAAGCTGGAGGAGGTGTTGCGCCGCTTCGACATCCAGCCCGATTTGATGTCGGTGCCGGTGGTCGATGCCACCGGCCGCGCTTTGGGCATCATCAACCGCTACGTCCTCGCCGACCGGCTGTGGCGGCCGCACGTGCGCGACTTGTTCGGCAACAAGCCGTGCTCGCAGGTGATGAGCGCCGACGTGTTGCGGCTGGACATCAGAAGCAGCCTGCACCAGGCGAGCAACCTGATCGCCGACGCCAGTTTCCGCCACGCCACCGAGGGCGTGTTGGTGACCGACCAGGGGCTGTTTCGCGGCCTGCTGCTGGTCGGCGACCTGCTGCGGCTGGTCAACGAGTTCCAGATGCGCGCAGCACGTTACGCCAACCCGCTGACCCTGTTGCCGGGCAATGTGCCGATCAACGAACAGATCGACCGTCTGCTCGCCGCAGGCACGCCGTTCGTCGCCGCGTACTGCGATCTCGACCATTTCAAGCCGTTCAACGACAAGTTCGGCTACCGCATGGGCGACGAAGTCATTTTGTTGCTGGCCTCGGTGCTGCAGGCGGTGTTTTGCACCGACAGCGATTTTGTCGGCCATATCGGCGGCGACGATTTCATGGTGCTGAGCACTGCCGTCGGGGCGTCGGGCCGGTTGCAGCAAGTGCTCGACCGTTTCGGCGCGCAAGTGCTGCGGTTTTTCGACCAGGCCACGCAAGACGTCGGCGGCTACGAGGCCGAAAACCGGCGCGGCGAGGCGCAGTTTTTTCCGCTGCCCAGCGTGTCGATCGGCGCGTTGCCGGTGCCGGCGCAGGCGTTTGAGTCGCACCGTGAAATCGCCGCGCTGTTGGTCGAACTGAAAAAAGCCGCCAAGCAGATTGCGGGCAATTCGCTGTTCATCGACCGACGGCATTACACCGCCGGCGTGCCGCAGCGCGAAGCGGCGGGCTGAAAACGCATGGAACGACGCATCGACGCTGCCACTGCGCCGCGCGCGGCGATTGCGCTGCGGCGCAACCTGCTGCTCGTGGCTTTGTTTCTGTTGCTCAATCTCTGGCTGTGGATCGGACTGCCGTTGTCGTTGCCCGGCGCGCCGTGGCTGGGGTGGAGCCTGCTGCCGCTGGTGCTGACGACGACCACCGGCTGGTCGGTGCTGCACGAGGGCATCCACGCCGTGCTCCACCCCGACCGCCGAGTCAACGACGCGCTGTCGCGCCTACTCGCCATGGGCTTTCCCGCGCCGTTTGCCGTGCTGCGTTTCGGCCACCTCAAGCACCATCGGTTCAACCGCACTGCGATCGACCGCAGCGAAGCGTTCGATCCGGGCAGCACCACCCGGCTGCGCGCCGCGCTGCGCTACTACCCGCAACTGCTCATCGGGCTGTATTTGAGCGAGGTGGCGGCATTGTTGCTGGTGTGGCTGCCGTCGGGCTGGTTGCTGGCGTGGGCGCGCCGCCTGCCGGTCGAGCCGGGTTTGCCCAGTTTGGCGCAGAGCCTGCAGCGCCAATTGCTGCGCCCGGATGTGCTGCGCGGCATGCGGCGCGACAGCCTGGCGTCGCTGCTGCTGATCGCGTTGAGCGTCTGGCTGTATGCCGCGCATGTCTGGATGCTGGCGCTGGCGCTGTTTGGCCGCGGCCTGCTCATTTCGCTCACCGACAACGCCTATCACTACGCCACGCCGCTGCACGCCCCCGGTGACGACGTGCGTCAGGCGCGCAACCTGCGGCTGCCGCACTGGGCGTCGGCGCTGATCCTGCATTTCAATTACCACGCCGTGCACCACCGCCAGCCAGCGCTGCCATGGTCTGCGCTGCCGGCTGCGGCGCAGGCCGGCGAGCTGGCTGCCGCACCGCCGTATCTCACCGGCCTGCTGCGGCAACTGTGCGGGCCGATCGCGCTGGACGCATTGCCGCGCCCGGCGGCATCTGCCGCCGCCGGGCGCGAGGCGGCGTAAAGGCATTGCCGTGCGCAGCGAATTGGCGGCAAAGCGGCAGTGGGTTATATACTTGTGCGCGCTTGTCGGAGCGCCGGGTGAGACTCCCGGCTGAGACTGCATAGCGCAGAATCCGCTGAACCTGATCGGGCGTAGGGCCTGCACCCTGCCACCCGCGGAGGGAACCAGGCGCCGGTGCATCGGCAGGCACTCATCCATTCCCGGAGGTTCCATGTCCGCACTGCCCGAATCCCGCTACAAGGTCGATGCGTCCGAGTTGACCGAGCGCATCACCCGCAAGCCATTTGCCGCCTCGCGCAAGATTTACGTCCAGGGCAGCCGCGCCGATGTGCGCGTGCCGATGCGCGAAATCACGCTGACCGATACACCGGCAGTCTTCGGCGTGGAAAAAAACGCGCCATTTACCGTTTACGACACGTCCGGGCCGTACACCGATCCGCAGGTGAACATCGATCTGGCGCGCGGCTTGCCAGCGCTGCGCGCGGCATGGATTGCCGAGCGCGGCGACACCGAGCAGCTGACGGCGTTCAGCTCGCAAACCACCCGTCGGCACAACGCCGACCCGGCGCTGGACGCCGTGCGCTTCCCGCAGCTGCCGTTGCCACGCCGCGCCAAGGCCGGGGCCAACGTCACGCAGATGCACTACGCGCGCCGTGGCATCGTCACCCCGGAAATGGAATTCATCGCCATCCGCGAAAACCAGCGGCTGGAGCAGCTGCACGACGCCGGGTTGCGCAAGCAACACCCCGGGCAGAGTTTCGGCGCGGCCATCCCCGCGCGCATCACGCCGGAGTTCGTGCGCGACGAGGTCGCGCGCGGCCGCGCCATCATCCCGTGCAACATCAACCACCCGGAAAGCGAGCCGATGATCATCGGCCGCAATTTCTTGGTGAAAATCAACGCCAACATCGGCAACTCGGCGACCACGTCCAGCATCGCCGAAGAAGTGGAAAAGATGGTGTGGGCGATCCGCTGGGGCGCCGACACGGTGATGGATCTGTCCACCGGCCGCCACATCCACGAAACCCGCGAGTGGATCATCCGCAACTCGCCGGTGCCCATCGGCACGGTGCCGATCTACCAGGCGCTGGAAAAGGTCGGTGGCGTGGCCGAAGACCTGACGTGGGAGCTGTTCCGCGACACCCTCATCGAGCAGGCCGAGCAGGGCGTGGACTACTTCACCATCCACGCCGGGGTGCGGCTGCCGTTCATTCCGCTGAGCGCCAAGCGCGTCACCGGCATCGTCTCGCGGGGCGGCTCGATCATGGCCAAGTGGTGCCTGGCGCATCACCGCGAGAGTTTTCTCTACACCCACTTCGAGGACATCTGCGCCATCATGAAGGCTTACGACGTGGCCTTCTCGCTGGGCGACGGCCTGCGCCCGGGCAGCATCGCCGACGCCAACGACGAGGCGCAGTTCGCCGAGCTCGACACCCTGGGCGAACTCACGCAGGTGGCGTGGAAGCACGACGTGCAGGTGATGATCGAAGGCCCGGGCCATGTGCCCATGCACCTGATCAAGGAGAACATGGACCGCCAGCTGGAGAAATGCGGCGAGGCGCCGTTCTACACCCTGGGGCCGCTGACCACCGACATCGCCCCCGGCTACGACCACATCACCAGCGCCATCGGCGCGGCGATGATCGGCTGGTACGGCACCGCGATGCTCTGTTATGTCACACCCAAGGAGCACCTCGGCCTGCCCGACAAACAGGACGTGCGCGACGGCATCGTCACCTACAAGATCGCCGCGCACGCCGCCGATCTGGCCAAGGGCCACCCGGGCGCGCAGGCGCGCGACAACGCCTTGAGCAAGGCGCGCTTCGAGTTCCGCTGGGACGACCAGTTCAACCTCGGCCTCGACCCGGAGAAGGCCAAGGAATTCCACGACGAAACCTTGCCGAAAGAGGCGTTCAAGACCGCGCATTTCTGCTCGATGTGCGGGCCGAAGTTCTGCTCGATGAAAATCACCCATGAAGTGCGCGAGTACGCCGCGCAGCACGGGGTGGACGCGGCGCAGGCCGTGCAGGCGGGCATGGCCGAGATGTCGGCCGAATTCCGTGCCGGCGGCGGCGAGGTGTATGTGAGCGCGCCCACGCCGGGTATGCGCGCCCGCGCTGCAGCACCGAGCAAGGACTGAGCCATGAGCACGGCTTCTATCGGCACGGTGGCCATTGCTGGAGCCGGGCTGGCGGGGCGGCTGCTGGCGTGGCGGCTGCTGCGTGCCGGCGTGCCGGTGACGCTGATCGACGCCCGTGGCCGCGACGACCGCGACCATGCCGCTGGCGTGGCCGCGGCGATGCTCGCGCCTTACGCCGAATTGGTGGTCAGCGACGCGCATCTGTTCGCTCTGGGGGAGGCCTCGCTGGCGCTATGGCCGCGCTGGCTGGCCGAGCTGCGCGAGCAGACCGGGGTCGAGGTGGATTTTCATCGCGCCGGTTCGCTCGTCGTCGCGCATGCGCCAGACTTCGGCGGACTGGCGCATTACGCCGATCTCATCGGCTATCGCCTGCCTGCGGACAAACGCGGCGAGGTGCGCGATCTGGATGCTGCGGGCATCGCCGCGCTGGAGCCGGAACTGGCGGGGCGGTTTGCCCGCGGCCTGTGGTTGCCGCAGGAGGGACAAGTCGACAATGCGCAACTGCTGCCCGCGTTGGAGCAGGCCATCGTGCACGGCATGGCGCGTGTGGGTGGGCAATGGCTGCAACACACCGTGGTCGAAGCCGTCGAGGCGCACGCCGTGCGCACTGCCGCCGGCGCATCGCTGCCGGCCGACGTCGTCATCGATTGCCGCGGGGTGCGCGCGCAATGGCCCGGGGTGCGCGGCGTGCGCGGCGAAGTGCTCACCGTGACCTGTCCGCAGGTGCGGATCAGCCGGCCGGTGCGGTTGATCCATCCGCGTTACATGCTGTACATCGTGCCGCGCCGCGACGGCCGCTACATCATCGGCGCGACCGAGCTCGAATCGCAGGATGACGGGCCGGTCACCGTGCGCTCCATGCTCGAACTCGCCAGCGCGCTCTACAGCGTGCACCCGGCGTTTGGCGAGGGTCGCATCGTGCGCGTTGCCGCCAGCCTGCGTCCGGCCACCGACGACCACCAGCCGGTGTGGGCGCAGCAGCACGGGGTGTGGCATCTCAACGGCCTGTACCGCCACGGCTTTCTCGTCGCCCCGGCGCTGGTGCAACAGGCCGAAGACACGCTGCTGCCGCTGCTCGGCCAGGTCGCTGCCCCCGCCTTGGAGAGCGCGCCATGAACACCGTATCCATGCCGATGCGGCTGCTGCGGCTCAACGGCCAGCCGGTGCAGACCGCCTGCGCCACCTTGGCCGAGCTGCTGCGCGCGCAGGGTTACGACGTGTCGCATGCCATGGCCTGCGCCGTCAACCGCCAGTTCGTTCCTCGCGCCGACTGGGCGCAGCGTGCCTTGCAGCCGGGCGACGAGATCGAAGTCGTCAGCCCGGTCGTTGGAGGATGAGATGCAACAACACGACCCGACGGAGCTGCCGCAAGCGGCAGCCGCGGCGCAGTCCGACGCGCTGCACGTGGCTGGTGCACGGCTGAGCAGCCGCTTGTTCCTCGGCACCGCGCGCTACCCCGCGCCGAGCATTCTGGCCGATGCCGTGCAGGCGGCGCGCGTGGAGGTGCTGACCGTGTCGTTGCGCCGGCTGGCGCCGGAAACCCAGTCCGGGCAGGCGTGGTGGCAGCGCATCCAGGCGCTGGGCCGGCACCTGCTGCCCAACACCGCGGGCTGCCACTCGGCGAGCGAGGCGGTGACGCTGGCACAGATGGCGCGGGAGATTTTCGGCACGCACTGGATCAAGCTCGAAGTCATCGGCGACGACTACACCCTGCAGCCCGACCCTTGGGGCACACTGCAGGCGGCGCAAACCCTGGTGCACGACGGTTTTGCCGTGTTCGCCTACACCACCGACGATCTGGTGACGGCGCTCAAGCTACGCGACGCCGGGGTCGCGGCGATCATGCCCTGGGCGGCGCCGATCGGCACCGGCGCCGGGCCGCGCAATCTGCCGGCGCTGCGCACCCTGCGCGAGCGTCTGCCTGATAGTGTGCTGGTGGTCGATGCCGGTCTGGGTGCGCCGCACCACGCTACGCAGGTGATGGAGCTCGGCTTCGACGCCGTGCTCGTCAACACCGCGGTGGCCGAGGCGGGCGACCCGGTGGCGATGGCACGGGCCTTCGCTCTGGCGGTCGATGCCGGACGCATCGCGCACCGCGCGCTGCCGATGCGCCAGCGGGAAGTGGCGCAGGCATCCACGCCGATGGTCGGCGTGCCGTTCTGGCATCAAACTGCGGCGGCGTGACGCCCCGCGTGCGGCCGTTCAGTCCGCGCCGTTGTCGTAGAACACGACGCAGTCTTTGAACGGTTGGCTCTGCATGCCTTGCGCCAGCCCGCTGTCGAGCCAACTTTGCAGCCGGCTGCGCGCAACCCACACGGCCACCGGCTTGCCGTCGGCGCGGGCGCGTTGCAAGGCAGCGGCATCGACGCAGGTCGTCTGCCGCGGGTCGTCCTTGCAGCCGAACCACAAATCCTGGCTGGTGCTGTCGATGACGAACAGCTTTCTGCTGCCGTACAGCAGCAGCGAGGCGTCGTGGTCTTCGAAGGTCTGCCAGGAGAACCACTGCGCCTGCGCAGCCAAGCGCTGGCGCATATCGGCTGCCACTTGCTTTTGCGACACCTCGGCAGTCTTGGCCACGGCGAGCTGGGTGGAAAAGTCCACCATGATCAGCGCCGTCAGGCCGAACAACGCCAGGCCGAGCTGCAGCCGACGGGCATGCAGCAGAGCGGCGCTGAGCAGCGCCATCGCCGCCAGACTCAAAACCAGCGCGGGCAACCAGCCGAACTGCGCCTGCGGCAGCCCCGAGCGCAGCAGTTCGGCGTGCAACGGCGTGGTCCACGTCAGGCTCCACAGGCCGAGCGCGGCGGCGCCGAACAGCATCGCTCCCCAACCCAGACCGATGTGCAGCACGCCACCGTCGGCGGTTTGCAGCGCGGCTTGCAACCGCACCCCCAGCCACCAGGCGACCAGCGGCACGACGGGCAGGAGGTAGTACGCCCCCTTGTCGCCCGCCGCAGAAAAAAACACCGTCAGAATGATTGCGGTATTGCGAGCCCAACGCGCCGAGTCGGCCGCAGGGCCATTTCCCTGCAAGCGCGGGGTGAGCCAGGCGAGGGCAGCAAGCACCGGCGTCCATTGGAAAAAACCGATGAGCAGTTTGGGGCCGTAGTACCACCAGGGGCCATGATGAAAATCGTCGGGGATGCGCGTGCCGAGAAAGCGGCCGATGGTTTCATTGACGAAGAAGAACCAGCCGAATCCCGGCAGGGTGTGCAATGCCGCCAGATGCCACGGCGCGACGATGAGCACGAACAGGCCGATGGCCCACGGATCGAGATAGAAACGCAGCAACGCGTCGCGTTTGTGGCCGCCGGGCGCGAGCAGCAGTTGCACCACGACGACCAGCCCGAGCAGCAACAGCGCCATCGGGCCCTTGGTCAGCGTGGCCAGCGCCACGGCAATGGCGGCCAGTCGCAGCCAGGCCGGCTGCTGCCGGTGTACCGCCACCACGGTGCACGCCAGCGCCGTCAGCCAAAACAGCACCAACAGCGGGTCGAACAAAATGGTGCGTGCAATCATCACGTAGCCCAACGCAGTGCCGACCACCAGCGCGGCAAAGCGCCCGGCCAGCGGCGCGCGCATGGCACGGCCGAAGGCGATGCAGCCCAGCGCGGTCAACCAGGCCGCCAGCGCGTCGGGCAGCCGCGCCTGCCAGGCGCCGACGCCGAGCAGTTTGAAACTCCACGCCATCAGCCAGTACAGCAGCGGCGGCTTTTCGATGTAAGGCACGCCGTCCAGGTGCGGGATGATCCACGACCCGCCGTGCGCCATGGTCAGCGCGATGTCAGCGTACAGCGCTTCGTTGGTGTCGCGAATCGGCGCCGCGCCGAGTTGCCAGAACAGGCAGACGGCGGCGATCGCCAGCACCAGGCCGTCGGCCAGCGTCGCGCTGCGGGACAAGGCAGCACCGCGCTGCGGCTCGGCGGTTTGCTGCAGCGCAGCAGGCAGCACCGCCGCAGGCGATGGCATGGGAAGGGAAGACTGGCGATGCGGCATGAACGAAGAGGAGGGAGCGACGCCGTTTGCGGCCGGAATCGAAGTTGCCGGTGATGCCGGACCATGTACAAATTTTAAGTTTGAATGCTCTGCGTGCGACGCTGACGACAAAATGAAAAATAGATGACGTTTTCGATATTTACACGCTCAGACGGGGGATGTGCGGTGCCCGCCGGCGGTTCGGCCTTGCTCGGGTCAAAACGCAGGCGGCGCGCCCAGTGCGGCCGTGGTCCGGCACAGCGCAGGCGCGAGATTGTGCCTGATGGACATGAGCCGGCGTGCATGCCCCGGCCAGCTCTTGCACCCGCTGCGAGCTGGCGGGGAGGGTGAATTGCCTCTTTCAGTCGGCATTCGGTCCTTCGACGCTGTTTTCCAGCACCGCACCGGTGACGGCATCGACGCCGACCTCATGCTCGGTATTGCCGACCTTGAGGTCGAAGGAATAGCGCAGGCCGCTGCCGCCCTGCTCCTTTTCCAGCTCTTCGTCGGTGATGGTGGCGCCGGGCAGGGCCTTGAGCGCAATGGCGCGGGCCTGCTCCAGCGTCACCTTGGCCTGCGCGCTGTACTGCGAACCGTCCATCGCATAGGCCGAGCCGGCAGCCGCCGACAAACCCAACGCCACCGCGCTGGCCAAGAGAAAAGCCGCCTTGTTGCGTGCTTGCATGATCGAACTCCTTGAAAAAACATGGGGGACAAAAGACACCGCGCCGGGCGGTGACCGCAAACCATTTGCGATGGCTGCAGTGTCGTTGCGTGGACTGAGCGCAGGCTGAGCGCGGCCGCTCACATTTGCACACAACTCGGCAAGCCGCCACGGTCTAGAGTGGTTGAACAGCACATTCGCAGAGGTCGAGCATGCCGCCGTTTCGCAACCGTTCCCATGGAGCCGTCGCGTTGCCCTCGCCAGCGCGCACGCGGCGCAAATTTCTCGCGGCGCTGGGCGCGGCCGGCCTGGGCGCTGCCGCCGTGGCGCGCGCCGCTGGCATGGGCGGCATGGGGATGGGCGGCATGGGGATGGGCGCGATGCCGGGCATGGGTGGCACGAGCGCCATGGACACGAACCAGAGCGTGGCGGCAGCGGCGCGCTTTACCCGCGAGTTGCTCATCCCGCCGCAATTGCACGGCAGCCCGGCCGAGGGCGCGCTGCATTACGCGCTGCGCATCGGCGCCGGGCAGAGCGAGTTGCTGGCCGGGCAAATGACCCCGACCTGGGGATTCAACGGCGCCGTGCTCGGGCCGACGCTGCGCGTGCCGCGTGGCAAGGCCGTGCGCATTGCCGTGCACAACACGCTCGACCAATCGACCACGGTGCACTGGCACGGCGCGCACGTGCCGGGCCAGATGGATGGCGGGCCGCAAAGCCTGATTCCGCCCGGCAGCACGCGGCAGGTGCATTTCACCCTGCAGCAGCCGGCGGCCACGCTCTGGTATCACCCCCACCCCGACACCCGCACCGGCCCGCACGTCTACGCCGGGCTCAGCGGTTTGCTGCTGATCGACGACCCGGACGACGCCCGTCTCGGGCTGCCGCAGAACTACGGGGTGGACGACATTGTGCTGATCGTGCAAGACCGGCGCATCGCCGCCGACGGCCGGCTGCTCTATATGAACGAGATGATGGATCGCATGGGCATGAAGGGCGACCATTTCCTGGTCAACGGCCGCGAGCAGCCATACTGGAATGCGCCGGCGCAGTGGGTGCGGCTGCGGCTGCTCAACGGCGCCAACGCGAGGATGTTCAACCTGGCTTTCGGCGACGGGCGGGAGTTCCACGTCATCGCCACCGATGGCGGTCTGCTGCCGCATCCGGTGCCGGTGCGCAGCCTGTTGTTGGCGCCGAGCGAGCGCGCCGAAATCCTGCTCGACCTGCGCCGCGACCAGGGCAAAAAGCTGGTGCTGCGCAGCGACTCGGCCGCGGTCGTTCCCGAACTCAGCAGCATGCCGATGGACGCCGACGCCTTCGACCGTGCCGGATTCGACTTATTGGAGTTACGGGTCGGCTCGCCGGCGGGCACTTCAGGCCGCCTGCCCGCAGCGCTGGTGCCGCTGCCGACGCTGCACGCCGATGCCGCGGTGCGGCGCTTCACCCTGCAGGGCATGATGGACGACATGATGCAGCGCGGCATGGGCGGCATGGGCGGCATGGGCGGCATGGGCGTGCCCCGCAGCGCATCGGCCCACGGCCCCGGCGGCATGAGTCTGGGGCTGGGCGGGGCCAAGCTGTTTTCCATCAACCACCATTACATGGACATGGCGCGCATCGACCAGCGCGTGCGCCTGGGCGCCACCGAGATCTGGGAAGTGGTCAACCAGGGGCATATGGCGCACCCCTTCCACTATCACGGCACGTCGTTTCAAATCCTGTCGCGCAACGGCCGTGCTCCATCCGCGTTCGAGGCCGGCTGGAAAGATACGGTGCTGGTGCGCCGTGGCGAGACGGTGCAGCTGATCGCCCACTTCGGCCAGCCGGCGCACCCCGCCCATCCCTTCATGTTCCACTGCCACATCCTCGAACACGAGGACAACGGCATGATGGGGCAGTTCACCGTGACATGAGGCGGGGAGATCAACCGCCGAAGTAATCGGGCAGGATTTTTTGCCGCGCGGTCGGCGGGTCGTCGGCGAGCAGTCTGGGGTCGGTGGTGACGATGATCAGCCCGGCCATCGGGTCGCCGAAGCCGTGCGCCGTCGGTCGCTTTTTCGGCACGACCCTGCCTCCGGGTTCCTTTTCCAGTTCGGCGTGCACCGAGCAGTAGTAATACTCCAAACCCGGGTGGGCGAAGGAGATGCTGTACGTGCTCACCGCATGGCCCGGGCCGAGCGTGCCTTTGACCAGGCCGTCGAAGCGCTTGCTGGTTTTGCCGCTGGCCGGGTCGTAGCCGATGACGGTGTGGTCGCCGGTGTCTTCGTTGACGAACACGACGCGCTGTCCCGGGCGGACGACGACCACGTTTTCCAGAAACATATTGGCGCCGTTCATGTGCACGTAAACCGGCGGTAGATTCGCCGCTTCGGCCACAGGGGCGGCAAGCAAGGCGGCGGCCAGAAGTGCGGCACGGCGCAGCGGCAGGGCGAACGGGCAAGAGCGAGTGGACATGGGAAACTCCGCGCAGCGACAGGTTTGGAGCGCAGCCGCCGCGTCTGTCGCCCCGCGCCGGCTGCGTGACATCACGTCATGCGATTGGAACTCGGCGTCGGCGATGGGTTCTGCCGCCGTGGTACGCCCAGCCGCAGCGCCAGCGGCGGCAGCGCCAGCAGGTTGTAGAGCAGGCTGCTGGCCAGTCCGCCGAGCAGCGCCACCGCCATCGGCCCTTCGATTTCTCGCCCTGGCGCGTGCAGCCCCAGCGCCAGCGGCAGCACCCCCAGCGCCGTCACCAGGCTGGTCATGACGATCGCCGCCAGCCGATCGGTCACCGCGCGCTGCAGCAGCGCCGCGTCCCAGGCCAGGCCGTGTTCGCGCCGCAGCTGCGCGGCATGGGTGAAGATGAGAATGGCGTTGCGCAGGCTGATGCCCATGAGCGCCAGCAGCGCGATCACCGCCCCCAGCGACAGCACCCCGCCGACCAGCCAGGCGGCGAACACCGCGCCCGCCCACGCCGTGGGCACCGACAGCAGCACCAGCGTCACCTGCCGCGCCGTGGCCGAAGCGCGCTCGCGCATCGTCGCCGCTGCGCCGCCCTGATCCAGCGCCAGAGTGAGCAGCAGCACCAGCGCGGCGGCGACCGCGGCTACGTCCACCGCCAAGCGTTGCAACGCGGCGCGGCGTTGCGCCGCCTCGCCCGCGAACTGCAACGTCACTCCTGGCGGCAGCCGCACTTGGCGGGCGATGGCCGCTTGCGCCCGCCGAACGAAGGCGGTGAGGTTGGCCGAGGTCGTTCCTGCCAGCACCGCCTGCACCCGCTGCCCGCCGAGGTGGCGGATGTCCGACGGCCCGCTGGCTGCTGCGAAGCGGGCGATCTGCCCCAGCGGCACGTCGCCGCGCGCCGGGGTCGGGACGAGCAGCCGGTGCAGCGCCGGGGGGTTGTCGCGGTCGCGGCGCGCCAGCACCACCCGCACCGGCACCGGCACGGCGCCGTGGAACACCGTGCCGGCGTTGCTGCCGGCAAACGCCGTGTGCACCGTCTGCAGCACCGGCAGCGGCTGGAGCCCCCAGCGGCGCAGCGCGGCCGGCTCCAGCGTGATGTCCAACTGCGGCACCCCCGGCGGGGTCTGCACCTGCACGCCACTGGCGCCGGGCAGACGGCGCAGCACCGCCGCCACCTGCGCGGCCACCGTGTCGATGGCGTGCAGACGGTTGCCCAGCACATCGACCACCAGCGGCGCCCCGGCGCCGCCTTCGACCGTGTTGTCCATGCGCTCGGTGAGAAAGCTGTTGACGCGAAACCGCATGCCGGCAAAACCGCCGAGCACCCGCTCGATCGCCAGCAAGGCTCGCGCCGAGTCGGCTCCCGGCTCGAGGTTGACGTCCAGCGAGCTGCTCTGTGTGCCCGAGGCGTCGGGCGACAGCGTGGCGCGGCCGGTGTGCTGCGCCACCAGCCGCACCTCGGGCAGCCGCAGCAGCGCCTGCGTCACCCGCGCCCCGGCGTCGAGCGACGCCTGGATCGACGCCCCCGGCGCCAGCCGCATGTGCACGATGTACTGCCCTTCTTGCAGTGGCGGCAGAAAGCTGCCGCCCATGCCGCGCGCCAGCCAGCCCGCCGCCGCCAACAGCACCAGGGTGAGCAGCGCCAGCGGCAGCCACAAGGGCAGCAGCCGTTGCAGCAAGCGGCCGTACACGCGCTGGGCCAGGCGCACCGGCGCCGGGGTGTGCAGGCGGTGCGACCGCCCGGCCAGCAGCAGCGCCGCCAGCGCCGGGGTGACGGTCAGCGCCACCCCCAAAGACGCCAGCACCGCCAGCGCATACGCCTGCGCCAACGGCGAGAACAGCCGGCCCGCCAGCCCCGGCAGCAGCAGCACCGGAACGATCACCACCAGCACCGCCGCGGTGGCGTAGACCACCGCGGCGCGCACCTCCAGACAGGCGCCGAGGAGGACGCGCAGCCGCTCGCGCCGCTGCAGCGGCTGGCTGGTGTGGGCGCTGGCGGCCTCGCGCTCGCGCAGCCGGCGCAGCATGTTTTCCACGTCGATCACGGCGTCGTCCACCACCACGCCGATGGCGATGGCCAGCCCGCTGAGCGTCATGACGTTGAGCGTCACGCCAAAGCCGACGAGCACGGCCAGCGCCGCCAGCAGCGACAGCGGGATCGCCAGCGACGAAATCAGCGCCGCGCGCCAGTCGAGCAGCGTCAGGGCGATCACCAGCACCACCAGCGCCGCGCCCAGCAGCAGTGCGTCGCGCACGTTGCGCATCGCCAGGGTGATGAAGTCCGCCGGGCGGAACAGATCGGCGTGCAGCACGATGCCCTGCGCCGCCAGGCTGGCGCGGTGCCGCTGCAGCACGGCCTGCACCGCGCGCGTGACCCGCAGCGTGTTGGCGCCGTAGGACTCCTGGATTTTCAGAATCACCGCGGGTTGACCGTCGATCGCCGCGCCGCCGATGGCCGGCAGCGGCGCGTAGGCCACGCGGGCGACGTCGCCCAGGGTGACGCTGCCGTCGGGCGTGGCGCGCAGCACCGTGCCGGCCAGTTCCTGCGGCGTGGTCGCGCCGCCGCCGGCGACCAGCAGCAGGCGCTGCTGCGGCGTGGGCATGAAGCCGGCGCCGAGCAGCCCGCTGGCCTGGCGCGTGGCGTCGAGCACCTGCTGCAAATCGAGGTGAAAGCGCTGCAGCGCCGCGGCATCGACGCGCACCTGCAGCGCGCGCACCTGCTGGCTGAACACCAGCACATTGGCCACCCCGGGCACGGCCATGAGCTGCGGCCGCAGTTGCCACTGGGCGATGGATTGCAGCGTCATCAGCCCGTGCCGCGGCGATGTCAGACCGGCCAGCAGCACCGTGCCGGTGCTGGAGGTGAGCGGGATCAACCGCGGTGGCCCGGTGCCGGCAGGCAGGTGCACCGCGGCCAGATGCTGCGCCACCCGCCAGCGGTCGGCCTGCAGCGAGGTGCCGGCGGCAAAGTACAGCTTGAGGATCGAAATCCCCGGCAGGCTTTTGGACGCCACCTGCTTGACCCCGAGCAGCCCGCTGGCCGCGGCTTCCAGCGGGTCGGTGACCAGCAGCTCGACCTGCTCGGGCGACAGCCCCGGCGCCTCGGTCTGCACCTTGACCATCTTGGCGGCGAACTCGGGAAACACATCGGTGCGCGCATCGCGCACGCTCCACGCCGCCAGCAGCGTCAGCAGCAGCGCCAGGGTGAGCACCAGGCCGCGGCGGCGGATACTTGCGCCGATCAACGCCGCCTGCAGTCCACGCGCGGGGCGCATCAGTCGTCGTCCCCGTCCGCTGCGGGTTGGGCGTGTGGCGGGGGCGTGAGCAGCAGCCCGGCGCCGTGCGTGACCACCTGCACCGCGCCCCAGCCCGGTTGCACGTAGCCGCCGTCTGCCGCCCACGCGGTGGACACGTCGCGCGCGGTGAAACGGTAGGCACCGTGGGCGGCGGGATGGGCGACGAAGCACACCGCGCGGCCTTCGGCCCAGACCACGCTGGCCGCCGGCAGCCATACGCCCTGCTGCGCTGTGGCGGCATCCACCCGGGCGTCGAGCTGCAAACCGGGTTGCAGCCCGCGGGTGGCGGGCACGGCGACGACGAAGCGCAGACCCTGCAACCGGTTCGAAGCGCGCGGCGCCGTGCCGATGAGCGGCGCGGCCAGCCAGGTTGCCGTTGCGGAGTCGGCTGCCGCCGGGGCGCGCAGCCAGACTTGCGCCGCGCGCGGTAGCGCCCGTTCGGGCGGCAGCGTCAGCGCGGCGGTCCATTCGCTGCCATCGGCCAGTGCGCGGCGCAACGCTGCGTCGCGCTGCAGCCGTGTGGCCAGCGCCGCGCCGAGCCGGGCGCGCCATTCGGCCTGCGCGGTTTGCTGCGCCGCCTGGGCCGCTTGCGCCTGGGCCTGCGCCTGCTGCACCGCGGCCCGCGCCTGCTGCACCGTGGCCAGCGCGACGTCCTGCCCGGCGTCGAACAGTCCCTGCGCGCGTTGCGCCTGCAGCCGTGCCAGTTGCAGCGACGCCTGCGCCGCGCGCAGCCGCGCCTGCGCCGCAGCGAGCATGTTCCACAGCGGCAGCCAGCCGTCCGCGCTCTGCACACGGGCGCTGGCGTCGAAGGTCTGGCGGTAGGGCGCGGGGTGCAGTATGGCGATGTGCACGGCGCCGGCACGCACCTCGGTAGCGCTCCATTGCACGGCGGGCAACGGTGCGGCAGCCGCCCGCGCGGCAAGCCAAGCCAGGGCCAGGCCGAGCCAGGGCCGGGCGCAACGCCTTGCGGTGGTGCGGCGCACTTGTGCCGGACTCATGTTCATCCTTTCGTCGATGCCGATGCTGCAGCGGGTCGCGCCGGTGGCGATGCGAGGCGCCAGACCACGGGCGACGCATGCGGTGTGCGCGGCGGCGCGGCAGAGGGCGCGGGCAGCGGCGCCTGCAGTGCCGATTGCAGCGCCACCGCGGCCTGCCACTGTTGCGCGTGCGCTGCCAGCGCGGCGCGTTCGGCTGCCAAGGCGAGCAGCCGCGCGCGCAATACCGGCAAGGGGCCGAGCAGGCCGGCGCGTTGCGCGGCTTCGGCCGCCGCCCATTGCTGGCGACCGGCCTGCAGCAGGCGCGCGGCCTGCGCGGCTTGCCGTTGCGCGGCACGCAACCCGGCCTCGGCCTGCTCGATGCGCGCCAGCGCCCGTGCCTGCGCCTGCGCCAGTTGGGCGCGTGCGCCGGCCAGGCGGGCGCGCGCTGCGGCAATCTGCCCCTGATGCTGGTTGAACAGCGGCAGTGGGAGGCGCACGCCCAGCGTCAGGCGATCGACCCCCTGGTCGCGTTCGGCGCCGGGGGCGATCTGCGCCGGGCTGCCGTTGCGCTGCGCCAGCGCCAGCCGTAGCCCGGCCTGTGCCGCCAGCAGTTGTTGCCAGGCGGCGCGTACGGTGGTGCGCTGCGCCAGTGCGTGCAGGCGTTGCGCCGGCGTGGGATCGACCCGCGGCGGCGGGGCGGCATACGCCGACAGATCGAGCCGGACCTGCCGCAGCGCGGCCGCGGGCACGCCCACGGCTGCCGCCAGCGCCGCCCAGGCCTGCTGCTCGCTGCCGCGCGCCTGCGCCAGCTCCATCGCGGCGCGTTGTGCCGCCTGCTGCGCCTGGGCGGCGGCCAGCGGGCTGTCGAGCCCGGCGCGGGCACGCTGTGCGGTGCGGCGCTGCAGTTCCAGCGCCGTGCGCACCGTCTGCCGCTGCAGCCGAACTTGGCCGCGCACTGCCCAAAGCGCGACGGCGGCCTGTTCGACCTGCGCGCGCAAACGCCAGGCCGTGTCTTGCAGCAGCAGGCGCGCGGCGCGCACAGCGGCAGCGGCCTGCTGCGTCTGCGCCTGCCGCTGCGTTTGCGCCAGCAGCAACAGCCCGATGGCCGCGCCGATCGTCCACGGGCTGGGCGCGGCCAACCCGGCAGCAGCGCCGTACTTCAAACCGACGTCGAGCCGGGGGTTGGGTAGTTGCCGGGCGAGGCGCAAATCGGCCTGCGCGAGTTGCAGCGCGGCGCGATCGACTCGCAGATCGGGATGGAAGTACAGCGCGGCCAGGCTCAGCCGCGCCGGCGTCCAGGCGGAGGCGGGCGACTGCGCCAGCCCGGTCTGCGCGGCGAGAAAGCGCAGCAGGCCGGGGTCGTCCAGGCGGCGTCGCGTGAGTTGCCGCGCGCTGCGCTGCGGTGTGGTCACGGGCACGGCCGCAGGCGGGCGGACGGCGCAACCGGCCAGCATGGCCAGCAGCGCTGCGGTCAGTGCCAGGACGACGCGGCGAGTCTGCGGGGCGGACGACATGCCCACATGCTGCGCCACCGACGCCGGCGCGAACATGACGCGCAGGTGACGATGCCGTCATCCGGACACGTCGTGTTGCAGCGGCTTGCCGACCGATACATCGGCCAGCGGCGTCGCGGTCGACAATCGGCGGCATGCGTATTCTGATCGTCGAAGACGAAACCAAGACCGCCGCCTACCTCAAGCGCGGGCTGGGCGAAAACGGCTTCATCGCCGATGTCGCCGCCGACGGCACCGACGGCCTGCACCTGGCGCTGACGCAGGCCTACGACCTGGTGATCCTCGACGCCATGCTCCCCGGACGCGACGGCTGGAGCGTGTTGCAGGAGTTGCGCGCGCGGCAGGCCACGCCGGTGCTCATGCTCACCGCGCGCGACGGCGTGGCCGACCGCGTGCGCGGGCTGGAACTGGGCGCCGACGACTATCTGGTCAAGCCGTTTGCGTTCTCCGAACTGCTGGCGCGGGTGCGCAGCGTGCTGCGCCGTGGGCCGATCCGCCTGCCCGACGTCATCGAGGTGGCCGACCTGCGCATCGATCTGCAGCGTCAGCGCGCCGAGCGCAGCGGCCAGCGGCTGCCGCTCACGCCCAAGGAATTCGCTTTGCTCGCGCTGCTGGCGCGCCGTGCGGGTGAGGTGCTGTCGCGCACCCTGATCGCCGAGCAGGTGTGGGACATGAACTTCGACAGCGACACCAACGTGGTCGACGTGCACATCCGCCGACTGCGCGGCAAACTCGACGAGCCGTTCGCTGCGCCGCTGCTGCATACCGTGCGTGGCGTGGGCTATGTGCTGGAGGCGCGCGATGGGAAGTGAGGCCCCGGCCGTCTCTCCGCTCGAACGGGCGCCGCGTCGCGGACGGCGCGATCGCGCGGCCACGCCGCCGGCAGGGCAGTCGCCGCACGGTCGGCTGGGCTTTGCGCTGCGGCGCTTGCGCGAATACGGCCTGCCGCCGCGCTCGCTGGCCGCGCGCATGGCGGGGGCCTTTGCGCTGACGCTGGCGCTGATTTTGCTCGCGGCCAGCAGTTGGGTGTACTGGGGTTTGAGCGCGCGCATGATGCAGGAAGACCGCGAGTCGGTGCTGCGCAAAATCGACACCGTCGCCGCGCTGCTGTCGCACCACGCGGTGGACAGCGACGCCGTGCGGCAGGAAGCCGATCTGCCGCTGCCGCCCGACGCGCCGCGCAACCTATTCGTGCGGCTGCGCACCGCGCAGGGCAGGGTGTTGCTGCAGACGCCCGGGTTCGATCCGGCGCTGGGGCCGGCTGCTTTCGCTCGGCCCGACGCAGCAGGCCGCCCGCAGTTGCGCACCGTGCATTTGCCGCACGACCGGCATGACCTCACCGCGACGCTGCCGCTGCAGGCGCGTGCCACGCCCGGCGCCGCGCAGCAGGAGGTGAACCTGGACGTGGCGCTCAACCGCACGGCCGAATCGCGCATCTTGGCCGATTACCGCCTGAGGCTGGGCGTGGTGCTGTTGACCGCGCTGTTGGTCGCCGCGGCCGCGGGGTACGGCATCGCCTGGCGCGGTTTGCGCCCGTTGCGCCACATGGCCGATGCCGCGCGCGACATCGGTGCCCAAGACCTGCACCGCCGTCTCGACACCGCGTCGCTGCCTGCCGAGTTGCAAACCCTGGCGCAGGCGTTCAATGCCACTCTGCAACGGCTGGAAGCGGCGTTTGGCCGCATTTCGCAGTTTTCTGCCGACATCGCGCACGAATTGCGCACGCCGATCAGCAACCTCTGGGGCGGGCTCGAAGTGGCGCTGGGCCGACCGCGCGACGCGGCGCAATACCGCGAGGCGCTGGAATCGGCCGTGGAGGAATGTGCCCGGCTGTCGCGCATGATCCAGGCCATGCTGTTTTTGGCGCAGACCGAACACCCCGACACGGCGCTGCAATGGGAGCGGCTCGACGTGGGGCACGAACTGACGGCGCTGGCCGAGTTTTTCGACGCCACAGCGGCCGAGGCCGGGGTGCAGCTGCAGGTGCGCGCGGTGGCGCCGCTGGCGGTGCGCGCAGACCGCATGCTGCTACAGCGCGCGCTGGCCAACGTCATTGCCAATGCGCTGGCCCACACGCCAAACGGCGGCCGGATCACCTTGACCACGACGCAACACGGCGGCTGTGTGCGCATCGCCGTGCAGGACACCGGCTGCGGCATCGCCGCCGAACACCTGCCTTATCTGTTCGACCGCTTTTACCGCGCCGACCGGGCGCGCAGCCGGCAGCGGGGCGGCCTGGGGCTGGGGCTGGCCCTGGTGCGCAACATCATGCGGCTACACGGCGGCGAGGTGCGCGTCGACAGCCGCGAGGGTCAGGGCACGTGCGTCATGCTGGACTGGCCCACGGCCTGATCAGTCGCGTCCCGGTCCATGACCATGATCCGGCCCCGGGCCGCGCCCTGGGCCGTGATCGCCGCCGGGGCCTCTACCGGGGCCGTGCTCCCAGCCTCTGTCCGCGCCGTGGCCGGGCGGGCCGCCCTGCGGACGGAAGCGGTTCCAGTGTGGATCGCGGTCGTAACGGTAGGCGCGTTCCTGCGCCCGCTGCCAGTCACGCTCGCGGAATTTGCGCAACCCCGGAGGCACGTGCGGCGCCGGACGCCACGGGCCGCCGTAGTACGGCCCGGTGTACCAACGGCCGCCGCTGAAGTAGTAATACACACCGCCCAGGTAGAACAGCGGCTGCGACAGGCCGAGTGCGACGTAGCCGCCGAATTCCGGCAACCAGATCATGGTCGGTGGTGCCGACACCACGAGCGGCGGCGGCACATACACCGGCGCCGGGGCGTACACCGCCGGCGGCGCGACGTAGGCGGGCGGTGGCGGCGTGTTGCCGATGCTGAACTGAAAGCTCACCGGCGGGCCGTCGGCGCGCGCTGCCAGCGGCAACGCACCCAGACACAGGAAAAGGGAAGAAAACAACAGAGCAGGTTTCATGGGAGAGTCAACGCAGCCGTGCGGAAAATGTTGACAGTGTTGCACATTGCCCGCGTTGCCGGGGCTGGCGGCGGCGGGCCGCTTGCTTACACTGCACGCCGACAAAGGACAGCGCACATGACGACCACAGCGTATTTGCTCAGCATCGCCGGACACGACCCGACTGGAGGTGCCGGTTTGGCCGCCGACCTCGCTGCTTGGGCGGCGCTGGGCTGGCGCGGCGCCAGCGCCGTGACCGCGCTGACGGCGCAGAACTCGTACGGCGTGCAGGCGGTACAGGCGGTGGACGTGGCAATGCTGCGCCGCAGCCTGCAAACCTTGCTGGCCGACGGCGAGCCCGCGGCGGTGAAAATCGGCATGCTGGGCAACGCCGTGGTGGCCGAGGAGGTGGCGCAGTTCGTCGAGGCGCGGCAATGTCCGGTGGTGTGGGACCCGGTGCTGGCAGCCAGCGACGGCACGCCGTTGTGGACGCAGGCCCACGGCGGCGGGCTGGCGATGCGGTTGGCGCAGCGCGCCGACCTCATCACCCCCAACCGCCTCGAGGCCAGCGCGCTGCTCGATCTGCCGGCGTGGGACAGCGGTGCGTTGCCGCAGACCTGGGTGGCGGCGATTCGCAACCGCTGGCTCGACGGTGGCGGGCCGCACCGCGCCGTACTCGTCAAGGGCGGACATGCGTGGGGAGCGCACAGCACCGACTGGCTGGTCAGCCGCAGCGCCGCGGTGGCGCTGGTCAGCCGTCGGCTGCCGCGCAACGCGCATGGGTCGGGCTGCGTGCACGCCAGCGTCTGCGCTGCCCGGTTGGCCGAGGGTTGCAGCGCGCTGGACGCTGCAACCGAGGCGCAATTGCGGGTGCACGCCGGCATCGACCAAGGCGTGCCCATCGGCCCTGGCCGGCCCAATACGCGCGCCGATGCCCAGCCTGCCAGCGACGATCTGCCTTGGCTGCCGCTGCCCGGACACGGCGAGGAAGAGCCGGCGGATTTTGCCCGACTGAGCAGCGCGATCGGCTTTTACCCGGTGGTGCCCGACGCCGATTGGGTGCTGCGGCTGCTGGAGTGGGGTGTCTGCACCATCCAATTGCGCATCAAGGAGGAGAACGACGGCGTCGCGCTGCGCGCACAAATCCGCAACGCGGTGGATGCAGCCGCGCAGATTCCGGGCACGCAGTTGTTCATCAACGACCACTGGCGCGAGGCGTTGGACGCCGGGGCCTACGGCGTGCACCTGGGGCAGGACGACGTGCATACCGCCGACCTCGACGCCATCCGCGCTGCCGGCCTGCGCTTAGGGGTGAGCACGCACACCCCGGCGGAAATCGCCCGCGCGCATGCGCTGCGACCGTCGTACATCGCGCTCGGTCCGGTGTTTCCGACCACGCTCAAGGCCATGCCGTACCGGCCGCTCGGTTTGGATCGTCTGGCCGCATGGCGCCGCTGGTTGACGCCGCGTTATCCGGTGGTGGCCATCGGCGGGATCGGCTTGTCGCAAATGCACGCGGTTCGCGCGACCGGGGTGTCGGGAGCCGCGGTCGTCAGCGCCGTCACCCAGGCGCCCAACCCGAGGCTGGCGGTGCGCGACGCGCTGCAAATCTGGCCGGCCTGCGCCGAAGAGGCGATCGCGCAGGCGATGGTGTGAGCGCATCGACCTGCATGCGCCACGCGATCGGCGCGCGGCGCGACACGCTGGCAGCGGGCTCAGTGTGGCGACGACCGGTTCTGCGCGCCGGCGGCGGGGTCGATGGCGCGCGCCATCGCTGCAGCGCGTTGCAGCAAGCGCTGTAGCGACGGGTCGCGCATGATGCGCAGCAGAGCGCCGATGCCACCGGCTGGCGGTTGCACGCTGCGTTCAGTGGCCATCCACGCCTCGGCCATTTTGTTCAGGTTTTGCACCAGTTCGGGCAGCGCGGCCAGCGCCTGCGCTTTGGCGGTGGCGTCGATCGCGCCGCGCGCCAGGCTGTCGAACTCGCTGTTCTGCGCCATGCCGGCCAGCAGCCCCGAGGCGTCGCGCAGCCGCGCCAGCGTGCCGTCGCGGTGCAGCGCGCCCAGAGTGACGGCGGCGTCGCGTAGCGCCGCATCGAGTCGGGTGCGCTGCCACAGATCGCCGAGTTCGGACAGCGTCTCGGTGGTCTGCGCGGCCAGATGCTGGTCGAAGAATTCGCCGAAGGCTCGCAGCTTGTCCAACAGCCCCATGAGCAGGTCCAGGTCTTGCCTGAGCGTGGCCCAAGGAATCGATTGCGCCAACGGCAGCAATTGCTGCAGCATCGGCTGCAATTGCTCCCAGCTTTCGGCGAGGAAAGCGGCGTTGTCGCGCACCGCGGCGAGCAAGCCGCTGTCGCGCAGCGCGCCCAGGGTGGAGAGCACCTCGTCGGCCAGGCCGACGACGTCGTGCTTTTCGTAAAAATCCCCGGCTTTCTGCGCCGCCTGCGTCAGCGGCTGGGCGAATTCGGGGCGCCAGGCTTCGCCCAGGCGCGCGCCGAGTTCGCCCAGCAATGCTAGGCCGCTGAGCTGCCGCTCGGTCAGCGCGGCAGCACCGGCGGCGACCGGGGGACGGTCGGATGCGTCCATGATGGGATCTCCTCTTTCTCGGTGGCGGATGGACCCGCGCCGCGGTCGACGCCGCGCGGGCGGTCGGTGCGATCTGGCGATCAGGCGAACAGCTTTTCGCCCACCAGTTGCGAGAAGTTCAGACCCCAGTCGGGCATCTTGCCCTTGTTGCGGAAAAACAGGTTTTTGTACTGCATCTTCAGCAGGAAATGGGCGTGGCCCATTTTGAGCACCTGCTCCTTGCCGCCGTACCAGGAATTGGAGCGGATGTAGAACGCCTGGCTGTTGCCCATGTCGCCGATGCAGTAGACCACCGGGGCGAGTTCCTCGTCGGCCTCTTCGGCGCTCAAGCGGCCGACGTCCTTGGCGATCTGCTTGCCGACGATGGTGCACTCCTGGTGGCCGATCGCGCCGAGCTTGGGCACGGTGATCGCCGCCGCGTCGCCGGCGGCGAACACGTTGGGATACTTGGGGTTGCGCATCAGCGGGGTGGTGACGACGAAGCCCTCGCTGTCGGCAATCGGCAGCCCCTTCATGAAGGCATGCGGCACCCAATCCGGGAACACGATCTTGAGCTCGGCTTCGAGTTTCTGCCCATTGGCGAACTCGATGCCTTCCTTGGTGATGCGCTGGATGTCGCCGGTTTTGTTGACGTATTTGTAGCCCATGCCGGCAGCGGCGCTCAGCAGCGAATGCACGACCTGCTCGCCAGCGTCTTCGGCGATCAGCTCGGCCGGGGTGGTCACGGTGATTTTGCTCGGCCCGCCCTTGCCGTGCTTTTTCATCCAACTACCCAGCGCGAGGATGGTTTCCACCGGCGGGCCTTCGCACGCGGCTTCGGCGTGCGGGAAGGGGTGGCCGCCGTAGAGCTTCACGTCCTTGGTGCCGTCGCCCTGATGGAACAGCGCCGAGCCGACCACCGCCGGGCCGCCCTTGTATTCGGTGTTGAGAAAGCGGCGCAGCTTGTTGCCGTAGTAAAAGTCCGACAGGGTGTGGCCGTACTGTGCAAAGCCTTCGATCTTGTCGTAGGCGAGGCGGTTGCCCAGCGCGACGACGAGGTAGTCGTAGCTGATGCTGTCGGGCGCGGCACCGGGGCGTTCGCTCGGGGTGAAGTCCACGCGGCGCTTGTCCACGTCGATGGCGTTGACATCGGCCTGGATGAAGCGAATGGCGTCGTCGGCCAGGGTGTCCTCCAGCGGCATGGTGAGCGTGGCGGCAGGGTCGCGGTCCTCGAACACCTCGGCGGGGATGTTGGGGACGAACAGCAGGTAGTTCTTGCGGTCGATCAGGGTGATGTCGACGGCGTCGCCGCAGTAGCGGCGGATTTCCTGGGCGCTGCCCAGACCGGCAAAGTTGCCGCCGAGGACGAGGACGTGCGGTTTGCTCATGGGGGGCTCCTGATGTGTCGATGGATATGAAGCAACCGGCGGCGGTGCGTGGGCATCGCCGTGGTTATCAAAACAGGCTTTTCTTGACGCTGTCAAGCGCGTTGATCAAAAAATGCCGTGTAGGAGATTGCGCGCCTTTTCACCTTAGGCGACCGGATTCACAGATGCAAATGCGCTGATGTAATCCGACGTAAAGACTTGTCGGCCGATCTTTCTGCGGCCATGGCGCAGCGCCGCGTCGCGCCCCGCGCGGCGCAAAGGGCGGCGAAAACCCACCCCGCGGGTCGATGAGCGTTACGCCGGCTCGGGCGTCAGCCGACCTTCGGCAAGGTCCTGGCGCAGCCGGTTTTTGAGCATCTTGCCGGTGGCGCCCAGGGGAATCGACGGCACGAACACCACGTCGTCGGGGATCATCCATTTGGCGACTTTGCCGTCGTAAAAGCGCAGCAGGCCGTCGCGGTCGAGGCTGGAGCCTTCGCGTCGCACCACCACCAGCAGCGGGCGCTCGTCCCATTTCGGGTCGGGGCGGGCGATGCAGGCCGCCATCGCCACATCGGGGTGGGCCATGGCGATGTTTTCGAGCTCGATCGAACTGATCCATTCGCCGCCGGACTTGATCACGTCCTTGGTGCGGTCGGTGATGTGGATATAGCCGTCGGCGTCGATGGTGACGACGTCGCCGGTGGGAAACCAGCCGTCCTGCAGCGGGCTGGGACCTGCGTTGCGGAAGTAGTCGCTGGCGATCCACGGCCCACGTACCAGCAAGTTGCCAGCGCTTTTGCCGTCCCAAGGCAGGTCGACGCCGTTGCCGTCGACCACGCGCACATCGACGCCGAAAATCGGTCGCCCCTGCTTGACTTGCACCGCGAACTGCGCGGCCTTGTCCAGCGCCAGGTGTTTGTTTTTCAGGCTGCACAGCGTGCCCAGCGGGCTCATTTCGGTCATTCCCCAGGCGTGCAGCACGTGGATGCCGAGTTCGTCCTCGAACGCGCGGATCATCGCCGGAGCGGCAGCGGCGCCGCCGATGATGGTGCGTTGCAGCGCGGGTAGCCGCAGGTGTTTGTCGCGCATGTGGTTGAGCAGCCCGAGCCAGACGGTCGGTACACCCGCGGCCAGGGTGACGCCTTCAGCCTGCATCAATTCGTACAGCGACTGCCCGTCCAGCGCCGGGCCGGGGAACACCAGTTTGGCGCCGGTGAGCGCCGCGGCGTACGGGATGCCCCAGGCGTTGACGTGGAACATCGGCACCACGGGCAGCACGCTGTCGCGCGCCGACAGGTTCATCACGTCGGGCAACGCCGCGGCGTAGGCGTGCAGCACGGTGGAGCGGTGGCTGTAGAGCACGCCTTTGGGGTCGCCGGTGGTGCCGCTGGTGTAGCACAGCGACGAGGCGGTGTGCTCGTCGAACACCGGCCAAGTGATGTCGGCAGGCTGCGTGCGCAACAGCGCTTCGTAACTCGTCAGCCCGGGCAGACCGGCGAGATCGGCCGGCAGGTCGTCGGGCGCGCACAGCGCGATCCAGTGCTGCACTGCGCTGCACTGCGCGGCGATGGCTTTGACGATGGGGACGAAGCTCAAGTCAAAACACACCGCGCGGTCGTCGGCATGATTGACGATCCAGGCGATTTGTTGCGGATGCAGCCGCGGGTTGAGGGTGTGCAAAATCCGCCCGCTGCCTGACACGCCGTAATACAGCTCGAAATGGCGGTAGCCGTTCCACGCCAGCGTGCCCACACGCTCCTGCTCGTCGATGCCCAGCGCTGCGAGGGCGTGCGCGCATTGCGCTGCGCGCTGCCGTGCCGCGCCGTACGTGGTGCGGTGGATGTCGCCCTCGACGCGGCGGGACACGATTTCGGTGTCGCCGTGGTAGCGCGCGGCAAAATCCAGCAATTGCGCAATCAGCAGTGGATGTTCTTGCATCAGGCCCAGCATGTCGGTCTCCTCGGTGGTTTTATGCTGGCCGATTGTCACACTGCCGCGCCGCTATGCGCCAGTGTTCAGCGGCGAATTTGCACCAGCCACATCGAGCCGCCGGCGCGCAGAGCGAAACCGCCAGGCTGTCGGCTGCGGCGAGGCCAGGTGTGGTTTCTTGCCATGTTGTTCCGGTTTTTTTGCGGCGCGGTGGGCGCCGTGACCGCGGCCTGACATGCCGGTACTCCGGCGGCGGCGTTTACTCGCTCAGCGCGGCCATGCCGCCGACCACGGCGTGCATGCCGGCGTCGACGTGCAGCACCTCGGCGGTGATTCCCGCTGCCAGATCGGACAGCAGGAAGGCCGAGGCGTTGCCGACTTGCATGATGTCCACGTTGCGGCGCAGCGGCGCATTGGCGGCGTTGAACGCGAGCATCTTGCCGAAATCGGCGATGCCCGAGGCGGCCAGCGTCTTGATCGGCCCGGCGCTCACGCCGTTGACGCGAATGCCACGCGGCCCGAGCGACTCGGCCATGTAGCGCACCGCGGCTTCGAGCGCGGCCTTGGCCACGCCCATGGTGTTGTAGTTCGGCACGACCCGCTCGGCGCCCAGATACGTCATGGTGATCAGCGACGGCATGTTGCCGGCCTGCACCGATTTGAGCAACAGCGGCAGCGCCGCCTTGGCCAGCGCCGGGAAGGAGTACGCCGAAATGTCGTGCGCGATGCGAAAGCCTTCGCGCGACAACCCGTCGATGAAGTCGCCGGCAATCGCCTCGCGCGGGGCAAAGCCGATGGAGTGCACCAGGCCGTCGAGCTGCGGCCAGGCCTGCGCCAGGCCGTCGAAGGTCGCGGCGATCTGAGCGTCGTCGGCCACGTCGCAGTCGAACACCAGCGAGCTGCCGAACTCGGCGGCAAATTCGGTGATGCGCTGCTTGAAGCGCTCGCCGACATAGCTGAACGCCAGTTCGGCGCCTTCGCGGTGGCAGGCCTGGGCGATGCCGTAGGCGATCGAGCGGTTGGACAGCAGGCCAGTGATGAGAATGCGTTTGCCTTGAAGGAATGCCATGATGCGCGCTTTCGTCGGATGCGTTGATGCGGAAATCGCCGCGGCTTGCGGCAAGTCGTGCAGAATTCTCGCATGGCCCATGCGCTGTCCCACCCCGTCGATCCGATGCGCCGCGCGTTGCTGCACGCCGCGCTGCTCGGGCTGGCTACGCCGGCGGCGGCGCAGGCGCTGGCCGGCGGGCAACCGGCGTATGCGCTGTACGGACGGCCCAAGTACCCGCCGGGGTTCAGCCATTTCGATTACGTCGACCCGCGCGCCCCGGTCGGCGGCCGGTTGCTGCTCACGCCGAACTCGGTGGCCGGCAGCTTCGACACCCTCAATCCGTTTGCGCTCAAAGGATCGGCCGCGCCGGGTTTGGGCACGCTGGTGTTCGAAACCCTGATGACCGGCAGCCTGGACGAACCCAACACGGTGTACGCGCTGCTGGCCGACGATGTGGCCGTGGCCGACGATGGGCTGTCGGTGCAATTCCGCCTGAACCCGCGCGCGCGTTTTGCCAACGGCGATGCGGTCACGGCGCAAGACGTGGCGTTCAGCTTCGCGCAACTGACCGGCAACACCGGCGCGCAGCCGCAATGGGCCAGCCTGTACGCCGACGTCGCCGAGGTGCGCACGCCCGACGCGCGGCATGTGCAGTTCCGTTTCAAGCGCCGCAACCGCGAGCTGCCGATGCTGCTCGCGGGTCTGCCGGTGTTTTCGCCCAAATGGCTGGCCGGTCGCAAGCTCGGCGAGGTGCGCGACGCGCCGATCGCCTCCGGCCCGTACCGCATCGCCCGCCAGGTGCAGCAGCGCGACATTTTTTACGCCCGCCGCGCCGACTACTGGGGCTGGCAGCTGCCGGTGCGGCGCGGGCAGTGCAACTTTGCCGAGGTCGGCTACAAGCTGTACCTGGACGGCACGGCGCGGCTGGAAGCCTTCAAGGCCGGCGAGTTCGACCTGATCCAGGAGTTCATCGCGCGCAACTGGGCGCGGCAATACCAAGGCGGCGGCTTTGCCGACGGCCGGCTGCTCAAGCTGGAGTTGCCGACGAGCAACCCGGCCGGGTTCCAGGGCTTTGTGTTCAACCTGCGCCGCCCGCAGTTCCAGGACGTGCGCGTGCGCCATGCCTTGGCGTTGGCGCTGGACTTCCAATGGCTCAACCGGCTGCTGTTCTACGGCGCGTACCAGCGCATCGAGGGCTATTTCGCCAACACCCCGTTCGAGGCGCACGGCAAGCCTGGGGCCGATGAGCTGGCGCTGCTCGACCCGCTGCGCGGCGAGCTGTCGCCCTGTGTGTTCGGCGAGCTGCCGCGCATGCCATCGACCGACCCGCCGCCTGGCCGTCCCAAGGCGGGGAGCGCCCCCTCGGGGGGCAGCGCTGGCTCGACCAGCGCGTGGGGGCAGTCCACTTCGCCGCATAGCCTGCGCGGCAACCTGCTGCAGGCGCGCGCGCTGCTGCAGCAGGCGGGCTGGCACTGGCGCGACGGCGCGTTGCGCAACGCCAGCGGGCAGGCGCTGCGCATCGAATACCTCGACAGCCAAGGGGCGATGAACCGCATCGTCTCGGTCTACGCGCAGGCGCTGGAAAAACTCGGCATTGCGCTGACGTACCGGCAGGTGGACTTTGCGCTGTACCGCCAGCGCATGGACACCTTCGACTTCGACATGACCACGGTGCGCTTTGGCGGCAGCCTGAGCCCGGGCAACGAATTGCTCGATCGCTTCGGCTCCAAGGCCGCAGGCATCGAAGGCTCGGACAACGTCTGGGGCATCCGCAGCGCGGCGGTCGATCGACTGATTGCCCAAATCATCGCCGCCAACGACGAACGCCAGCTCGAAGCCGCCTGCCGCGCGCTCGACCGCGTGCTGGTGTGCGGCTGGTATTCGGTGCCGCAGTGGTACAGCAAGGTGTTTCGCATCGCCATTGCCGCGAACAAATTCGCCTGGGCCAAGACGCTGCCGCTGTACTACCAGCCCGAGAGCTGGGCGGCGACTTGCTGGTGGGCAACAGGAGCGCGCGCATGAACGGGGCACACGCATGAACCTCTGGGGCTACATCCTCAAACGGCTGCTGCTGATGATTCCCACGCTGTTTGGCGTGCTGGCGATCACCTTCGTCGTCATCCAGTTCGTCCCCGGCGGGCCGGTGGAGCAGATGGTTGCGCAACTGCGCGGGCAGGAGGGCGGCGGCGAAGCGGCGGCGTCCACTGCGGCCACCGCCAGCGCCTACCGCGGCGCGCAAGGCATTTCCCCGCAACAGCTGGCCGAGCTGCGCGCGCTCTACGGTTTCGACAAGCCGCCGCTGCAGCGCTTTGGTCACATGCTCTGGCAGTTTCTGCATTTCGACCTCGGGCGCAGCTACTACCACCACGAATCGGTGTGGAAGCTGATTGCCGAACGGTTGCCGGTGTCGATTTCGCTGGGGCTGTGGAACTTTCTGCTCACTTACCTGATTTCGATTCCGCTGGGCATCGCCAAGGCGGTGCGCCACGGCTCGCGTTTCGATCTGGCCACCAGCATCGCGGTGCTCGTGGGCTACGCGATCCCGGGCTTCGTGCTCGGCGTATTGCTGCTGGTGCTGTTCGCCGGCGGCACCTGGCTGCAATGGTTTCCGCTGCGCGGGCTGGTGTCGGACGGCTGGTCGCAGTTCGGCTTCTGGCACAAGATTACCGATTACCTCTGGCACATCACCCTGCCGGTGCTGGCGTCCACCGCCGGCAGCTTTGCCGTGGTCACGCTGCTGACCAAGAACGCCTTTCTCGAAGAAATCCGCAAGCAATACGTACTCACCGCCCGCGCCAAAGGGGTGAGCGAGCGGGCGATTCTGTGGCGGCATGTGCTGCGCAACGCGCTCATTCCCCTGGTCACCGGGTTTCCGGCGGCGTTCATCGGCGCGTTTTTCGCCAGCTCCTTGCTGATCGAAACGCTGTTTTCTCTGCCCGGTCTGGGGCTGCTGTCTTACGAGGCGGTGATGCGCCGCGACTATCCGGTGGTCATGGGGTCGCTCTACCTGTTCACCTTGATCGGGCTGGTGACCAAGCTGGTGTCCGACCTGTGCTACGTCTGGGTCGACCCGCGCATCCAGTTCGAGGCGCTGCGATGAGCGCGGCCGCCGTCGGCTGGCGTCGCGCCTGGGCGCGGTTTGCCGCGCATCGGCTGGGGCGCTACAGCCTCTGGCTGTTCCTCGTGCTGTTTGGCCTGAGCCTGGCCGCGCCGCTGTGGTGCACCGACCGGCCGCTGCTGGTGCGCTACGACGGGCAGCTCTATTTCCCAGTGCTGCACAGCTACGCCGAAACCACCTTCGGCGGCGACTTTCCCACCCCGGCGGACTACCACGACCCGTTCATCCGCGCTCGGCTGTCGGCGCCGGGCAATTTCGCCGTTTACGCCCCGGTGCCGTGGAGCCCGGATGAAATCGACCTGTTCGCCAAGCGGCCGTTTCCGTCGTCGCCGTCGCCGCGGCACTGGCTGGGCACCGACGACCGCGGCCGCGACGTGCTTGCGCGCTTGGTCTACGGCTTTCGCCTGTCGGTGCTGTTCGCGCTGGCGCTGACTGCGATCGGCACGCTGCTGGGCCTTGCGATCGGCGCGGTGCAGGGCTATTTCGGCGGCAGGCTCGACCTGACGGTGCAGCGGGTGATGGAGGTGTGGGGCGCGATGCCCGAGCTGTACCTGCTGATCATTCTGTCGGCGGTGTTCGCGCCGAGTTTCACCTTGCTGCTGGTGCTGCTGTCGCTGTTCGGCTGGATGGGGCTGGCCGATTACGTGCGCGCCGAGTTTTTGCGCAACCGGCAGATGGACTACGTGCGCGCGGCGCAGGCGCTGGGGCTGTCGCACGCGCGCATCATGTGGCGGCATGTGCTGCCCAACAGCCTGACGCCGGTGATCACCTTTTTGCCGTTTCGCATGAGCGCGGCGGTGCTGGCGCTGGCCAGCCTGGACTTTCTCGGCCTGGGCGTGCCGCCGCCCACGCCCAGTCTGGGCGAGCTGCTGGCGCAGGCCAAGGCCAACCTCGACGCCTGGTGGCTGGCCGCCGCGGCGTTCGGCGCGCTGGTGAGCATTCTGCTGCTGCTGACCTTCATCGGCCAGGCGCTGCGCGACGCGCTCGACCCGCGGCACACCGTCACCCCGCTGGCGGGCGAGGCTGTGGCCGCCGGGAGCGCGGCATGAGCGCGGGCTCGTCCGCCGAGACTCGGCCGGGCGCTGCCGCGCCGCTGCTGCAGGTGCGCGCTCTGACGGTGCGCTTGGGCGAGCGCACGGTGGTGCAGGGGGTCGATCTGGACATCGCCAGCGGCCAGCGGCTGGCGCTGGTGGGCGAAAGCGGCTCGGGCAAGACCGTCACCGCGCTGGCGCTGCTGCGGCTGCTCGACGGCGCGCAGGTGCAGGGCAGCGTGCGTTTTGCCGGGCGCGAGCTGTTGGCGCTGCCCGCGGCGCAGATGCGCGCGGTGCGCGGCAAAGACATCGCGATGATTTTCCAGGAGCCGATGACCGCGCTCAACCCGCTGCACCCGGTGGGCCGGCAGGTGGCCGAGGCGCTGGAGCTGCACGAAGGGCTGAACAGGCGCGCGGCGTGGGCGCAGGCGGTGGAACTGCTGGCGCAAATGGGTATTGCCGACGCGGCGCGCCGCGCGCGCGACTACCCGCACCAGCTCTCCGGCGGGCAACGGCAGCGGGCGATGATCGCAATGGCGCTGGCCTGCCGGCCGCGGCTGCTGCTGGCCGACGAGCCGACCACCGCGCTGGACGTGACGCTGCGCCGGCAGATCCTCGACCTGCTCGACCGCTTGCAAGCCGATTTTGGGCTGTCGCTGCTGTTCATCACCCACGATCTGCACCTGGTGCGGCACCACGCCGACGCGGTGGCGGTGATGCGCGCCGGCCGCGTAGTCGAAACCGGGCCGGTGGCGCAGGTGTTCGCCGCGCCGCAGGCCGCCTACACCCGCGAGCTGCTCCAGCGCCGCGCGCGGCGGCTGGTGCCGGCGCCCGACCCGGCCGCGCCCGCGCCGCCGCCGCTGCTACGGGCGCGCGGGGTGCAAGTGGCTTTCCCTCGTCCGCGCGGGGTGTTCGGGCGCGAGTGGCGCTGCGTGCTCGACGGCGTCGATCTGGACGTGCCGGCCGGGCGCACGCTGGCGGTGGTCGGCGAATCGGGCAGCGGCAAGTCCACGCTGGCGCTGGCGCTGCTCGGCCTGCTGCGGCGGCGCGGCGGCAGCGTGCGGCTGGCTGGCGCCGACCCGCAGACCGTGCGCGGCGCGGCGCTGCGCACGCTGCGGGCCAAGGCGCAGATCGTGTTCCAGGACCCGTTTTCCAGCCTGTCGCCGCGGCGCACCATCGAGCAGATCGTCGGCGAAGGGCTGGAGGTGCACCGCCCCGAACTGCGCGCGGCGCAGCGGCGCGCCGCGGTCGAACAGGTGCTGGCCGAAGTCGGACTGCCGCTCAGCGAAGAGCAGTTGCAGCGCTACCCGCACGCCTTTTCCGGCGGGCAGCGGCAGCGCATCGCGCTGGCGCGGGCGCTCGTCGTACAGCCGGAACTCCTCGTGCTCGACGAGCCGACCAGCGCGCTCGACGCCAATGTGCAGGATCAGGTGCTGCAGCTGCTGGCGGACTTGCAGCAGCGCCGCGGGCTGGCGTATCTGCTCATCACCCACGATCTGGCCGTGGTTGCCGCGCTGGCGCACCAGGTGCTGGTGCTGCACGGCGGCCGGGTGGTCGAGGCCGGGCCGGTGGACGCGGTGTTGCGCGCGCCGCAGCAGCCGTACACCCGCGAGTTGCTTGCTGCGGCACGCAACGCCGACCCCGCTGCCGCGCCATCGCCAGCCGCGACCTGATTCGCTGCGGCTGCGGCCCCGCAATTTTGGGGGGCAGAGCGCAACACAGCGGAAATGTGCAGTTTTTCACAGCCGTACCGCAGGACTCCGGTGGTTCAATGCCGCTGTGTCCACAGGCCCCAGATGCGGGGTCACGAGGTTTGCCGCCAGGTGCGACAATTTGCTGAGAAATCGAAAACAACCGGTTTGATTCTGCACATCATCCAGTTTTTTTACGAAAAATGTGTGGAATCACGAAAAATTCATGCTGATGTCCAAGGCGATCCATGCCCCAGACTGCCCTGCAGGCGATTCCTTCTGCCGCTGCACAGACCGTTGAGACCGCGCCGCCGCGGCGTCCGCTGCGAGTGCTGATGGTCGTGGACGGGCGTTACCCGGCCACTGGCGGCGCCGAAATGCAGGCCAGGCTGCTCAGCGCCGCGTTTGCCGCTGCTGGGCACCAGGTCCACGTGCTGGTGCCGCAGCTCGATCGGTCGCTGCCGGAGCACGATGCCGTCGATGGCGTGGGCGTCACGCGGCTGCCGTACCCGCGGATCAAAGGGCTGGGCGCGATGCTGCTGAATTTGCGCTTTGGCTGGTGGTTGTTGCGCCATCAACACGCCTATGACGCGATTCACATCCACATGATGCACAACCTTGCCGGCGCTGCGGGCTGGTTCAAACCTTGGCTGAAACCGCGGGTGATCGTCAAAGTGTCGGGCGCGGCTGAATTCCAGGGCGGGATTCTCGACCCGGCGCTGCACCACCGCGTGGTGCATCGGCTGTTGCGCCGGGGTGCGCAGCGGCTCGACGGCTTTCAGTGCATCAGTCAGCGTACCGCGCGCATCATGGCCGACGCGGGATTTGCGCCGCAGCGGCTGCATCTGGTGCCCAACGCCGTCGACGTGCTTCGCTTCCAGCCCGCAGGCCAGCGGGATCAGTCCACCCTGCACGCCGTGTTCGTCGGCCGGCACGTGCCGGTCAAGGGGCTGGATGTGTTGTTGCGCGCCTGGGCGGCGGCGCGCTTGCCTGTTGGTGCCACGCTGACGCTGGCTGGAGACGGCCCGGAAACGCCGCGGCTGATGGCTCTGGCCAAAACCCTGGGAATCCACGGCAGTGTGCGCTTTCCCGGGCTGGTGACCGATGTGCCGGCGCTGTTGGCCGCAGGCAATTTATACGTTCAGGCGTCGCACCAGGAGGGCTTGCCCAACGCCGTGCTCGAAGCCATGGCCAGCGCGCTGCCCGCGGTGGTCACGCGGGTGAGCGGGCATGAAGACGTCATCGTCGAGGGCGACAACGGCTACCTCGTGCCGGCCAACGACCCTGCGGCGCTGGCTGCGGCGATTGGCAAACTGGCATTCGATCCGGCGGCGCGCCAGCGCATGGGCGCAGCGGCCAGACGCTACGTCGAGTGTCATTTTTCCACCGACCGTGTGCTCGAATCGTTGCTGGCGATTTACAAAGAGCCGGTTTGATCAGGTCGCGCCCGCCTCTGACCAACGCCACCATGCAAATCAGCGATGGATTCAAGCCCGTGACGCAAAGCGAAAAGCGCGGCGTGCTGGCGCGCTTGTTCCAACACACGTCGAATTACACCATCGGCAGTATTTTGGTGATGCTGGCGAGCATCGTATCGTTCCCGGTGCTGACCCGGGTGTTTTCGGTTGCCGAGTACGGTACCTTGGCGCTGGTGACGTCGACCATTTTGTTTTTGGTCGGCGTCGGTAAACTCGGGCTGCAACATTCGGTGGTGCGCTATTACAGCGAGGTCGAGGCGGGGACGCGGCGAAACACGCCACAGCAGTTTTTTTCCACGGTATTGTTCGGCATGATCGGTGTCGGCCTGGTGGTGACTTTGCTCAGCGTCGGGTTGATCGATCTGCTGCCGACGACCTGGCTGGCGAACGCCCAAACCAAATATCTGATCGTCATCGCGTCACCTTTGGTTTTTATCCGTGTGGTCGATAGCGCGTTGTGCAACCTGCTGCGGGCGCAGCAAAAGAGCGGTCTTTACAGTATTTATCTCACCTCCAGGAAGTACCTTGGGCTGGGGCTGATTCTGCTGGTATTGTTTTATGTCTCGCGCTCGCTCGAAGGGTTTTTCGTTTCCTCGATCGTCGGGGAACTGGCAGCGGTAGTGGTGATCATCGTCTATTATGCGCGGCAGCATTTATTCGACATTCGCCAATTCGACAAACCGTTGTTTTGGTCGATGCTGATTTTCGGCCTGCCGCTGCTGGCGAGCGAATTGTCGATGCTGCTGCTGAACATGGGTGGACGTTACATCATCAACTATCAGCTCGGACCGGAACCTTTGGGGGCGTTTTCCGCGGCGTTCAATTTCAGCGATTATTTACAGGGCGTGTTGACCGCATCGTTCGCCCAGGCGGTGGTGCCGATGTATTTCAGAATGTGGGAGCAGCAGGGGCGGGATAAAACCATCGAGTTCATCCAGCAGGCGCTCAAATATTATCTCGCGCTGGCGCTGCCGATTTTGGCGGGGATGGCGGCAGTCGGGCCGGAATTGCTGCGATTGCTGGCGTCGGCGAAGTACGCCGTGAGTACGGAGCTGATCGTGTTCATCGTCGGCGGGATGCTGGTGTCTGGCGGGACACCGATTTTCAGCGCCGGAATCTATATCAACAAACTGACCAAGGTGGTGATGTATTCGGTGTTGACGGCAGCAGCAGTCAATCTGACGCTCACCGCGCTGCTGGTCAAGCCATTCGGCATCGAGGGCGCGGCGTTCGCCGCGCTGGTCAGCTACATGATTTATACTTTGCTTGCCGCATATTATGGACGTAAAGTCATCCAGATCAGAATTCCGTGGATCGATCTGGCCAAATTCGGCGTGTTTTCCATCGTCATGTACCTTGCCGTGGTGGCGACGCACCCGGCGAACGCCACGGTCAGGCTGTTTGCGCAGATCGCTGTGGGCGTTGCGGTCTACGGCATCTTGATTTTGTTGTTCGACCGGCAGATCAAACAGGCCATGCTGCAGGGCTACCGGCAGATCCGCGCCAGGTTTTGAATTTCCAACAAAGCATGTTGCACAAAATTGCAGTCGCGCCGATGCTCGACTGGACGGACCGGCACTGCCGGTTTTTTCACCGTCTCATCACCCGCCGCACCCTGCTGTACACCGAAATGGTCACGACCGGGGCGTTGTTGTACGGCGACGTGGCGCGGCATCTCGACTACACCGCGGCAGAGCACCCCTTGGCGCTGCAGCTCGGTGGCAGCGAGCCGGGCGATCTGGCGCGCTGCGCCCTCCTGGGCAAGCAGTGGGGGTACGACGAAATCAATCTGAATTGCGGCTGTCCCAGCCCGCGGGTGCAGCGAGGGGCGTTTGGCGCCTGCCTGATGGCCGAACCGGCGCTGGTGCGCGACGCCGTGCGCGCGATGAACGATGCGCTGCAGGGCGACGTTGCCGTGACGGTGAAGCACCGCATCGGCATCGACCATCACGACAGCTACACGTTCGTGCGCGATTTCGTCGGCACCGTGGCGCAGGGTGGCTGTAGCACTTTCATCGTCCACGCCCGCTCGGCCTGGCTCGACGGCTTGAGCCCGAAGGACAATCGCGACATCCCGCCGCTGCGTCCGGAGTTCGTGCCGCAGCTCAAGCGCGATTTTCCCGGACTGCGTTTCGTTCTCAACGGCGGGCTGAAAACTCGGGCGGACATCGACGCCGCGCTGGAGCAGGCCGACGGCGTGATGATCGGCCGCGCCGCCTACCACGAGCCGTGGACGATGGCGTCATGGGACGCGCTGTACTGCGGCGACGAGGAGCGCCCTTCGCTACAGCGTGAACAGGTGGAAGAGGCGATGTGTCGCTACATCGCGCAGTGGCAAGGCAAGGGGCTGCACCCACAGGCCATCACCCGCCACATGCTCAATTTATGGAAAGGCCAGCCGGGCGGCAGGCTGTGGCGGCAGGTGCTCAGCGATGCCCGGCTGCTGTCCACGCTGCCTGCGGCGCAACTGTTCGCCCGCGCGCGGCAGGCGCGTTTGTCCGCCGCGGCGCCGGAGCCGTCGCAGAGCGGGATGGAACCGCAGCACACTGCCGGTTGTCTCTGAGCCGCCCGTCTGCGCCGGCTCAGCCCGGATCGGCCACACGGTCCGTCTGCGGCCTGGCCGAGGCAGGCTGTTGCGTCAGCGCCAGGACGCACTGTGCCGCGCGCGCGAACGACGGCGCGTCGATGCCGTCCAACCGCAGCCGCAGCGCGCCGTCGAAGTGCAGGAAATTGCGCGACATCGACCGCTGGTAGCTCGGGTCGTAATGCTGTTGCAGGATTTCGGCGGTGAAGGTTTCCAGCCGTCCGGCGGCGACGAGCTGCTGCCAGCGGCTCACGGCCTGCGCGCCGCGCAACTCGCGCAGAGCGTGCAGCCGCTGCTGCAGCAGCTCGCGGTCGGCGCCGAGCGCGGCGTAGTCGCGCAGCAGCAACTGCACGCGCAGCGGCAGATCGAGCTCGAGCGCAAGGCAGCGCCCCAGGCGCATTTGCAACATCAGGGGATCGGGTACCTGCAGCGCACCGATTTTCTTGCTTTCGGCCTCGACGTACACCGGGCGCTGCGGATCGAAACCGCGCAAAGCCGCCCACAGCCGCGATTCGAACAGCTTTTGCGACGGTTGCTGCGTGCCCGGCTCCAAACCGAGCACCGAGCCGCGGTGCTGCGCCAGCGCTTCGAGATCGAGCACTTGCGCGCCGGCCTCGTGCAGCGCGTGCAGCAATCGGCTTTTGCCGCAGCCGGTACGACCGCAGACCACATGGAACTGCAAAGTCGCCGGCAGTTGCGCGAGTTGCGCACGCAACGCGCGGCGCAGCGCGCGGTAGCCGCCTTGCACGACCGTGACGGAAAACCCGATGCGCGCGAGGATGTGCGCCAACGCGCCCGAGCGGTTGCCGCCGCGCCAGCAATACACCAGAGGTGACCAGGACTTGGGCAGTGCCGCCGTGTGCGTGTCGAGATGATGCGCGATGTTGCGCGCGATCAGCGCCGCGCCACGCTTGTTGGCGGTGAACGGATCGACTTGCGCGTACAGCGTGCCGATTTCGGCGCGCTGCGTGTCGTCGAGCACCGGCCAGTTCTGCGCCCCCGGCACGTGGTCGAGGGCAAACTCCGATGGGGTGCGCACGTCGATGACCGCGCTGTAGGTCGACAGAGCTTGAAGCGCCGCGTCGGCGTCGATCGACCGCGGATTCATCGCCGGCCTTTGTCTGCTGCGCGCAGCAGCGGTTGGAGGTACGGCCAGACGGTGTCGAGCATCGTCGGCTGCGCCTGCGCCGTGGGGTGGATGTTGTCCGCCTGGAACCAGTCCGGGTGGGCCACGACCCCGGAAAGCAGGAACGGCACCAGCGCGACGCCTTGTGCCTGGGCCACAGTAGGAAACACGGCGGCGAAGCGCGCGGTATAGACCGGCCCGTAGTTCGGCGGGATCTGCATGCCCACGAGCAGCACGCGGGCGCCGGCTTTTTTGCACAGCGCGACCATCTGCGACAGATTGTCGGCGGTTTGCTGCAGCGACAGCCCGCGCAGTGCGTCGTTGCCGCCGAGCTCGATGACCACGACCTGCGGTCGGTCGCGTTCGAGCAGCGCGGGCAGCCGCGCCAGACCTCCCGCGGTCGTTTCGCCGCTGATGCTGGCGTTGACCACGTTCCAGCGCGGATGGTGCGCATGCAGCCGCTGGCGCAACAGATCGACCCAGCCCTTGCCCGTTTCCAGGCCGTAGCCGGCCGACAGGCTGTCGCCGACGACGAGCAGCAGCGGTGCATTCGAGGCCGCAGCGCCGGCGCGCGGTGGCAGAAGCGCCGCGGTCAGCAGCGCCAAAACCTTGCGCCGCGGCATCGCTGACGGGGTTTCTACAATGGCGCGCTCGATTTCAAATTCCATGACAGGGTTTCCATGACGGGCGATGTGATTGTCGCGCAGGATCTGGGCAAGACAGTCGCCGACGCCGGCGACGCCCTGACCATTCTCGCCGGGGTCGAGCTGCGCGTGCCCGCCGGGCAGACGGTGGCGATCACCGGCGCGTCAGGCTCGGGCAAATCGACGTTGCTGGCCTTGCTCGCCGGGCTGGACGTGCCCAGCACCGGGCGGGTGTGGATCGACGGCGTCGATCTGGCCAGCCTGGACGAAAACGGCCGCGCCGACCTGCGCGCGCAAAAAATCGGCTTCGTGTTCCAGAATTTTCAGCTCATCGACCATTACACCGCGCTGGAAAACGTGATGCTGCCGCTGGAGATCGCCGGGCGTACACACGGCGCAGTCGACTTGGCCACGACGCTGCTGCATGCCGTCGGCCTGGGGCAGCGGCTGCATCACCGCCCGGCCTTGCTGTCCGGTGGCGAGCAGCAGCGTGTGGCGCTGGCGCGTGCCTTCGTCGGCAGTCCGCGGCTGGTGCTGGCCGACGAGCCCACGGGCAACCTCGACGCCGCCACCGGCGGGCGCGTGGTCGATTTGATGTTTCGCCTGAGCGCCCAGACCGCGGCCACGCTGGTGCTGGTGACGCACGATGCGGCGTTGGCTGCGCGCTGCGACCGCATCTGCACGCTGCACGCCGGGCGTCTGAGCGAGCCGCCGCAGCGGGAGGCGGCGTGAAACCGCTGTACGGTTTTCACGCCGTCGGCGCCCGGCTGCGCGCCGCGCCAGCGTCGGTGCGGGCAGTTTACGTCGATGCTGCGCGCCGCGACGCTCGCATGCAGCAGTTTTTGCGCAAGGTGCAGGCCGCCGGGGTGCAAGTCAGCGCGCTGCCCGCAGACCGTCTGACCGCGCTGGCCGGCACCGACAGGCATCAGGGCGTGGTGGCGCAGGTGGAGGAACGGCTGCAGGCGCACGATGTGCACGCCGTGCTCGATGGCGTGCAGGGAGCGCCGCTGGTGCTGGCGCTCGACGGCGTGACCGACCCACACAACCTCGGAGCGATTTTGCGCACCGCCGATGCCGCCGGGGTGCACCTGGTGATCGCGCCCAAAGACCGCGCCGTCGGCATCAACCCGACGGTGGCGCGCGTGGCCAGCGGCGCGGCCGAAACCGTACCGTACGTCATGGTGACCAATCTGGTGCGCAGCCTGGGCGAACTGCAGGAGCGCGGGCTGTGGGTCATGGGCACCGACGAAAGCGCCACCGACGACGTCTACGCCGCCGACTGGCGGCAGGCGGCGGTGCTGGTCATGGGGGCTGAAGGGGCGGGCATGCGCCGGCTGGTACGCGAAACCTGCGACCAGCTGCTGCGCATTCCGATGCTCGGCGCGGTCGAGAGTCTGAACGTATCGGTGGCAGCAGGCGTGTGCCTGTACGAAGCAGTGCGGCAGCGTCGCGGCTGAGGCTGCTGCCTGCGGCGTGCTGCGTTTGCAGCCGCGCAATCGCTGGCGATGCCGACGGCGACATGGTATTGCTCGGCGGCTTCTGGTAATTTGTGAAAACCACGTCTGCTGCACGCAAAAAGCTGAGGAGTCGCGCCATGCCGGTCATCGTCGTCGCCAATCCGAAAGGCGGGGTGGGCAAAACCACCCTGTCCACCCAGATCGCCGGGTACTTCGCCTACCGCGGGCATCACGTCCTGCTCGGCGACTCCGATCGGCAGGAGTCGGCCAGGCTGTGGCTGTCGCTGCGCGACCCGGCGCTGCCGCGTATCGACACCTGGGAGATGAGCCATGACTACATCGCCAAACCTCCCAGGGGCACGACGCACGCGGTGATCGATACTTCGGCTGGGCTGCACGGCTGGCGGCTCAACGACGTCATGCGCCAGGCCGACAAAGTGCTGGTGCCGCTGTCGGCGTCGATTTTCGACATCTACGCCACGCAGGACTTCTTGGCAAAACTGCGCGATGCCCATGAAAAACACGGCTTCGATTTGGCGCTGGTGGGCGTGCGCATCGACCCGCGCACTCACGCGGCCGAACAGTTGCAGGCTTTCGTCAGCCAGAGCGGCTTGCCGATGATCGGCGCGCTGCGCCAAACCACGCTGTACCCGCAAATGGCCGCTCATGGCCTGACACTGTGGGACCTGCCCGCCAGCCAGGCGGCCAAAGATCTGGAGCAATGGCAGCCGATCGTCGAGTGGCTGCAGCGCGGCACGCAATGACCTGCCTGGGCGGACGTGGCCGTTCCGTGGCAGGCCGTGCGGCAATGCAGCTTTGTTCGTGTCGCATTTCCAGCGCAGCAGTCGAGGCAAGCGAGCAATCGGGCTGCCCGCCGAAGTGCCAAGCCGCCCGAGGCACAGGCCACAGCCGCCGGACGCACCAAGACGTTTCGATGCCCGCGAGCCCGCGTTGAGCACCTGGACGGCGTGGAAGATTCGTCCCTTGCAGGGCAGCGAGGTCTGATCGACAGTCGCGCAGGCCGCAGCCGCACCCAAGCGCTGGAGAATGTGGCGCGCGATCTGGGCTTGGCCGATCGAGATCGACGATAAAGCCATAAAGAACCTGGCCGTGCGGCTCCAAGCCGCTGTCCCGCGCATCACCGTTGTCTTGCGGCAACGTGCCGCCCGGATCGGCGAGCCGCATCGGCGCGGGCCGTCGAAAGCTTGAGGCAGGGGTCTTCGGGAAGTGCTGCGTCGGCGACTATCGCATCGCCGCCGGCGTCGAAGACGGCGTTTTGCGCGCGCCCTGGTCATACGCATCGGCAAGCGCAAGCCAGCGTCCCGGCGCCGCCGGTGACCCATCGCCGGCGCGGAGCAAAACGAGGGAACGCTTGCGCGCCACGCCGGGCGTTGGGGGAGCCGGAGGAAAACCGACTCGGAAAATCCGCCCCGATTCGACCATGCCATGAACGGGGTCTCGTTCTGCAAGCCTTTGATTTTTTGCGATTTTCTGGCGCGCCCGGCTGGGATCGAACCAGCGACCCTTGGCTTCGGAGGCC